>Ga0307478_10003222_pt1 | contig 12245 bp, 11 predicted proteins | sample atmos_gasesECM4C_2_FD_203713 | JGI IMG/M metagenome (GOLD analysis project Ga0307478, IMG submission 203713) | Hardwood forest soil microbial communities from Morgan-Monroe State Forest, Indiana, United States - atmos_gasesECM4C_05 | ecosystem: Environmental > Terrestrial > Soil > Temperate...
TTGCCGGTCTCCTTTTTATCTGTGCCTTGAGCACGTCGATAACTTGGGAGCGTACACCGCATCCCGTCCGGAGACCGGCCTTCTCATCTCATCTGTTTAATTCGGAATCTCGGATCAGCACAGACAACAATCCGCCGTGTTACCCGCGCACTGCTTCTAGAAGATAGCTTCGGGCAAAAGCCAAGACGAAAGTCCGATGCGGATGGGAAGAAGAGCACTTTCAGGTTGCTGAGCTCTATTTTTATTTTCTACTTATTGCGAACAGCTAATCGGCCAGTCAGACTCAGGTTCGGAGCGTCACGGGCGCGGCCCGCCCAACCGTGCAATGAAAATACTACCAATCATGCTGGTCATGTCGACGCTGATGCCGAGTGGCACGAAAGGTGTATTGACACCGCCATACTTTCAGGGGACACTCCGCTCAGGCGCATTGTGCGTGACCGCGCCTCTCCGTAATGCCGGTGCAACCGATGTCGGGACCCGATCCGTCGAAGAACCTCTCAACCACTGCTGGAGTGCTCCGGGAAGCGCCGGACGAAGCCAAGTTTGAAGTGGACCTTGCCGAACTGGCGTCGCGTTTTGCGGCGCAAAGCGGCGGCGGGTTGTCGCCAGAACTTTCTGCCGACCTGGCTTTGGAAATCGTACTCAATGAAATTGTGGAACAGGCCTGTCTGGCAACGGGCGCCACCGGTGCGGCCATCGTGCTGGAGCGGGACGGCGAAATGGTCTGCCGCGCCACAAGCGGCCCGACAGCGCCTGAGCTGGGATCTCGCATCGATACTTCCGCCGGACTTTCGGGCGAGTGCTTCAAGACGCAGCGTACGCAATGGTGCGACGACACCCGGTCAGACCCGCGCGCCGATGTCGAGGCATCCGAGCGGCTGGCAGTGCGGTCGGTGGTGGTCATGCCGCTCCTCCGTAATTCGAAGTTGTTTGGGGTTTTCGAACTTTTTTCTGCGCGCCCATACGCGTTTGGAGTGCGCGACGAGCGCACGCTGGAGGTTCTGGCAGACCGCACGCTGAAGAATCTCGATCACGCGACGCTGCCGCTGGAATTGCAGGCCGCTGCCCAAAAGCCGATGACTGTGAGCGACGAACTCGCGACCGAAGCGCAGAGTATTCCAAACGAAGGAAGCGAGTCCGAAGAGCAAGGCGGAGAAGAAGGCGAATGGATTCAACGAACTCCGGCGCTGCAGCTGATTGAGCGAGAGTACTCGAATCTACCCGCCGATGTCGCTGAGTTTCCGCGACCGGAGCACCAAGAGAAGGCGAAACGCCGATTCGATACGGCAGCCTGGGCGTTCGGAGTTGCGGCTCTGGCGTGCGCGGTGCTACTTGGCGTCGTAATGGGACGGCGCTGGGGAGCAGAACAGTCGCTGGGGTCGCGTCCGCCAGCAACCGCGTATGCTGCGGAAAGCAAGCCGCCTGAATCAACGCCAAGCCGCGCCGCAACCGTCTCGAACAAAGCGCCGCTGACAAAGGCGTCACCGGCGGTTCCCGCGAGCCCGCGAGTTCCTCCCGGGGGGTTACTGGTCTTGGAGAGCGGCAAAGAAATATTCCGGATGCCGCCGAATCAGAATACGGAGACCACCTCGGATAATACCGGGACAGTGCAGCGCGCGTCATCGGTGGAACCAGATACCGTGTCCGCTGCAGGCAGCGCAAACACTACGCCACGGCTCATGGAAAGCCGCGTATTGCGCCGGGTCGAACCTCAATATCCGGAGGCTGCCCGGGAACAGAATGTGCAAGGGGTGGTTGTGCTGGAAGTTCATATGGGCACAGACGGCGGGGTGCAGGACGTTCAGGTAGTCAGCGGGCCGCGGTTGCTGACCCAGGCGGCCATCGATGCCGTGAAACAGTGGAAGTTCAAGCCGCAGGTTGTGAACGGAATTCCAGTGGAAATGCAGACTCGAATCACTCTGAATTTCCGCCTGCCGCGATAGAACCGCTCAAATCTCTTTGGGACCGCAGACTAAGCGTCGGCCTTGCGCGCTGGGACTGCAGTCGGGGTCGACGACCTTCGTCCGTTGGCCGCGGGTTGCGATTTGCGTCCATTCGAGGATGATGCGGAGCGAGCGTCCCCGTTTCCTAATGCATAGAGAACAACTTCAACGCGGCTGGATACACCGAGCTTATCGAAGATTCGAAACAGATAATTCTTTACCGTATGCTCGGTGAGTTTCAGTCGGCGGGCAATATCGCGATTCGTCAAGCCTTCAGCGACACAGCGCACGACATCCGATTCGCGGGCCGAGAGCGGGGGACTGCCAAGGTGTCGAAAATTTCCGGCGACCGGTTTCGCGAGCGCGTCGAGCACGAAATGCAACTCTGTAGCGCTGGCCCAGACTTGCCCGGCGTGCACACATTCGATGCACTTGGTTAGCATGCGCAGAGGCTGGGTGCGGCTAAAGACTCCGTGGGCACCGGCACGAAAAGCTTCTACCACCGCTGCCGGATCGGAATGATCGAGCAAGACTACGACCCGCGGGCACGGCTGCTCCGCGCGGATATTGCGAACCAAATCGAATGTAGGGTGACCGCCCTGACCGAATTTCGCTCCGATTAGGGCCACATCTGGATTTTCGAGTCTCAGGAGCGGGAGAAGCTCATCTTCGCTGGAGGGACCTTCAATCACGTGAAACTGCTCATTTCGAGCGAGGGCTTCCACCAGCAATTGCGTGCTCATGGAATTACTGTCGGCTGCCAGAATGCGCAGTTGGTCGGGGTCAGGCAAATTCGTCGAATAGGCCATAAGAGATGAGGGGACTCAAACAGACTTCTTCAAGACTTCCGCCGACAAACTTGGCGGCGAACCTACCCGAACGAGGGGTCCGTCGATCGAAACGGCGTCTTGATGGGATGCCGACTTCGCCGATTTTGTAGCCTACTTTATGAGAACTTCGTCCAGGAGTAAATAGCACCAAAGGGCGGACCCGTTAGACTCCCCCCACCTGCGTCTGCCCTTGGCTGTTAGTCCTAGGGAATACCTTCATCCATTGCCGTGGGCTTCGCCCGCTGCTAAACTCCAGCCATGGAGCACGCTGGCCCGGGGCGGAGCTGCTTTAACGTCGTGAGGAAGACTGCTTTACGGGTGGATGCCTATGCCCGTACGCCCTCTTGCTAAGGACGACATTCCGCAGGTAGCGGACCTGTATTGGAGGGTCTCGCGCGAGCGCAAGGGCCCTACCCCTCTGGCAGTCCATTCGTTTCTTTACGATCTGTACTTTACCAATCCCTGGTTGGACTCCTCGTTGCCTTCACTTGTTTATGACGAGAAGGGCAAGATAGCCGGTTTTTTGGGGGTCGTGCCGAGAAAGATGTGCTACCGGGGCGAATCGGTCCGCATAGCTTTTGGCGGAAATTTCGCAGTGCACCCCGAATTTCGCACGACCTTGGCGGGTTTGCACTTATTACGGACCTACATGGCGGGAGGACAGGATCTGTCGCAGACCGATTCAGCCAACGACACGTCGCGAGCGCTGCTGGAGCGCTTGGGCTTTAGCACCATCCTGCCCTACAGCGTGCATTGGATCCGCCTTCTGCGTCCCGCCCATTGCCTGACGTACGCGCTGTCACACTTGTCAGACAACGCCCTGTCATCTTCGTTGGGGTTTCTAGCGCGACCCTTTTCCGGCGCGATCGACAAAATGACGTCCAGAATGTCCGTCAGTCCGTTCCGCCAAATCGAGCCGCGCCTTCACTCCTCCGAGTTGGACATCGAAACACTGATTTATTGCATGGCCGAGTTTCGCGGGGGATATTCGTTATGGCCGGATTACGACACCAAGTCCTTAACTTGGCTTCTGAATTTCATGGAACGCATGAAGGGACATGGGGATACCTTGCGCAAGCTGGTCCTAAGGGATGATTCTGGCAAGATTGTGGGCTGGTATCTCTATTACCCCAATCCCGATGGTTTTGCCGAGGTGGTACAACTCGGTGGCCTTAGAAAGTACATCAAAGAGATTCTCGACCATCTCTTCTATGATTCCATGAGTCTCGGCGCGATAGCGGTGCATGGCATCGTAGACCGTAAGTGGATGGGCGAGTTTTCTGAAAAGTACTGCTTTTTCACTTGTAGAGGCGGTTGGATGGTTGCCTATTCACGCAAACCGCATTTTCTGGAACTGCTTAATAGCGGCGATGCGTTTTTGTCGCGGCTCGATGGCGAGTGGTGCCTGGCCTTCGGGGTGTGAACACCATGGCCGCATCGATGCTCCGAAATTTCATTGAGTGAGAGAAAGAAATGGAAAACCTGACCACGGAAGGCGTTTTGGGGAAAGTGCAGACTGCGTTCAAGTCGGCATTTGACATCGACCCACTGGCGATCACCATCAACACAGTGCCTGCCGATGTTTCGGCTTGGGACTCCATGGGGCACGTGACCCTGGCCAGCAGTCTGGAGCAGGCGTTCGGACTGACCTTCGATGTAGATGACTTGATGGCGATGGAAAACGTCAAAGAGATTTGCCGGATCGTGCAGTCCAAGCTGGGCCAGGTTCAAAGTGCATAAAAGGCGTGAGGCGAACTTCGCCGGACTTCTGGTCCAGCGTCTGGGAGAAGCCTCGTGCCTGATTGATGCAGCGACTGGAAAAACAATCTCTGGCCCGGACCTTCCCGCGCGCCTTGTTGGCTTCGCAGCCGGATTCTCAAAAGCCGGACTTCAGGCTGGCGATCGGATTCTGCTGGCTTGCAGCTTGACTCCTGCAAGCACCCTCGCCTATCTAGGTGCGATGTACGCGGGCTTTGTACCCGTGCTCATCGAAGAGCGCATGGTTGCGGCCTCTGGCGATCAGTTGCTGACTAAGTCGAAAGCTGCCGCAGTATGGACGGAGAAGAAAGCGAGCGGCGCCTGGGACACGGCCTATCCTGAGATTCCGCGCCTCGAGGGAGATTTTGAACCGTGCTCTCCCGCATCATTGCCTTGTTCGCCCTGCACGCAACATGATCTCGCCGCCCTGATGCCTACATCTGGTTCGACAGGCGTTCCGCGACTGGTCATGGTGAGCCACGGCAACTTGATCTCCAACACCGAGGCAATCATCCGCAGCCAGCGTCTCGGCGCGAACGAACGGGCGATGCTCATAATGCCTATCAGCTACTGCTTCGGCGCCAGCGTGATGCACAGCCACCTGTGGCAGGGAGGTGGTGTAGTCTTCGACTCGCGATTCATGTTCCCCGATCGTGTGCTGCACGCGATCAATAGCCATCAGTGCACCACGTTCGCCGGCGTTCCCATCATTTACAACATCCTGCTGCGACGCTCGAATCTCAAATCCATACCCATGCCGGGATTGCGCCGCTTTCTCCAGGCCGGTGGGGCGCTTGCGCCGGAGAGCGTAGAGGAAATGTCGAGTATCTGTCCAGGGACGGGGTTCTTCGTCATGTATGGTCAAACCGAAGCTACTGCGCGAATTTCGTGTCTGCCCGCAGAGCGATTGCGCGAAAAGCTCGGAAGCGCTGGTCTGCCCTTGGACAACCTTGAAATTCGCGTCGTGGATGAGCAATGCAGGGAAGTTCCTCGAGGACAGAGCGGAGAGATTCAGGTGAGAGGCCCATCGGTGTGCATCGGATACCTGGACGATGCAGAAGCGACGGAGCGCAAGTTTGGTGGTGGATGGCTTAAAACCGGCGACTACGCGGCTCGCGACGAAGACGGCTTTTTGTGGATCAAGGGGCGCACAGACGATTTCATCAAGATTCGTGGGGTCCGCGTAAGTGTGGGCGAGGTGGAAGCCAAGGTCGGAGCCATGGCCGGCGTGAGCGAATGTGCCGCGGTCGCCGTAAAACATCCGGAAGCCGGAGAGGCTTTGGCACTGCTGGTTGTCGCAGAGAAGGTGGTCGCGGAGCATAGCGAAGACAATCTCAGTGAAAGAGTCCGGCGTGGGCTTCCCCCGCACTGGACTTGTGTCACGGTGAAGATGGTTTCGGCGCTGCCGAGGACAGCCAATGGCAAGATTGCCCGCGCCCAGTTGACGGAATTGATATGAGCGAGTTGGCAAGCCTTTCTGTGACTGAACTGGAGGCGTCCATCTCCGCCCTGCTGGATACGCCTCCGTATGCGACGTCTCCGGCACAGAGGCACGGCGCCTTGCTCGCGTTGTTCAAGCAAGAATTGGAGTATGCTTGTGAGCGCAGCCCCCAGTTCGCCAATTATATAAAGCACTGGCCAGTCAGTCCCGCCAACGCCGCCACGATTGCCGACCTTCCATACTTACCGGTCAGCGTTTTCAAAGCGAATCCGCCGCTCAGCCTGGTTCCGACCGCCGATATCAAGCGGACGCTTACTTCCAGTTCGACCAGCAGCCAGGTTCCGAGCCGAGTCGTGCTTGACGCCGCGACGTCGCGCCGGATGACGAAAGGTGTGATCGCGATTATTCGTGATTTTGTGGGTGCCGCTCGCCGGCCTTATCTGGTGATCGACACTCAGGAAAATCTAGGTCGACAGGCGGAACTTGGAGCACGTGGCGCTGCTATACAGGCTCTTGGGTCGTTCGCTACTGAGATTGCGGCGTGCTTGAGCACGAACGCGCAGGGCGATGCGACTCTCGATTTAGACAGACTGCTTGCCTTCGCAGCGAAGTGGAAAGACGCTGAGGTCCTCGTCTATGGATTCACTTACGTAATCTGGACCCAATTAGTTGGACCGCTGCGGCGTCGCGGCCTGACGTTGCAACTGCCGAAGGTGCATGTGCTGCACAGTGGCGGATGGAAGCGATTGGAGTCCGAGGCCGTTACCAAGGACGTCTTCATCCGTGATGTCGCCGCCGTGTTTGGATGTGCTCCCGATCGCGTCATCGATTATTACGGAATGGTCGAGAACGTCGGCGTCGTTTATCCAGATTGTGCGAGTGGGTACAAGCACGTCCCTGCGTTTGCAGATGTGATTATCCGCGACCCTCTGACACTGGCACCGGTAGCGCCGGGACAGCAAGGGTTGGTTCAGGTGTGCAGCGTGCTGCCGACGAGCTTCCCTGGGTTTTTGCTTCTCACTGACGACATGGGCGAAATCGTTGGCGAGGATGGTTGCGCATGCGGTCGGCGAGGCAGTCATTTCCGCTTCTTGAAGCGTATCCCTAAAGTGGAAGTTCGGGGTTGCGGAAATTTGGAAACTACGCGCCAGCGAGGCGGGCAAGGGGTTGCGCTCCTTGAGTGATCTCATTCAGAACATCGCGTCTCCTCAGGAGATTACGTCCGCCGCGCAGCGGCTTCGCCACCCAAAGGAGCGGAAAGATCTCACGACGGACCAAGTTCTTGATCTCTTTGAGCGATGGGCTGGGGCACTCGACGAGGGCGAAGTGCGACAGGTTCCGGGTGCGACATTTCTCCGCCTGTGGCTGCGGCGTGGCACGCTCGAACCACTTCTCGCCCGGGAACTAGGTGCGGAGTGGCTACGGGGCCGGTGGAGAGAGGATGGTCGTGTCCGCTTGCGTGCGTTTCCGGTGGGAATCGTCGGGCACTGGCCAGCGGGGAACATCGAAATTCAGCCTGTCTTATCCCTCACGTGCGCACTGCTGGGAGGCAATAATTGCGTCGTTCGTGTCCCTGGCGGTCTGGTCGAGCCGACTCGTCTGATTGTAGAAAAGCTAAAGGCGGCCGATCCGACGGGTTTGTTAACTGGCCGCATGTTCCTGGCAAGCTTCGATCACTCACGACTCGATCTGCACGAAGCCATGGCGCGCGCGGTGGATGGAGCGATGATTTGGGGCGGAGAAGAATCTGTGCTGCAGGTACGAGCGTTACCTTTTCCGCACTGGGCCCGGGTGGTAGTGTTTGGACCGCGGCTTTCGGTGGCTGCAATGGATGCCGGTACCTGGACCGACCGGCAGGAGTGTAAGTCGTGGTGCCGCCGGATCGCTCGCGACGTGTGGCAGTTCGAGCAGCAGGCGTGCTCTTCTCCGCAAACGTTATTTCTCGAGCGGGACGGTGCTGCCGATCCGGCAGAATTCGTTGCAGAGTTGAAGCTGGCATTTGAGGAGGAGAGCCGGGCGCATCCGCGCCTTGAGATCGAACCAGCACTGACTTCGGCCATTTGCCGCGCACGTGCTTCGTGGCTTTTGGATGACATTGCCAATCGCGCGTTCTTTCCGCAATCAGCAGACTGGACCATCCTGCAGGGAAGAGGGGCAGAGATCCCGGAACCGACACAGGGGAGAACGCTTAGCGTCCTGCTCGCGGATGACTTGCTCGATGCGATCTCGAAGTTCGACGGCAGCGTGCAGACTCTGGGGTTGGCAGTGAAGGATGCCAGCAAAGAAGATGTGTTAGCGGAGGCAGCCGGTCGTCGCGGAGTTGATCGAGTTGTGCGCCTGGGGCAGATGCACGTTTTCGGTTCGCCTTGGGACGGTACGGATTTGGTTCGTCCCATGATGCGCCTGGTTCGCCATACGCGGTCACAAGATTGAATTGAGAGTGTGACGATGAAGAGTGCCGAGGCATTTCTAGAGGCGATGGACCGAAAGGCGAAAATATTTGCTCCGGCCGCCCGAGCGAATGTCGAAGCCAATCGAGAACTGTGCTCCTGGCTGTTGAATCCATTGGCCCGTTGGGCAGAAGCGGCCTACGGTAGTGACGTTTTTGATGCTGCCGCTCGCGGATACGCGGAATACTGCGTAGGTGTTGCCAAGGCCAAGGCCATCTACGAGCGCGAAGGCCGTTACACACCCGAGCGCATGCCGGAAATCATGTCGGGAGTTTATGAGAGCGAAGGCTACATGATCCCATACATGTGGGCGGCGATTCTGATCTACCCATTTTGGCCTTCCATGGTCAGTCACATCGCGATGTTCCGCGACGAATTCGTCAGAAAGTTGCCTCGCAATGCGGAGGTACTTGAATTGGCCTGCGGGCACGGCGTCTTGAGTTTGCTGGCAGCGGAAGAGCGGCCCGATTTGCAAATTGCAGGCTCTGATATCAGTCCGCCGGCCATCGCTGTTGCCAATCGTCTGCTCGCAGTTTCCGGACATGCCGGCCGGGTGCGGTTCGAAGTCAAGGACGCCTTGAAAATCGACAGCCAAAACGACGAAGAACGATACAAGGGCGTGATTTCGGGGATGCTGGCCGAGCACTTGTTGGACCCCAAGCCGCTGTTTACCACGATGTCGAAACGAGTGGATCGCGGTGGACTTGTGTTCTTCAGTACGGCCTTGGAGTCGCCGCAGCGGGATCACGTTTTCGAATACAACGACGAGAGCCAACCTCTCGAAATGGCAGAGGCGGTCGGATTGCGCGCCGTGCGCTTGGCTTCGGATGCAAGCGCAGTACCTCCCGGCTCACGATTTCTGCCGCGGGCAATAGCAATGATTTTGCGCTCGCGTTGAAACCAACGGTTGTCGATCGGAGTGCACGCGTCTTTCACGCGAACGGGTTCTAACAAGCCACGACTCTCAACAGGATGACTTTCAGATGACCACGCCCGCTATGACATTCGAGGATGTGCGACAGGCTCTGAAGCAGCGTTTCCCCATGATCATGGTCGACTGCGTGCTCTCCCTGGAGCCGGGAAAAAGGATTCAGGCGACGAAAAACATAACAGGGAATGAGATCCAGTTTCTGGGGCACTTTCCTGAATATGCAGTGATGCCGGGCACTCTCATTGTCGAGGCGATCGGTCAGGCCGCCTCCATTCTGTTCTCGAAGACGATGGGCTCGGGGACACGTCCGGGCGAATTCCTGGTGTTGGGTTCCATCCATGAGATGCGCTTCCTGAAGCCGGTAGTGCCGGGCGACAGAATGGTGATGGATATTCAAGTTTTGAAATTTATTGATGATTTCGCGGTGATAGAGGCGGTCGCCACGGTGAATGGCATTGAAGTCGCCAAAGGAAAATTGGGATTCGCCCGGCGCGGACTCCAGGTTCGGGCGACGTGACTGTCAATCACCAGACCGCAATCGTTCGTGCGTGCCCTCGCGATCCTTGCTTTTTCCGAAGACTATGCCAGAATTTCGATAGGTGTGTGGCTTTCGAAAAGCAAGAGCGATCTTTCGAAGGACAGCGATACCACCCACGAATTGGGATTTTTCAAGAACGCCCCAACTCCTTCAATTTCCCCTGCAACAAACAGTTGAATTCCCGAGTTTTATCAGAATGCATCGTGAATTGCTCGACCGAGGCGCGGTACCCAAGACGGCTAAGGGAAGGGCCTGCAAAGCCCTAATCGGAGGTTCAATTCCTTCCCGCGCCTCCAAGCTTTCTCAGCGCTGAGTTGGTGGTTGTTTACCCGAAAAGTGATAGTTTCTTGCAACTTCAATCGAGCGTCAGAAAGCGAAGTTTGGCGATCGAGATCGTTGCATTCATGTGATCCGGGTCACTAGCAAACAACCGTTTTCGTCCCCAAAGCATCTGACTCGCGCCAAAGAACCCCGAGCGGAATGGCTGGACTGGTGCGGGTTTTGGGCCTTATAGGGACTTTAGTAAGCGGGTCTTTTGGCCACTTGCACAATTTTGCGATGGTCGGTAGTCTAAGCCCACTTTGCAGTTTCCTAGCATCGTCTAAAAGCCGATGCTCCTGAGCGGTAACTCCCCCCGTTAGAAAACGCGCCATTTGCGGTTTCAAGGATTTTTTGGCAGAACCAACGCCACCGGAATCGTCGGTGCGGAGCTGTCTCCGGTGCGCAAAAATTTGCCAGAGTCACGGAATGTGACTCAGAGGGCGGAGCTATGAGTGCCAGTGGCGTCAGTATCGCGTACGCGCCGGTCCATGCGGTCGAACAACAAGGCCTGAACTGGTTTGCCCTCCGCACGCGATCGCGCCACGAGAAAGTCGTGGAGAAGCAACTTCACGGGCAGGGAATTGAGGCGTTTTCTCCGACGATCACCGAAATGCGGCAATGGAGCGATCGGCGCAAAATGGTCGAAACACCGCTATTCGCCGGATATGCATTCGTGCGCATCGCTCATTCTCCGGAAGAGCGGGTGCGAGTTTTGCGGACTCAGGGCGTCGTCGAGTTGGTGGGAGCGCAGGGAGTAGGCATCCCGATCCCGTCGGAACAGATCGAAGCGGTCCGCGCAGTCGTGGCTGGAAAATTGCCGGTTACGCAGCATGTCTTTTTGAAGGTGGGTCAACGCGTCCGCGTCCGCGGGGGCTCATTGGATGGTGTGGAAGGAATCCTGGTGGCGCAGAACGGCAGCCGGAATCTGGTCATTTCCGTGGAGCCGATCCAGCGCTCTCTTTCTATTCGGATCGAAGGCTATCAGGTCGAACCGGTTTAATCTTGATCAAGTTTATATAAAGGCGAGGCATAGGCATTATGAGCCGCCCTCCAATTGACATTTCTCAACGATCGAACATAGACGACGCCGAGCCCCAGTCGAGAACGACTGAGATTGAGGAACAGGTTTTGGACAAACGCGAGGCCGATGACGAGCCGATCGCTCCGTTACGCAGTGTGCGCGCTCAGGTGGAAATCAAGGCCATCATGGCGGCCCTGAAGCATACGGGCTGGAATCGGAAGCAGGCGGCGCGGTTGCTCAAGATCAGCTATCGCGGATTGCTCTACAAAATCCGTCGGCACAACATCACGGCGGCCTGAAGGCCCATTACCCGCGATCAGGGTTCAGGGCTGTGCGGCATGCAAAGACAGGAGTAGTGAGAGATGCAAAATTTTAGAACAATCCGGATTGCGGTGCTGGCGGTGCTGGCACTGGTTTGCGAGTCGACATACGCGCAAAAGACGACGTCCGCAATTTCGCCAGTTGCCGCCGCCACCTCAGAGACCGCGAAAGCAAACGATGCGGCGCCGGAATCATTCCGCGACCGTTATCCACGTTACAAACTCCGTCCGGGAGACGCTTTCGATATTTCCTTCGAACTCAGCCCGGAATTCAACCAGTCGGTGAGCGTGCAACCGGATGGCTTCATCACCCTGCGTAGCGTTGGCGACGTTCATGTCGCCGGGCAGACCGTGCCTGAACTGACCACGACCTTGCGCACCGCGTACGCGCCGATTTTGCATGACCCGCTGGTCAGCATCACACTCAAAGATTTTGAGAAGCCCTACTTTATCGCCGACGGGCAGGTGGGACGCCCGGGCAAGTACGACCTCCGCGGAGATACTACGCTGACTGAAGCGGTGGCCATGGCAGGCGGCTTCCTGGATAGCTCCAAGCATTCCCAGGTTTTGCTGTTCCGCAGGGTCAATGATCAGTGGGTTTCGGCGAAGGTCATTGATGTGAAAAAAATGCAGTCCGAGAAGAACCTGACTGAAGACCCTCTTCTGCACTCCGGCGATATGGTATTTGT
>Ga0307478_10003223_pt1 | contig 12243 bp, 10 predicted proteins | sample atmos_gasesECM4C_2_FD_203713 | JGI IMG/M metagenome (GOLD analysis project Ga0307478, IMG submission 203713) | Hardwood forest soil microbial communities from Morgan-Monroe State Forest, Indiana, United States - atmos_gasesECM4C_05 | ecosystem: Environmental > Terrestrial > Soil > Temperate...
ACCAAACTCTCTCGATTTCGGCCGCCTTGAAGGGCGATCCGGATGCAAATCTGCCGCTTCACAATGGAGACGTTCTGACCATCCGGGAGCTTCCCGGCTGGAACGAGTTGGGTGCTTCCATAACCGTACGCGGCGAAGTGCAGCATCCCGGGACTTACGGAATTAAACCGGGTGAACGCCTTAGTTCGATTCTCGCGAGAGCAGGCGGCTACCAGTCGGACGCTTATCCGTATGGCGCAGTTTTGCAGCGAGCCCAAGTACGCGATGAGCAAATGAAGCAGCAGACCGACATCATCCTGCGCGTAAAAGGCATGCAAAGCGATCTTCTAGGTATGCCGGAAACGACTCAAGATGAGAAGCAATCCAAACAATTGGCGATGGCGCAATATCAGCAAACCCTGCAAGACTTGGCCGCCAATCCTCCTGCAGGCCGCGTGGCCATGCAAATTTCTGGACCGATCAATCGTTGGAAAAATACGTCCTCGGACATTCCAGTGAGAAATGGCGATACCCTGACGATCCCCAAGAAGCCGGCTTACATCATGGTGACTGGACAAGTGTATAACCCTACAGCCGTTACCTACCGCCCAGGCCAGAGCGCGAAATGGTACCTCAGCCAGTCCGGAGGACCCACGCCTATCGCGGACAAAAAGTCCATTTTCGTGATTCGCGCAGACGGCTCAGTGATCGGGTCAAGACAAAGTTTATGGAGCGGGCCCTCGCTGAGCGCGGCGTTGCGGCCCGGCGACACCGTAGTAGTGCCGGAGAAGGCATATGCCGGCCCGAAGAACTGGACGAATCTTTTCACCGCTGCTCAGGTCGCAGCGTCCATCACTACCGCCATCTTTATCGCTGTGCATTACTAGTGGAAGAGTGAATGAGTCGATGGAGATTGGCAGCTATCATCCTGGTTGGGTTGGCAGCGGCAGCTTTGGGAAATACGGTTTGCTTCGCTCACGCGATGCAACTCTCCGCGTCCGCAACGGCCGCGAACATTCCCTCGCTTCAGGCACCCACACAGCCGCAAGCCGATCAAAACGCGGCTGGACAGAATACGTCCACCCGCGCGGCGAGCGGCCAGAACACGAGCGGCGCTCAGCAAGATTCGACGCCGAACGACCAAAAGGCAGCGCATCAGAACGCTCTCAGCGCCCACTTGCTCAAAGTGTTTCTGCAGGATCAAAAGGCAATTTGGACCTGCCCCGCGCACGTCCACTTGGTGGACGCAGACTGGCTGATACCGCTGGGCGCCGCGACCGGCATCATGCTCGCGACCGACACGGAATACAGCAAAGATCTTTCCAACTCGCCGAGCCGTATCAAACACAGCGGCGATGTTTCCAATTATGGAATCGGCGCGCTGGCCGGCGTGGGCGCGGGTTTTTATTTTCTCGGATACCTCACGCACGATGAACACCAGCGAGAAACAGGATTTTTGGCCGGCGAAGCCGCGATTGACTCCCTGGTGCCCACTTACGCGATCAAGTATGCCTTCGGCCGCGAGCGTCCCTTGCAGGACAATTACCGCGGCGATTTTTTCAAAGGCGGCGTTTCGTTTCCATCCGAACATGCCGCAGCGGCGTGGTCTATCGCCAGTGTAATCGCGCATGAATATCCGGGGCCACTGACATCCGTTCTGGCCTACGGCGCTGCATCGGCGATCAGTTTTTCGCGCGTCACCGCAAAACAACACTTTCCCTCGGATGTACTGATCGGGAGCGCCATCGGCTGGCTCGTGGGAGCTTATGTATATCGCACACATCACAATCCCGACCTTTCTGGCGCGGCTTGGCCAACCTACGCAGAATCGCAGGACGGGGCCGCGTCCACTACTCCTGCCGGGTCACCTTACGTCGAACTCGACAGCTGGATTTACCCCGCAATCGAGCGCTTGGCCGCTCTGGGTTATATAGATTCCGCGTTCCTAGGAATGCGGCCCTGGACGCGAGCCGAGTGCGCTCTTCTCGTACAAGAAGCCAGCGAAAATGTCGAAGCAACCGGTGGGATGCGCGGCGATGTGTACAGCCTGTACCTGGCCCTGCAAAGCGAATTGCAGGGAGACAGTGAAGCGCTGGTGGGGGCCAGAGAAGGGGCCGTGCATTGGGAGTCGCTCTACGCTGGCGTGACTGGAATTAGTGGCCCGCCTCTGAACGACAGCTATCATTTCGGCCAAACGATCATCAATAACTACGGCCGTCCTTATCAGGAAGGCTTCAATAGCTACGACGGCTTTTCCGGCTACGCCACCGCAGGGCGTTATGCGATCTACGTTCGCGGCGAATATCAGCACGCTCCTTCCGCGCCTGCGTATTCACTCCCGATACGACAATTCATTGCGACGGTAGACCAAAATCCTCTGCAACCGGCGACGCCCTTCGCAACCGTAAATCAATTCCGCCTTCTTGACACCTACGTTTCGGCCACTGCGGCAAATTGGAATTTCGCTTTTGGCAAACAGAGCCTTTGGTGGGGGCCCGATTATGGTAGCGCCCTGATTTTCAGCGACAATGCCGAGCCGATTTATATGTTCCGAGCGAGCCGCATCGTACCTTTTACGCTCCCGTGGATCTTCGGCCGGCTCTTGGGTCCGATGAAGCTGGACGCATTCTTCGGCAAACTTTCCGGCAACGATTTTCCGCCGCGGCCGTTGATTCATGGAGAGAAAGTTAGCTTCAAGCCAACAAAGAATCTGGAACTGGGATTCACGCGCATGGCACAGATGGGAGGCGTTGGTCGCCCGCTGACACCGGCCGCTGTGTTTAACAGCTACTTTGGTATCCGTAACTCCGACATGTATGCCGCAAATGCCAATCCCGGCAAAAGAACCGGCGGCTTCGATGCTTCCTACCGCCTGCCCCTCCTGCGTGACTGGGTTTCGATATACACGGACGCTCTTTCGTCCGATGACATTTCCCCTTTCTCAGCGCCGCGCCGCGCTGCCATTAACCCTGGCATTCACCTGGTACGCTTTCCAAAAATTCCGCGCTTGGACCTGCGGGTGGAAGCTGTCAATACCAATACGCCCTCCTCCAGCCGTGGCGGGCATCTGACTTACTTTGACTTTTTCTATCACGATCTCAGCACAAACAAGAACAACTTGATCGCGAGCTGGATCGGACGAGAGGGCACCGGTATTCAGGCCTGGAGCACCTACCGGTTTGGGGCACGGAACAATCTGCAGTTCGGCTACCGCCACGCCACGATTTCCCGCGATTTCATCCCAGGCGGAGAAACGGTGAACGACGGCTCCGCGAAATTTGACTTCTGGCTGGGTGGCAAAGTGAGCGTTTCGACGGCAGTGCAATACGAAAAGTGGTTCGCTCCCATTTTGGCGACCACCCCCCAAACCAATTGGACTTCGTCCGTCGGGGTTACTTTCTGGCCCCACCTGGAAGCCAAGCTGCCCTCGTTTTTCGGATCGCGGAATTAGCAAAGGTGCGTGCGAGAGAGGCTTAGCCCCGAAGCAAAGCGCGAACTCGAGGTGGAATGGTCGCGCCCGAGCCTTTTGGGGGCAGCGAGGAGACTGCCGTCATGATCGCCATTTCTCGCCGCATGGAGGAGATCCACAGAGACACGCACTGCGGTGACTCGCACAGGCAAGGAATCGGCCTGCCGCTTGATCGGTTAATCGGCGGTGGGCAACTAGAAAAACATGCGCGACCCCAGTAACCGGATAGCACTGACCGGCGGTGCCGGCTTTATTGGCTCCCACCTTGCCGAGGCCTTGCTGCGTCGTGGATCGCAGCTTACAATCATCGACAACTTGGACAGGTTCTACTCCCCTGTTTGGAAGAAGACCAACCTTGAAAACATTCGTCGGCTGGGAGAGTTCGAGTTTCTCCAAGTAGATATTTGCGACTTCGAGAGCCTTCGAGCAGCCCTGGCAGCTGTTAAGCCTGATGTGATCGTTCATCTCGCTGCGCGAGCCGGCGTACGGCCTTCAATCGAGCAACCGCTTTTATATGAGCAGGTTAACGTAGGGGGTACCCTGAACCTCTTGGAGATCTCTCGCCGGCTTGGGATACCAAAGTTCATCTTTGGCTCGTCCAGTTCTGTCTACGGCGCTTCGAGCCGGGTGCCATTTTCCGAAGAGCAAGTCGAGATCAGACCCATCTCACCTTATGCCGCGACGAAGCTTGCCGGCGAGATGCTGTGTTACACTTACTCGCATCTCCATCGTATAAGCGTCGTCTGCTTGCGCTTTTTCACAGCGTACGGGCCCCGCCAGCGACCCGATCTCGCCATTCACAAGTTTTTCGCGCTACTCGAAGCAGGAAAACCCATTCCTTTCTTCGGCGATGGTTCAAGCGGACGCGACTATACCTATGTGGACGACATTGTTTCAGGCATTCTTGCTGCACTCGACTATGCGCATTCGCCGGGCGCCGCCGTGCCGTTCGAAGTTTTTAATCTCGGCAATTCACATCCTGTCAATCTTGGCGACCTGGTCTCCGCACTCGAGCGAGTCAGCGGGCGAAAGTCCATACTCGACAAGCAAGCGTTCCAACCCGGCGATGTTCCGCTCACTTGGGCCAGCATCGAAAAGGCTGGCCGTTTGCTCAGTTACAAACCTGCTATGCCTCTCGAAGAAGGATTGCGGCGGTTTGCAGAGTGGTATAGGTCTGCGGGCCCCGCTTGTCGACTTTAAGATCCACCGCCTTGTGAGGACTTTTGCATTCCGGACGACTCGCTAATCGACTCAAAAGGCATCCCGGCGGTCAAGTATCGCGGAGAGGCACGCAAACACAGTCGTGGGTTGCGTCGTTTGCCAATCGCGGTAAGCGCATCGTTCTTCTGGCTTTTCGCCCATTTTGTCTTGGTGTCGGAATCCTCCGCCGCGGTGGCACGGTTTCGTACGCCCCTAATGCCGCTGGTGTGCATTTGAGCTGGGATAGCGATCGCTGACTAAGCCCCTAACAGGAAGCGCTTGGCTTCAGCCTCGCTTGATCCCTCATCAGCGGACTCGCCGAGGCGCACCGAGAAATCTGAAACAGTGGACTACATCCAAACAGAGAAATCTCAGGGCAGTCCCGCTTTCGCAACGCCTATTGCCGAGCCGGGAGCAGAGCAAAGTGAGCTTTTCCGGAGAAGCCAGTCCTGAAAGACAAGCACATCCCAAAGCAAATACTGCCAATTGTGATGGCCGGATATGTGCTCGCGCCATTTTTCACGGATAGAGTGAGAGTTAAGTAAGCCATGGTCGGCCAGGCTTTGTTCGGAGAGAAGGCTTTCGGCCCAATCGCGTAGGGGACCACGCAGCCAGCGATCAATGGGCACGCCGAAGCCCATCTTTGGCCGTTCGATGAGGACAGGAGGGACATATTTGTAAAGAACCTGACGCAAGATCCACTTACTCTGGCGCTTCCTGATTTTGAGAGAAAGAGGCAAAGTCCAGGCAAACTCCACGACGCGATGATCCAGAAGAGGAACGCGAGCCTCTAAGCTGACCGCCATGCTGGCGCGATCGACTTTCGTGAGGATGTCATCGGGCAGATAATTGAGCAGATCGGTGAGCATCATGACTTCCTCGATGCTTGTGGAACTGGCGGACAGATTTTCGATGCATTCGCGAACGGAGTTCGGCTCCTGCGAGCCCGTCACGAGTTCTGCGGGATTTGTCCAATGTGAGAGCGCTTCGTAATAGAGAGCCCGCGGACTATTCAGGGAAATAAATGTTGCAAGTTTTTGCGTCTTATTGCCAGGAGTCCCGTGGTGAAGGCTCTTGGGAAGAAGCGGGCGCAAGAAGCGAAAAGCCTGGTCAATCGAAGTTGGCGGGATTGCATGGAGAAGGGATGAGGTGGCGTTAAGTAGCGGCTTCGGAAAAAATTTAGTGGAGTTCCAGATTCTCCGAATCAGTGCATAACGGTTGTAGCCTCCGAATAATTCGTCCCCGCCGTCGCCGGAAAGGCTGACGGTAACGCTGTCACGCGCTAATTTGGAGACCAAAAAAGTAGGTATTTGCGAGGCATCCGCGAAGGGCTCATCGTACATGCTGGGAAGCAGAGGAACAACGTCGAGAGCATCCTTAGAGGTAAGATACAGCTCGGTGTGATCCGTGTGCAGATGTTCGGCGACTCTGCGAGCATCCACAGCTTCGTTATAACCCTCTTCATGAAACCCGATCGTGAAGGTTTTGACAGGCCGTCGACTTTGCGCCTGCATCAAAGCGACTACCGTACTGGAGTCTACGCCTCCCGATAAAAACGCACCTAGCGGAACGTCGGCAATCATGCGTAAACGCACGGCTGCGAGGAGGAGCTGATGCAGATGATCGACTGCCTCCGTGTCGCTCGATTGCAGGACCGATTTCTGCCCTCTGTGCGCGACGTCTTCTGCCGACCAATAACGATGGATCACGGGAGTGTTCGTTGAGGAGTCGAGCGTGAGCATACAACCGGGTTGCAATTTCTGTAGCCCTCTATAAATGCAATGTGGCGACGGTACATAGTTGTGCCGCATGTAGAGAGCGAGTGCGTCGCGGTCAACCTCCGGTTGGAAATCAGGGTGCTGCTGGATGGCTTTCAGTTCGGAAGCAAAGACGAAGGCGCTGCCTACGCGGCCATAGTAAAGCGGCTTGATGCCCAGACGATCCCGGACGAGATATAGTCTTCGCTCCTGACGATCCCAAAGCGCAAAGGCGAACATCCCGACGAAGCGTTGAACGGCAGCTTCGACTCCCCAGCGTTCAAGCGTTTCCAGCATAACTTCGGTGTCGGAATGCCCTCGCCACTGGTACGAGCCGTGCTCAGCGCGTAGCTCCTTGAAATTGTAGACCTCCCCGTTGAAAACTATCGCGAATCTTCCGGATGCGGAGAACATTGGCTGATGGCCTTCAGGCGAGAGGTCAAGAATGGACAGGCGACGAAAGGCCATACCGAGCCCGACGGCATCGTCGTGGAACGCCCCCGAGTCATCTGGGCCGCGATGTGCCAGCGCCGCACCCATTCGATTCAGCAATTCGGAGGGATGCTCAGCAGCTTTGGATTGCCAAAACCCTGCTATGCCGCACATAAGTGTTGGAGGCCTCTGCCGACTGCCATTCTCCTTGCGATATCTGGCTTCGCAGATCTTCGCGCTAAGTGTCTATTGGCCGATGGCCCGCATCGCGAAGCTTTCCGATTCGTGGCCTCTCAACTTCTATCCGATCGGAGCTTTTACATCATGCGCGCCGACGCGCTTGACAGAGTCGGGACTAAATTAGAAAAACGCTTCACGAAGCACCAAATCGTGACGATGCTGGAGTCGGCCAAGCTGAAAGATATTCGGTTCTCCGAAACCGAACACTGGATGTGCACCGCAAGCAAGCCTTATTGATCCGGCTGGACTTGAAATCGACCTGTGGTCCAATCTTAATTCTGAAAATGGCATTGCACAGATCCTCGCCCCACGCCGCGACCTTGAGATGGAACCGGATCATCGTGAATCAATGCTCATGATCCCAGCTAACTTATGACCGCGATTTCCGACGATGGTCTCGGCAATTTCTGGGTAACCTGATCATAAATGGTTTCGAATTGACCAGAGATACTCTCGATCGAATACCTTTCCTCGATTCGGCGTCTCGCCAACTCGCCAAGCCTTGATCGCTCAACAGCCCCCATGCCGAGCATCGTTTGAAGACCCGCGGCAAGTGCCGTCGGATCACGAGGGGGGGCCACAATGCCCGTTTCACCAACAATTTCGGCCGCGTCTCCCACATCGGTGACAACACAAGGAACCTTCATCGCCATTGCTTCGCAAACGACATTCGGAAAACCCTCTGCGATCGAAGATAAACAAAATACATCCATGGCCGCCAAGCATCTCGGAATATCGCTACGCTCGCCTGCGAGCACGAATTTCTGCGCGAGCCTATTTTCAGCAATCCAAGCCCACAACACCTGATTTCCTTTAACGAGGTTACGCCCTACCATTAAGAATTTCACGCGCTCAACATGAGACGCAAGGACTGCCGCGCAATGGACGAAGTTGCTATGGTCTTTCAAGGGATCGAATCTTCCAACGGTTCCCACGACGATATCGTCTTCACCAAAACCAAAAGCAGCGCGGGCCCGCTCCCGAAGCCCCGGGTGGCGGTGGAACGCTCGCAGGTCGTATCCGTTCGAGATCACCACCATCTTCGTTCGATCGTAGCCTTTTTGGATATGGAGCATTCTTGCAGACTCTGCACAGCAGACGATGACGCTGGGCACAAATCGAGATAGCCAGGAACATAATGATACAACCATTTGTGTAGCGGATAGTCCACGCTGCGGAATAGCGGTGCACCTGACACCCCAGATTACATGCCGATTTCCAGCGCAGCGCGCCGCCAAACCCCCAAGCAAATCGGCATGGTACATCCAAGTCTGCACGATGTCGGGGCGGGTAGCGCGAATTCGCCGGACGAGATGCCAAAGCAGGCGGGGAAACCCCAGTAAGGAACGCATCTCCATGGCTTGCACCTGAATGCCCAACTTTTGCAGTTGTTGGCCCACTGCGCCCATATCCTTGAGAACAATGACTGTGTGCCGATAATCCGGCCTACGCTGGTGGGCCTCAATCAGGCGCTTGAGCATCATTTCGGCTCCGCCGGTGCCGAGGGTAGTGATGACGTGCATCACGCAAGTCAAGGAATTGCCTCCAACGCTGCCTTCGTGCGCCTCACCAGCGTTTCAACCGAAAAGTTTTCCGAGATACGCCGCCGAACGCCAGCGCAAAGGCTTGCTCGTTCAAGGCTTAGCCGGTCCAGCAGGACGATCATGCCTGCCGCCAGAGCTTCGGGGTCACGAGGTGGAACCACGATACCGCCATCACCGAGGATTTCGCGGGCATCACCAACGTCGGTGGCGACGCAGGGAACACCACAAGCCATGGCCTCGCCGAGAGCGTTGGAAAAGCCCTCTCCGAAAGCCGAGGACGATACAACCAGGTCGAGCGCGTTGTACACCGCTGGCAAGTCGGCACGCGGCCCGGCCCAGACCATTCTCTCGTGCAGCCCGAGCCGACGCGCCTGTTCCTGCAAGCGCGCCGCGTAATCAGGCGGGCCGTCTCCCACACTGACAAAGCGCATTCCTTGCTTGCGCCTCGCGAGCACCGCAGCGGCTTCTAGGAATGTTGGATGATCCTTCATCGGATCCATACGGCCGACGATTCCCACGAGCGTTTCTTTCGGCGAAACTCCCCATTCGGCACGCACTGCCTCACGAAGCATCGGATATGGCCGAAAACGCTCAACATCAATCCCGTTCGGGATCACGATGAACCTGTCGTTGGACGGAAAACCGCGTGACACGGCATAGCGTCGGCCAGCCTCCGAATTGGAGATAATCAGATCCGGACAGCGGCTGAACAGACGTTCGAGCCAATAAGTAAACCATGACAGCCTGTCGTAGTGTGCCAAATCCACGTCGGAAGCGCGCACGCCCCACGCCAGTTTTAGCTTCCGCGAGGGTAATCTGGTAAGGCAGGCCAACAGGTTAGATACGGGCAGAAAGGCGTAGAGTATATCGGGCCGCTCCTCTTCCAGAACCCGGAATAGCCTGCCGAGAAAACCCTTCAGGTCCCAGCGGCCGCGCTTTTCCAAGCAACGGAGTGTTACATCGGGAGACAGGCGCTTGATGAGCGGACCATTGGGATAGAACACCAGCACGCTCACCGCATGCCCGCAGCGTGCGAGCCCATTGGCCAATATCGTCACCTGCATTTCGGCGCCGCCATATTCGAGCGAGCGGATCAGCATGGCAATGCGCCGCTTGCCCGCCACCCAGTGCCCGCTCTGCGAACCATAGCCAGGTCGCTCGGAAGTTACACCCAAATCCGATTCGTCCGAATGGAGAATGTTGGGCACTACGCCTTCCAACCAGTCTGCTTGGCAAAGACAAACTCGTTGTTTCCTAGACCGAGTCCGACCGTCTTGAGTTTCACCATCTGGAATCCGTTCGCCCGGAAGAAATCGAAAATGGCGTCCGGCCTAGCCACTTCAAACGGATAACCGCCGAGCCAATCCAGTAAATCGGTTGTATACGCCATGCCGCGTGCCTGCTTATATTCCCGATATCGGTACAACGGACTTCTCCGCAGGAACAGGACATCTTTGATGAAAGACGCGACCGCAAAGCAGGTAGCGCAGGTCGGGATGATCACCAACCGCCACGCCAATCCGCGGTTATATCGCTGCTTGATAGCCTTCCAGGTGGTGGACAGGAAATCTTGGTCGTTGTAAAGCGCGATAAATAGTTTGCCCCCCGTTTCCACCAGCGGGATGGCGTTCTCCAGCGCTTGCCACATATTGCCTGTGTGGTGAAGCACTCCCCAAGAATAGACAATGTCAAACTGCCCCAGCGTGGACAGAAACCCCGAATTCAGGACGCTACCTTGCTGAATCGTCCAGCTAGGCGAGCCGTCGTAGTACCGCCGCTTCAACTCTTGCGCGCAGGCCACACTTCGAGGATCGAGATCGAAAGAATCTACCGATTCTGCTCCGAGCCGCATCGCGGCCAAGGAAAACAGTCCGCTTCCACATCCGACATCAAGAAATGACTTCCCCCTGAGGTCATCAACCTCGAGCATAGAGCAAAGCGATTTCTCTGCTTCGACAATACGATCTTCAGTCAAATACTTGAGGAAGCGCTGCCAATTTTTTCCGAATGCAAATCTCTCTGCTGAATCGCTGACCTGCGTTTCGCCTTTGGCGGCAATAGCGGAGGAGGGGCTAGACATGTTCATTACCTCGGTAGATCCAGTAACAAAGGGCGCTGGCCATTTTTTGTGGTCCTTCCAAACACTCCGTGGTTTCCGCCTCCAGAATCTCGGTCTAAGGAGAAGACGTGTTCATCCTTCAGCATAAGGCGCTCGGGGCGACTGCATCAACTGGCGAGACTTGCCAATTTTTGCGGGGAAACGTTTCAGACTGAAGTCCAGACCAACAGCGGCGGCGAAGGCATAGAGAGGAATGATCGGAACTCGAAATCTCGAGTAGGCCTGCGCGCCGCCGGAGATTACCAGAAAATACAGGATGACCAAGAAAATGAGCGTGAACAACTGTCTATTCGTTTTCCAGAGTACCAGTAAACCTATGCACGCAAAACAGAATAGAGGAATCGTAAAAAGCAAGATAAGGATCGTTCCCACCCGCGGGCTTGCCCCTGTCATCTCCCTTAGTCTAAGCAGGCCGCCACCGAAAATCACTTCGGCGTCGCCTCGAACAGCGACCTCCACATAGGCGAGGGGATGCGCCTCAATAATTGTGCGCCCAAGCCTCCAATAGTAGGCTGATTTTTGGGGAATCGTTATTTGAGAGCAATCCGCACCATAGAGATTCCTAATGTCGTTGCAGGCCTGAGCTTCTAGTTGTGTTTGACGCCTCTCCACGTTCGCATCGAACTCTCCGGGATCATTAATGGCCAATGACCCGGCCGCTTTGTACAACAGCATGTTCATGCCAGCAATGGTCGTCACCGTGAAGTAGCCCGTCTCGCGATAATTTCTGATTGCCCAGGTCACAGGAAGAATGACGAACGCGAGAGAGAAACTCAAGGCAGCGCGCAACCTGAAACTTCTGCGGACGAGCAGTAGATAAAGTGCGGCGGGCAAGAAAAAGAGCACATTTATCGGTCGTATCAGCACAGATGCGCCTGCAAGTAGACCTGCAGTGAAGAGACGAATCCCAGGCTTCTCCATCTGCGCAGATTCTACCCAGAGTAACAATAGGACAACCGCCAGAGTAGCAGTAAAGAAGATTTCCGTAAAAATCGAGTTCGCGGTCTCCAACAAGGGCAAATCAAGACAAAGCAGGATTCCGGTCAGCAGGGCCGTTCGGCGGCTCCTCATAACTTGAAAGGCAAAGGCAGTGGTGCCCAACACAATCAATGCGCGCAGCAGATGCTGAAAAATGATCAGGTATTTCAAATCAAGGCGCGTCCATAGAAACGGCAAGATGAACAGCGAGTATCCTGGCGTACGCAGCGTCTCGGGGTACCCCGCCGAGTTGACAAAGCCGTGTCCGGCCAAAATATTGGCCGCTGGAACAATATAGCTCGGAGAGTCCGGATTATAAAAGTCGTGGAAATGCCAGAAGAAAAGACAACTGGTCGCGATAGCCAAAACAGCAATGACGCCGAGAATACGCGACATGCCTTGCATGACCTGAGTTTTGGAAGTCCGGGTTTGTGGGTTCTGCAAAGACTCATCCTTCGTTGGCAGCGTAGTGATCGAGTCAGTGATCACGGAAGCTTATCCCGGTCATTCGGTCGTGCAGCACAA
>Ga0307478_10003224_pt1 | contig 12238 bp, 7 predicted proteins | sample atmos_gasesECM4C_2_FD_203713 | JGI IMG/M metagenome (GOLD analysis project Ga0307478, IMG submission 203713) | Hardwood forest soil microbial communities from Morgan-Monroe State Forest, Indiana, United States - atmos_gasesECM4C_05 | ecosystem: Environmental > Terrestrial > Soil > Temperate...
TGAGAATGCTGACGGGGCTTTCGCCGCCCTCGGGGGGCGCAGTGTACTGGCACGGCCAGCCGGTCCAGGTGGAAACGCCGAACGTGGCGATCGTGTTTCAAAGCTTTGCGCTTTTTCCCTGGCTGACGGTAATCGAGAACGTCGAAGCACCGCTCGAGGCGCGAGGCATTGCTGAATTCGAGAGGCACAAACGAGCACTGCGGATCATCGACGCGGTGGGATTAGACGGGTTCGAATCGGCGTACCCGAAGGAGCTGTCTGGTGGCATGAAGCAGCGCGTGGGTGTGGCACGGGCGCTGGTGGTTGAGCCAGAAGTGCTGTTCATGGACGAGCCGTTTTCTGCGCTGGACGTGCTGACTGCCGAAACGTTGCGAGGGGAATTGCTGGAGTTGTGGCTGGGGAGAAAGATTCCGACGCGGGCGATCTTCGTGGTGACACACAACATCGAGGAAGCGGTGATACTGGCGGACCGGATTATCGTGCTCGGAAGAAACCCAGCGCATATACACGCCGAATTCAACGTGGAGATTCCCTACCCGCGGGACCGCAAGGAAACGCGTTTTTTGGAGCTGGTCGATCTGATCTACCGGGCGCTGACCGAGCGGGATCATCCTGAAAGTGCTCCCCCCGAACTGCAGGGGATGCACGCCGCCGCGCAGAGGCGGTACCCGATGTTGCCGCACACGCGCCCTGGAGGCATGGCGGGCTTGCTCGAAATTCTGGTGGATCAGGGCGGGCGAGCGGATTTGCACGTGTTGGCGGACGAGTTAAGCCTGGAAGTGGATGCGCTGCTGCCGACGGTCGACACGGCGGCGATGCTGGGCATGCTGAAGCTGGAAGAGGGCGACGCGATCATAACGCCGGAAGGAGAAGCGTTCGCGAAGGCGGACATTCAGGAGCGCAAGGCGATCTTCAGGAAAGCGGCCCTTCGGAATGTGCCGCTGTTGCGCCAAATGGAACAAGCGTTGAAGGCCAAGGCCAACCGCACGCTGCCGGCGGAGTTTTTCGAGGATCTGCTTGATGAACACTTCAGCGAAGGCGAAGCGCTGCGGCAACTGGAAACCGCGATCCAGTGGGGCCGATACGCCGAGATTTTTGATTTTGACGCCGCGAGCGGGAAGTTGACGCTCACAGAAACCTGATCTTGTCGTGCCCACCCCCGAGCCCGTGACGAAACCGCAAGCGCCGATACCGCCGACAGCGGCGCGGCCTGCGGGCGCACGCTGGGCTTATGCGTTTTTGATCGACATCGTGGTATTTCTGGGCGTGTTCGCGGTGATCTTTGGCGTTTATTCGATCGGCCGGTCCTGGCTTGGGCCGGTGCGGGTGGAATCCGAGATTTCGCAGAACCCGCGAAGCTTGCCCTTGTACGCTGTCTACTCGCTGGTGCGAATTCTGGTGGCTTACGCGATCAGCCTGGTATTCGCGCTGGCTTACGGGTACGCGGCCGCAAAATCGAAGCGCGCGGAACTGGTGCTGATTCCACTGCTGGATATTTTGCAGTCCATCCCGGTACTGAGTTTTCTACCCGGAGTCATGCTGGCGATGGTGGCGCTGTTTCCGAGGCGGCAACTGGGCGTGGAGCTGGGGTCGATCATCCTGATTTTCACCGGGCAGGTGTGGAATATCGCGTTCAGTTTTTACTCCTCGTTGAAGACGATACCGCGCGATTTGCGGGAGGCTGCGATCATCTACCGCTTCAGCCGATGGCAACGCTTTATGGAACTGGACTTGCCGTTTTCGACGATTGGACTGGTGTGGAATTCCATGATGTCGGTTGCCGGCGGTTGGTTCTTCCTCATGGCATGCGAGATGTTTGTGCTCGGGGACAAGGATTTCCGGTTGCCAGGGCTTGGATCGTACCTCGAAACAGCGGCGAGCAACGGAAACACACGCGCCATGTTGTGGGGACTGGCCACGATGGTCGCGGTGATTGTGATGATGGACCAGCTCGTCTGGCGCCCGGTGATTGCGTGGGCAGACAAATTCAAGTTCGAGCAGGTGGAGACCGCCGGCACCAGAGAGAGCTCGATTCTGAATTTTATTCGGCGTGAGTCGTCCCTGATTCGCGGCTATCGCCGGTTGCTGCACCCGGTGGTGGACTGGTTGACGCTAAGGTTCGCGCAAGGGGCGAAGCGTGCCGCCAAAACCTTCACCGGGGTACAGAGCCGAAAGCACCGAGAGTGGATTGGCTGGTTATTTGCGGGCGTAATGCTGGTGGCTTTAGTGTACGCGATCTATCGTGCCGCGGGAGAGCTGGCTCACGTGAGCCGGGGCGACTACCTGATGCTGCTCGAAAGCGCGGGGCTGACGTTTCTACGGGTAAATCTGGCACTTATTCTAGGGGCGCTGTGGACGATTCCGGTGGGGGTGGCAATTGGATTCAGTCCGAGATTTGCGCGCTTGATGCAGCCGCTTGCGCAGTTGGCCGCGTCGATTCCGGCGACTGCCTTGTTTCCCGTGCTGCTGCTGGTGCTGATCCGTCTGCGCGGCGGAGTGGAAATTGCGGCGATGGCGCTGATGCTATTGGGCACGCAGTGGTACATCCTGTTTAACGTGATTGCCGGGGCCATGGCGATTCCAACGGATTTGAAGGAAGCGGCGAAGGTATTCCGGTTCGGCAGGGTGGACCGGTGGCGGCGATTAATCTTGCCGGGGATTTTTCCGTATCTGGTCACGGGGCTGGTGACGGCGTCAGGAGGGGCATGGAACGCGAGCATAGTCGCGGAATATTTCCACTTTCAGGGAAAAGTGGTGGAAGCGCCGGGATTGGGAAGCACAATCAGCCGGGCGAGCGATGCCGGGCGTTTCGATTTGCTGCTGGCGTCGACGCTGATCATGGCCACGGTCGTGGTGCTGATTAACCGGCTGTTGTGGCGGAGGCTGTACCGGCTGGCGTCGACGCGCTACAAGCTGGAAACCTGAGGGCTAGTTTTTCTGAAGCTCCCGTGACAGATAGATGATCTGGCCAACATGATGGTCTAAGTGGACTGCGCAACGGAGAAAAGCGGCCATGCGGTTGTTGGCGTCGGGCTGGCGTTCGGCAGAATAAGGGAGAGTCCAATCGGAGTCTGATTGCCGGTCGAGAGTTGCGAGAACCAACGCGATAGCTTCGTCGAACTTGCGCAGAACTTCGGCTTTCGATGGCCGGCGAGACTCGGTAAACTCAAGTTCGCGGTCGCGAACGTAGCCCGAACCGGCAATGCGAGCGCCAATGTAATAACTGAGATTGCCGGTAAGGTGGAGCAGCAGGTGGCCGATGGCGTTGCCGTGAGAGAACGGCTTCAGCCAGAACCGGTCGTCTGAAAGCGGGTCTACCCACTGATGAAGGTCGGCGGCGCGGGCGCGGAATTCATGCGAAAGAGCTGCGGAGAGTGCGTTGCTGAGTTTGCTCATTCGTTGCCTCCTCCAGACTAGAGCTTGCGCCCCTAGGAGACCCGGCAGACAAAGGAAACTCCGACCCCACGGCCGATGGCTCCTAGTGAGAAGGGGCGGGCTTTTCATTCTTGTAGATGACGCCCTCTTTCATCACGAAAAAAGCGTACTCGGTCTGGCGGATATTTTGTGAGGGATCGCCAGGCACAGCCACAACGTCGGCGAATTTGTTGGGCTCGAGCGTGCCGATTTTGTCGGCGAGACCGAGAAGGTCGGCGTCAGCGGAGGTGCCGGCTCTCAGGGCGTCGATCGGCTTCATGCCCAGGTCTACCATCTGGTGAAATTCCTCGGCATTGCGGCCATGGGGATAGACGCCAGCGTCCGTGCCCAGGCCGACCTTGACGCCTTTTGCGAGGGCTTTTTGGAATGTGGCATGGATGGCATTTATGGCGGTATGGGCTTTGGCGGCGATTGCCGGGGGGATGTATACGCCGCGGTCAAATTTTTCCTGCAAGCCCTGAACAGCCATGAGCGTGGGGACGAGGTAAGTGCCGTGCTGCTTCATCATTTCCAAGGCCTCGTCATCGAGGAAGGTGCCGTGTTCGATGGAGTCGATGCCCGCGCGAATGGCGCGTTTGGCGGCTTCGGCGCCGTGGGCGTGGGCGGCGGTTTTCCTGCGAAGAGAGTGAGCTTCATCCACGATGGCGTTCAATTCTTCCTGAGTGAGTTGGGGCGTATCGACGTCGTCGGTCGGAGAAAGCACGCCGCCAGAAGCGCAGACTTTAATCATGTCGGCGCCGTATTTGTGGTCCAGGCGAACGGCGTAGCGCGCCTGGTACGGCCCATTGATGACGCCTTCGAGGGGACCGGCCTCGTGGCCGAAGAGCCCTTCCTTGAAACCGCTCTGAGAGTCGCAATGACCACCAGTGGAACCGAGAGCGTGGACGGTAACCAGCATGCGAGGCCCCGGGACATCGCCGTTGCGAATGGCGTTGCGCAGGCCGACATCAAGGTAATCCGTGGAGCCGACGTCCCGCACGGTAGTGAATCCAGCCATGAGCGTGACCCGGGCATTGACGCTCGCGTCCAGGGCGCGTTCCGCGACAGTCTTCTCGAGACGGTTGAGTTGCTCCTGTTTGTAGTCGTCAGAGTAAGGAAAGGTGAGATGCGTATGCGCGTCAATGAAGCCGGGAAGAAGGGTCGAGTCGCCGAGATCGATGACTTCGGCGCCGGGAGGAGTTTTCGCGGAAGGGCCGACAGCAACAATTTTCCCGCCGGTCACGACGACTATCCCCGGTGTGGTCAGAGAATCACTCTTGCCATCGAACAGACGGGCTGCCTTCAGGACGTAGGTCTTTTCCGGTGGCTTCTGTGTTTGCGCGTAACCGGTCGCGGAGAATAGCGAGCTATAGAAGAGGACGAAAGCGATTCGCCTGGGCATTAGCCGCTCCTTGGGTTTTCGGTGACGTTCAAGATAAGAGGCAAACTGTATCCTGCCAGCGGAAAAAGTCAAGGCGCAGTGAATCATTGCGGCCAGCTGGACTCGAGGTGTAGCGGGTGGAGGATTGCCGGGCGGTGGCTGAAGCACAACCTGGCGCGGGATCGCGCGCTAGCATATTGTGTGCTGTACGACCGCAGGGGAGCGCGAGAGTTCCCCTGTTTGTACGGGCCCTGTTTGCAGGGGCCCTGTTTGCAGGGGAATGATGAGATGGCTCAGGATGCTGACTCCGGTCAGTGGCGACGAACGTTTTACAAAATTTACATCCAAAGTTGACTGCCATGTGGAACCGCGCTTGTCCATTGTGCTTCGGAAAGGTGCCGCGGACACGGGTATTGACCCGAAGCGAAAACCTCGAATGCCCATCGTGCCACGCAAGTCTCGAGCTGTCGCGGCCAAGCCGAGTGCTCGGAACAGCAGTTGGGTTGGGCACGGGATTGGCCGCGGCCGAGTGGATGGCCGGTGCAAGTGTAAGAGGAGAATGGATATTTGCGGTTGTTGCCGGGCTCTTAGGGTATGGGACTGGGTCTGCGGTGATGCTTTCTTTTCTTTCGGACCTGGTGGTAAGACCAGAACTCGAGGCCGGCAAATTTCCACATCATCGTGCGTAACAGACCGAGAGTACTATTGACCCATTAGCGAGTGGCGTCGAGACTCCGTTGGATGGCGTCCTATACCCAGTTTCTGGGCCGCATCGTAACCGTGCATTACCGCGCAGGCGATATGGTCCTCTCCGCATACGGCAGTTTTGTCGGTGATTCAGGCCGTTCGATCTTTCTCGAACAGCATGTAGAGCAACGCGGCAAACGCAGTTACTTCCGCTGGGAGATTCCCTACCAGTACATTCAGCGGATCGAGACAGATTCGGAGTCCGAAGAAGCGCTGGCTTCCGCGGCTGAACGCGGCGCCGAGATGACTGGCGAAAAAGCATCGGCGGCAACCGCGGGCCAATCCTCTTCTGGTGTCAACTCCGTCCCCCCCTTTTCACAACGTTCCAAGACAGCCTGAGGAACGCGCGGCGTCCGACGAGCGTTCCGAGAATCAGCTACAATCTTTTTCGCGCCAAAGCATCAAAGACTTGAGGATGATGCGCGAGGAGGCAAGCCAGTGAGCACAGCGACGGCTCCGCGAAAGATTGGCTTGATCGGGCTCGGCCTGATGGGGCGGCCCATGGGAATGAACCTGCTGAAGGCCGGCCACCAATTGACGGTGTGGAATCGTACGAGTGAACGCGCACAAGAATTAGTCAAGGCGGGTGCAATTCTGGCGAAGACGCCGAGGGAAGTAGCCGCCGCCAGCGAGTTTCTGCTCACGATCGTCAGCGATCCCCCGGCGCTCGAGTTTGTGTTGTGGGGCCACGAGGGGCAGAACGATGGCGCGTTGGCTGGATTGCGAGCTGGAAGCATTTATGTGGACTCCAGCACCATTTCGCCGTCGCTCGTCCGAAGAATCGCCACGGCATGCAAGGAACGCGGGGTGCGATTTCTGGACGCGCCAGTTACAGGAGGCGATTGGGGCGCGCGCGAGGGCAACCTGGTGTTCATGATCGGGGGAGATGCGGCGACGTTGCGCGATGCGGAATCCGTTCTGGGGGTGCTCGGAAAGAAATGGTTTCACCTGGGCCAGAACGGCGCAGGGCAGACGGTGAAGCTGGCCATGAATGCGATTCTGGCGCTCGAGGTGGGTGCAATGGCGGAAGCGATCGCACTGGTGACAAAGGCGGGGCTGAAAGGAGAACAGCTTGTGGAAGTGATGCAGGCCAGCATGGCGCGTTCGGGGGTGCTGGACGTGAAATCTCCGTTGATGCTGAAAGGAGATTACAAGCCGAGTTTCCCGCTGCGGCTGATGCATAAGGACCTGGGGCTTGCGCTGGACCTCGGAAATCAACTGGGAGTAGCGCTGCCAACAACGGCCGCAGCGCGCGAGATTTATAACTGCGTGAAGGGCGAGTCAAACGAAGATCTAGACTACTCGGCGGTGATGCGTTTCTGGAAGAAGTGAAAGTGCGTGCCACCTGCAGTCCAAATGGGCCGCCAGCGCGACTTACAAAGCAAACCTAGTCGGTGACGAAGAGCTAGAAATCGTGCCGAGATGGGGCCGAGCAGTGCTGGCCCCCTACCTTGGACGGCTCGTGCGACGAAGCGCGGGCGAATTACTTCAAGGATCTCGGCGGGAAGAAGCCGATCGGCAAATCGCGCGCGGTGCGCAAGCCAGAAGGGGCTTCGAGAATCGCTGGAATGGAATTGACCGCCACCGATGCGGTGGCGATGTCGCCGTGCGAGCCGCCGGGAATCACGAGGCTGATGTTGGGGTGGCCCTTGAGCTCGATGGTGTCGGCTGGATCTCGTGCTCCCACATACATTTGCAATTCCATGTAGATGAGTTCCTTGCCCTCGGAGAAGCCACGGGCAATCTGGTGAACACCGGCGGCCTGGCCGGGCTCAACGGTCAGGAATTCGGTTTCGACGCGTTCGGTCGAGACTTTGGGTTCGATGGTTTCGGTGATTTCGTCGACGCGCAGGCCGAAGCTGTCTGCAACCATGGCCACAGATTCAGGCAGGCCAACATGCTTGATGACGCCTTCCTGAACCTTCGCGCGGAATTCCTCGACGGTCATGCCAGCGCCGATTTTCTTTTGGAGCGGGAGGCGGCGCTTGGAAGCGTCAACGATGCGCAGGGCCTTGGCGTGTTCAATGCGCTGTGAAACGGCAGCCAGAGTGATGACCAATTTGTCCATCACAAACCCGGGATTTACGCCTGTGCCGACGAGAGCGACGCCGGAATCCTTGGCAAGCTTGTCGAGTTTCTGAGCGAGTTCCGGGTAGGTGCGATAGGGATAAGAAAGTTCCTCGCAGGTGGAAACGACACAAGAGCCCACATCGAGGCAGGCGAGAAGTTGATCCATCACCTTCGGCAAGGACGAGGAGGTGGTGTGCATCACGACATCGGCGGATTGGTCCAAGACGCCCTTGGCATCTCCCGAAATCCTGACGCCCCAGGGGGCGTCGTCTGCGCCGACAACTTCGCCGAGGTCATGCCCCACTTTCGCGGGGTCCGTGTCGATGGCTCCGACGATATCGACCGATTCTTTTTCGCGCAGCAGCTTGGCGATTGAGGCGCCAATCGGCCCGACTCCGTATTGAATGGCACGAATTTTCTTTTTCACGATGATCTCCGAATCCGTTTTCGCTTGAGAAAGCACAGCGCGGATATTCGCCGGGAGCGGACCTTCAAGCGTACTGGAATTCAATTGTGCAGGCAATCGCGCGAAGCCGAATTTCTTGCCGGTTCCACGGCAAGAACAGATAATGAACTCTGCCGCAGATACCGCGGGGGAGGACTTTCATGCCGGCCGAGAAACTCACCGATGCCGAAATTCAGAAGCAACTGACGAATCTAAAGGGCTGGAAGCTGGAGAACGGGAAATTGCACAGGGCATTCGAATGCAAGGATTTTGTGGCGGCGTTTGGGAAAATGACGCAAGTGGCGCTGGTCGCCGAATCCATGAACCATCATCCGGAGTGGTTCAATGTGTGGAACAAGGTGGTGATTGACCTGAATACGCACAGCGTTCAGGGGATCAGCACGCTGGATTTTCAACTGGCCGGAAGAATCAACGAAATCTTCGGAAGTTAGCGGACCCTTGCATCGGAAGCCGGCAGGCGCTTGTCGGAAAGGCTCGAGAAATGAGGGTTGCTGACCGACATCGGGCTTGAACTCGAACGATGGCTTCTTTCCCTGGGCTGATCGGGCCATCTCGCGCTCAAGCAGTTCCACTGCTGTCGCGGCTCCTCTCATGTGTGGCATCACCGCCTCCAGTATTATCCTGTCGACGAGCGGCTATTTCCGAATCGACCGAGAGTTCGGTATCGCTGACTCGAGTTTCGTGTTACCTCCAGAAACCTTATAGCCCCACATCCCTCGGACGCACCATTCGATAAATCACCCTGGCAGTGGAAGGATGCATGCAAGAGCCTGCGGAGGATCCGTTCTAACCCTGAGGGCCGAGAAGTAACCTAGCGCCGTCCCCGCGCGCCCAGGGAGAACCAAGATGGAGCATAGCAATCGAACGCAGGCCGGTTTGCTCGTGTGGTACGGCTTTTTTCCGGCGCTGTTCATTCTGGCAGTTGTTCTCGGGATTCAGCTTTTACCCGCGGCGGACCGAGGAAAGAGCGCGGCTTCCTATTCTCGCGGCGTTTTGAAGGTGACGATTCCCTATCGCGCGCAATACGCCGGAGCGGGCCAATTGACACTTGAAGTGCTTGATCCCGAAAACCGCGCCATCGGCCGAACCGAGAAAGAAGCGATCGTGGCCAAGGGTTCGTCGCTATGGAGGGAGGAAATCAGGCTCGAAAAACAGGTGAGTTTGGACGACCTGGCGTGGCACCGGGTGCGTTACCGATTCGTGTACGACAGCGGTCGGAATGGAATGCTGGAAGGCACGGAATCGATTTCGGAAATACTGCGACTGCCCGTGGTGCATGTTTTGGGTCAGCAGTCCTACCTGGCCGGGAGCGAGGCTGCGGTGAGGGTGGTTGTTACCGATTCAAATAATCAGGTGATTCCCGGTGGTGGAGCGCTCCGGATTGAATTGCTAGGCGGCGGTCATGACGAACGCGTCCTGTTCGACGGGCACTTGAACCGGCGCGGCACGTCGGAAGCACAGTTCCATTTTCCGGCGAGGCTTAAGGGCAGTTTCGAACTGCATTACAAGGTTGATACCGCAATCGGATCCACGGACGTAACACAGGACGTACGGTTAGAGGACAAAGTATCCGTTCTGCTGACGACAGAAAAGCCGATCTACCAGCCAGGGCAAACCATTCACGCGCGAGCGCTAGCGCTCGATCGTTCGAATCATGAAGCGGTGGCCAAACGCGAGTTGGTATTTGAGTTGGAGGACTCACGAGGCAACAAAGTTTTCAAGAAGGCGACGCGCACAGACAATTTCGGCGTGTGTTCGGCGGAATTTGGCCTTGCCGACGAGGTGAATCTCGGAACATATCACCTCCGTGCCTTGCTGGGCGAGGCGGGATCCCCTAACTCAGCGGAGATCGCGCTGAATGTGCAGAACTACGTGCTGCCGAAATTCAAAGTGGACATCGACCTCAAGGGAAAAGACGAAAAGGCGAAACACGGGTACAGGCCCGGAGAGCATGTGACGGGGACGATCGAGGCGCACTACTTCTTTGGGAAAGCGCTCGGGAAGGCGGAAGTCAGCGTCAAGGCCACCGGGATGGATGTGGAGATGTACAAGGCAGGATCGGTCGAGGGGGAAACGGACCCCGAGGGCGTTTACCATTTTGATTTGCAGCTCCCGCCGCATTTTGCAGGGCGTCCGCTCAGCCAGGGTTCTGCACGCGTTCTTGTCGAGGCAACCGTGAAGGATCGGGCGGGCCATTCCGAATCGCGCGGCGTGCCAATCACGGTGAGCGAATCTGCGTTTCTGATTACCGCGGTACCGGAGGGTGGAGCGCTGATCCCAAACCTTGAGAATCAGGTTTTTGTGCTCACGGCTTATCCAGACGGGTCTCCAGCAAGAGCAGAACTGAAGATTCGCATGGGCATGAATCCTGAGCAGAGCGTTTCTACAGACGAGGGCGGAGTAGCCGTAGTCCGGATGAATCCGGGAGCGGGCAACCCAACTCTTGAGGTGCAGGGAAAGGATAAAGAGGGAAATTCGGTCGCAACGAGGATTGCGCTCGAATCACGGAGCGGAGACGATCAAGTACTTCTACGCACCGAACGCGCGGCTTATCGTGCCGGGGATACGGTACGCCTGAAGGTATTTTCGACCGAGGCGCGGGGAACGGCCTACGTTGACGTTGTAAAGGACGGACAGACGATTCTAACGCGCGACCTGGATATCCACGATGGGCAGGCTGAAGTCGCGATCACGGCAACTCCGGAAATGGCGGGCACGCTTGATTGCAGCGCGTACATTTTCAGCGGCAACGCGCAGCCGATTGCCGACCACCGGCTGGTGTTCGTCCAGCCGGCAAACGAACTAAAAATCGAGGCGGGTGCGGACGCCACCGAGTACAAACCAGGGTCGGAAGCACGTATTCGTTTCCGCGTGACGAATTCACGTGGACAGGGCGTGCGCGCGGCACTGGGCCTCCAAATTGTCGATGAAGCCGTGTTTGCGCTTGCGGAAAGGCAACCCGGGTTCGCAAAGGTGTTTTTTTACCTCGAACAGGAAGTGATGAAGCCACGCTACGAGATCCACTCCATTGGCATGCCGGAAGTGGTGGAACCTGGAGGAAAGCTCCAAGAGGAGCAGAGAGACCTCGCTGCGCGGGCGCTGTTTTCGGCGACAGAGATGGTGAACGCCAATAAGTTCGAAACAGAGGTTGGCCGAAGCGTCCCGAGAACGAAATTCTACGAATACTGGGGACGTTACGGGGAGCAATTCAGGCACCAAGGAAAAGAGATCGCCGATGAAATCCGGAACTATTATGCAAAGAATGCCGAGGAAGAAGGTGTGAAGAAAGCGTTTGAGAAACTGCAAAAATCGGGGCGGCCGGCGTTCCGCGACGCGTGGGGAACAAATCTCGAGCTCGAGCCTGTTAGTTGGGACCTCAGCAAGACGCAGTATTTGATTCACAGCGCCGGTCCTGACAAGCGATTCGGCACTGGCGATGACATGACGATGTCTCTGTATTTCCGCAGGAGCAAGCTTGTGGCCCTGCCGTCAAATGGAAATAGCGAGATAAAGGTACAGATCGAGCACGATCAAGGCGTCGACGGCGAGCGTGTGGAGATTTCGGGCAGTGTGGTGGACCAAACCGGCGCGGCGGTCAGTGGCGCGCTCATCACGGTGGACAACATTTCCACGGGGAATACGCGAACTGTGCTCGGGAATGACGCCGGGGACTTCCAACTGAGGAGACTGCGGAAAGGCACCTACCTTGTGTCTGTTTCGAGTCCCGGCTTTCAGCCGTCAGAACAGACGTTGAAGCTCGAGGCAAGCGATCGAGCGACGCTGAACGCCAGGCTCAAGATCGCCTTCGCGACGGAAACGGTCGAAGTAACCGGGCAATCCGTCATCATTGTAAGCACGAACGCCGGCGTTGTCGGTGGCATGGCCGGCGGTGCGATCGGAGGGGTGATGGATGGGACCGTTCGGAACCAGATGATGCTCAAGGAAGAGAGAGGCCGGCTGGCGATGCCGGCTCCGAGCGGCGCTCCGATTCGACCGGCTGCGATGCCTGAATTTACCAAGGCAAGAGGAACGCGCGACCTGCTGAACGGGAAGAAGGACAACTCAGATTCCGAAAGCGTTCACGCGCGCAGCTATTTTCCCGAAGCGCTGTACATCAATCCGGAAATCATCACCGACCGGAATGGCAAGGCGAGTATCGC
>Ga0307478_10003225_pt1 | contig 12234 bp, 9 predicted proteins | sample atmos_gasesECM4C_2_FD_203713 | JGI IMG/M metagenome (GOLD analysis project Ga0307478, IMG submission 203713) | Hardwood forest soil microbial communities from Morgan-Monroe State Forest, Indiana, United States - atmos_gasesECM4C_05 | ecosystem: Environmental > Terrestrial > Soil > Temperate...
GCCCAGGGTATTCAGCTCCAACCCGCCGTTGGACGCCGGCGTGGTGGTCGTGCCCGTGGCACTGTTTGTCGTGGGAGTCGTAGTGTTGATGTTGCTCTGCAAGGCGACCGTAGCGCTGGTCGGCCAGTTTATTCCCAGAGTGTGCGACTTGTCCTTGCTCACTTGCAATACCGCGATATCAACGACCACTTCCGGACGCGCCCTATCCAGGTCGTCAACCAGCTTTTCGGCCAGTGCGATCTGGTCGGGCGTGCCCCGCACCACCAGCGCATTCTGCGAGAGCAACTGCTGCACGCGCTGCACATCCAGCACGGCGCGAATCGCGTTCACCACATCCTGCAACTCGGTGGGCTGCGAAATATTCGAAAGATAAAAGGTCTTGAGGACGCTCTGCTCCAGTTCCTTCCGTTTGGCGGGATTGTCCTGCGCCACGAAGATCGTGTTTCCGGTCACCGGACGCCAGAAAGTTTTCGATTCCAGCGCCGTGATCTCCAGCGCCTCTTCCAGCGTCACGCCATTCAGTTCAACCTTAATGCGCCGCGAAGTGTAATCCGGGTCGAAGAGAACGTTAATTCCGGCCAACTGACCCACAGTTTGATAAATGACCTTGGTATCTTCGGTCAGCTTCACCGTGATCGGGACGTTGGAGATGGGCGCAAGTTCCACCGGGCCGGGTGCATCCCTGATCTTCTTTTCCAGCTGGTTGGGCGGACCGGCAGCCTGCGGCGGAGGGTTGCTGGTATCGTTAATCATCTGCAGCGTGCGCTTCAACTCCTGCTGCGCGATGAAAAGCGAAGGATCAATCTGCGCGGCTTTCTGAAACTCGGCCAGCGCCTCCTGCAGTTTGCCCTCATCGCGGAGTCCCTGAGCGTGATGAACGATAGTCGCCGCGGCTTTAAAGCGTAAGCGCTCGAATGACGACTTATAGCGCAAATCCTTTGGCTTCAGGTCGTAAGCCTGCTTGTAGAAGTTGTAAGCGGCTTCAAAATTCTCCCGCGCCTCGGCGTCCTGGCCCTTTTCGTAAGCCGTCTTGGCCTTATCGGCGATGGCAGGCAATATGGCGAACACGACCAGCAGCACTGCGGCCGCAGGCATCAGACGTCTCATTCTCTATTCCTCTTCCTGCAAGATCTTCGCCGGATAAGCAGTCTCTACCCCATCCGCCAGCGAACCTGGATTCCGCTGGGCGCTAGGCTCGATCGCTCCAATAGAGCGCTTTTGCAGCGATTATAGCATCGGGTTTCGCGTCTCCCCATGTGATTGCACTCACAGCAGTTACACTCTTTGGTCTTAGCCCCGTCGGGCTTCGGCTGTCGGCTTTCGCGCTTCGGCAAAACTGGTTTCCTCTTCAGTGCGGGTTCGCCGAAGCCCGACAGCCGAAGCCCAGCATCTGCTGCTAAGATTGGATCTGATCCGAACCCATGCCCCGCCAGTCCACACACCCAACCAAGCCCAGCCCGGAGAAATCGCCGCGCCGCGAACCTACGGCATCCGGACAGCGCGACGCCGCTGTTAATAGGATCGCTTCTCATAACTACTTCTTGCTGGAAAAATTTGAGTGCGGCGTGGTTCTTACCGGAACCGAGGCCAAATCGGTCCGCGGCGGCCTCGCCAACCTCAAGGACGCCTACGGCCTGGTCAAAGACGGCGAACTCTGGCTCCTCAATGCCCACATCGGCCCCTATGAGCACGGCAACATCCACAACCACGCTCCCCTGCGCACCCGTAAGTTGCTCATGCACAAAGAAGAAATCCGCAAGCTGATCGGCAAGACACAGCAGAAAGGATTGACCCTCATCCCCGTCCGCATGTACTTCAAGAACGGCAAAGTAAAGGTCGAACTAGCTCTGGCCAAAGGCAAGCAGCTTTGGGATAAACGTGAAACCGAACGCCGCCGAACAGCAGACAAAGAGGCTCGAGAAGCCATCCGAAGCCGAAAGAAGTAGAAGTAGAGAATCAACTGGGGACAGCCGCCCTCGGCTGTCCAGCCGGGCAAAAGCCCGGCGATGTCAACACCTTTAGAGGAACTCCGATGAAACCCAACCAGCAAAAAGTGGAGGAGGCCGTGCTCGCTGTCTTGTGGCTCACGTTACACAACGACGTCGAGGCGCGGAAGACGATCGCTTGGGACACCATGGATCGATTGCACCGGAAAGGACTCATTTCTGATCCGACCCACCGGGCCAAGTCGGTTATCTTCACGGAGCAAGGCTTGGCCGAGGTCGAACGCGCCGCGAGAAAGATACTCGTCTAAGAACTGGCAACATGCCGGGCGCGTATTGGGTACGATTTCGCTAAACTAGAGATGCTTCTCTGTCTCAAACGCGACGTGCATGCGCCGATTGTGATTGTCGAACTCAATGACAAGTAGTTTTTCGCTGCCAGGCGCAAATGTTCCAGAGATGCTGCCCGATTCATCGTAGGAACCATCCGCGGACAAAACCCGCACCCGAATACGATGATCTCCTGGCGTCAGTTGCACTACATCGGAAAGGTACCCTTCGACTCCCGTAAAGACCACCACACGCTTCTTAATCGCACCACGCAATGAATGGCTGTAGACTTGCCGATCGTCGATCCAGACAGAAAGGTCGGCCGTGACAAAATGGTGTTCAACGGCGATGACCAACTGGCAAGACTGTGATCCGTCTTCGGAAGCATCCGGGTGAACATCTCTCGCGTCAACCCTGCGGGGAGGATTCTTTGTCGAAGGTTCGATACTTAGTGCCCGTGCTGAATCTGCCATCGCCTGCTCGAGAGCCATGGCCATATTCACCGTGGGAACAGGATGGAATCCTAATTCGGTAAACCCGGGAGCAGCGTTGACTGGAATCGCCCACCAAAGACCCACAAATACAAGGGCCAGCCCTCCCAAAGTCAGGAATGCAACGCCCAGTTGTTGCCAGGGCTGATCTAGCGGAACCGGCGCCGCTGTCCTAGCTGCCTGCACCCGGTCGCGGCTTCCAGACAAGGAGGCGTTCGTCGTCTTCAATAAATAGTTTAAGGAAAGATTGTTTGACTCCGGCACCCGGTTTGACCGAATGTCCGGCGTGGGCAAGACGACATCCCCCGGGTTTTCCGAATCGATTCCATCTCGCAGGCGTTGCAGATCGAAAACCATTTCCATCCCAGTCTGGTAACGTTCCGCCGGATTCTTGGCGATGGCGCGTGCAACCACGCAATCGAGTTCAGGAGAAAGCTCTCTGTTGAATACTCCGGCAGGCACCGGCGCGTGCTTCTGTACCCTAAGCGCAACTGTCAGGACACTGTTGCCTTGAAACGGTCGATGTCCAGTGAGCATCCTGTAGAGGATCACACCCAGGGAAAACAGATCGGAACGTCCATCCACCGACTCCCCCGTGAACTGTTCCGGCGACATGTAGGCCGGGGTCCCCCAGGTACGTCCTGGCCGCCCCGAGTCAGAGACATTGAGCTGCGCGATTCCGAAATCTGCGATTCTCGCGTGACCATCTTCTCCAACGATGATGTTCGATGGCTTAACATCGCGGTGCACCACTCCCTGGAGATGGGCATAGTCGAGGGCCTCGGCCACTTCCTGAATTAATTGCAAGGTGGTGTGCAAAGGCAATCTGGCATTCTCGGTGGAAAGAATTTCTTCCAGCGAGCGACCGGCTACGTACTCCATCACGATGTGAGGACTCAAAGTGTCCGGGTTTTCGCCAATATCGAAGATGGCTACAATTCGGGGATGTGACAGACGACCTGCGGCTTCCGCTTCACGAAAAAAGCGCGCCCGACATGCCTGCTCTTCAGTCGAGTCTGCGGCTGCGAGTGCGATGGTCTTAATGGCGACCAGCCGGTTTATCTTGGGATCGTACGCCTTGTACACGATACCCATTGCTCCGCGACCCAACTCGGTCACGAGCTCGTATCGCCCCAGGATCGATGTTTTGCCGGGCTGCATCTGTTTCACGATTTCTTCTTAAACGCTTATGGTATCGGTTACGAACGCCCTTCGACGATGACGTTAGTAACCTGTGCGCCAGTGCCCGTTGAGCAGCAATTGCCCGACGGGCATACTCTCGCCCGATTCGATATGAAAGTAGGTTTGTAATTCGAGGCGGCTTTATCGCCGAGGAACCTGCTGTTGCCTTGCGGCGCTCACCCCCTCGCGCAGAAAACCTGCCGTTGATCCCGAACCGCACTAGCGGAGCGTATGATGGTCGGCCAGTAGGTCGCCGCGATGGCGAATTCCGGACCACTGTTGAAACTGCAGGACGGGGTAATGCTTGGATGTGAAGAATATGCGCTTGACGGCTGTCTATGGCAGGCAACCCGGTCAATGACTGTGATCGTGATGTTACGCCACTTATAGGGTTGAGCCTCGATCGACTCGATCGATAACAAGGGGACTAGCATTTCTTTGCCCTTCAGAACGCTTCCGACCAAGGAGACGCTATGGGACGTGTGGGTCGGTTCGTAGTGAACTTGCTGTTCCTGGTTTCAGCCATACCAGGCCTTGCTGCGGATGCTTCGTTGCCGATCGCAGCAGTGAACGATAACCGGATGCCTGGCGGGCAGCTCAATAATGGATCGTTAGAGCTGCGGCTAGAGCTGCGCGCCACTACCTGGTACCCAGAAGAGGAAGGCGGCAAGCATCGAGATGTTTATGCATTCGGCGAGGAAGGTCGCGCGCCACAGATTCCCGGCCCATTGCTTCGCGTGCCGGCGGGAACCGAGATCCATGCCACCGTCCGCAATATGTTGCCGAAGGCAGTGAAAATCTATGGGCTGCATCGCCATCCTGGAAATGCGAAGGATGCGCTGGCGCTGGGGCCGGGTGAGATGCGCGAGTTGCGATTCGTCGCGGGTGAGCCAGGCACCTATTATTACTGGGCAACCACTTCGGATAAGTCTCTAAAAGATCGCTCTGGAGTGGAGATGGAGCTTTCAGGAGGTTTTATTATCGACCCGGTGGGGAGCAAGCCGGACGACCGCATCCTGGTTCTCGGTCTCTGGGGGGCCGAGGATCTCTCTCAGCAAATACCTTCGATCAACGGCAAAGCGTGGCCACACACCGAACGCATGACGTTCCAAGTAGGGGACGCAGTCCACTGGCGTGTGATTAATCCGACGTTTGATCCGCATGGCATGCATCTGCACGGTTTTTACTTTACGGTGACTGGAGCTGGCGACGGAGAGCGCTACGAAGTTTATTCGGAGGAGCAACGCCGGAAGGCAGTTACCGAGTTTATCGATATCGGCCATGTATTTGATATGACATGGAAGCCAGATCGTGCGGGGAACTGGCTGTTTCACTGCCACATGATGCTCCACATGTCGGCACAACCGGGGCCACCCAGCGAAGCCGGTCAGCCGGCGGCCTATTCTGACTCGGCACATGACCACAGCATGGGAATGTATGGATTGGTGATCGGCATCACCGTGCTTCCCGACGCAACCCATGCAGCGACTCCGCCGCAAGCCGCTGCCGTTCGCAAATTACAACTTGTGATCACCGAGAATCCGGGAAAGATTCCGCTCTATGGCTTGACGGTGAACGATCCTACGAAACCACCACCGCCGGATCAAAAGAACCGGCCTGGCTTGCTGGGCCCGCCGATCGTGCTGACCAGGGGCGAGCCCACGGAAATTGAAGTCAGGAACCAAAGCAGCAAGTCCACGAGTATCCACTGGCACGGGATCGAGCTGGAAAGTTACTACGATGGGGTTGCCGGCTGGACGGGCTCTGGGCAGCAGACCAGTCCCCCTGTGGCGTCGGGAGCATCATTCTTTGCCCGCATGACTCCGCCGCGCGCGGGAACCTTCATCTATCACACGCACTGGCACGACGGTGAACAACTCTTGAACGGGGTATACGGCCCGCTGATCGTGCTCGAACCCGGACAGAACTATGACCCCGAACATGACATACCGGTTGTGATCAGCGTCGGCAAGTATGCGCCCTTCGGATTTTTAATGCTGGTCAACGGACATCCGCAACCGGATCCGATCAAATTGCATACCGCAACCCGATACCGACTGCGGCTCATCAACATCACGGACAACGGCTCAGACGTGCGCTTGCGACTGACGGTCAACGACGTGCCGGTCCAGTGGAGGGTGATTGCGAAAGATGGCGCGGATTTGCCTCCCGCGCAGTTGAGGTCCTCCACGGCTGATATGCCCTTTGTCGTTGGCGAAACCTACGATGTGGAATATGAATCGGCAAGTCCAAGCCTGGCCAATCTTGAGGCTTTGGAGCCGCCATTTCCTCCCGCGATTTTGCCTTTGCAGTTTGACGATGCCAAGTAGGGAGGGAACTGTCGAAACCAGTCGATTCCATTCATCAATCTTCATCCCCGACTGCCGCAACCCTGCACAAGTTTATTGATCACGCGGCTTGGCTGTAGCTGAGTCGAACGGGCGGGTACCATCGCCCCGGAAAACAACAACCCTGCTCAAGACGTTCCACAAGCCCACTGTGACGTCTAACCTTGTCCTCAGCCCATCACTTGCGCGATCATGGTCGAGGCAGTGACGGTTGGTATAACCCAACTCGCTGCGCCCGAAGTCCTTTGTTTCACGGATTTTAGTATCTAAGTTCTTTGACATCCGGATTTTACGGGGAATTTCCTGCTAAGGTGATGATTCCAGAGATGGGAGGGGGAAGGGGGATACCCTCATTTTCAGCACACGAGCGAGCCCCCCGCTCCCGCCGCGACCGCACTCCCGAACTTTATTTTCGGGTCGGCATCCACAGCGATGAAAATCGTAAACCTCAAATCCGATATGCCGCAGGTTCATCAAGCCCTCCAACAGCTGGATCGTGAACTGGCGCTGGCGCGGCAGGAAAAAACAAAGCTGTTGAAACTGATCCACGGCTACGGCTCGACCGGCGCGGGCGGCGACATTCGCATCGCAGTGCAAAAGCGGTTGCTTCAGATGACGCAGGACGGCCAGCTTCGCGCCTGCATCTTTGGCGAGAACTGGTCGAAATCAGATGACGCAGCCTGGAAAGTTCTGCAATCGCACCCCGAACTCAAGAGCGACTCCGACCTCGGCCGCCGCAATCAGGGAATCACGATTGTCTTTCTGTAGCGTGGCCAAGAACGGAGCGGCATTCAGGCTATGATCGGAATCTTGCGCGTCGGACTACTTGGAAGCTGCCGTCGGCGCAGACGGCGCCCCTTGTCGAGGAGTTGCTTTCGCCGCATGTTGCTTCACCAGCAGCGAAAGCACGATCACTGAAACCACCGGGAAAAATAAAATGAACCACCGTATCTTCACAGAATCAACCTCTATCTCGCTGTTGGGAGGAATCATACCTCAGGCGACAAACGCCGTCATCAACATTGACCACCTGCCGCAAGCAGGAGCACAATCCCTCGGACAGTCGGCTTTTGCCCGGCTCGGAGAGTTATTCCATCCAGGAGGGACTCCACGAAAGGGAGGCGCATCATGAAGGCAGTTCATCAAGGAGGACTCGAACTCCTACAGCACCCCGCGTCGCAGGAACTGCTGCGCTCGAAAATTCCCGCGCGCCTGGCCTATGTCTGGACCGACGGCACGCCCAGAGTGATCCCCATCTGGTATCACTGGAACGGACGCGAGTTCGTCATGGCAACACCGCCCAGGGCGCCGAAACTGAAGGCTCTGGCGAAGAATCCAAAAGTGTCTTTCACCATTGACGACAATACTTTTCCGCACAAGGTGCTTCTGGTCCGCGGCACTGCACGTCTCGAACCCGTCGACGGCATTGTGCCGGAGTACGCCACAGCCGCCGAGCGCTACTTCGGACCCGAACAGGGACAAGCCTGGGTGAATCAGTTGAGCACTCTGATTTCAAGCATGGTGCGCATCACGATAGCTCCGGAATGGGTCGGCCTGCTCGACTTCCAGACCCGTTTCCCAAGCGCTTTGTCGTCTTGATCGTCCGGGCAGTTGAGATGTCTCGCCCTTGCGCTCGCGCCCGCTTGCCGACGATACTGGAGTGTTGCTCGACAACCTTCAAACGACATCATGAAAACAACAATCTCCGTTTCTACGCCCGCTCAACTCGAAACCGAATCTCTCGTTGCCGTCGTGCTGGATCACTCCGAGAAAGACCAGTCCGATCCGGCGCAAAGTGCGAAAAACAAAGACGCCAAGCCCCAGCTCAAGCTCGCGGCCGGCGACGTGGCTGTGCAGTCTGCCGCCGCCGATCTGCTGGCCAGCGGCGAATTGACCGGCAAGCCATTTGAAATCAATTTGCTGCACAAACCTGCGGGAGTGAAAGCGAAGCGCCTTCTGCTCATCGGCGCTGGTTCAGCAAAGAAGTTCTCCAGTTACGATCTGCGCCGCATCGCTGGAGCCGCCGTGCGCATGCTTAAGTCGCGCGGAATCCGCAGCTTCGCCTTCATCGCTCCGCCCGGCATTCCGGCGGAAGAAGCCGTGAGCGCGATTGTTGAGGGCGCTCTGGTCGGCAACTTCGATCCCGATTACTACCGCAGCGACCGTAAGGATCAGAAGATTGATGCGCTTACCATCCTCACCGCCGGCGACAAAGCCGCGCTCGAAAAGGCCGCTAACGAAGCTCAGATTATTGGCGAATCACAAAACTTCACGCGCGATCTGGTGAATGAACCGTCGAACCGAATGACTCCGACTATTCTGGCCGACCGCGCCAAGAAAATGTGTCAGGAAGTCGGTTTGAAATGTGAGGTCTACGGCGCTGACAAAATCAAAGAAATGAAGATGGGAGCGTTCTGGAGCGTCGCCCAGGGTTCTGACGAGCCGCCCGCGTTGATTGTGATGCGGTATGAACCTTCCGGAGCGCCGGAAAAGCCCATGTTGGGCCTTGTGGGCAAAGGAATTACGTTTGACACCGGCGGCATTTCAATCAAGCCCGCCGACGGCATGGAGAAGATGAAATATGACATGGCCGGCGGAGCGACCATGATTGGAGCGATGCGCGCCATCGCATTGCTGAAGCCGAAAGTGAAGGTCATCGGCATCGTTTGCGCCACGGAGAACATGCCGTCGGGCAAAGCGCAGAAGCCCGGCGACGTGCAGATCGCCATGTCGGGCAAAAGCATCGAGATCATCAACACGGACGCCGAGGGCCGGCTCGTGCTGGCGGATGGTCTGTTCTACGCGCGCCAACTGGGTTGCACTCATCTGGTGGATGCTGCCACGCTTACCGGCGCAGTCGTGGTCGCGCTCGGCTATGCCAATGCGGGAATCTTCGCCAACGATGACGCCATGTACGAGCGCTTTCACAAAGCGAATGCCGAGGCCGGCGAAAAGATGTGGCGGCTGCCGCTCGATGACGAATACAAAGAGAACATCAAGTCAAGTATCGCCGATATCGTCAACTCCGGCGGGCGCTGGGGCGGCGCCATCAACGCAGCCATGTTCCTGAAAGAGTTCGCCGAAGACACTCCGTGGATTCATCTCGACATCGCAGGCACGGCCTGGATGGAAGATCAAAAACCGTGGATCGCCAAAGGCCCGTCGGGGATCGCGCTGCGCAGCCTGGTTGAGTTCGTGAAGAGCTTTGCGAGTTAGGGGAACCGAATTGGGGCCTTTCGGTCTAAGACCTCTCACAGACGAGGGTGCGCTTTCTTCACAGCCATTTCGCTACGACCGGCATCCTAATGCGCCCGGAACGGTTTAATTCCCTTCCGGCAATTCTGATTTTGGAGGCATTCCTTGAAAGCTCTAATGTTAGTTGGAGTCGTAGTGCTGGTGCTGGGCGTGCTTTCCTTTTTTGTGCCTTTCCCGCATGCCGAACATCACGGCGTCAATATCGGCGACGCGCATGTGGGCATCACGACGCACGACGACCAGAGGGTTCCGCCGGTCATGAGCATCGTTCTAGTCGTGGTTGGAGCGGGTCTGATGATCGCCGGCAGGAAGAGTTAGCCGGCAGAAAGAAATAGGCCAAGGATTTTCACCGATCGCCAAGGAACGACGAACCCGAACTCAGCCTTCCGAAGAAGTACAGGTGACAATCGGTAATGCGCGGGCGTTGATACGCTCACGCGCCGAACCTCTCAGCGGCGCGAGCTTTCGCCTTGGCCGCTTCTTCCTCGCGATTTTTCGGCGGCGCATTAGTTTCGAGCGAATGGAGAAGACGCGCTGAGATGGCGGCGACTTCATCGACCGCGGCCAGGAACGACGCCTCGTTGGCCTTCGATGGTTTGTTAAAGCCGCTGATCTTTCTCACGAACTGCAGCGACGCTGCGCGAATCTCCTCGGCATTGACGGGCGGGTCGAAATTAAAGAGGGTTTTGATATTCCTGCACATTCGGATGACCTCATGCCTGTGAGAACTCGGGAGTGACGTCAAAAGATTAGTTTGCCATAAGTTTGCGATTCGAGCCGAACGCCGCAAATAGGGTTCAGAACAGCCGTCCGATGGAAAAGTTCACTCGTGACTCGCCTGTAGGGCTTACGCTGCCCGCCAGAGCGATGGGGCCCACGATGGTCTCCGCGATGAAACCCAGATTGATCGTGCCGCGGACTACGATGGTGCCGGGATCGTTGAACGCGCTGCCGGCCTCGTACCATCCACCCCAGTAGATCTTGCCACCGACCAGTTGCGGCAAATGGTAGAGGTCGCGGCGGAACCCGAGGGAAGAGTATGCGTAGTGATTGCCGACGAATTCCTCGGGAAGGTAGGCACCGAGGTGGAACGCTCCGCCCAACGTAAAGATCTGGAACGGACCTGCGGTGCCGTGGAAGGTGGTCCCACCGGAGGCCAGAAAGAAGAGCGAGGTTTTGGGACCCGTGGGAACGAAGGTGGAGGTTTGCACGTCGAGTTGGTCGATGGGATGAGCGAGGCCAGGGCTTTGCAGCACGCGCGACAGATTGGCAACTATGCGGGTGCCACGGCTGGGAACTGCGGGACTATCCTGGCCGTCCCAGACGTAACGTGCGCGGAATTCTCCGGTACTGCCACTCACTGAGGGGAGTCCGGCGCTGCCGATCAGCGGTGCGAGCTTCCCGCTGAAGATCTCGTAACCGAAGCGGAGTTCGCTGCGGCGGCCGGTGTTATAGCCGAGGTCGAGACCGCCGCCGGCGCGCTCGTCGCCGAAGACGGCGACGCGGGTCTCACCGGTGAACTCGTTGCGGGGAATCTTCGAAGCGAAGGAATAAGGTGCGACGAAGAGATGGGTGTTGCCCAAGGGCTGGTAAAACTCCGAGGCAGCCAGGTTGCTGGAGCCGAGCAGGAGGTCGTTGCGCCATTCTCCGCTGTGATGTTCGACGTCCATGAAGGTGATGCGGGCGCCGGCGGAGAAATCGAAGGCGGCCACGCCGGAGCCGTCGACGTTGACCGCCAGATCCACAAACGGCGGACCGTAATTCTTCGGCTGAGCTACGACGCGCAGACCGGCAACGCCGTTTTGCACGAAGCCTTCATAGCCCAGGCTCTCGAACTGGCCGTCGCCGGTGATGCGCGTCAGGCGCGTGTCGAGTTGATCCAGATCGAGGGGCTGATGGAGAAAGCGCTGAAGCCGCCGCTGCAGGTGCCTCTGCTCGTCTCCACTTACACCGGAGACTTGAAGAACGTCCGCGGAAGTTTCAGGCTGGCGTTTTCGGGCTTCGCGCTGGGCGAGGTATTGCTGCCATTCGTCGTCCGGCAACGCGTATTTGCGCAACTCGGCGGCGTTGCTGGCCGCGCCTTGATATCCCAGACGGATGATCTCGTCGGCACTTGAAAAATCCAGGGCGGTGAACGCGCCCAGGTTAGGCGCGATCTGTGCGTCGGCGAGGCGCAGGGCGCGGCGGTCGTTCCCCAGCGTCATGATGTCGACGGCCTGGGTGAGAAAGGCAGCGAGGGTCTCAAGATCTTTTCGTCCGACTAACGGCGTAGCGATGTTTACGGCGATAACGATGTCGGCGTTCATCTCGCGAGCGACATCGGTGGGGATGTTGTCGACCAGGCCACCATCGGCGAGGATCTTGCCGTCGAGTTCTACCGGCGTGAACAGGCCGGGAATGGCCATGGTCGCGCGCAGGGATTGAGCCAGAGAGCCGTCCTTGAGAACAACGGCGTCTCCGCTGAGCATGTCGGTGGCAACACACCGAAAAGGGATGGGCAGATCGTCGAAGCTGGTCAGCGTGGAGTAGGGGAACGCGATGCGGTCGAGGAGCAAGCCCACGCCCTGGCCGGCGCTGAAGCCGATGGGACCCTTCAGTCCGTTCTTGAGACCGAGCTTGGATGGTATCTGATCGGTGCGGCGGTCTTCTTTGCGGCGAAAGGAAAGTTGGGGATAGCTGGGTTCG
>Ga0307478_10003226_pt1 | contig 12233 bp, 5 predicted proteins | sample atmos_gasesECM4C_2_FD_203713 | JGI IMG/M metagenome (GOLD analysis project Ga0307478, IMG submission 203713) | Hardwood forest soil microbial communities from Morgan-Monroe State Forest, Indiana, United States - atmos_gasesECM4C_05 | ecosystem: Environmental > Terrestrial > Soil > Temperate...
GTGCTTCAAGATGAAGGCGATGTGGGCAGGCCCGTCCAGATAGGGGATGACCTGGATGTGGTACTTGAGGCCGTAATCGGTGAGTTCCTGAAACTCAGCGGGGGAAAGAGCATAGGGTTCGACCAGCGCCGCCGCGCTCTTGTACTGGAAATGGCCTTCGAGTTTGATGGAGAACCCATTGATCTTATAAAAGGAGGCCTGGCGCACCGCCTGCTTCAGGATGGGCAGAGGCTCGAGGTGATGCGCGTCGTCCCAGTAGATGATGCGCAAATCCAGATCGGGCCGATCTGTGATCTCGCCCTCCGGCAGCAGCCAGCGGCCGTTGCGCGGTTTCAGCAACTGGACGAGCGTCTGCACTCCATAAAACAGGCCTGGCGCGGCGTTGGCCGCCACTCGGATTTCCTGCGGCCCCAGCGTGAGGCGGTAGGCCTGCTCCGCGATGGCATCCTTGTTCTGGTCGGTAGATCCGCCGATGGCGACGGATTTTGGGGCAAGGACGAACCGGATTATGCCACGGCCCGCACCGGTCTCGGCAAGGCGCAGGCCGGTTCGTTCAGTCAACAGTTCTTTCAAAGACTGAACCGCGATGTCGTCCGCCTTTACACCGCGTTCCAGCACGACCTGCCATCCGTCCGTCAGCGCGAAGTCCTGCGCTGCGAGCGTTACCTTTTGCGGAATCGGCAGAACGGCATAACCGCGTGAGGTCAAGGGGGACAGGGTATCGGCCATTATGGGAAGGATTCCAACAAGCAAAAGCAGAGCGGCTAGCGCTGGCGTGCCTCGTTCCCCTGTGAGGACTTCGAATCGAAACATCGGCTTCATCCTTGGATTTGAGTGGGCGGATCGCTCAGGATTATAACGTTAACTCACGGAGGGTTGCACCATATGATAGATTCTCTCCGATGAAATCAAATCGTTTACGACTGTGGGTTCTCCTGGCAGGCATCGCGAGTGCGCTCACCGCGGAGAGCCCATCTATTACGATTCCGGCGGTTTCCGGAGCGCTCACGATTGACGGGAAACCGGACGATGGCGCCTGGCAGGCCGCCCGTGTTCTCCCGTTGGCGTCAACCGAATTCGCGATGCCTTTCCCCGCAGGAGGCGAGGCACGCATCGCGACACGCGGCGCGTACCTCTGTCTGAGCGCGCGTATTCCGGAGCCGGATCGAGTGGTGGCGCATTCGACAGGCCGCAACCCCAACTGGTGGTCTGAGGATCTAATTACCTGGAATATTCGCGTGCAGGACACGGATGAGCGGCGCCACCTGAGCCTGTCGCTCAGCGTGAATCCTTTGGGCGCCTATCGTCTGGCGGGCGGCGCGGGAGTTCCCTCGCTCGAGGGAGACGCAAGTCTGTTGGTCGCCACAAATCTCGGGGCGGGTGAATGGACAGTCGAAGCGGCGATTCCAATGGCGCGGCTGGGGCAAATCGGCTTTATCGATGTTCAACGGGTACGTGCTCCCCGGCCCGATGCTCCGGAACTGCGCTGGTATTGGCCCGCAGCCAATGAGCGCGCGACGTTTCAATTCGCTGCGCTTACGCATGACGCCGCTCCGGAATTTGATCCGGACAGGCGGAGGGCGAGCGGCTCGTCGCCCGTGCAGCCATCCACCGCACTCAACTGGATACCAAAGAACGCGTGGACCGAAGACCAGCGCAATCGGCTCAATGTCTCGCGCATGATTGAAAACTCACTGCGCTCGCGCATGGCACACGTGGCGGACGAAGAGAAGCCCGAGTGGCAGAAGGTGGATTCGCGAGAAAGTTGGGAACGGTTCCGCGACCAGCGCCTTGGGGCGCTTCGCAGATGGCTGGGGCCGTGGCCCGAGCGCACGCCCTTGCGCCCGGTCGTAACACGCCGAGCCGATTACGGCGATGGTTTCGTGATCGAGAATATCGTCTTTGAAAGCCGCCCACACCTGCTGGTCACAGCCAACCTCTACCTTCCCGACAAACCGTCCGGCAAGATCCCGGCGATTGTTGTCGTGCACAGCCATCACGCGCCGAAAACAGAGTCGGAATTGCAGGATCTTGGAATGACCTGTGCGCGGTCGGGAACCGCCGTGCTGGTAATGGATCAACTGTGTGCCGGCGAGCGTTTGCAATCCCAGCCGTGGTATCGCGAGAGCTACTACGGACGGTACGCGCTGGGCAATCAGCTTCTGCTCGCGGGTGAAAGCTTGATGAAGTGGATGGTGTGGGACTTGATGCGCGGCATAGATGTTCTGGTGGAGCGCCCGGACATTGATCCCCGGCGGATCGTCCTACTGGGAGCGGTGGCCGGCGGTGGCGACCCAGCCGCCGTCACAGCGGCGCTCGACGAGCGCGTTGCTGCTGTTATCCCATTCAACTTCGGCGAGGCAGGTCCCGAAGAGCATTACACTAACGGACCGCGCGGATACCCGTTCGATACGGCGTGGCCAGGTTGGGGAGAGTGGGAGACGACGCGGTGCCTGCCGCGCAGTTCCGTGGACCAGTATTTCCCGTGGTTGCTGTGCGCGTCGGTGGCCCCGCGGCCTTTCTTATACTCATTCGAAATCGGCTGGCCGGTGGACGTCGAACACGAACCTGCATGGGCGCGCTACAAGAAGGTGTTCGAGTTCTACGGGGCTCGCGAGCATCTGGATGAAGTCCACGGCTTCGGTCCATTTCCAGGTCCGGGCGAGTGCAACAACGTGGGCACTTTCCTTCGCGGGCGGATTTATCCGATCCTGGCGCGTTGGCTGAATTTCCCAATTCCCGCCACCGAGTACCACAACCCGCGGCCGGCGTCCGAGTTGATGTGCTTGACGCCCGCAGTGGCAGCGGAGAGACGGCCGGTTCCAGCCAGCGCCATCGCGGCTGAACTCGCCCGGAATGGGCTCAAAACAGCTCGTTCCCGAAACCCATCTGCGAGCGAACTGCGTGCGGCACTCGGGGAAAAGCTGGGGGACATCGAGCCCTTCGCCAAAACATCGGCTGAGCTGCTTTGGGAAAAGGCGGGTGTTCAGGGGACCGTCGAAGCACTCGCCATCCAGACCGCCCCGGGGATCACGCTGCCCGTATTTGTTCTGAAGCCGGCACACCCGGCGGCCAAACGAGGGCCAGCCGTACTCGCCATTGCCGAGGGAGGAAAAGCGCGCCTGCTCGCCGAGCGCAGCCCGGAGGTGATCGCCCTACTGCGCGACGGCATTGAAGTTTGCCTACCGGACCTGCGCGGCACCGGCGAAGTGGCAACCACGTCATCTCGCGGGCCGGGAGCGATGGATTTGCCGGAAACCGAACTCATGCTCGGCGAGACGATGCTCGGGGCGCGGCTGAAAGACGTTCGCACCGTATTCCATTACCTGGCTTCACGGCCGGACATTGACCCCACGCGCATCGCGATCTGGGGCGATTCATTCGCGGAAACCAATCCGGATGATTTCACGTTCGACCAAAGTGAAATGCAGGAAGCCGGCCCGTTCGCCCAGCACCAGGCGGAACCGATGGGGGCGCTCGTGGCGCTGCTCACTGGACTGTATGAAGACCGCGTTGCCGCCGTCGCTGCGCGAGGAGGACTGGTTTCCTTCCTCTCCGTGCTAGAGGACCGCTTTTGCCACCTGCCTCAAGACGTGATCGTGCCGGGGATTCTGGAGGCAGCCGATATTGCGGACATCGCCGGGGCTCAGGGCTCGCGGCCAATCCTGCTGGAGGGGTTCGTAGACGGGCGAAACAAGATAGCCCGTGAGGTGCGGCTGCAATCGGAATTTGCCACGGCGCTGAAGGCTTCGCCGCACGCCATCATCCGCGAATCTTCAGCGGACCCGGGACTGGCAACCTGGCTCGCCAGTCAGACCATGCGAAAGAAATGAATCATCATGCCACCAACTTCTTAACCACTTCCCCTTCCACGTCCGTCAACCGGAAGTCGCGGCCCTGGAAGCGGTAGGTGAGACGCTTGTGGTCGAGGCCCATCAGATAAAGCGCCGTCGCGTGAAGGTCGTGGACGGAGACGGAGTCCTCGACGACGTTATAGCCGACGTCGTCGGTGCGGCCGACGGTAACGCCGGGCTTGATACCGCCCCCGGCGAGCCACATGGTGAAAGCCCGGGCGTGATGATCGCGGCCGAGGAATTTCGAACCGCCGCGGGCCTCGTTCATGGGCGTGCGGCCGAACTCGCCGCCCCAGACCACCATGGTGGAGTCTAGCAGGCCGCGCTGTTTCAGGTCAGCGACGAGCGCGGCGGAAGCACGGTCTGTATCGCGGCACAGACGCGCGAGCTTGTTCACGATGTCTTCGTTGTTGCTGGCGCCGTGCGTGTCCCAGCCGCGATGATAGAGCTGCACGAAACGCACGCCGCGTTCGACTAACCGCCGTGCGAGCAGGCAGTTGTTGGCGAATGACGCCTCGCCGGGAGTCGTCCCGTACATCTCGTGAATGTTCGGCGGCTCTTTCGAGATATCGGCCAACTCGGGAACGCTGGTTTGCATCTTGTACGCCATTTCATAGGAGCCGATTCGCGAAGCGATTTCGGGATCGCCGACATCGGCCTGATGCGCGGAGTTGAGAAAGCGCAGCGCGTCGAGCGAGCGGCGCCGTGTCTCGGCAGTGACGCCCTCGGGGTTCGAGAGAAATAGGACGGGATCGCCGGAGCGCCGGAACTCCACTCCCTGATAATCCGACGGCAGGAAGCCGCTGCCCCAGCAGGAGCGGCCGCCATCGGGCTGGTTCTGTCCGGAGAGCATGACAACGAAGCCGGGCAAATCCGCATTTTCGCTGCCGATACCATAAGTAACCCATGCGCCCATGCTCGGGCGGCCGGCGATCTGATGGCCGGTACTCATGAAGATCTGGGCGGGCGCGTGGTTGAACTGCGTGGTATGGAGCGAGCGCACGATGGCCACGTTATCGACGATTTTCGAGAGGTGCGGCAACAGAACCGAGAGCTCAGCGCCCGATTCACCGCACTTCACGAAATGGTGAGGCGAGCCAAGCAGCTTGGGAACACCCTTGATGAAGGCGAAGCGCTCGCCTTTGATCAGGTCTTCGGGGCACGGCTGGCCGTCGAGTTTCGTGAGCGCCGGCTTGTAATCGAACAGGTCGAGCTGCGAGGGCCCACCGGCCATGAAGAGGTAGATGACGTTCTTGCACTTCGCGGGGAAGTGCGGCGGCTTGGGGGCCATGGCGCGAGCTTCGTTGGTGCTGCCCTGAGTTTGAGCAAGTAGCGCGGGGTTAAACAACGAGGTGAGCGCGGCCGCGCCGATCCCGAAGCCAGCCTGTTCGAAGAAGTGCCGCCGCGTGATCTCAAGTAACCGGCGCTGGTCTTCCGTCATAGCTTCGTCACTCCTTGGTAATCGTCTCATCGAGGTTGAGCAATACGTTGGCTACCATGGTCCACGCAGCGGTTTCGGCGCTGCCGCCAACTTTTTTCGCTTCGTCCGGTTGCGCGGCGAAGTGTTCCTGCTGCTCGGCCTCGTACTTGGTCAGATAATCCAACTCGTCAGGCTTGGCATGGCGGCCCGTGGCCAGGCGGTATCCGTAATCGATGCGGGAGCGTGCATCGGCGCCGCCCTCTTTCGCCACACGGCCTGCCATAGCGCGCGCGGTTTCCCAGAAGGCCTGGTCATTCAGCATGTTCAAGGCCTGCAGCGGCGTGTTGGTGCGGGTGCGCCGTACGGTGCACTGTTCGCGGCTGGGCGCATCAAAATTAGTCATGGTGGGATACGGGGCACTGCGGCGCGCAAAGATGTAGATGCCGCGGCGGTAGCGGTCCTCACCCTGGCTCTCGACGTACACATCGTCGTTGTAGGGCATGTCCCAGATACCCGGAGGCTGCGGAGGAAAGACGCTAGGCCCGCCGATTTTCGAACTTAACAGGCCACACGCGGCCAGCGCGGTGTCGCGTACCATCTCGGCTTCCATGCGGAAACGCGGGCCACGCGCGAGCAGGCGGTTGTAGGGGTCTTTGGCGAGCAGCTCGGGCGTGGCGCGGGAGGACTGGCGATAGGCAGTCGAGGTGACGATCAAGCGGTCGATGGCCTTCAGGCTCCAGCCGCGGTCCATGAACTCGGTGGCGAGCCAGTCGAGCAGCTCGGGATGCGAGGGCTTCTGGCCCTGCGTGCCGAAATCCTCACTGGTCTCGACGATGCCGTGGCCGAAATACTGCTCCCAGATGCGGTTCACGGCGACGCGCGCAGTCAGCGGATTGTCTTTGCTGACAAGCCAGCGCGCGAGGCCCAGACGGTTCGGCATTGCGTCTTCCGGGAGCGGCGGCAGCACGGCCGGAACGTTGGCGTAGACTTTATCGGCTTGGGCTGAGAACCCGCCGCGGATACGGATGAAGTCGTAAGGCCGCTCGAACGACGGCCGCTCACGCATCACGAGCGTGCTAGTGATGTCGAGCTTCTTCTTCTCTTCCTTGGCCTGCTTGAGTTCGTCGCGGGTGGACTGAAGCGAAGGCGCCACGGTGAGGAAATAATCCGAGAGCTTCTTTTCCTGATCTTCGGTGCGGCCGGTTTTGGCGAGCAGAGTGCGCAGCGAATGGCTGATGTCGACGACTGTTGAAGGGTCGTTGTCGCCAGTGGCGGAAAGACGGAAATAGCCCACGCTCTGGCAGCTGAATTCCGATTCCTGCACCAGGGTGATGCGCACTTCCGGCGCGGTAATGGGATTCTCCGGCACGAGCACCAACTGCCGCGGAAGACGCTGGTCCTCGCGCGAGGCGTCCACCATCCAGAGCTGCCCGCGCTTGCGGTCGAGCGAGCGCGCGCCAGTGTCGGCGGTAAACTTCCGGATGGCGACTGCTTTCCAACCCGCTCCATCGGGTATCTCGAGCTTGATTTGCGTGATGTTGAAATTGCCATACGGATCGCGGCCCGGGCCTCCGCGGGGCAGCTTCGAGTTGGGTACAGCCTCCAGGCGGATGCCCGTGGCCGCATCCACGGGGAGCTTGCACTCGATCACATAAGCCTCGTTGCGCGGTGCTTCACCACTCGCGAAGATCAGCCCCTGCGCATCAGCAGTAAGCGTGGTTCCCGCGGCGCCTGTCATCTTCTGAGGAATGATGACGCGCCAGCTTTGCTCGGCATCCAGCACCGATTTTTCCCAGGCCGTCTGCTCGGCCTTCAGTTCCGGCGTCAGGGTCTGGGTCTTCTCGGCCAGTTCTTTGATGCGCGCATCCAGCTTTTCGCGGTGCGCACTCTGCTGGGGCGTGGGCATCTCGAGCACGGGCTCAATGTAGATCGGGGTTTCGCCGTTATCTTCCGCGCGCTTGTCGATATTGTTGAAGAAGGCCATCATGGAATAGAAATCGCGCTGCGTGAACGGATCGAACTTGTGGTTATGGCATTGCGCGCATCCTAGCGTACTGCCCAACCAGACGGTTCCGGTTGTGGCGACGCGGTCCACCTGCACTTCAAAATAAGACTCATCCTTATCGACGCCGCCTTCTTCGTTGAACTGCGTGTTGCGATGGAAACCGGTGGCGATCCGCTGCTCCTCGGTAGCGTTGGGCAGCATGTCGCCGGCGATCTGCTCGATGGTGAACTCGTCGAAGGGCATATCGCGGTTGAGCGCGTTGATCACCCAGTCGCGGTATTTCCAGACATCGCGGCGATCGTCCTTTTCATAACCGTTGGAATCGGCGTAACGCGCGAGATCCAGCCACGGGCGGGCCCAGCGTTCGCCGAAATGCGGCGAGGCGAGCAGTTTGTCCACCAGCCTCTCGTAAGCATCGGGGCGCGTGTCCGCGAGAAATGCATCCAGCTCCGCGGGCGACGGCGGCAAACCGGTTAAATCCAGAGACACGCGGCGCGCCAGTTTCTCCTTCGACGCTTCAGGCGAATAGGTCAGGCCTTCCTCCTCTAGGCGCGCCAGGATGAAGTTGTCGATGGGATTGCGCACGAGCGCGGCGTGCTTGACGGCCGGCAGGGCGGGCTTTACCGGCTTGACGTAGGCCCAGTGTTTTGGCGGCGACTGGTCGCGGGCCTCAGCGGCTTCCGGCCAATCGGCGCCCTCATCGATCCAGAGTTTCAGAGTGGCGATCTGTTCCCGCGCGAGCGGCGGACCGTTGAACGGCATGCGCGGTTCGCCACCGCGGCCCTCGACGCGCTGCATCAACCGGCTTTTCTCACTCGATCCTGGTACGATAACAGCGCCATCGATGCCGCCTCGCATGGCGGCGGATTTGACGTCGAGATGCAGCTGCGATTTTGCCTGCGCCCCGCTGTGGCAGGCATAGCAGGAAGAGCGCAGGATGGGCTCCACATTGCGCGCGTAGTCAACTGGGGTTACACCGGCTGCTCGGCTGGGAACCGAGGCAATCCATGCTGCAATCAACTCAATCTGTTCTGCGGGGAGGGCAGGGCCCGCCGGCGGCATTCGCACTTTGGCGTCTGCCGACGCGATTCTCTGATAGAGCCGGCTTGCGCGAGTATTGCCGAGCGCGATTGCAGGCCCCGAGATTCCGCCCTTGAGCACGCCGTCGAGACTATCGAGCCGCAGATGCGCTTGAGGCTCGTTACTTCCGTGGCATCGCGCACAGGATTGCTGAAAGACCGGCAGGATCTGAGTATCGAAGGTGGGTTGCTGAGGGCCTGTACCGGCAAACAGCAGGCCAGTTACGGCCAAGGCCTCAATAATCACGGGTATCGGGCGAATGGTCAACTAAGTAAAGTCTATCACTGTGCGCCGCCAGTTGTGACCAATCACCGCGATCCAATGAGGCGGGCGGTTGTTTATCTTGGCCCCCATGAGGGAAACTGTGGCCATGCGATTCACCGTATGTTCTGCCTTCGTGCTTGTGACCAGTTTTGCCCCGGCCGTCTTCGGGCAAGATAAGCCCCGCGCCCGCAACTTGGGTGTGCCGTTCGATGGGATGCCAGGACCATGGAACGCCATCACCGATGTGCAGGGCGTCGAGGTCGGGGAAACCACGCTGATCTCCGGCGACGATGTACGCACCGGGGTGACAGCGATCCTGCCGCGAGGCAAGCGCAATAACGATGCCGTCTTCGCGGGTTGGTTCTCGCAAAACGGGGATGGCGAGATGACCGGGACCACGTGGGTCGAGGAGTCCGGTTTTCTCGATGGACCGGTTATGATCACCAATACTCACAGCGTTGGGGTCGTGCGCGACGCCGTGATCGCCTGGCAGGTAAAGACGGGCCTCACGCCTGAGACCAATACTTATGGCGCGAGTTTCTTTTCGCTGCCCGTTGTTGCGGAGACGTACGACGGCCGGCTGAACGATGTCAATGGATTTCACGTCAAGCCGGATCACGTCTTTCAAGCGCTGGAGGGGGCGCGGTCCGGGCCGGTGGCGGAGGGCAATCATGGCGGGGGCACAGGCATGAGGTGTTACGGTTTCAAGGGAGGAACCGGCACTTCATCGCGAAAGCTGGACGCGCACGGGGGCGGCTACACGGTAGGCGTGCTGGTGCAGTGCAACTGCGGGACCCGTAACCAGCTCATGGTGGCCGGTGTTCCGGTCGGCCGCGAAATTCCGGAGACGAGCCAGCGCTCGTCCGCCGTTGCGCCCCGCGAGACCGAAGTGGGTTCCATCATAATCGTCGTGGCCACTGACGCGCCTTTGCTGCCACATCAGCTCAAGCGCCTCGCACGCCGCGCAACCATGGGCCTGGCTCGCACCGGCTCCACTTCAGGCAATAGTTCCGGAGACATCTTTATCACGTTTTCTACGGCAAATCCGAATGCCGCCCGGCCCACTGGCATCGCCGATCTAAAGATGCTCTCGAACAACGAGATGAATGATCTATTCACGGCAACCGCGGAGGCCACCGAGGAAGCCATCATTAACGCCATGGTTGGCGCCGAAACCATGACCGGAGCCAATCATCAGACCGTCGTGGCTCTGCCGCATGACGGCTTGCGCCAGGCGCTCAAGAAGTACAACCGCTTGCAATAACCGCCGATCTCAGGAAGCGCGCCGAATTGCATCTTAAGACGGCCGATTCTCACAAGCTCAAAGGCTTCCCGCGGTAAAGCGGCGGCCGCCCTCATAGGCCGCTACCACCTTCGCCGCCTCGCCGTCCATCGCCAGTTCGCCGTGATCCAGCCACAGCGCGCGCTCACAGAGCTGTTGCACCGCTCCGGTCGAATGCGAGACGAACAGGAGCGTTCTGCCTTGTCGCTTAAACTCCATGATTTTCTCCATGCATTTTGCCTGGAACGCCTGGTCGCCGACGGCTAGAACCTCGTCAATGATCAGAAGATCCGGATCGACATGGACGGCCACGGAAAATGCGAGCCGCATGGTCATTCCCGACGAGTAGGTTCGCAGGGGTTCGCTGATAAAGTCGCCAATCTCCGAGAACTCGACGATGGCGTCAAACACTTGAGCCGTTTTCGCGGAAGACAAGCCCAGGAGGGCGGCGTTCATCTGAACGTTTTCGGCACCGGTCAAATCGGGATGAAAGCCGGCGCCCATTTGAAGCAGAGCCGCCACCCGGCCATTCACTGTCACCATTCCTGTGTCAGGAGGACAAAGTCCCGCTACGAGACTTAGCAAGGTACTCTTGCCGGCGCCGTTCGACCCAACAAGACCGACCGTCTGCCCTTTCGGGATACGGAACGAAATGTCTCGCAAGGCCACGAAGCGCTGCCGGCTTTTCCGCTTGATCAGGCGCTCCAGATGGCCACGCATGAGCATGCGCTGCGCGTTCATAGAAAACGTTTTGGTGACGGAGAGAAAGGTGACGGCGTCCATGGTTCAGAGGCAATCGGGAAAGCGGCGATTCATTTCGTGCGGCAACAAGGCGCTGCTTTTATAAAGACTGCCTTCGACAACCGAAAGACGAGGGGCCGGGCCGCATCAAGCTCTATTTTTGTAATTCAGCTTACCATAGGCATTCGGCCGCAGGATCGGTCCCCGTCAAATGGGTGCAGTATAAATTAGGAAGGATTGACCGCATGAGTGACTTACAGAAAACGCGACGCCATTTCCTTTCTAATATCGCGATTGGAACCGGCCTTTTGTCAGGGGGTTGCAGCGGCGGTTCAAGATCGCGAGAACCGTCGCGGGATGGGGAACCTGCTGTACCGGTAGGCGCCGCCGACGTCACGCTGCGCATTGGTCCGGCGCTCGTGGATATCGCCAAGGACCACACTATCAGCACGATCGGATACAACGGATCAGTGCCGGGCCCACTCATTCGGCTCCGGGAGGGTGCCGTGGTTACGGTAGATCTTATTAACGACACCGAGGCTCCGGAATTCGTGCATTGGCACGGCCAGATTACCGCCGCGGATGTCGATGGCGCGGTGGAAGAGAGGAGCCTGGTGGTGCCTGCTCGCGGTCACCTGCGCTACCGCCTGACGCCTCAGCCTTCCGGCGCGCGGTTCGTGCATTCGCACGTGATGCCCATGTCCGACCTGAGCCGCGGCACTTACAGTGGGCAGTTCGCGTTTGTGTATATCGAGCCGAAAAACAATGCGGGCTTGTATGATCAGGAAGTTTTCCTGGCGACGCATGAATGGGAGCCCTACTTCACTACCGAAGAGGAAGAGGAAGAAGAAGCCGGACATCCCGAAAAACCCAGCGAGCGAAAGAAGGACGAGAAGCCGAACGGGTGGGAGATCGGGTATCAGCGCTTCACGATTAACGGGAAATGCCTGGGGCACGGCGATCCAATCCGGGTCAAACAGGGGCAGCGCGTCTTGTTTCACATTCTCAACGCCAGTGCTACGGAAAACATCAAGCTGGCGCTCGCGGGCCATCGGTTCCAGGTAGTGGCCCTAGACGGGAATCCGGTTCCACATCCCCAGTTTGTGGACGTATTGGAGCTAGGCACGGCGGAACGCATCGACGCCACGGTCGAGATGAAAAATCCAGGTGTCTGGACTCTGGGAACTCCCAAGGATGACGATCGCAAGAACGGCATGGGAATCCTCGTTGAGTACGCGAACCAGAGCGGTGCTCCGCGTTGGATCAAGCCCGGAAAGACGGTCTGGGATTACGTTGCTTTTGGCGACAGCCGCCCGGCTGCGAAGCCCGACGAGGTGATCCCCTTGGTCTTTGGCAAGATCAACGGCGGCACCGGGGGATTCAACCGCTGGACCATCAACGGCAAGAGTTACGACGCGAAGGACGAACCGCGCGGCCTGAAGAAGGGCACGCGCTATAGGCTCGTCTTCGACAACCAGACCGACGACGCGCATCCCGTCCACCTGCACCGCAACAGTTTCGAGCTCACCAACGTTTACGGTAAGCCTACCGCGGGCGTGATGAAGGATGTGGTGCTGGTAAAAGGTT
>Ga0307478_10003227_pt1 | contig 12229 bp, 6 predicted proteins | sample atmos_gasesECM4C_2_FD_203713 | JGI IMG/M metagenome (GOLD analysis project Ga0307478, IMG submission 203713) | Hardwood forest soil microbial communities from Morgan-Monroe State Forest, Indiana, United States - atmos_gasesECM4C_05 | ecosystem: Environmental > Terrestrial > Soil > Temperate...
TTCTGCAGGTAGCTGTTCACCCCCAGCTCATAACCGTTAATCCGGTCGCGCTCTTCGCGTGACGAGGTGAGAAGGACTATCGGGATATCCTTGGTTCGCGGATCGCCTTTGACCTTCTCAAGCACCTGCATTCCATCCACCTTGGGCAACTTCAGATCGAGCAGGACCAGCTTCGGCGGTTGATCGAAAGAACGGTTGCTGTGGGGTCCTATACAGAATAGAAACTCCAACGCTTCCTCCCCGTCGTGGGCGACGAAGACGTGGTTGGCGAGATTCTCAGCCCGTAGAGCATGCAGCGTCAGATCGATGTCGTCTTGACTATCATCGACCAAAAGAATATCGACTTCAGTTGAGTTCATATTTAAGCTCCTGCCCCTGTGGCTTTATTCCCTGTGCCGCCGGGCACGACTTCGGCCGGCATGACCTCGGCACGTTTGGCCACGCCGAGGGTAAAGTAAAAAGTTGCACCTTTGTCGAGTTCGGAGTTTGCCCACACCCGGCCTCCGTGCTTGTGAACGATGCGTTTCACCGTGGCCAGGCCAATGCCCGTGCCCTCGAAATCCTCGGCGCGGTGCAGGCGCTGGAAAACCCCGAATAACTTGTCCTGGTACTTCATGCTGAAGCCGACGCCGTTGTCACGAATGAAGAAGAGAATTTGCTCGTTCTCCTGCTGGTGGCCGATCTCGATCACGGCATGCTCGCGCGGACGGGTAAATTTCAGCGCGTTGGCGATCAGGTTTTGAAAAACCTGCTTGATCAGAATGGCATCGCACATCGCGGCAGGCAGTTCTGCAATCCTCCACTCCACCACGCGGCCATTCACTTCCGGCTGCAACATGGATATGACTTCGTCGATGATTGGATTCAGCGGAGTGGGTTCCAGCTTGAGGGCGTGACGGCCCACCCGCGCCAGGTTCAGAAGTTCATCCACCAGCAGTCCCATGCGACGAGTGCCGTCTTCGATGCGGTGGAGATGACTGAGAGCCTCGGGCTCCATTTTGGGGCCAAAATCCTCAAGCAGAATTCTGGAGAAGCCGCCGATGTGGCGCAGCGGCGCCCGCAGATCATGAGAGACCGAGTAGGTGAAAGCCTCCATTTCAAGATTCGACGCCGCCAATTCCTCCGTTCGCTGCTCCACCCGCGCTTCGAGTTCTTCGTTGAGTGTGCGGATCTCGCGCTCGTCCTTTTTTCGCTGCGTAATGTCGCGGAAGGCCACCACGCCGCCCCGCGTCGCGCCGTCCCTGCCTTTCAAAGGGCCACCGCTAATCTCGAGCCAAACCCCTTCCTCAAGCTCCGGGTTGCGCAGAACGATCTCGGCAGTACTAACGTCGCCGTGAAGGGCGCGCGCCAGCGGATTTTGCTCAGCCGGGAGAGGGGTAACGCCGTCGGGCAAGTAAACGCCGTAGTGTGCATTCCATTCACCGGGGGGAACGCTTTCTGCGCCCATGCCGACGATCCTGGTGGCGGCCGGATTCCAAAGGATAAATTTCCCGTTTTCATCGGCGGCGACCAATCCCTCCTCAATGCTGTCCAGCACCGACTGCAGCATGATGGTTTGGGTTTCCAGCGACTGCTGCGAGCGAATCAACTCCTCGGACTGAAGGTAGAGTTGGTCCGCCTGCTTGGCCAGTTGCTGCTCCGCTTCCTTGCGAGCCGTCACATCGATTACGGTGGCTTCGATCACATCGCCAGCCTCATCTTCGTTCTCCACCAGCACCAGGCTCATGACCACCCAGACCGGGGCCCCGTCTTTTCGCTGGAAACAAACCTCATGGTTGTTAAGCGCTTGGTTTTTCTTAAGCAACTCGACGAGACGCTGACGCTCTTCCGGGTCAACGTAGTGGATCTCGGGCGTCGGCCGGGCTAGAAATTCAGCCCGAGAGTCATATCCCAGCATCCGTACCATGGCATCATTCGATTCGAGGATGCGGCCGTCCAGCGTGTTGCGCAGAACCCCGGCGGCGGTGCGCTCCACGAAGCGCCGGTAACGCTCCTCGGCCAGCAGTCGCGCTGCCTCGGCTTGTCTGCGTTCGGTGATGTCACGGGCAATCTTGGAAGCGCCGACAACCACGTCGCTGCCGTCCCTAACGGGCGAGACGGTCACGGAAACGTCGATGCGCTTGCCGTCTTTCCGAATGCGTACAGTTTCATAGTGCTGGATGCTCTCCCCGCGCCGGATGCGCGCCAGAATGCCGGCCTCCTCGCCCGCCAGCTCCGGCGGAAACAGCACTAGCATGGGTTTGCCAATGATTTCCGCTGCCGGGTATCCGAATATCTTTTCGGCGCCGCGATTCCACGCGTTGATGATGCCGTTCAAGTCTTTGCTGATAATGGCGTCATCGGAGAATTCGACTACCGCCGCCAGACGCGCCCGCGTTTCCTCCGCCCGCTTGCGCTCGGTGATATCCGCGCGGATCGCCATGTACTGCCGGGGCTTCCCGTCGGCATCGAGGAATGGAACAATGGTCGTATCCACCCAGTAAATCGAACCATCCTTGGCGCGATTGCAGATCTCGCCCCGCCACACCTCGCCGTTGGCGATGGTGTGATACATCTGCTGGAAAAACTCTTTGGGATGATGGGCAGAGTTGAGAATGCGGTGGTTTTGGCCTAGCAGTTCATCCCGCGAATACTTGCTGATGGCACAGAACTTGTCGTTGACGTAAGTGATTGTGCCTTGCACGTCAGTGGTGGCGACGATAGCGTGCTGGTCGAGGGCGAACTTCTGATCCGCCAGTTCCTTCATCGCGACCTTGCTAGTGGCGAGACTCTCCCGCAGTGCCTCTTCCGCCCGCTTGCGCTCGGTGATGTCGGCTCGGATCGCAACGTACTGGCGCGGCTTACCGTCCACGCCGGCGAACGGAACGATGGTCGTATCTACCCAATAAATCGAGCCATCTTTCGCGCGGTTGCAGATCTCGTCCCGCCAGACCTGCCCGTTGGCGATCGCGCGATACATCCGCTGGAAAAACTCTTTGGGATGGTGACCAGAGTTGAGGATGCGATGATTCTGGTCCAGCAGTTCTTCTTTGGAATATTTGCTGATGGCGCAGAACTTGTCGTTGACGTAAGTGATCGTTCCCTGCACGTCAGTGGTGGCGACGATGGCGTGCTGATCGAGAGCAAACTTTTGGTCGGCCAGGTCCTTGAGCGCCGTCTCTTGCGCCGCCAAACTTTCCCGCAGCATCGCCATGGCTCGGGTGCGTTCGGCCATCTCAGACTCCAGAGCCGCCGTGCGCTGCTCGACGCGCCGCTCCAGTTCGGCGTTCAGCGTGCTCAACTGCGTCCGCGCCCGGGCGCTAATATCGGTCTCGCGACGGATTGCCGCCCCTGCCACTACTAGAAAAATCACTCCCACGAATGTGCCCGCGATTGTGATGAGGTCAGTCCTGCGCCTTCCGGCGACGGTCTTCCGCGTACGCTCGCTCAACAACGCGGACTCCTCGGCCTGCATTGCCAGAACCGTACCGTGCACCGCTTCTATGAGCTTCTCAGTCTCAAGAACCTCACTGGCTGTGGGAACTGCATCCCTTTGCAGGCGGTTTGAGACCATTTGCTCAGCGAATTTCAGCGCAGCCCCGATCTGGGGCTCTAGCAAATCGATTCGCCGTTGCTGGCTAGGGTTATCCGCGGTCGACTCACGAAGAGCCTCAACATCCTGCGGTAGGGTGTCTTTCGAGGCGTGATAGTGCGCCAGCAAGACGGTGTTCCCACTCAACGCAAAGCCCCGGGCGCTGGTTTCCGCTTCAGTTACATGCTGCAGAGCGGTCTGCAGGCCGTGCATTACGGTATAGGTGTGGGCAACGAGGTCGGATTCAGCCGATGCCGATCGTCTGCTCCTCCAGGAAAGAAAACCTAGCAAAACGATCAAGGACACAGCTAGAGCGATTCCGCTGCTCACCCAACGCCTGAGTGGTGCGTCGGCCATCACCGTATCAAGGCGTTGGCGCTTGGCAATCTGCTCTTCCAGTCGGCGGTTCTTTTCTTGCAGGTGAATTAGGTTCGGCACCGCAACTGCCTGCGGAACGAGCGGTATCAGCAAGATCGCGGTAGCGACGGAAATCGTCGCCGTAACCCCCTTGACGATGCCAGCAAATAAGTACGACGCGTGCCAGATGTTCCAAACTTCCATCAGATGCGTGGTGCCACAAGCCAGGATGAAACCCCCAAACATCCAGAAGATCCAGTTGAAGGGAAGATCGCGTCGCTTGCGTATGAAGTAGATGAGGACAACTGGAATGCAGTAGTACGAGAGCGTGATTAGGCCGTCAGAGATAACGTTCAGCCATACCAGGCGCGGGTCCCACAGGTAGCAGTAGCCGTGTGGCATGAAATCGGCGGACCGAACTGACAACAAGCCTCTCATCTTGTCGGTTATCCAGAGCAAAGCCCCAGCCACAAGGGCAGCAGCGATCCCTGCTTTGGCGATGCGAGATGCCACAGCGTGTTTCACGTACAGAACGACTCCTCGAACGTGCTCTGCAGGTTTGTGAGAAGGCTGCAATACAGCAACGTGGCGCAGCCTTGCCAATCAGATTATCGGCGGACTGGAGGCAAGCTTTATCTCTGGAAGCGGCCTGCGGGCTATCGAAAGGAGGCTGCGGAAACTGTACTGCCGATCAGTGTGCGTTCGGGCATGATCGAGGTGGGGCTTTCGCTCGTGAAGGTGGTGAGTGCTCGGCAGAATGAGAGTTCCTTCAGATCAAAAGAAGTTAAACGAAACTCATTCGGTTCAAAAGACGACTCCGTTAAAGAGAATGTGAGAAGAGGATGTGAAGAAGAAGATGTGAAAACTAAGAGGAATAGTTAAGGGTTAGAGACGATAAATCGAAAACCGAGAAATGAACAGGTGCTCAGTATCAGCCGGCTTTGCGTTCGTCGGTGATCGCCGGTTCAGGGGAAACATCGTCTTCGTCCCATTCGAACGTAAGCGCCCGCGCGGTGGTCTCGATGGGCTCGAGTTGAGGAATGTCGTCGGCCACTGAAGCTCCCAGTTCTGCGAACTTGCGCGCCGAAACCAGAACCCGGCTTTCGAGCGAGCCTACAGCCTTGTTGTAAGACTCGACGGCGCGGTCGAGCCCGGTGCCGACCGAGGTGATGTGGCCTGCGAGGTTCCGCAGGCGGTCGTGCAATTCTTTGCCGAGCTCGCTGATCTGTTGCGCGTTGCGCGCCAGCTTTTCCTGATTCCATCCGTAAGCCACGGCTTTTAGCAATGCGATCAGCGTGGTCGGCGACGCGGGAATTACGCGGTTCAAAACTCCGTGCTCAATCAAGCCGGAATCCTGTTCGAGCGCCGCGCTAAAAAATGTTTCTCCGGGCAGAAACATCACCACAAATTCCGGGGTTGCATCGAACTGCTCCCAGTATTTCTTGCCGCTGAGCGTGTTCATGTGGTCGCGCACTTGTCGCGCATGATTGGTAAGACAGTCGCGGCGGGTTTCCTCGTCGGTAGTCTCGAAGGCGTCAAGAAAAGCCTGCAGCGGCGTCTTGGCATCCACCACAACATGCTTGCCGCCCGGTAGCTTCACCACCAGGTCGGGACGCAAGCGTCCGCTATCGGTGGTCACGGTTTCCTGCTCGGCAAAATCGCAATACGAAAGCATACCGGCGATCTCCACCACGCGCCGCAACTGAATTTCTCCCCAGCGCCCGCGCACGTTGGGAGTGCGCAAGGCCCGCACCAGATTGCCCGTCTCCGATTGCAATTCCTTCTGCGTGGTGATCAGCGATTGCACCTGGGTATAAAGTGCCGAGTAAGCTTTGCCGCGTTCGATTTCCAGTTGCTGAATCTGCGTGTCTACCTTATTCAATGACTCGCGCACCGGCGCGACCATCTCAGCCACGGCTTTCTGCCGGCTCTCAAGGTCGCCGCGGGCCTCGGTTTGAAAGCGCTCCAGGCGCTCTTGAGCCAGCACCAGAAACGATTGGTTGTTGCTCTTCAACGCGTCGGAAGCCATTGCTTTGAAGGCGTTGCGCAACTCTTCGCTGGCGTGAGTGACCAGATCCATCTTTTCGTTGCTGGTCTTCCGTTCCGATTCCAGGGCGGATTCTAATCTGGCTTTCGCGGCTACTACGTCCGTGTGAGCCTGCTGAAGCCGCGCCAGATCGGCGTTTTGGGCCGCTAATTGCTTTTCCATCAACGATAAGCGGGCGCTTAGCGCGGCCGCGCGCGAGCGTAGCGCCAGCCAAGCAATCAAGCTTCCAAACAATAGGCCGATGACCCCTATGACACCAGGTTCCATAGCGAAGGTAACTTCTTAAAGTGGATTCCGGATTCTAGCGTAGCACCAACGGCAAGTTTGAGCCTGCAGTTTCAAGATCCTTCCCAGGGTCGCGTTGCGTAGGCACAGGCGATGCCTCGGGTCTCAAAAATCGCGTTGACGATTGTGCTGGTGACAGGCGCCGCCTCGTTCCCGCCGTCGAGCCGGGTGATGGCGTCATCATCATCAGGCGGAAACGACGCCAGCGAGAAATCCGCGTCGCAGGCGAATCTAAAGCCAGCCTCTGCTGCGGTTGCCGACATTCCATTCCGCGATTACGATTCCGCCGCTGAACAGGTGCTGCTCGATCTGGCGAATCAGGCCAGAGCGCAAGCCGGCGCACCGCCCCTCGCGCTCGATAACGGACTTTCTCAAGCCGCTCGCATCCACGCGGAAGCGATGTTTGGCGCACGGCAACTTTCTCATCAATTCCTGAATGAGCCCTCACTTCCACAACGTTTGGCGAGCGCGACCCGTCTCCAACTCGATCAGGAAGGCGAAAACGTTGCTCTCGATTTCGACGCCGCCAGCGGACATCAACATCTCATGCTGTCTCCTCCGCATCGCGCCAACCTGCTAAACCCGGCCTATAACGTGGTCGGGATGGGTGTGATCCGCAGGGGAGACCGTCTATATATTGTGCAAGACTTCGGCCATGCCCTCCCCAATTATTCTGCGGCCGAAGTCAAGGAACGAATCGCGGCGGCCGTGACCCAGGCCCGGCAGCAAGCCCGCCAGCCTGCTCTCGCCCGCCGCGATCTTTCCAATCACGACCTCTCTATTCACGATGTTTCTAGTCGCGATCTTTCTAGCGACGCTCTGTCTGGTAACGGTATGACCATTGCTGATGCCGCTGCCTGCTCCATGGCGCAAGCGGACAAGCTCGGCACCTCCCCCGTTCAACAACTCGCGCAACGCTACACCGTACTCACCTACACCAGCCTGCATCCCGAGACGTTGCCCGCAGAAGCCGGACGCGTTCTCGACGATCGCAATCTGCGCAGCTTCTCAATCGGCGCATGCTACGCGCGCACGAACACATACTCGACGGGCGTGTATTGGGTGGTGCTGTCGCTGGATTGAAACGACAGACAGGTCTCAGGCTTGAGCGTGTCGAGGTGCTTTTAACCTGGGCAACTCGATCGACTTTCCCGCCTTGCGTGCGATCTGAAATACTCTTTACACCCCACCTCCGGGCCGTAGGTTCTGATTACCCAGGCAGGTTAGAATGCCCGCATGGAAAACCCTGACCCTGCCTCACTCGAAGCCTGGTTCGCTGCACACCGAGAGAAGATCGAGGCTCTAATCGACGAAGGCTGCACCGCCGCTGAGCGCGGGGAACCGATTGACGGCGCTGATGCGCGTTCAAGGCTTAACGAGATGAGGCGTGCGAATTTCCCGCGGTATTTTATTCCGCTGCTGCGCTAACCTACTTCATCGGCACGCTGTAGTGCGACGCTACCACTTGCCACTTTCCGCCGTTTTTCATCCACACATCGGTGAGCCGGTCGTGATACTCGTAGGGTTTGCCACCGGACAGGCCTCTCTCGTGATACGCGCCGGTTACCACGGCCGTATTGCCGTGCATGCGAACTTTGAGTTCTGACATTTCCGCGACCTCCACATGTGTCGACGATTCGGCGCTATGGCTGATGTAACCGGTCTTGCCGTACGTATTTCCGTCCTCGACGGTGATGACAAAGTCATCCGCCAGCAGCGACGCGAGAATGTCGACCTGCCGCTTCTTATAGGACTCAGTCCACTTCAATTCCATCGACCGAATGTAGGCTGCGTCGGACTTATCTTTATCCTGAGCCGCCGAAGGGGTCGCGAGTCCGGTAAGGATGCAGATGCAAACGACGAAGGCTGAAGTCATGCGGGAGTTCATACACCTGTTTCGCACAGTCAGCGTAATGCCGCAAGTTCCTTCCGTGGGGCCAACGCCTCATCCGGCGCAAGAATCCACTCTGTCGGATTCGTACAACACCGTTTTCAGGGCAGTCCTGTGCTAACCTTGCCCTTGCCCACCCGTCTGCGGTTCCTCGCATGGAATCCTCAGCCTCAACTCGTTCACCCCAGGATCGTTCACCCCAGGGTCAATCGAACCAGGAGCAAGCGAACCAGATCGAGCCAACTAAGGTTCGTGTCGGCACCGCTGGCTGGTCTTATAAAGATTGGGACGGCATCTTCTATCCTTCGGGCATGCAGCGCCGCAAGCAGCATCCGCTGGAATATCTGGCGCGCTTCTTCGATACCACCGAAATCAACACGTCGTTCTACGGACCACTGAAGCCTGAGTGGGCCAAGCTCTGGTGCCACAAGGTCGCCGCGGTAAATCCGAAATTTCTGTTTACCGCCAAACTCTACCGCGCTTTCACGCACTCGCCCATCGCTGTGATGGAGCCTACTTCCGCCGCAACCATCCGTCCCAGCGACGAAGACGAAGCCCGCACCCGCGAAGGCCTCGACGCCCTTGCCACCGAAGGACGCCTCGGCGCTTTGCTCATCCAGTTTCCCGTGTCGTTCAAAAATACTTCTCTCAACCGTGAATATCTCGAACGCCTGCTGCGCCAGTTCATCGAATATCCCCGCGTAGTCGAAGTACGCCACTCCAGTTGGAACGACGCTGAAACTCTCGCCGCCTTCGCGCAGAAGAATGTCGGTTTCTGCAATATCGACCAGCCTGTGCTCGGCCGCTCGCTGAAGCCCACCGAACACGTGACCTCAGCCATCGGATATGTCCGCCTGCATGGCCGCAATTACGAGCACTGGTTTGCCGATAAAGGTTCCGATTCTGACAATCGCGACGACCGCTACAACTATCTCTACAGCCAGCAGGAGCTGGCAGGCTGGAAAGAAAAAATCACCAGCATCGCCGCCCGCGCGCAGGCGACCTATGTGATCACCAACAACCACTTCGAGAGCAAAGCCGGCGTGAACGCTCTGGAGCTGAAGTCGATGATCACCGGCCAGCGCGTGCTGGCCCCGCCCACCCTGATCGAGAAATATCCGGAGCTAAGAAACATCGCCGACCCCGCCGAAGATTCCGCAGCAACCAGCCCTACACCATTGTTCCCCTAAAGCTTGTCATGGCCTTGTCATGCAGAGCGACGTGGAATTGTCCGCAGGACAATCCCACGCAGTCGAAGCATCCCTACCCGTGTCTCTGAGGTGTGGAAGTGTTGGGATTTTGAGTCGGGTTGCAATGCAAACCAGTGAGTGGCATAGTTCCGTCTATCTCCGAAATTCTCCCGGATTGGCACAATTTCCCAAATATTTACGAGCATACGGTCCGTTTAGTGGGTCAGTGCTCATAAAATGTTTTACGGCGGACGATCCGTTTAGGAGGGTGTTGCCAGTGGGTACTGGACGACGTTCGCCAAATGTCGAGTGGTTTGCAGCCACTAGGGTTCGACTCCCTTGCCCTCCTCGGGTCACTCGATACCAAAGATTCTTGACAATTCATGAGCCCCATTTATCATAATAAGTGTTTGGCGAACGTCGTCTAGTATCTCGAAGCCCCGAGCGATCCTCGGGGCTTTGACTTTTTTTGGCCCCTGCACTTAGCTTCCACGACTCGCAGCGTGGCGGCTGGCCCATCCTTAATCCTAATAAACTCTGAACTCCCGCTGCCCCGTTCTTGTATTTAAAATAAGAAAAGCTGGGCCGCCCTTTGAAAAAAGGGAGAGCTTAATTCTCGCGAACGAAAGTTGCGAGACTTTTCACGAAATCGTAGTTATCGCTCCTAAGAGAATGTTTCGAGGCTCTCGCTTCGTCCCTCGAGACTAGCGTTTTCCCACTCTCCCTGCGAACCGGGTAACTATATTTACCACCGCCATTGTCGACGCCGACCGCATCACGCGACTGCGCTACGAGAATGAGGACGACCACCTTTGACTGACCAGCCGCCTGAATTATGACGTGACGCACCTTCGTGATGTTTGTTCCGCGTTCCACAATCCGGGCGATTACGTCGGTAGCGGATTTCAGCCGATTTTCGAGGTCACTTCGGGAAGCGCCAACACCCACGATTTCGCGCGTCTTGTCTGTAACACCGACGATGAGAACGCCACCCGCGGAATTGGCAAACGCGGCAATATCCTCACCGAACTCCACTTTCGCAGCTTGTTTCGCATGGGTATCGGGAACGTGCCACATGGAAAGGGTTTCTTTGAAATCCCAAAGCTGCCGTTCGGTGCCTCCCCACTGAACCGCCTTGGTCACAAACTCTCGCCAAAATGCGTCGCTTTCGGTTAAATCCCGCTGCTGATCGAACTTTTCGAGGTCAAGAACTATATTTCGGAGTGATCGCCTGATTTCCGCGAAATAGACCGCGCAGTCGGTGTACACCTCCGTTGCCGTCCGCTCCATCAGCGCTCCTTCGGGCACGTGAATCTCGCCCGGATATTCAGGATCCATGCTATCGAACATCTCATAAGCTATCTCGGCGTGAATCTCGTCGATCTTTCTTCGAAACGCACCCCGCACCCCAAGGACAATTTCAGCGAGCAGCTTCTGAAAATCCTCGGCAGGCAAGTCGGCGGCAGGGAGTTCGACCGTGCGATCCGACATCCTAGTGGACCCCCAAACGCGATACGTAAAAAGAATTCTTGGAGCGCGCGGATCGCGCGCCTGAAGCAAATCGACATAGCCCAAAAGCGAATTGATTTCCGAGCTGTGGGTGTCGCAGAAATCCCTCAAACTCGTTAACAGGTCCTTGTAGGACTCCGGATTCTTTTTCCAGAGCTTTCCAGAGTCCTTTTCCAGGCTCGTTGCGCTGGGGAGCACTGCCTTCGTTTTCTCCAAAAGATCGCGGCGATTCTGCTCTTTCCGGAATACCCACCAATGAATCTCGTCGAGCCCTACTTCCTCTCCAAATTCCGTGAATCCTCCCGTCACCCTAGAACCGTCCTCCATCCGTTGTTCAGAAAAGCGGTTCTTGTCCATAATCTCCACGGAGCGGAGTATCATCCAGTGGATTCGCCCGAGAGTCAGGGCAGCGGGAGAAAATAGGAGTTCGTCGATTCTTGTGCGCTCTGAATGCATATATCACCGATCGGGCAGGTTCATTCAGCCACATACTGCCGGAACCGGATTATATTCAAAACGGGAATGAGAATTGGCCGGGGGCGGCGGGTCGACAGTCCCGTAGTGACATCTGACCTTGCGCACAGCCCCCGCTTCGTTCCATCATTCTCCCAGCAGAGGCAGCACATCGGGCAATAGCAACAAGCAAGCTCTCATACGAGAATCGGTCCTAAGTCCTGTGTTGTCCGGATTTTGAAATTTAAGTCGTTTGTTATGCCGATTTTGCGCCGCGGCACGCGCTAAGTCTCATGTTCTCAAGATCGAGGGGGTAGGGGGGAGGGGGGTAGTACGATTACTAAAAGATAAACTTATAGCCCAGCAAGAGGCTGCCAGTCCCTATCCACTTAAGAATAATTTTGCGAAGTTATCCGAACTGGAAATTGAAGCAGGGAAGTGGCGGTTGCTTTCTACCCTCGTGCGACGGCGTGGTCGGCGAGGCGGCGTTTGTTGTAGCGCAGGGCGACGTTCATGAATACGTTGCCGAGAGAGGTTTCAAAGCAGATCATCAGGGCCTCGACGTCTTCGCTGGACTTGTCGCCTTCATTCGTAGTGAGCAACAGCGGCGGATGGACGCGGAAGTGGAAACCCTGGTCATTGAGCGCGGAGACGGCGTTGCCGACAACCTGGTTCGCCAGTTCAAAGATGGTTTCTTTAATCAGTTCATCGGACTCGGGCAGTTCTGCGCCCGCGTAATGGCTGGCCACGCGCAGCGCGGTCTGCGGCTCAAGGTCGAGAATGATGCGGCCCTCGACGTCGCCCGAAAGCGCCACCATGCCGGCGACACCCTTGCGGCGATAGCCGTCTTCTTCCATCGAAAGGCTGTCCACCTTCGTGGTGCAATGCAGGCCTTGCGACAAAACCGCGTCGGCCGCATTGATGAA
>Ga0307478_10003228_pt1 | contig 12221 bp, 9 predicted proteins | sample atmos_gasesECM4C_2_FD_203713 | JGI IMG/M metagenome (GOLD analysis project Ga0307478, IMG submission 203713) | Hardwood forest soil microbial communities from Morgan-Monroe State Forest, Indiana, United States - atmos_gasesECM4C_05 | ecosystem: Environmental > Terrestrial > Soil > Temperate...
CGGCACGACCACTTGCATTTCCACGTATTGGTCGCCACGAGTCCCATTGCGCGCATTAGGCACGCCCTTTTCGCGCAACCGCAAAGTACTCCCGCTATTGGTCCCCGGCGGGATTCGTACGAGCGACCGGCCGTCAATCGTAGGTACCTCAATTTTCGCGCCCAGCGTCGCTTCGCTCACCGTGATCGGCACTTTTGTGTACAGGTCATTGTCGCGCCGCTCGAAGAAGGGATGCGGCCGCACCTCCACCCGCAAATACAAATCGCCCGGAGGCGCGCCCATCGTCCCCGAATTACCCTTGCCCGGAACCCGCAAGCGCGCACCATTAGCCAGCCCCGGCGGAATTCTCACCTCGATTGTCTCCGTCTTACGCACGCGCCCTTCGCCACCGCATGTCTTGCACGCCGTTCGAATCTTCCCCGTGCCTCCGCACCGCGTGCAAGGAACGTTAAAGCGCATCTTGCCCGCCGCTTGTTGAATCGTTCCACTGCCGTTGCAAACCGGGCAAGTCTGCGGCGATCCAATCGCACCGGTTCCGTGGCAGGTCTCGCAAGTGTCCAGTCGCGTGATCTGCAGCTTCTTCACCCCCCCGCGCATCGCGTCCCAAAAATCAATCTCGATCTGATACTCAAGGTCGCCGCCGGCTTCCTGTTCCACCTGCGCAGCCCCACCACGCCCGCCGCCGCTTCGGAAAAACTGGCTGAACAAATCGCGGAAGCTGCCCGCTCCGGCGCCCTCGCCTCCCGATCCGCCAAAGTCGAACCCGCCGAAATCGAAATTCACCGCGGCATCGTCATCGCCTCCGCCATGCGGCGGCGCAGCCCCCGGATTGAAATTGTCGCTATAGAACCCGTGCTGGTCGTACATCTGCCGCTTCTTTGAATCGGACAAAACGTCGTACGCTTCCTGCAGCTGCTTGAACTTTTCCTCGGCGGATTTATCCCCAGGATTCAGGTCCGGGTGATATTTGCGGGCCAGTTTCCGAAAGGCCGTCCGGATGTCCTTCGCGCTCGCCTTCCGCGGCACGCCGAGGAGTTCGTAATAATCCTGTTTTGCTGTCGTTGCCATGTTCTGCGCCAGCTCCGGCGCGACCTCACTCCTACATAAAAGGAAAGGGGGTGCCTCGCTTACTCTCGACTGTCAACGCTCGACTGTCGACCAGCTCTGGCACCCCATGTGACCGCTTAGTTCGGACGCTTGTTGTCGTCGACGTCCACGTACTCCGCGTCGATCACATCGTCCGGCTTTTTTTGCTGCGAGCCGCCAGGCGCCGACCCGGCACTGGGCCCGCTTCCTGCTCCAGCACCCGCTGCGCCGGCCTGCGCTGCTCCCGCTGCCTGGCCCGCCTTGTACAGCACCTCGGCAACCTTGTGCAGTTCGCGCTCGATGTTCTCCGTAGCCGAACGCAACCGCGCCGTCCCGCCTTCGCTCATCGCCTTCTTGGCATCCTCGACCGCCGCGTCCAGCGACTTCGCGTCCGCCTCCGCGATTTTGTCGCGGTTCTCGCGGACCATCTTCTCCGCCTGGTACACGATCCCGTCCAGTCGATTGCGCGCGTCCACCTCTTCCATCCGTCGCCGATCGTCTTCGGCGTGCGATTCCGCTTCCGTGCGCATCTTCTCGGCTTCTTCCTTGGTCAAGCCGGTCGAGGACTGAATGGTGATCTTCTGTTCCTTGTTCGTAGCCTTGTCCTTCGCGCTCACATTCAAAATTCCGTTCGCGTCGATGTCAAAGGTCACTTCAATTTGCGGCGTCCCGCGCGGAGCCGGTGGAATCCCGTCCAGCTTGAACGTGCCCAGCGAGCGATTGTCCTTCGCGAACTTGCGCTCGCCTTGCAGAACGTGAATCTCCACGCCCGGCTGGTTGTCCGAAGCCGTCGAATACGTTTCCACTTTGCGTGTCGGAATCGTCGTATTGCGTGGAATCTGCACGGTCATCACTCCCCCCAGCGTCTCGACGCCCAGCGAAAGCGGCGTTACGTCCAGCAGCAGGATGTCCTTCACTTCTCCGCCCAGCACCGCGCCCTGAATGGCCGCGCCCACCGCTACAACCTCGTCCGGGTTTACGCCCTTGTGCGGCTCTTTCCCGCCGAAGAAGTTGCGCACCAGCTGCTGCACCTTGGGAATACGCGTCGAGCCGCCGACCAGCACCACTTCCTGGATGTCTTTCGGCGACATCTTGGCATCTTCCAGGGCTTGCTGCACCGGACGCATCGTGCGGTCCAGCAGGTCATTCATCAACTGTTCCAGCCGCGTGCGCGTCAGCTTCACCTGCATGTGAATCGGCCCGCTCGCCCCCGCGGTGATGAACGGCAAATTGATCTCCGTCTCCATCATCTGCGAAAGCTCGATCTTGGCCTTTTCCGCCGCTTCCTTCAGCCGCTGCAGCGCCATGCGGTCCTTGCTCAGATCGATGTTGTTCTCTTTCTTGAACTCGTCGATCAGCCAATCCACGATGCGCTGGTCGACGTCATCGCCGCCCAGGTGCGTGTCGCCATTGGTCGACTTCACTTCCACGACGCCCGCGCCTACTTCCAGCACGGATATATCGAAGGTCCCGCCGCCCAAGTCATACACCGCAATGGTCTCGTCGCTCTTCTTGTCCAGCCCGTACGCCAGCGCCGCCGCCGTCGGCTCGTTGATAATGCGCACCACTTCCATTCCCGCGATTTCACCGGCCTGTTTCGTGGCTTGCCGCTGCGAGTCGTTGAAGTACGCCGGAACGGTAATGACCGCCTTGGTTACCTTCTCGCCCAGAAAATCTTCCGCCGCCGCCTTCAACTTGCTCAAGATCATCGCGGAAATCTCCGGCGGGCTATACACCTTGCCGGAAACCTCCACGCGCGCGTCATCGTGCGGACCTTTCACCACGTGATACGGCACGCGCTTCATCTCTTCGCCAATTTCGTCAAAACGCCGGCCCATGAAGCGCTTGATCGAATAAACTGTGTTCTCCGGGTTAGTGACTGCTTGCCGCTTGGCCACTTGTCCTACCAGGCGCTCGCCACCTTTGGTGATGGCCACGACCGAGGGCGTCGTGCGCGCCCCTTCTTGGTTGGGAATGACCACCGGTTCGCCGCCTTGCATCACTGCGACAACCGAGTTGGTGGTTCCCAGGTCAATTCCAATAATCTTACTCATGACTGCCCTTCCTCCTCGAACTACACTGCTTCCTGATTGGCCATCCTTCGGTTGGAGCGCCGGGTGACGCTGCGCCAAATGCTAGCTAACCGTAAGCTCGCGCCACAGTATACAGGTTGAGTGTGTCCTTGTCAAGTTTGTTGATACCTAATGTAATCTACCTGTTTTCAGTGCCTTAGAAGCATTTACTATCCTCAGGCGCCCAAGCAACCCGTGGGACAGCCACTTTGGCTGTCCGCCGCCCTCCATTCCACATCGACGGGACCTGCAATCGTGGGATGTTTTCGCCGCGCTGCCGTTGTAGCGCCCGCTTTCTGAAGCGGGCCTCCCCGAGTCTTCTTTGTTAGGCCCCCAAGCCGCCCCCGTCGGCCGATCCGCATCTTACCCAAATTACCAGATGCGCCGGCATCACACATCGATTGCGCCAAAGCTTCAATTCCGACAGAATCACAGGTAATATTTTTGCTCGATCGGGTTCTATAGACAGGTCTGGGAGGGCTGCGTGAATCGTTTGCGAACAACCATTTGGCGGGGATGGTGTCCGGCTGCTTTGTGCGCTTTGCTATTTCTGTCTGCTTTGGCCATGAAGGCTGGCCAATCTTCAGTACCCGTGACCGATATTGATCCGCATGAAGCCTTCGGCTCTAAGAATGCCCCCATCGTCATGGAGGTTTTTAGCGACTTCCAATGTCCCGCGTGCAAGACACTCTTCAACACCACCAATCGCCAGGTTATGGACAACTACGTCACCACCGGCAAAGTCTATTTGATCCATCGCGATTTCCCGCTACCCATGCACGCGCATTCCCAGGTAGCCGCGCAATACAGCCGCGCCGCCGCCCAAATCGGCAAGTTTGAGCCAGTGGAACAAGCCTTATTCGACAACCAGGAAAAGTGGGAGCAGACCGGCGACGTCGATGGCACCGTCGCCGCCGTGCTTTCCCCCGCCGAAATGACCAAGATCCGCACGTTGGTCAAGGGCGGCACGCTCAACGCCGCCATTCAAAAGGATCTGGCGCTAGGCCGCCTCTATAATGTCAATCAAACGCCTACCACCGTGTTTCACGCCAAAGGCCAGACCTTTCCCTACGCCGGCGTAATGAGTTACGAAATCTTGCGCAATTTCCTGGACCAACTCGCCAAGTAATTCGCCACGCCTATGATGGAATCCAGCCCCCTGAATATGCATCGCGCCATTATCTGGATCGGACGCCTCGTCCTCGGTGGCATCTTTATTTATGCGGGTTATTCCAAGGCCTTCCTTCCCAACCACACCCTGTGGCCCCTATTCTTTCTGAAGTTTTCCATTTCCACCAACCTCGCCAATTTCGCCTTGCAAGTCGAAGCCTTTAAGATGCTGCCGCCCTGGGGAGTTCAATTGGTCGCCCACACTCTGCCGTTTACGGAAATTGTCCTCGGTCTTCTGGTGTTGATCGGCTGGCGCCTACGCATCTGGGCGTCGTTCCTGACGTTGATAATGCTGGGATTCTTCGTAGTAGTCCTGCGCGCCTATCTCCTCCACATGGACATAAATTGCGGCTGCTTCGCCACGCCCGAGCCAATCGGCCCCAAAAAAATCCTGGAAGACGCCGCCCTGTCCGCCCTGGCCCTCGCAATGACCTACTTCGCCTTCCTCGAAGCCCGCAAACCCCACCCCTGGTCCGCCCCCCAACCCACCTAACCAGCCAAACGGCGCCGGACTCAACCAGTACCAGTACATTTTATGACTTGACAATATATCAATGTGTGCTATCCTTCTATTCGGGCGATCTTGCGTCCCGATTCCATCGCAGCAGACCAGTAGCGCAACCCCCTAACTCCTTTATAATCTGCACTTACAAGCAAAACAAGGCTTAAGTCCCTTAGAATGCGCACTTACACGAAACCCCCAGGGGGAGGGGGCCCCCGAAGGCGTTGCAGGGGCCGCGCTCTAGTTATCCTGGCGAAGGAAGGGCGCGACCCCAGCGAGCGAAGCGAGTCTTCCTAGAAATCCAATCAAATGAAGGCGAAGTGCCCAGCCCACTCCAGTACAATACCCCCGGTGAAATCCCTAAACGAATATCTCGATCTCGCCGCCAAAGCTCACGGCCATCTCTGCGCCGGACAGGTCCTCGGAGTCCGCCTAGCCATGCTAGGTCTGCGCGAACTCGGCATCGACGACCCCGTCGCCGAGCGCAAACGCCTGATCACCTACGTGGAAATCGATCGCTGCGTAACCGACGCCGTCGCCGTAGTAGCCAATTGCCGTTTAGGGAAGCGCGCACTAAAGTTCCGCGACTGGGGAAAGGTAGCCGCCACTTTCGTCGATTTGCAAACCGGCCGCGCCGTCCGCATCGCCGCCAAAGAATCCTCGAAACAAGCCGCCCGCGAAATGTTCCCGGAAATGGACAAGGAAGCCGGCCAGCAGAAAGCCTACGCGCAACTCTCCGACGAAATCCTCTTCGACAAAAAATGGGTCAAGGTGGAAGTGCAACCCGAAGACCTCCCTGGCTTCAAAGGCCCACGAGTAGTCTGCGCCCAATGCAACGAAGGCATAAACTTCAAGCGCGAAGTAATCCGCGAGGGCCGCACCCTATGCCGCGCCTGCGCCGGCGATCGTTACTACGCGTAGTTTTTGGAGTGCGGCGGCTTGTTTACCCTGAGCCTCGAAGGGCCGCCGCTTTCGAGCCGTCAAACTTGAGATGGCGGAAACCGCGCAACGCAGACTCACCCGACTCCGTCTTTATGATAACGGGGGCACGCCAGCGCCCTTGTGGCAACCAATCTGCTGTAAAATAGCGTTTTCATGTTGAGCCTGCCTCCCATTACACTGCGCCTGCGCGGCTGGAAATTGATCGACCGCGTGGCGCTGGCGTTTCTGCTGCTCTGCTCCATCGCGCTAGGCGCTGGCTGCGGCCTGCTCTTTGTGTACGCCAGCGACCTGCCGGAGATACGCGCTCTCGAGACCTACCGCCCCAACGTAGTCACCGAGATTTACGCCGATGACGGCCAGTTGGTCGGCAGCTTCGCCCTGCAACGCCGCATCCTGATGACTTACGAGCAATGCCCCAAGGTTCTCTACAACGCCGTCACCGCCATCGAAGATCAGCATTTCGAGGAACATTGGGGCATCGACTTCCCTCGTGTCGCCAGCGCCGCGTTTCGTAATCTTGCCAAGCGCCGTATCACCGGCGGCGCCAGCACTATCAGCATGCAGCTGGCCGGTAATCTTTTCCTGGATCGCAGCGACCGCAGCTTCCGCCGCAAAATGCAGGAGATGCTGCTCGCGCTCCAAATCGAGCGCCGCTACACCAAGCCGCAGATCTTTACGATGTACGCCAATCAAGTTTATCTGGCGCACGGAAATTACGGCTTTGCCGCCGCCGCCGAATTTTATTTCGGCAAGCCAGTCACCGATTTGAAGTTGCAGGAAGCCGCCCTGCTCGCCGGCATGGTCAACGGGCCGAAATTTTCGCCGCTCTCCAATCCGGATGGCGCCCTGGCGCGGCGCAACCTGGTCTTGCACCGCATGGAGGACGAAGGCAAGATCTCGGCTTCCGAGTTAGCAGCCGCAAAAAAGACGCCGCTCGCACTCCACATTCAATATCCACGCAACGATCTGGCGCCATACTTCTTTGAAGAAATTCGCAAGTACCTGGAATCCACTTACGGCACCGAAGCCGTACACGAACGCGGCTTGCGTGTTTATACCACCTTGAATATCGCTATGCAGCGCGCCGCCAACCAATCCATTCGCGATGGCTTGCACAGTTACGACCGCCGCCACGGATGGCGCGGCGATCTGCCCAACATAATGCGCGACAACCTGGGCACTTTGGCCGCCTATGAAGACGAAGACTGGCGCCATCCTATCGAGAAAGGCGGCTATGTCACCGGCTTGGTTCTCTCGGTGGAAGAAAAAAACGCAACCATCAAGATCGGCCCGTATCGCGCGATCCTCTCGCCCTCCGATTTTTCGTGGACCGGGCGCAAAAAGCCCGCCGACCTTTTGAAAGTGGGCGACTTGGCGCAATTCTCGATTCAGGATCTGCGTGAGACTACCGTGCGCGTCCAACTCGAGCAACAGCCCGCGCCCCAAGGCGCCATGCTGGCGATTGACAATCCCACCGGCGAAATCAAAGCCATGGTGGGCGGATACAGCTTTGAAGACTCCAAATTCAACCGTGCCACGCAAGCTTTCCGTCAGGTCGGCAGCTCCTTCAAGGTGTACGTCTACGCCGATGCGATGGAAAAGGGATTGACGCCATTCGATACGATTCTCGATGCGCCATTCACAGTGATAAGCGGCGGCCAACCTTATTCGCCGAGGAATTACGATGAAAAATTCGAGGGTACGATTACGCTGCGCCGCGCATTGGCCGGCTCCCGCAATGTCCCCGCCGTAAAGCTGGCGGAAAAAATCGGCATCTCGTCCGTCGTGGATGTCACTCGCCGCTTCGGCATCACCACCTCGCTCCCGCCCTATTTGCCGCTGGCGCTTGGCGCCGCGGACATGAAGCTGCTCGAGCACGTCTCCGCGTTCACAGTCTTTCCGAACGACGGCATCCGCATCGATCCGCACATGATTCGCCGCGTTACCAGCTACGAAGGCGCGCTCCTGGAAGAAGCTCACCCCGAAGTCCACGACGTGCTTTCTCCTGACGTCGCGCGCACCATGACCGCCATGCTGGAAGAAGTGATTCAGTTCGGCACCGGCATTCAAGCTCGCTCCCTGGGCCGCCCCGCCGCGGGCAAGACTGGCACGACGCAGGATTACACCGACGCCTGGTTTATTGGCTTCACGCCGCAAATCACCAGCGGAGTCTGGGTGGGCTACGACGACAAGCAAATTTCTTTGGGCAAGAAAGAAACCGGTGCCCGCGCCGCCTTGCCCATCTGGCTGGAATTCATGCAGAGCGCGCTGGCCAAAATGCCGGCACTGGATTTCACAAATGTAGTCCCGTTAGAGCAAGAAGCACGCGACCATCACATCACGGTCGACACCCCGGACACCGCTCCAACCGAGGACGAGCCGGCATTACCGAGAGTGAAGCCCGCGCCCATCGTGCCGCCAACGAAGACGGTTACGCTCAGCACGCCGGGCGCGCCGCCTCCGAACCGCTGAGGACCCCAAGGGCACCGCGAGCCCTGGTTTGTGTGAATTCTAAAAGTTCATCGAGACTTGCAAATTTGCAAATTTCAGAGAACTGTCAGCCTTGCGAAGCACCAGAGTGACGGTTCCGCGCTCAATGTTTTGCGGATTGATCAGAGCGGTCGTGATTGGAAACTTCACCAGTTGCGTGCCGGATGGGCTGGTAATGGTCACGTGGTAGATGGAATTACTTGCCAAGGGCAGGCTCACAGAAGCCCATCCTGCGCTCAAGGGCCTGGTGGCGAGAACGGTATCAGCGCCAATTACATGAACTGCGGCAATGGTGACATTTCCGGCGAGAGCGCTGTTGTCGTCCCAGTGCGCGCCCAAGACGAGTGAAGTCGCCTGTGTTTGGGGTCGCACCGGAACGGAAAACACTAGCAAACAAAACACAACCAAGCCGGCCAGATAGCGGTTCTTCATCCTGTTCTCCTGGAGTCTAAAAGGCGACGATTCCGTGGGGGGGGCCCGGGGACGCCTGGTCTGGGTGACCGCAGGGTGTCTTAAACGCCCGGGAGATCATAGTGTCCTTTAGTTCAAAATTGGTTCAGGGGCATTGAGCCACGAGGTTTTGAACGAACGGACAAGTAGGGGTCACACGTTTAAATGCAAATCATCTTTGACGTCAGAACGGGTCCCAGCCGCGCGCTGCAAGCTTTTCCGCTCGTCCTTCGGGTCCAACCAGCACTACCTGCTTCTCGCGGGTAACCTGCCCGATGCAACTGAGCGGCAGCCCATGAAAAGCAGAAGGCACCCGGCCAACTTGGCGCGGAGCGATGGTGAAAAGAAGTTCGTAGTCATCCCCTGCGTGCAAGGCCAATTCGGTTACGTCAAGAGGGTTTCGGCTTTGCTTCTTAGGCAGGGCCACCGTAGGGATTCTGTCGATCACGATGCGGGCGCCAACGCCGCTTGCGATGCACAGCCTGGACAAGTCCGTGGACAGACCGTCCGAGAGATCCATCATTGCGGTGGCCAGCATTTTTCCAGCTAGCCACCGACCTAAAGCCAATCGGGGCTCCGGATAGAGATGCTTCTTGAGCCACCGCCTGTTTCGCCCGCCGATGGCCCGACCGCTACGAAGTAGCCGCAGGCCCAACTCCGCGTCACCTAAGCGTCCGCTAACGTAGACCAAATCTCCGGGCCGGGCCCCCGACCGCAGCACGGCGCGGCCGGTCGGCGCATCACCGATCACAGTTACATTGATCAGAATCTTGTCGTTCCTCGTGGTGTCTCCTCCGGCTAGCTGACAGCGGAAAAGCCTCGCAGCACGGGACAATCCCCTGAGGAATACGTCCAGCCAGTTGCCAGTGTGAGTCTCAGGCAGAGCCAAGCTCAGGAGGAAGAACAGCGGTTGGCCGCCCATGGCTGCCACGTCGCTTACCGCCCGGGCCAGACATTTCCAGCCGACCGAGCCCGGCGGATGCTTATCTCGCAGAAAGTGGCTGCCTTCGAGGAACCAGTCGCAAGTAAGAATGGATTGGTACCCGGCTCGAAGCTTCAGCAGCGCTGCGTCATCGCCGGCCCCCAAGACAAGCCTCTGCCGGCCTTTGCCTTCCAAGGCGTGGGCAATCCTTCGGACCAGCCTGTCTTCTCCGGTTTTCATCGGCCCCGTTCTCAGGGAAGTCCCGTAGCGACCTGGCGCCCGGTGCGTCGTATAGTCTACCGTGAGAATCTCTTCCGACCTGTCCTTTGGTACAGGGGCTGGTTTTGCGTACCCTGTTCCACGAACAGGAAAATACAGGGTTGACGGCTAGACCCTACAAAATCTAGTATGGCCACAGCCGAAACTGGCTTTCAGAACCCGCGGTCTGCATTCCGAGCGGGATCAGGGTGTGTTGCCCCCACTAAAGAGGTATCAGGCCTGAGGGGCCCAGTTTGCCATGAAGGGTAAGACGTACACCTTTTTTATCGCCTCGACGCCCGGTAAGCTGAAGAAGCTTATCGTGCCGGCCTATATTCTTCATGGCATAGCAGTCCTAGCCATCATCGGCGGAATTACGGTGGTTGCGGCGGCAGGCTCTTATTCCAGAATGCTTTGGAAGGTCGGCAACTACAACGCCCTCCGCCACGACCAGCAGACCCTGAAGCGCCAATATCAAGAGTTGCAGAATACGGTTGCCGATACCAACCAGCGGCTGGACTCCTTGCAATCCTTGGCTACCGAAGTGGCCATGACCTACGGCGTGCTTCGCTATCACCCTGCCGCCTTCGATATTGGCGACAACCCGGTTACTCCGCAGGATGCTTTTGACCGCTCCGTGGAGCAGTACACCTTCTTGAAGCGCAATGCCGCGGTGATCGCCATTTCCAGCGGTGGCTTGCGGCTAATGCCAGCGATGAGCTTCGCGGATTCCAGCTATACGCCGTCGATCTGGCCGGTGCTCGGCCATATCACCGACAGCTTTGGCGAACGCCTCGATCCCTTTAGCGGTGAGGGTGCGTTCCACACTGGCGTCGATGTGGCCACCGATTACGGCGCTCCTGTTCATGCTACCGCGGATGGAATTATCACCATTGGCGAAAATCATGCGGGTTACGGTCGTTTGGTGGTAATCGATCACGGGTTTGGCATCACCACTTGGTACGCGCACCTATCATCGTTCTCCGCGGTGCCCGGAGCGCGCGTGAAGCGCGGGGAAGTTATCGGTTATACCGGCATCAGCGGCCGCTCTACTGGTCCTCACGTGCATTACGAAGTGCGCATGAACAATGCCCCGATCAATCCGTGGCGCTATATGCGGGCCACCCCTGCGGGCGACTAGTCTTCAACTCTTTTCGACAACTACAGGTCCTAATCCTTCTTCATTCTTGGTGAGCCACCTTATGCTTCCGGCCCTTGTGTGCTGGGATGGCGGGAGCCGGGGCAGGCGTTGGCACTGCCGGCACCGCGAGGGTGGCTGTCGCGAGCATTTTGGGGGTGACGTCAAACACGACGCGAACGGATTTGGATTCGCCGCGATCCAGGCGAGAAACATCGGTTCCTTTGACCAACTCCAGGTAAGCATCGCGAATTCGGGGGTCGAGTTGCTGGCGCGTTTTTGGGCCATTCAAACCAGCTTGAGCCATAACCAGTACTCCATTCAAGAAGTCGGCGAGCTGGCGGGTAGTTTGTTCCGAGGCGCATTCTCCTTCGGCGACGACACGCAGCGAGTCGTCCTGCGGCTTTGCCGCTAACGTGATCCACTGCAATTGCTCAAGCAGGGCGGAAAGCTGCGGCGATTGGAAGCCACCCGGCGCTCGCGAAGCCAACGCGCTTGCCGCCTCGCTATCCTGGCGGATTACTGCGAAGACCGGCGAGCCCGCGACGCGCGTGAAGCGCTCGCGCCAGTTCCCTGTATCGGCATTATTGGGAACAGGTGCCAAGAAAGGAACGATGTCTGCAGCGTCGGTCACCGCAATTTTGTCCTTACTCAAGAACACCAGAGAAATCGTGTGCCCAGCATCGCCAGCCGGCACCGAGAAAATGTCCAGGCCGCCGCGGGTTACCCGCGTGCCTGAACGCGCAGCGTATGCTTCGATCTTGTTACGATCAAAGCGGCCCTCCGCAACCGCCAACAGCTTGCTTTCCTTTTCGGTTCTGACAAAAACAATGGCCACACGATCGAGGTCGCGTTCGTAGTCAAAACCAGTCTCGCGCAAGAACTGTGCATAGTCGGCGTCGACCTGCGTCTTAGGTATCCAGTTATAGAACTCGGCGGCAAACGGCGCGCGCCGCAACTCGGTCAAATCGGCGAACACTACGGCGGTGGCCTCTGCAGGTATAATGGAAAGCACGGCAGCGCGCGATGGGCTGCCGGAATCGCGCAGGCGGCGGTAGGCATCGAATACAACAAGGGAGCCAGCGATCAGGACTATGGTGGTCCAGAGGGTCCAGCGACGTCTGGTCATGGGAGCACTCACGGAATAGGCAGTTATACCCTAAGTGATAGAGGACAGGTAGGATATAAGTA
>Ga0307478_10003229_pt1 | contig 12218 bp, 11 predicted proteins | sample atmos_gasesECM4C_2_FD_203713 | JGI IMG/M metagenome (GOLD analysis project Ga0307478, IMG submission 203713) | Hardwood forest soil microbial communities from Morgan-Monroe State Forest, Indiana, United States - atmos_gasesECM4C_05 | ecosystem: Environmental > Terrestrial > Soil > Temperate...
ATACGTATGCGTTTCGTCCACCGGACCCATATCCTGCTTCGTCGGGTCCGCCTTGATCGCCTGGCTGCCGTTCAGGTCCACTTTGCCGATCGGATCGATGTTCACCGAATCCGCATTCGTGGTTGTCCAGGTTAGCGTGCCGGAATCATCGGTGATGACCTTGTCGCCCATCTTCAAATAATGCAACTCAGTCGGATTTGCCGCCAAAGTCGCCGTCACCGCCGTGTTCACGTTCACCGCTTCGGTTCCCGTCACTTTTCCGCCCGGGCCCGTCGCAGTCAGCGTGTACGTGGTCGTTGCGTGCGGCGAAACCGATTGCGTACCGCTGCTCGCCACGTTGCCCACTCCGTTGTCAATGCTCACGTCCACCGCATCCGTCGTCTGCCATTGCAGATCGGTGCTCTGTCCGCAGTTGATGTTGGCGCTGGTATTCGTCATCGTCGCCTTCACCGGCGCGATTACGATCGTCGCGCTGGCGATGCCCGCATGGAAGCGCGGCAGCGGAGCCTTCTTCTGCAAATCGGCCTGGCGCTTGGACCAGTCCGTGCTCTGCTGCGTATTCTTCCCTACGTTGATGGACACCTTCTTCCCTGCTTCCACGTTCACGTCGCCCGACCACAGTTCTTTGCCGCCGCGCGTGATCGTCAGATGATGCGTACCCGGAGGCAGCAACAGCTCCTGCTTCCACAGCCAGAAATCGTTGTCAAATTCGTCCACATGGCCCACGAAATATCCTGGAGTTTTTCCGTCCGAAAGAACCGCTGCCTTCGTGTCGGTTCCGGAAATATAGACACGGCCCCACGGGCCGCCCACCTTGTCCCCATATGCCTCGAGCGCCACGTTCAAGTCCGTAGTCTTTCCTGCCTCGACGTTCACGTCCTGTGTCGAAATCTTGTACCCGTAGTTCACCACCACCACGGTGTGCTTTCCCGCCGCCAGCTTGATAGATTGGTTTCCTTCCCGAATAGCATTGCCGTCTACGAAAACGTACGCCTGCGGAGGCGTTACCTTGATCTTCAGCTTCCCATCTTGCGCAAAGCTGGCTGTCGCGCTCAATAGTGCGAGCACCAGTGCGAGCGTGAAGATGTATCCAATTCGTCGCATCTTTCTATCTCCTGAACCTATCTGTAGGCGAATTAAACGGCCGCTTTTCCGCGCCCTGTTCGGGAAAGCGATGGCTGGGACTGCTAAGTTATATGCCTAAGCCGACTCCTGTCAACAAGATTGAACTGCCAAGCGAAGGTTTTGGGAAGACCCTAACAAAAGTTTTATCAACTCGCCAGCCACTCCCCGCCGCATAATACCGATTGCGTCTTCGTCGCGGCTATTATTCATCGCCGCTAATCTTCTCGGCGCCCGAGGTTCGTTTTTGTTCAACGACGCGATTCTCGAACATTTCCGCAATCCCCACAACCCCGGTGAACTTCCCGACGCGACTGCCACCGTCGAAGTCACTAATCCCGTTTGTGGTGACATTTTGCGGCTATCCGTTCGCTTCGAAGCCGACCGAATCGCCGCCGCCCGCTTCAAAACCCAAGGCTGCGTCGCCGCCATCGCTTCCAGTTCGGTCCTAACTGATCTGCTCCTCGGCAAGTATCTTGCGGAACTCCCGGCCATCGCTCCCGAAGAGATCTCGGCCGCTCTCGGCGGGTTGCCGCCCGCCACCTTCCACGCCGCCCAGCTTTGTACTGACGCCGTCGTGGCGCTCATCAAGAAGTTTCCTTAGCTGGCGGTTCGAAATGTCCAAGCGCCTTCCTTAAGGTCTCGGGATCGTTCAGGTTCAAAATCACGCCTTCTTCTTCCGTCTCCACCTCCGCGACTTCTGTCGCGTGGTCCCACACCACCTGCCGCGCTCCCACCGCCAGCGGCGCCGCCAGCAATTCATCGTAAAGCGCCGCCCGAAAAACCACGGGATGTCCGCGCCGCCCATGATATTTCGGCAATACGACCGCCTTTCCGCTGGAATCGAAAGCTGCAACCAGCTGTGCCACCAAGTGCCGCGAGATCAAAGGATGATCCACGGGACAGATCATTAATCCTTCCGACCCGCCCGCTGGCAAACTGCGTATCGCCGCATGAATCGAAGAAAGTTGTCCCTTCGGCCAGTCCGAATTCACCACGATGGACCCTGAATCAACTGGCAGCTTCGCGCGGATCTCGTTCGCACCCGCACCCAGCACGACGCGCGTCACGGCAATCCGCGCGTGGCGCGTTGCCGTAATCAAGTGTTCGACGAAGCTGATCCCCTGAAAGGGAACCAGCGCTTTCGGCTGACCCATCCGCTGAGATTGCCCAGCGGCCAGGATCGCGACGGCGAGCATTGCGTTACTCCTGCAATAGTTGGGCGATTTCTGAAATTTTTACGGACTTGCTGGGAAGGTCCTTTGCGTTGCGTCGCACCGCGATGAGTTCCGCCGTAATGCTGACGGCGATTTCCTGCGGCGTGAGTGCGCCAATATCCAATCCAACGGGAGCATGTACACGGTCAAATTGTGCGGGAGTGAATCCTTCCTTCTCTAGTGCCTTGTAAACAGCAATCACTTTGCGTTTGCTGCCCATCATTCCGATATAACGCGGCACGAACCCGCGCCCCTCGGTTCCGAGAGCCCACGCCAGCACCCGCATATCGCCGCTGTGCCCGCGCGTCACAATCAAAATGTAAGACGACGAATTCGGCTGTATTTTTTCGAACGCGTCCGCGTATGACGGATAAATCTCCGCCGCCATCGGGAATCGCTCCAGATTTGCAAACGCCTCGCGGTCGTCCACAATCCCGATGCGGAATCCCGCCTCGTGCGCGATGGGCGCCACCGCCGTCGAAACGTGCCCTCCGCCGAAAATATAAAGCATCGGCGGTGGCAGCACCGGCTCTACAAAAATCTCCAAAGTGCCGCCGCAAATCAATCCCGCGTCGTACTCCGCGTCATGATTCAAGTTAAACGTCAGCTTGCGCGGCTGCTCGCTGAGGATCACTTCTTTCGCCGCCGCCCACACTTCCGCCTCGACGCACCCGCCGCCGACGGTGCCCAAGATCGAGCCGTCATCCCGCACCAGCATCCGCGAACTCTCATAGCTAGGAATAGACCCGTTCGTGTGGACGATCGTCGCCAGCGCCCCGCGCTCGCCCGCCGCCCGCATCCTCACCACTTCTTCAAATATATCCATTGTCTGTGCTTCGACTCGGTCGCGCTACGTGTGGCTGGGGCAAAAGGAAGAAAAAATAAAGGAATTTGTGTGATAGCTCTTGGTTGGACGCGCGCGCAGGTCGAGGACTGCAACCACTTTGCGCCGCTTGCCACGCTCCGAGCTTGTACTCGGGCCCCATTCAATTACCGTAGCACAACCCCCCAATAATTTCATGCTTCGCTGCCCACCGAAACTCGTCGCGCGAGTCTAAGCTCCTGGGGTTCCAATCACGGCCCGCAGCCTCGAATATCGGTACGCGTTTGAAACGTTTTGCGCGCCATCATCACTACTAAGCAGCAAGTCGCACGAGGAGGCCGCGTGTTCTGGATGATCCTTATTTTAATTGTCGCCGTCGGCTACGAAGCCTTCGACGCAGCCAACCGCTTCACCGGCCTGACTCCCCACGACACTTTCCATCGCGAGAGATAACCCTCGCGCCGCTCAAACTGCTCTCCCCGAAGCTTACGTGCAAATCACCACACAGTGAGAAATTGCGGACGTGCAATGGGTCCCGACGCGCACTACACCACACCTTGCCCGCGCCTCCATATCTCTGTACCATTGCCGGAAATTTCCGGGAGTTCCCATGTCCCCCAATCGTCAGCACCCAGTCGCGACTTGGCTGGTGGGCAGCCAGGAATCGTGCGACGTCATCGTCAAAGACCCCACGGTTTCCGCGCACCACTGCCGCCTCAGCCAATATGACGACCACCATTTCGAACTCGAAGACCTCGGCTCGACCAACGGCACCTATGTTGATAGCCATCGCCTGGTCCCGCACACCGCGACACGCGTGACCACGCACCAGCGCATCACCCTTGGTCCGTACGTCGAACTCGCCTGGCCCGCGCAAATGCAAGAGCAAGAGACGGCCCCCGTCCACTCCCCGGCACAATCCCCAGCCCAAGCGCCGCAAAGAAAACCACAGGAGCCCGCACATGCCGCACACTCTGCCCGCGTACTCCGAGTAGGCCGCGCTCCCGAATGTGACGTCATCCTCGATCTCCCCATCGTTTCCCGCGAACACGCCCGCATCACCGAATCCAGCGGCCAATATTTCCTCGAAGATCTCCATTCCATGAACGGCACCGCCGTCAACCGTATCCACAATCGCATCTCTACGCGGGTCTCCATCCGTCCCGATGACGACGTCTACTTCGGCTCCTTCAAAGTAAAAGCCGCCAAACTCCTCTCCGCTCGCGGCGCCATTGCCGGCGAAGCCGTCTGCACTCCCATCGGCTTCAATCGCGATTGGATTCTCCTCGGCCGCGATCCGCAATGCGACCAGCCGCTCGATAGTCCCATGATTTCCTGGCATCACGCGCAAATTACCCGCACGCGTGAAGGCACCTTCGTCGAAGACCTCGACTCCCTCAACGGCACCTTCGTCAACGGCGCGCGCATCACCAGCAAAATAAAAATCCTGCCCGGCCAGGAAATCGGCCTCGCCACTTTTCGTTTTCAACTCCGCGAAGACGGCAGCCTCGAGCGCCGCGAAAACCGCGGCAACGTCTCCATCGAAGCCGCCGACATCGTCGTCAACGCGCCCGACGGCACCCGCCTTCTCGATCCCATCTCGCTCACCGTTTATCCATCGGAATTAGTCGCGCTCATGGGCCCCGCCGGCTCCGGTAAAACCACCCTGCTCAAAGCCCTCAACGGCTACACTCCGCCCGCCTCCGGAAAAGTTTTATTCAACGGCTCGAACCTTTATCAGTTTTACGATCTCTTCCGCCAGCAAATGGGCTACGTCCCGCAGGACGACATCGTCCACCCCCAACTCACCGTCCGCGAAGCGCTCTACTTCTCCGCAAAATTCCGCACCGATCTCTCTGACGCCGAAATCGAAAAGCGCATTGACACAATTCTTGACGAGTTGGGCCTCCGCGACCGCAAGAATTCACTCATCGGCTCGCCCGAACACAAAGTCCTCAGCGGCGGCCAGCGCAAGCGCGTCAATATCGCCATGGAACTGATCACCGATACGCCAGTCCTGTTCCTCGACGAGCCTACCTCCGGCCTCTCCTCCTACGATGCCGAAGGCGTTGTCGAACTCCTGAAGCGCCTCGCCCGCGAAGGGAAGACGATCATCACCACGATTCACCAACCGAGCACAGCCATCTTCCGCAAGTTTGACGATCTCATCATGATCTCCCGCGATCCCGGTGGCGCCGGTGCGATGGCTTACTTCGGCCCCGCGTTCCCGGATTCGATCCAATTCTTCCGCCCGCGTTCCGCGGAAGAAACCGCCGCCGCCGACGGCCACGATCTAAGTCCCGAAATGCTTCTAAGCGGCCTAAGCTCCGCCCCCACTCCCGAATGGTGCGGCCGCTTCGCCAAATCGCAATATCACAAACAATTTATTAAGGACCGCGCCGGAAAAATTCCCGAAGCTGGCAGCCAATCGCAATCAGCTCCGCAACGCCGCTTCACGTTGAAGCAATGGCTGCAACTCGTCCGCCGTAACGTCATCCTTAAGGTCCGTGACCGCGCGCAGCTCGTCATCCTGCTCCTGCAGGCGCCACTCTTCGCGCTCCTCATCGTCCTAATCTTCGGCGTACTGAAAGATTCGCCGAATATGAATGTGCCGCACTTCATTCCGGGTATCGCCTCCGCGAAAGTCTTTGGCGAACTCGGCCACAACATCGCCGAAATCGAATTCCTCATGGTCGTCGCCGCCATCTGGTTCGGCTGCAACAACGCCGCCCGCGACATCGTCGGCGAATGGACCATCTATCAGCGCGAGCGCATGGTGAATCTGAAACTCCCCTCCTACGCTTTCTCGAAATTCGCAGTCCTCTGCGCGTTGTGTGTCTTTCAATGCCTCCTGCTTCTCGGCATCGTTTATCTCTTCTGTCACCTGAAGGGAAATTTTCTCGAAACGGCAACAGTCCTTACGCTTTCCTCGCTTGTCGGTGCCGCGCTGGGACTCGCAATCTCCGCTCGCAGCTCCACCACCGAAAGTGCCATCGCGTTGCTTCCCATCGTCCTGCTTCCGATTCTCGCGCTTGGCGGCGGCGTTCGCGCCGCTTACAAAATGCCCACTCCCGCGCGCTGGATGAGTTACGCCGTCCCGTCGCGCTGGGCCTTCGAACGCAACACTGTCACCGAAGCCTACGCCCACCCCTGCGGCTATCCGCCCGGCCTCGAAGTGTGGGACGCCTGTCCCACAGGCGGCAGAGGTGTTGACGCCGCCACTATGGTCGTCCCCGAAGCCGTGAACGATTCCAACGGCGACAAAGAGCCAGCCCCGCTGCGCAACAACAAAAACATGCGCTCCACTTTTGGCCAAACAGCAGCCGTCTTAAGCGGCATGTTGGCCGCGCTACTAGCAGCAGTCCTCATATTCCTGAAAGCCCGCGACATCAATTGAAAGGACTCTTGCGATCGTCGAAATTCTGGTGGATTCGCATCCTCGCCGTCGTCGTTTCGTTCTTGTTCTTCGCAGTTGCCGCCTGGATCGCTATCTATCCGCCGGACGGCGATCCCAAAGGCATCAATTATGTTCTGTGGAAATCCGGTGTCTATAATATGAACGTCGACAACGCTGTCGGCCTGATGGTTGGCGATCCGAAGCGTGACAAGCTAGTGATCGGCCAGACCAAGGAACAATTGCGGCACCGTTTCGGATAGTTGCTCAAGGTTGCGGACGCCTCGCCCTATTTGCGAGGCTGCTATCTCGACTCGAGTCGGAAGGGTCGCGACGTCCTGTTCATAAGAAGCAGTCCTTGGATGGTCGTGTTTGACGGCGACACCGCGATAGAGTTAGTTCTCGTCAAGGGATGCTAAAAGACTACCCGGAAAATCCTGAGGAGCCTGGATGAAAGCAATCGTCTATAGCGAGCACGGCGGCCCCGAAGTCCTAAAATATAAAGACGTCCCCGAGCCGCAAATCTCGCCCTACGAAGTCCTGATCCGCGTCCGCGCCTGCGCTCTCAATCATCTCGATCTCTGGCTCCGCCGCGGTATGCCGGGCATGGCCATCCCTCTCCCGCACATCCCCGGCAGCGACATCTCCGGCGAAGTAGCCCGCATCGGCGACAAAGTAACAAACGTAAAAGCCGGCGACCGCGTCCTCCTCCAACCCGGCATCTCCTGCGGCCAGTGCGAAAAATGCCTCGCCGGCGAAGACAATCTCTGCCGCGCCTACACTCTCTTTGGCCGCATGGTAGACGGCGGCTGCGCCGAATTCGTAAAATCTCCCGCCGTCAATTGCGTCCCCATTCCCGCTAATCTCAGCTTCGAAGAAGCCGCCGCGTTTCCGCTCGTTTCGCTCACCGCTTGGCACATGCTGATCACCCGCGCGCAATTAAAACCCGCCGAAACAGTCCTGATCCTGGCCGCAGGCAGCGGCGTAGGCACCGCCGCAATCCAAATCGCGAAAGCCACCGGCGCCCGCGTGATCGCCACTGCCGGTTCCGACGCCAAACTAGCCAAAGCCCGCGAACTAGGAGCCGACGACACGATCAATCACTCCACGCAAAAAATCGCAGAAGAAATCAAACGCTTAACGAATCGCCGCGGTGTGGACGTCGTCTTCGAGCACGTAGGCCAAGCCACCTGGAACGACAGCGTCCGCAGCCTCGTCGTTAACGGTCGCCTGGTAACCTGCGGCGCAACCACAGGCCCCGAAGGAAAAATTGATATCAACTATCTCTTCATCCGCCACCTCACAATCCTAGGCAGCTACATGGGCAGCAAAGCGGAGCTATTCTCCGCACTAGAGCTCCTCCGTCGCGGCTTACTGAAACCAGTAATTGACGTAGTCCTCCCCCTGGAAAAATGCGCCCAAGCCCACGAGCGCCTGGAACTCCGCGAACAATTCGGAAAAATCGTCCTACGCGTGCCATGAAAATTCCATGACGACATCGCGCATCGGCCTCGCAACATTTCTTCTCGCCTCGATCTTGCAAACCGCCACTCCCGCGCCCAATGTCGCGGCGCATGAAAAGGTTGACCTGATCCTTATCATTAAATCCGCGCACACCATGGCCCTGATGAGCCACGACCAAGCGCTGAAAACCTATCACGTAGCGCTCAGCACCGAGCCCGTCGGTGCCAAAGAGCGCGCCGGCGACCACAAAGTTCCGGAAGGGAACTACACGATTGACGAAAAGAAGCCAGTCAGCCGCTTCGATCTCGCGCTCCACATTTCCTATCCCAACGCGGCTGACCGCGCCCGCGCAAAAAAACTGGGCGTGGATCCGGGAGGCGAAATCGAAATTCACGGGCTCGAGAAAAAGTATGCCTGGATGGGCGCCCTACATCGCGAGAAGGATTGGACCAATGGCTGCATCGCCGTAACTGACGCCGAAATCGAGGAAATCTATCCGCTAGTCGCGGTCGGCACCGCAGTCGAAATCAGACCGTAAGAGTAGTTCGGGAGAAAAATCATGGCCATGGAAGTCCCAGAACAAAATCCACCACGCACCTTACGCACCATGTGGAAAGTATTCGCCGCGATCGTCGCGCTCATCCTGCTCTACACCGCCTACACCTTCTGGTCCCGTTGGCAGGAAAATCAGGATCTCGCCGCTAAACAAAAAGCCGCGCAAACCGCCGCCCAGCACGAAGATGCCGAAAAGACCTACGAAACTCTAGGCGGGAGCGATTTCAAAATCGTCAGCTTCTACGCCACTCCCGGCGTAATACATCGCGGCGACACAGTAGAAATGTGCTACGGCGTCTCCAACGCCAAATCCGTAAAACTCGAGCCGCCCGAAGCCAGCGTCTGGCCCTCCAACGACCGCTGCATGCAAGTCTCTCCCAAGAAAACCACCACTTACACATTCACCGCCGACGACGGCAAAGGCAACACCAAAACCGCCACGCTAACAATCACGGTGAAATGAATTCAATCTTCGCTTTCTGTCACTCGCGACATCTTCCTCAACAATTTAGCCGTCAGCTCGTTCACTCTCGCCGCTCCAAAGATAAAACGAGACAAGTAATACAAGATGCTCGCGGCGATCATCACGAGCCACGCGAGCAAAATCAGATTTTGGATATTGCTTCGGGAAGGCAGATATCTGTCGAGGTCGATGTTGTACTTAGCTGCAAGAATCGCCGCGCAGCTGATCGCGGCGACGATCGCAAATCCCGTAGTCCACAGCTTCAACTGGTCGCCTCGAGGTCGCAGACCCGCGTGCGAGATCATCACATTGATGTAATGGTCCTTCCGTCTTAGAAAGTTGATAGCTGATCGCCAATCGTCATATTCAGCTGGATTTTCCTTGCGGAGTCGTTTGTCGAGGCCCTGGATGACGCGCGTGATTTTCTTTTCGTAGTCGTTTTGATTGTATTCGCGGTCGAACGCATCGGAGACCTCATTCATATCGGGCAGCGTCCAGCCGCGCTCGGAAAAGAAAAGCATCTTGCGCTCTATCTCCGAGAGCAGCATCCCTTCGCGTGTCGATTCCTCGACGATCTTCGACGCCAGGAATTCCTTGGCATCACGGACTTTGCGAAATCGGTTTGCGGGCATTGGCGGAATTGTACACCCACGTCGGCGTCTCATCCCGACGCTGCACGAAAACGACAAATATCCGCTCACTCCTCCTCGCCGAATCCGCCGCACTTGACGTACCATGTGTCGGCGCCAATTCAAGTCGAAAGGGTCCACCTGTGAAAAAACCCGAAAAGCCGCATACCAATAGCCCCAGATCGCCGCGCCGCAAATTCCTGCAAACCGGCGCCCTCACCGGTATGGCCGCCGCTTTCGCGCCATCCCTGCGCTCCGCAGGAATCGCCGTAAGCGACAACTCCTCCGTCCCGCCTGCGCGCATAAAAAACGCGCCGATTCCCGCCGACGTAAAACCCTTCGAACTGGACGAAATCACGATTGCCGAACTCCAAGACGCCATGAAGTCCGGCAAAAACACCGCCCGCTCGATCGCCGAACTCTACCTGGCTCGCATCGAAGCAATCGACAAAAGCGGTCCAACAATCAACAGCGTGATCGAAACCAATCTCGACGCCCTAAGCATCGCCGACGCACTCGACAAAGAGCGCAAAGAAAAAGGCGCACGCGGCCCGCTCCACGGCATCCCTGTCCTGCTCAAAGATAATATTGATACCCACGACCGCATGAGCACCACCGCCGGCTCACTAGCGCTAGTCGGCGCAAAGCCTTCCAAAGATTCATACGTCGCGCAAAAACTCCGCGAAGCCGGCGCCGTAATTCTCGCCAAATCCAATCCCAGCGAATGGGCCAATATCCGTTCCAGCCATTCCACGAGCGGCTGGAGCGGCCGCGGCGGCCTCACCAAAAATCCCTACGCGCTCGACCGCAATCCCTGCGGCTCGAGCTCCGGCTCCGGCGCCGGAGTCTCCGCAAATCTCTGTGCCGTCTCCATCGGCACGGAAACCGACGGCTCCATCGTCTGCCCTTCCTCCGCGAATGGTATCGTCGGCATCAAGCCCACCGTCGGCCTCGTCAGCCGCAGCGGCATCATTCCCATTTCGCACACGCAAGATGGCGCTGGCCCCATGTGCCGCACCGTTCGCGACGCCGCCATTTTGCTCGGCGCTCTCACGGGTGCAGACCCCGACGACACCGCAACTGCCGCGGGCTACGGCAAATGGTTCACCGATTACGCGCAATTCCTCGACGCGAACGGCCTCCGCGGCGCGCGCATCGGCGTAGTCCGAAAATATTTTGGCTTCAACGATGGCGTAGACGCGCTGATGGGGCAGGCGCTCGATGTGCTGAAAACGAATGGCGCGGAGCTCGTGGATCCGGCGGAGATCGCCACCAGCACCCTCACCGGCAAAAACGAAGAAATCGTCCTGACCTACGAACTCAAGGCCGACTTGAACGCTTACCTCGCGCGCCTCGGCCCCAGCTCTCCCGTTCGCACCCTCAAAGAGATAATCGAGTTCAACGAAAAAAATCGTGAAAAAGAAATGCCGTACTTCGGCCAGGACATGTTCCTGAAAGCTGAGGCCAAAGGTCCGCTCACCAGCAAGGAATATCTCGACGCACTCAATAACAATCTTCGCCTGGCCCGCCAGGAGGGAATTGACGCCACCATGGACAAATTCAAACTCGACGCGCTAGTAGCTCCCACCGGTGGCCCCGCATGGCTCACCGATCTTGTTGACGGCGATAACGCCGGCGGCCAAAGCTCCACAGCCGCAGCAGTAGCCTGTTACCCTAGCGTCAGCGTCCCAGCAGGCTACGTCTTCGGCCTGCCAGTAGGCATCTCCTTCTTCGGTCGCGCCTGGAGCGAGCCAATCCTCATCAAACTAGCCTACGCCTTCGAACAAGCCACCAAAGTCCGCAAGCCCCCACAATTCCTGCCCACAGCAAATCTAGAATCGTAACCGCGAATCCAGCCGCCGCAATTTCAGCAACGCGTGGCCTCATTTGCCGGCGAACGATTGTGCTAGGCTCCTTAGGTGAAGCACCGGAGTTCGCATTGCACTACAGTGGGCGCGAGCAAAGGATCACATGAGCTACGTTGATAAAAACTTAGTCCCTGGCGAAACGGTGATCTACGAGACTCGGCTTCACTGGATCGTAATGCTAGGGCATCTCGTCGTCGGATGTCTACTGCTCGGCGTGCCCGGTCTGCTGCTGCTCGCCTACGCGCTCAGCCACACAAGCATGGACGCCACTGATTTGCACCTAATGGAAGCCGGAGGCGTCGCCCTGCTGGTTGTCGGCTCAATAGTGATTCTCATGGGCGCAGCGCGCCGCAACGCCACCGAGATGGCAGTCACAAACCGTCGCGTGGTCGTCAAGACAGGCCTGCTGAGCCGCAAGACCATCGAAATGCTGCTGAATAAAGTGGAGAGCATCGAAGTCAGCGAAACCGCAGCTGGCAGGATGCTCGGTTACGGAACAATAGTGATGGTCGGCACGGGCGGCACCCCCGAGCCCTTTCACAAAATGGCGCATCCGCTCGAATTTCGCAGCCACGTTCAGCAACAAATTGAACAGCACCCGAAATAGACGTCCCTCTGCGGCGTCGCAATGACGGAGCGGCCACTCGCTCCCATTCTTACGTGTCGAATAATTCCCCAATCTA
>Ga0307478_10003230_pt1 | contig 12217 bp, 11 predicted proteins | sample atmos_gasesECM4C_2_FD_203713 | JGI IMG/M metagenome (GOLD analysis project Ga0307478, IMG submission 203713) | Hardwood forest soil microbial communities from Morgan-Monroe State Forest, Indiana, United States - atmos_gasesECM4C_05 | ecosystem: Environmental > Terrestrial > Soil > Temperate...
GCTCCAATGTTGTGGCCGCGAAAATCGGCAACTCCGACGCGGTGCAAGTTGGCGACTGGGCGGTGGCGATCGGCTCCCCGTTCGGTTTCGATGAGACCGTCACGGCAGGAATTATCAGCGCCAAATCGCGCGATCTGCCCGGTGACGGAGATCAGTTGAACTCCGGATTTCAGCACTTCCTGCAGACTGACGCCGCCATCAACCCGGGAAATAGCGGCGGGCCGTTGCTCAACATCAACGGCGAGGTCATCGGCATCAACACCATGATCGCCAGCCGTAGCGGCGGGTATCAGGGAATTGGTTTCGCCCTCCCCATCAATACGGCGGTGAAGATCTACAACCAGCTCATCAAAACCGGAAAAGTCACGCGTGGTTCGATCGGAATCAGCTTCAAGCCCGATGACGACAAGAATCAGGAAATGGTAAAGGCTTACGGCGGGTCGCATGGCATCTTTGTGGAGCTGGTGGAGGCGGGTGGACCCGCGGAGAAGGCTGGCATAAAGATAGGTGACGTCATCACGTCCCTCGATGGAAAGCCGGTTACACGCGGCCAGGAATTGATGGAGCATGTGGCGGACGCGTCCGTGGGCCAGACTATGAAGGTCACGGTTTTGCGCGATGGCAAGACGGAGAATTTTGATCTCGTCATCGGTGACCGGAACAAGGTGTATGCCGGCCGTTTGGGTGGGCAGCGGAGTGAGCCGTCCGAGCCAGGCGAGGGAACCCAAGCCAAGTTCGGCATGTACATCCAAAACTTGAACGACTCTATGCGGCAGAATTTAGGCTATAAGGGACCGGCCGGTGTCCTGGTCACTCAAGTAGAGCCGGATTCGTTCGCCGAAGACTGTGGACTACAACCCAATGACATCATCACCAGTATCAACCGTCAGCCAGTCACTTCGGACACGCAGTTGAAGCAGATTCAAAACTCGCTCAAACCCGGCCAAGCCGTCGTGTTCCAGGTAATGCGGGCCGGCGGACGCGCGCAGAATCCGGAATGGACAACGGCGTTCCTGTCGGGAACACTTCCGAATAACGTGCAGTAAGAGTTGGTGTTTCTGGGGCAGGCTTTGGGGGCCTGCCCCTTTTCATTTTGTCTGTAGGGGGATTTGATCTTGCGAATCGCGGCGCTTCTGGCGCTGGCATCCACGCTCTCGTACGGCGCGGCCGATACCGCCGCGTCGAAGAAATCCAGCCCCGCGCCCGCCAAGAAAACCACAAAAACCAAGACCGCTCACAAGTCCTCCAACCGTGGAAAAACAACTGCTAAGAGTGGAACGACTGCCGCAAAGAAGGGCAGCAGTTCGAAGACCACGGCCAAGCGAGGAAAGAGTTCGCGCACCAAAAGCGCGCAAGCCTGGCGTTCCCGGCAACTGGCGCCTACGCCCGACCGCTACAAAGAGATTCAATCCGCCTTGGCCGAACGCGGTTATTTGAAAAAGGACCCGAGCGGGGTTTGGGATACGGAATCGACCGACGCGATGCGGAAGTTCCAGCACGACCAGAACCTGGAAGCGACCGGGAAATTGAATTCGCTCTCGCTCATGGCTCTGGGCCTCGGCGCCAAACACGGAAGCGCGCCTGCCGCGGTGCCCGCGCGAACCAGCCCGCCGGCTCCCGCCTCACCGAGCCCGATACCCGCGCCGGCCGTTTCACCGCTCGAGCCTCCGGCCCCCGCTCCCATCACTCCACCTGCGCCTGCCCCCGCGGATCCCGGCGTACTGCAGTAACGAAACCTCGTCACATCTCGCAAAGCGCCGCTACTAGTGTGCCTTTCGCGGCGGAGTGCAACGGCTCCCCGGCGGTGCGGATTTCCGACAGAGCAATGGGAAAGTCGCTCGCGTGCAGCGCTTTCTCGAAACGTTCCTGGAAGCCCAGTGGCATCGCCGTTCCGCCGCTTAGCACGAGCGGCACCGGCTGCTTGAGCTTGGGCAGTTGCGCCGCACTCGAGAAGGCGTCGCGCATCGATTTCACCAGCGTCTGGATCAGGTCGTCGTAATACACGCTCAGCGCGTGATACATCTTGTTCTCGAAGAAACCGTTAAAGCGGAACCCGCGCTCCTTTTCGACCCGCACGCTGGTGCCGAGATCGCGAGTCGCCGCCGCCGCGCTCGAGTCGATGTAGTCGCCGCCCTTCGCCACGCTGAAACTGATTACCGGAACCGAAAGATAGGCCAGGCAGACGTTGCACATGCCGCCGCCGCAACTGACGCCGATGCCGGTGAAGTTGGAATCTCCCAACTCGCCGTAGACCACCGCCAGACCTTCGCTGATACTCTTCGGCTCATAGCCCAGCTCGCGCAGCGCTTCCCGCAGAGTGGTCTCGTGAAATGTGAACTTGTCGTCATTCATTCCGAACGCCGGCGCCGGCACGCTGAAATAAAGCGTCTGCCCGGGCTTGCGGGCACGCCCCAGCAGGCGCGTGATGATCTGCCGGATCACCAGCATGCCATCCGCCTCGCCCGCGTTGAGCAGGCCGCGCATCATCGGCCGGCGCGCCTCCACATGGAACAGTTCCGCGAACTGCTCGGCGTCGTTTCCGAAGATCAGAATTTCTTCGCCCTGTACGGCGTGCGGAATACGCTCTTTGTTCAACAAGCCCTGCGCCATCTTGGTAAACGGGATGGTAACGAAAGCGTTGAGCTGGCGCTCATATTGAAAGTTGGAATCGAAGCTTTTACCGGCCACGATGTGGCTGGTACCGATGTCGAGACCCATCACCGGAGATTGTTCTGTCGCTGTCATTGATTACTCCACCAGTTTCCGGGAACCCAGCCTTACCGGCTCAGGTAGTCGAATGGGAAGGCGTCCTCGCACCGGGCTCTGTGCACATACACGGCAAGGCCGCTCTTTTCAATGCGGCCCATCCGCCGCGATGCGCTCTTGCTGCTTACGTACACCACGAACGCGGCGATTATTCCTATGGCGATTACCATACGTCTTTTATCCACGGTTCACGAACGCGGGATCGATAGCGTTCGCCAGCTCACGAAAGGCTGTCATCGAATCGGCGCCGGTTTTCGGACTGCCCTGCGTCACACACAGTGCCACGGCCTCCGCGATGCGCTGCGCCTCGTGCTGTTTCTTGGCCTGCCATTTGCGGAAGCTGTCTTTCTCCCGCGCCACTTCGTCCAGGTTATTGCTGATGCGCGCAGAGTACTCCGCCGCTACCCGCTCCATTTCCGCCTGAATCGTGGAATTGCCCTGCGCCTTGCGCGCTTCGAACTCCTCCAGATGCTTGCGCTGAATGGCCTCGTAGGAATTGATGGCGCGCTGGCGCAGCGTGGCGTCCTGCAATACCTCGTCCACTTGGACGCCGGCCGCGTCGAGCGCCATCAACAGCGAAGCGCGCCGGGTCTCGTTCGGCAGATTGCGGATGTGCTCGCTTTGCAGCATCTCGATGACTTTGGCAATGCTGTATCCCAGCCGCGGGCCCTTGATGCCCGCCGAGCGGTAGATCTCTTCGAACGGCTGTAGTTCTCCAGCGGAGCCCGCGAATCCGCCATTTCCGGAAGTCGCGGGCGCAGATTTGTTTTCCTGGCCGGCCTCATCCGCCGGCGTTGTGTAGACCTGCTCCGGCGCGCCGCTGACCGCGCCACTGGAACCGTCCTGATCTCGGACGGACCCAAACTGGAACCATTTGTTCTGCATGTGACCTCTGTTGGCATTTTCAAACGTTTGCGCTCGGGAAGCTGCAAAACACCGGGACACCCTGTCCCACCGTGCGAATCTCGTGCAGCCAGTTTGCCCGAATACACCCAATAAGTAACAGGGTGATATCTTTCCTCTCAGCAATTTTGGGATGTTCGGAACCGGGGAGGAGGCAGGCCCGGGAGCCGCCGGTCGCGGCCCCCGAGTGGGTTTTCGGTGTCAGGGCAGGGAGTGTCGGGGGAGGGTGTGGACTAGCAGCCGGTATTTATCGGCTGAGATAGTCCAGCGGCAGGATCTCTTCACATCGGGCCCGGTGTTCGTAGCCGTGGAGATCAGTCTTGTCCGCCCGGTTGGCCCGTTGCGAGCTGCGATTCACCAGGCACACGGCCATTACGGCGGCGATTCCTACCAGGATCATCATGGCGCACCTTAACGTTTGGAATACGGATCGACCGAGCTCGCCAGCTCACGCAGCGCGATCACCGATTCGTCTTCCGGCTGCTGCTTGCCCTGGTGCTTGACGCACAACGCCACCGCTTCGGCCATCTGGTGAGCTTCTTCCTGTTTTTGCACCTGCCATTTGCGCAATGCGTCTTTTTCGCGGGCCACGTCATCCAGGTTGCTATTGATGCGCGCCAGGTATTGCGCGGTGACGCGATCCATTTCCGCCTGAATTTCGCGATTGTCCTGCGCCTTGCGCAACTCGTATTGCTCCAGACGCTTTTTTTGCCCGGATTCATAAGAGTTGAGGGCGTGCTGGCGAAGGGTCGCATCCTGCAGGACGTCATTTACCTGCACGCCGGCCGCATCGAGCGCCATCATGAGCGACGCACGCTTGGTTTCGCTGGGCATATCCCGGATGTATTCGCTCGACAGCATGTCGACCACCTTGCTGATGCTGTAGCCGAGCCGCGGCGTTTGGATACCCGCGGAAACGTAAATCTCCTCAAACGGTAACAATTCGTTACCGGAGACGCTGTGTCCGCTGCCGCTCGGACCGGAGCGGGCCTGCTTTATCTGCTTGCTCTCGGCCTGCGCGGCCGCCGCCTCTGTACTATTCAAGTTGGCATTCGAGTTCGTATCGTCTTGCGAGCCCCAGGGCGTGAACTGGAACCATTTGCTCTGCATATGCATCCTTTCCTGAGAAAACCGCCGCCTTTCTTCCGAAAATATCCGAGTCCAATAAACCCCGGTTGCTTGGCGATTCCCTGTTTCCCTGGGCTTCATAGCATTTTGTTGCCTGGGAAATCTGGAAATTATTGTATCAGTAAAAAATGTTATATTGCGCAAGTATTTTTAATATGTTTCTGTAAATAGCCGGCATTATTTCCATCGGAATCCATCGGCAAATGTTCGGGCCACGGCGGTCGCCGAGGCACGTTACGCGCCAGGCCAGAGGCCCTAGCCGGCGAAATGAGTTGGTCTCGTTTTGAATAATAAGTATCATGAATACTATTGAAATATGCCGCATTTTACCGCCAATTATTTGGTTGTATCTAAAACATAAAATGCCAGTTGCGCATGTGAAATATATACTGAAAATGCCGCATGAATATCGCTTTTTTACAGATAGTTTGTGGCCCGTAGCGGCAGTGTTACAGTAACGGGAATGCGCTTCGCAACGTGGTTGCTCATAACTTTAGGTAGCGTTTTGCCCGCTCCGGCGGCCGGGCCGATCGTTCTAAAAGCCAGCCGTATGTTCGATGGCGCATTGGACCATCTCGTCACACCCGGGCTCGTGGTGGTTGTGGCGGGCAAGATCCAGGGGGTGGGAGCGGGCGCGCCACTGCCCGAAGGCGCGGAGGTCATCGACTTGGGAGACGCTACGCTGCTTCCGGGGTTCATGGACGCCCACACGCACCTCTCCCAGCAGGCCTCCGATGACTGGAAGCAAGATCAGCTCGACCGCCTGCGCAAGACCATTCCCGAGCGGACTCTCGATGCTACCGAGTACGCGCGCAAGACCCTGATGGCCGGTTTCACTACAGTTCGTGACGTCGGGTCCTCCGATTACATTGACGTGGGTCTGCGCAACGCCATCCGCGACGGCAAGATCCCCGGCCCCCGCATGTTGGTTGCCGTGCACGCGATCGGCTCGACCGGCGGCCACTGCGACGATGGCGGTTTTCGCCACGGGCTGTTTGGCAAGGAGACCGGACCCGAAGATGGCGTCGCTAATGGTGCGGACGCCGTGCGCACCGCCGTTCGTTTGAACGTCAAATACGGTGCCGACGTGATTAAGACCTGCGCCACCGGCGGCGTCCTCTCATTGACCGACGACGTCGATACGCCGCAGATGACGCAAGCCGAACTGGACGCCCTGGTGGATGAAGCGCACGCTCTGCGCCGTAAGACCGCCGCGCACGCCCACGGTGCGACGGGCGCCAAGCGCGCCATCCGTGCCGGGATCGATTCGATCGAGCATGGCACCTTCCTGGATGACGAAGCGCTTGATCTGATGAAGGCCCGAGGCACGGTTTGGATCCCCACGCTGGCAGCGAGCTGGTGGATCGGCCAGCAGCTCGAGCATGGCCACTACATGCCGCCGGAAATCGCCGCCAAGGCGCGTGCCGCGATCGCCAGTATCCAGGCGACGTTCCAAAAGGGCCTCGCCAAGGGCGTCAAAATCGGCTTCGGCACCGATGCCGCCGTTTACCCGCACGGCCTGAACGCGGTCGAGTTCGGTCTGATGGTCAAATTTGGCATGAAGCCGATCGACGCCCTGAAGACGGCCACATCGGTGGACGCGGACCTGCTGGGCCTTGCGAACCGCCTGGGTACGCTCGAAGCAGGGAAGATCGCCGACGTCGTCGCAGTTCCGGGCGATCCTACCGCCGACATACACCAAACCGAGAAAGTGCTCTTCGTGATGAAGGAGGGCGTCGTCTACCGGAATGATCGCGCTAGGAGCGCGCCGGCGCTTTGATGCCGCTTTATCTCGGAGTGGATGGGGGTCAATCGTCCACCAAGGCGCTGATCGGGGACCAAACCGGCCGTGTATTGGGGGCGGGCGCAGCCGGGCCGTGCAATCATGTAGGCGCCGCCGAGGGACGCGCGAAACTGGCGCGCGCGGTGCGCGAAAGTGTGGCCCTGGCCTGCAACCAAGCCGGACTGACTGCGCAGGCGGTGCAATTCGAGGCCGCCTGCTTCGGCATGAGCGGCGGCCCCGCCGACAAGCAGGCCGTCCTTTCCGAGATCCTGCGCGCCAAACAGCTCATCGTCACCGATGACGCGCTGATCGCGCTCGCGGGCGCCACCGGCGGTCAACCGGGAGTCGTCACCATCGCCGGCACGGGCTCTATCGCCTTCGGCCGGAACGCCGCGGGCGAGACGGCGCGCGCCGGAGGCTGGGGCTTTCTATTTGGTGACGAGGGCAGCGGGTTCGACATCGCCCGCCAGGCCCTGCGCGCGGTGCTGCGATTCGAGGAAGGCTGGGGCCCCCGGACCGCGCTGCAAGGTGCGCTACTCCAGGCCGCCAACGCCGCCAACGCCAACGAAATGATGCATAGCTTTTACACCGGCGAATGGCCTCATTCCCGAGTGGCCGCGTTGGCGAAGCTGGTTGACGAACTGGCCGCCGAGGGCGACCCGGTAGCACGCGATATTCTCGCCAACGCCGCCCAGCAGTTGGCCATGCTCGCAGTCTCGGTTGCCCGGCGCTTGTTTCCATCCGGCGAAACCGTTCTGGTTTGCTATATCGGAGGAATGTTTCGCAGCCACCTGCTATTGGAGCGCTACCGCCAAATTGTGGAACTCGAAGACGGCACGCGATGCGCGCCGCCGCGTTATAATCCCGCAGCCGGCGCGCTCGTCGAAGCCTATCGTGTCTGCGGTTTGCATCCCACTTTAGCTGAGATTCCGGAATGAAAAACATGAAACTGACATCGCTATTTCTTATCGCCGCGGTGGCTTTCGCGGCTGAACCTGATTGGGACCATATCGGCGAAACCGCTCTCGATCTCTTGCAGCAGTACGTGCGCATCGAATCCATCGATCCGCCGGCCAACACCGCCGAAGCCGCCCGCTTCGTAAAGCGCGTTCTAGAACAGGGCGGCATTGAGGCGCAGCTTTATACGAGCGGTCCCACGGGCCAAACCAACCTGGTGGCGCGTGTCGCCGGCCGCGACCGCTCGAAGAAGCCCCTGCTCTTGCTGAACCATCTCGACGTCGTGCCGGTCGACCGCAAGGCCTGGAAGTTCGACCCGTTCGCCGCTGTCATCCGGAACGGCGAGATCTGGGGCCGCGGCACGATGGACATGAAGGGCATCGCGATCGAGCAGATGATGGCGCTCGTGACGCTCAAGAAATCCGGCATCACGCCCGCGCGCGACATCGTCCTGCTCTCGACCGCGGATGAAGAAAACAACGGCACCTACGGCATCCGCTGGATGATCGACAACCACTATTCGGATATCGACGCCGAATACGTGCTGGACGAAGGCGGATTCGGCACGCGCGACATCCTGGCGCGGGGCAAGCTGGTGTTCGGCGTCGAGGTGGGTGAAAAGCAGACCTTGTGGCTGCGCGTGCGCGCGCACGGCACGGCGGCGCACGGTTCGCAGCCCATCCAGGACAACGCTAACGTGACGCTACTTACGGCGCTACAGAAAGCCATGGCGCTCGCGCCCGCGAAACCGCATCCCGTGATCGCCGAAATGGTCCGCGCCATCGGCGAGCCCCTTGCCCCCAACAAATACACCGCCGCCATTCAGGCCAACACCGTGTCGCTCACCACGCTGACCTCGGGCGTCGGTTCGCCCGTCAAAGTGAATGTGATCCCCTCCGCCGCCGAGGCCACGCTCGATTGCCGCCTGCTGCCGGGCGTCAACGCCGCCGAGTTCATCTCCGAGATGAAGGCGCGGATCAATGACCAGCGAGTGACCGTAGAGGTGATCAATACGCCCGATGATCCCGGCGCATCCAACAGCCAAACGCCGCTATTCGAGGCCATCCGGCGCGCCGTTTTGACGGTACATCCCGACGCGATTGTGACGCCTATGCTCGTGCCGCACGGCACCGATTCGAACAAACTGCGCGTCAAGGGCATGACCGCCTACGGTTTTACGCCCATGGTTCTCGACCTCTCGACCGCGGGTTCCATGCACAGCGACCAGGAGCATATCCCGATCGCCGAATTTCAAAAGGGCATCCGGATTTTCTACGAAGTGCTCAAGCAACAGTGGTAACGTAGCGGCGTCACGCGCCCGCGTCCCGGGCTTCGCCTATCGATGGTGGAGTGCTCTCTTCTTCGGCGATAATGAATGGCGGCACGCGGCGGGTATGCTCGTAAATGCGCGCAATGTACTCGCCAATGATGCCGATGCAGACAAGCTGTACACCACCCAGGAACACCACCGCCACAACCAGGGAGGTCCATCCTTGCACCGATTTTCCGGCAAAATAGGCGATCACCGCGAAAATCATATACAGCAGGCCGAGAACCGCGGCGGAGAAGCCCAGGTAGAACGCCAGCCGCAAGGGCTTGGAAGAGAGGCTCGTGATGGCGTCCAGCGATAGGCCCAGCATCCTGCGCAGGCTGTAGCTCGAGTGGCCGGAACGCCGCTCGGCTGCGGTGTACTCGATGTAGCGGGCGGGGAAGCCCAGCCAGCTCACCAGGCCACGCAGGAACGGCTGGCGATCTCCAAACTGCAGGAGATGCCCGACGATCTGCCGGTCCAGCAACTGATAATCAGCGGCGTGTTTTACTACGGGCGACGCGCTGAAAACCTGGATGAACCGGTAGAACCAGCGTGAGGTCGCTCGCTTGAACCAGCTCGTTCCCTCAGTTTGGCGGCGAATCATCTGAACGATCTTCGCGCCCTGTTCCCATGCCCGGACCATATCGGCGAGGTATTGCGGGGGATGCTGAAGATCGCAATCCATGGTGATGACCGCGGCTCCACGGGCCGCGCGTAGGCCGGCGAGCAGCGCCGCCTGCTGGCCAAAATTGCGGCTGAAACGGATCAGCCGTACAAGCGGATCGGAAGCCTCTAGTTCGCGCACGCGGCTGGCGGTCGCGTCCGTTGATCCGTCATCCACGAAAATCAATTCGACCGGATGCGGCGTGGGATTCAAGACCTTGCGGATCTCCGAGTGCATTACTGCGACATTCGTCTCTTCGTTATGAGCCGGCAGGACGATGGTGATGAGTTCGGGTTCCATAACTCACTGGCTCGAGGTTCCGGCACGTCCGCAATACTCAGAGCATCTGTCCATTCGCGGCAAAACTGCCTCCAGATAAGTGTAGAAACTCAGGTGGAACCAAGGCAGCGGAAAGCGGCGCCAGGTGACGCGTTCGAAGAAGTATTCGACGACTGTTTCTATCTCGCGCGCCGTGTTCACATGCTCGTGCCGCATGAGGGCGCCGTAGCCTTCGCCGCGCCGGATGCGGTAGGCGATGCCCGTTGTCGCCCGCCACGCCACGCCCCAGAGAAAGCTCCCTTCGCTGGGGATACCGGCTTGAAACCGGCCGCCTGGCTTGAGCAGAATTCCACTCCTCGCCACGATCAACGGTAGGTCGGTCAGATGTTCCAGCACCGCGATTGAAATGATCCGGTCGTACGCCTCGCGCGGCGCGATCTCGCTGATGTCTTCGTAAATCGCGCGCACCGAGCTTCGGTAAGGACTATCCTCCCACAGGACTCGCATCGGCTCCACCACGTCATAGCTCAGGGCGTTCCGCTCATACCGCACTTGGTTCAGGTTGCCGGCTCCCAGTTCGAGAATGGCCGCTCCCGCCCCAGAGCTCGCCACGGCGCGATGCATCCAGGATTCGAGTGCAGCGGTCAGGAAAAAAAGCCCCCTGGAGCCCGACCGGTTCTGCCTGTAGTGATCTTCGTAGTGCGCTTGCTGGGACGCGCTGAGCGGCGGACGCGTACGCGGATAGCTCGATAGAAGCGCTTCCATGGACTCAGGCGGGTTCATGGCCTGCCGCACTTTGCTTGCGGAACCGAACGAGAGCCCAAAGGCATGCCGCCAGGCTTACCACCGTGACGCCTGCGCCGGCAGCGAAATACGTCGGATGATAGGTGAGCATGAGCTCTTTGCTTCCCGCCGGCACGATCACCCCCGTCAGTGCATGATCCACGCAAAAGACGTTGAGCTCGCGCCCGTCGACATGGGCCTTCCATCCGGGAAAACAGGCCAAAGAAATTCTCAACAAGCTGTCGCTCGCAGCTTGGTAGCGCATGCGGTACGACCCCGGCGTGTGATCGGCCACCTCAACCGATGCCGTGGGATCCTGGTGCACGTTCGGGATATCCGCTGGCACGAGCGCGGTTTGATGCGGATCCAACTGGCCGAGAGCACGCTGGCCGTCCGCCAGTTTGGAGATGCGGATGAGCTGCATGGGGAAGTTCGCGCGTGGCATCACCGAGAGATTGCTCTCCATCACCACCTGTCCGTTCTTCACCGCGTAGTAACGGCTGATGTTCAGGTCATCTTTAAGCCTCGGGTTCCCCAACATCGCGGACGTATAGTCCAGGTATCGCTGAAGTTTCAGCGGGCCGTACCCGTAAGTGACCTCGATGCGCGTGTCCAGCGGATGACTCATGGGCCCGAAAACCGCTAGCGCTTCCGGGCCTTCGAATCGCGTCAGAGGCGGTAAGTTGGGCGCTACCGTCTGCTCAAAGACCCGCTCCTTATCTCCATATAGCTCATCGAAAGTGTACCGTGCGTAGAGGAGCGGGTTTTGTTCCGAATTCCAATACCAGAGGTCGGCAAAGGTGACCAACAACAAGGCCGCAGGGAGCCACCTGGCTTTCCACTTGCCGGTAACGATGACGAATCCCGCGCTTGCCAGCAACGCCAAACCGAGCGTCGGGACAAACCAGATGTTCACCGGTGCGCGGATGCTGCTGAAGGCCGGAAGGCGCGCCATCAGGAGGTACAACCCGGCGGCGCGTCCACCGGCGTACCAGGCGCAGAAGACAAAGAGCATGGCGCCTACCCAGCGGATACGTCGATTTGCCAGACCCGCGAGTGCCAGGGGAACAACTACGAACCCCGCGTAGAAATAGAACTGTGTGATGTCCGAAGGTCCCCAATAATTTCCGCCGATGGCGCCATAGTAGTTCGGATAGACCGTGGTCATCAGCGAATCAAGATGGATGAAACCCTCGGTGCGGGAAAGAGCGGAAAACGTCGCACGCACCGATTGGCGCGCCAGTTCCAGGCCTGGAAGTGTATGGATCGCGGAAACGAGCGTACCGCCGGCCGGAATGAGCACGGCCATCGAAAGCATGCGCACCGAGTCCGCCGGTGCGGATACGCAAAGAGCGCTGGCGAAGAGTCCCAGGGCAAGAAAACTGTAGAGCGTGGTTTGGAAATGACCGGCGACAATGATCAATCCTGCGATCAGGATCGCCCACGCAACGTATACGGGTCTCCGCGATTCCTGCCAGCAGAGGTAGCTCAGCAAAAGCCAAGGCAGCCACGCGGCCGCTTCCACCATGGTGGTGTGCGAGCTGTGCCCCACGAACCACCCGCAAAGACCGTAACACAAGCCCGCGAACGCGGCGGCGCGCCTCTCCTTCAGCAGACGGAACGCTAGAAAGTAGGCGCCCAG
>Ga0307478_10003234_pt1 | contig 12197 bp, 9 predicted proteins | sample atmos_gasesECM4C_2_FD_203713 | JGI IMG/M metagenome (GOLD analysis project Ga0307478, IMG submission 203713) | Hardwood forest soil microbial communities from Morgan-Monroe State Forest, Indiana, United States - atmos_gasesECM4C_05 | ecosystem: Environmental > Terrestrial > Soil > Temperate...
TTTTAATTTCTTCGAGGATGACGCCGCGCTCGCGGGCGATGTCCTCGGCGGTGAATGTGGGATGCAGAACCAGGTCGGTGAGAATCTCAAGAGCGACCGGAACATTTTCATCGAGTACTTTGACGTTGAAGCAGATGCATTCTTTGGAAGTGAAGGCGTCCATGTTGCCGCCGATGGAGTCGACCTGACGGGCGATCTCTTCGGCGGTGCGATGCTTGGTGCCTTTGAAGACCATGTGCTCAATGAAATGTGAGATGCCGTTAGCTTGCGGGGTCTCGTCGCGGGAACCGCTTTCGAGCCAGATGCCGATGGAAGCCGAGCGGATGTGCTCCATCTGCTCGGTGATGACGGTGAGGCCGTGGGGCAACACCTGACGACGGATATTGCGGACTTCTTTTACCATGATGAATGATTAAAGTCTAACTTTCGGCCGAATCTCTTCGGATAGGTCGCTCTAAATTCGATGCGCGGCCTTGTCCGAGGTACCCTATTATTCTTACATATCTGGCACAAGCCGGCAGGAAGTATGACAATGGGGCGATTGTCGGTTTAGAATCATATAGTTACGCGGAATTCGCGAGTGTTCAATATGGGCAAACCTGTAACCTCGTCGCTGCTTGGCTGGGATCGCGAAGAGATCACCGCTTTGGTGAGTGAGGCTGGTGAACCCAGCTATCGGGCGAAGCAGATCATGGATGGGCTGTACCGGCAGCGGGTGGAATCCCTGGAGGAGATTTTTACATTGCCGCAGGAGTTCCGCGAGCGGCTGGCCAAGAGCGGGGTGACGGTTGGGGCGGCGCGGATCGAGAAGAAATTTGTGTCGGTGGATGGCACGGTGCGGTATTTGATTGGCTTTGGGGATGGGCAGAGCGTCGAGACGGTTTGGATGCCGGAGGGGGACGGTGGGGAAGCTGGGGATGGGAGTGAGGCTGGAGTGGAGGCGGAGGTCTCCAGCGTAGGTAGCTCGCGAGCTAAAGCCGCGGTTAATTCTGTCGTGCCTTTCGGCGCGGCTGGGAGCCGCGCCCTTTCAAAACACGGGGGCGTATCGAGATCTTCGGGCCGGTCGACGATTTGCATTTCCAGTCAGGTGGGGTGTGCGGTGGATTGCCAGTTTTGTTTGACGGCGTTGCTGGGGGTGAAGCGCAACCTGACTGCCGGGGAGATTGTTGGGCAAGTTTGCGCCGTATTGAAAGATCAGAAAGTTTCGCCGCCGGAGGATCGCATCAATCTGGTTTTCATGGGCATGGGTGAGCCGTTTTTGAATTATGAAAATTTCGTGAAGTCGGCGCGGCTGCTGGTGGAGTGCGTGGGGATTGCGGAGCGGCGGATGACGGTTTCGACGGCGGGGATCGTGCCGCGCATCCATGATTTTGGTGGGGAAGCGATCCGGCCGAAGCTGGCGATTTCTTTGAATGCGTCGAATGATGCGCTGCGAACGCGGCTGATGCCGCTGAACAAGAAGTGGAGTCTGGAGATGCTGATGGCGGCGGCGCGCGAGTTTCCCCTACGCACGCGGGAGTGGATCACCTTCGAATACGTGCTGCTCGGCGGCGTGAACGATGCACCTGAGAATGCGAAGGAAGTGGCGGAATTATTGCGCGGGATGCGCTGCAAGGTGAATTTGATTGCGCTGAATCCAGGGCCGGGAATTGATTTTACGACTCCGGGCGCCGAGCGGGTTGGAGCGTTTCAAAAAATTCTGCGAGATGGAGGAATTCCTGCATTTGTGCGGCGTCCGCGGGGCCGGGACATCTATGCGGCGTGCGGCCAGCTCAAGCGGACGGTTGAGGTTGCCACATCACCGGAACCCCAGATGCAGGTGACTTCTCCGGCGGAGGGATGACCGGGATCTCAAGGCGGATGCTGGTTCCTGCTTTTTGGTCTTGCCGCCAAAGAAGTTTCCCGTGATGTTGCCGCAGGATGGCCTGACAAGCAGTCAAACCCAGGCCGGAGAGGTTTTCCGGCGAGTCGAGGGTCTGCTCCTCATATTCGACGAAGTTGCCGGGTAGATCGGTGTCAGAGATATTGACGATGGCTGTGCCGTTTTTATGTGCGGCGGCAATGGTCAGGGTTCGGCGATCGTGCTGGTCAAGTACATGCAGGGCGTCGTTAATGATCTGCACGCAAACCTGGAGCAACTGAGTGGAGTCTCCACGCACCAGCAGCAGTTCGTGGGGAAATTCGGTGCGCACTTCGATATGGAGTGCTTGCCACTGAGGCTGAGAAACTCTGACGGCGGTGCGCAGCAGGGTGTTGAGGTCCACGGGCGCCATTGCAGTGGGACCTTGTTTGGCGAAGCTCAGCAGGCTGGCCACCAGAGACCTGGTGCGGCGGACATGTTGTCCGATTTTCCCCGCCAGATCACTTTGCTCCGGGGTGAGAGATGTGCTCAGCAAGAGATCGGAATAGCCGAGCATGGCGGTGATGGGGTTGTTCAGTTCGTGAGCAGCGCCGCCGACCAGGTGTCCAATGGAAGCCAGTTTTTCCGACTCGGTGATTTGCGCCTGCAAACGTTTTAGATTGGCAATGGATTCCCGCGAGTGAATGAGCAGGCGAACCAATTCGCCATCAAGCAGGCGCTGGCGGATGAATACCATGACGCCCATGAGAAGTGCAGCACCCAGAGTCAGGATGAGGCGGAAGGAACGTATCCGGGGTGGGATCGGCCCGTCCAGTAAAGCCCATGCGGCAAAAAGAGGGAGTGAAAAGGCTGCGATCATTCCCAGGCGGGCCAGGCTCACGCCATGCGATGTGGACGTGGTGCGAATTCCGGCCTGGGGTTCGAGGTTTCCGGTTCCAAGACCGATTACGGTGAGCCAAGCCATGGAAGTGGCGAGCGGAATGTCGTAGAGGCTCCCACTGTAATAAGAATTCCGGCTGAGCGCCCAATTGGCGAGGTGAGAGCCGGCGGCATAGATAAAGCAGGCGCCGAACAGGTTGGCGTAGAAGGTTTTCCAGCCTCCCTTGCTGCCGATCCATGCGCCAAACAACGTACTCAGGAAAGCCAGCTTCTCGATGAGATACAAGGAGTTTAGATTATGGTCGTAAGCCTTCACGTCGGCCATGACATACTGCCAGGGGATCACGATGAGGGCATAGAGATATCCCCACCAAACCATCATGAGGGCAAAATCGAGCCGGCGGAGTTTTGCCGCATACTCATCTTGCGGGGCGTGAGGGCGAAGCGCCAGAGCGGCCATTAACGGCACAATATGTAAGAACAGAATCATGTCGGCCGCGCACAGATCGGGCACATCCATACGCAACCCGACTTCGTAGTAGGTCCACACCAACTGATAGGTAAACCAGAAGGTAATGCCAGTTGCGATGAGCGTCCAGAATAAGCGTAGGCGGCCTCGCGATCGAAGTATGTGAGGAACCAGGGACATGGTTCCAGAAAACAGGAGAATGCACTGAATCACATCACTGAGCGCCTTGAGGCCAAACGAGTTGGGCAGAAACAGCGCAGCGAGGACCAGAGTCGCCAGACAGACTGCGACGGTCGCGGTCCAGAATTTGGAAAAGGCGCGCAAGAATACGATCCTCGCGACTATTTTAGACTGCTCTCAGGAAAGGTTCCGGTTACGGAAGTAATCACCGGGCGTGGGACTGAAAGAGGTAGAAAACGGGATGGTGGAGTCGGGGCATGGCCAGCGCAAAGTTTCGCTTGCTCCTGGTCTTTCTTATCCATAGTATGCGAGGCGTTAGTATGCAAGGCGTTCCTGTAGTCTGAACAATCTGTATTTTCAGGGGGAAGTGAATTAGATTTGCAGGCTGATACTAATCTTCGTTTTTTTGGAAGGCCGCAGCCCCCAGCCGACCCGAGTGAGATTCGCCGCATCGAGCGCTGGCTGGCGACGGCGCGCGTGTTTCTGACAATTTCCGCTCTGGCTGCGATCTACATGGATCCGACGCAGTTGGGGCACGCGCCAGTGGCGTACGGTCTGCTGGGAATTTATCTGATCCATGGCGTGATGGTGATCACGCTGTTGCGGCGAAGACAGCAGTCGACAATGGCGTTTCGCCTGCTCGTGCATGGGGTGGATATTGTCTGGCCGGCGTTCATCTCGGTGTTTGCAGAAGGGCCCCGAAGCCCATTCTTGCTGTTCTTCTTTTTTGTTCTGGCGGCCGCAGCCTACCGATGGGGACTTTGGGAAACGTTAAGCACGGCAGCCGCCGAAGTGGCTTTGTTGTGGATCGAAAGCTTCGTCCTGCTCCGGGTGTGGGCAACGCAAGGGAAAAGCCTGCCTTGGCGCGTCTTTTCCGGCTTGCAAGTTAACGTGACGGAGTTCGAACCGAAGCGGCTATTCATGCTGTCGGTGTACCTGCTGGTGATGGGACTACTGTTGGGTTATCTGGCGGAGCAGCAGTGGCGTTTGCGGGCAGAGAAGGCCGCGGTGACTAGTATGCTGGCCAAGGTGCGCGTGGAGGCTGGACTTACTGGAACGCTGCAGCAGATCTGCAGGCAAGTGCAGGGGATGTACGCGGCGAGCCGGGTGCTCGTGGCCTCGCAGGAGATTCGCAGCCACAGAATATTCCTCGGTGAGTTGCGCGATGGGGATGGCGGGCCTTCCGATTTCACCTGGCTGAACTCGGGTCCGCGGGACGCGAACAGATATCTGGAGGATTTTCCCGGAGAGGTGTTTTATGCGGCTCGAAGTGGAGATCGCTGGTCTTTGACCGCATTGGACTCTGAGGGCAACCAGGTTCCTGCCACGTCTAGCGATCCGGTGGCTCGATTGCTGGAGCGGCAATCGTTCCAGTCACTGATTGGGATTTCTTTTGTATTTGGAGGCGAGTGGCGGGGCCGGATCTTCGTGTTCGACCCTTCGTGGAAAGGGGACACGCAGGAAGAGCTTCGTTTTCTGCTGGATTTATTCCGCCAGGTGGGACCGGCGATTTACAACGTTTACTTGTTGCACCGGCTGCGGCGGCGGGCTGGCGCGGCGGAGCGCGCCCGGGTGGCGCGAGAGTTGCACGATGGCGCGGTCCAGTCGCTGATCGCGGTGGAGATGCAAGTCGATGTGCTGCGCCGGCAGACCGAGACTTCGCCGGAGGTGGTGGGCAGCGAACTGGGCCGAATCCAGGGACTGTTGCGCGAGGAAGTCCTGAAGCTGCGGGAACTGATGCAGCAGATGAAGTCGATCGATGTGGATTCTCGAAGATTCCTCAGCGTGGTGCGCGACGCGGTAGAACGGTTTGAGCGGGAGACGGGAATCTCGGCGCGCTTCGTGACCGACGCTGAGAAGCTGGAGATGCCAGATAAAGTGTGCCGGGAATTTTTGCGGATTGTGCAGGAAGGTCTGGTCAACGTGCGTAAGCACAGTGAAGCGCGCCACGCGCTGGTGCGCCTGAGCACGAATTCGAGTGAGTGGTGCCTGACGCTTGAGGATGACGGCAAAGGCTTCCCTTTTTCCGGCCGCCTGAGTCAGGATGAACTGGACCAGATGGGAAAGGGTCCGACGATTATTAAGGAGCGGGTCCGTTTGATTGAGGGCGGACTCACTGTAGAATCGAATCCCGGTCTGGGAACACGGCTGGAGATTAAGGTTCCGAGGGATGGAGAAAGCTCCGATGAACTTTAAGAAGTCACAACCGGTTCGAATTGTGATCGCCGATGACCATCCAATTTTCCGGGATGGGTTGCGACGGTTGCTGGAAGCGGAGCCGAATTTAAAAGTGTTAGGGGAAGCTTCTGACGGCGCCGAAGCGGTAAAACTGGCGCGGCAGTTGAAGCCCGATATTTTATTGCTGGATCTGGCCATGCCCAGACATCCCGGGCTGGAAGCTTTGCGGGATCTGAGCGCCGGAGCAAATTCAAGTCCAGTACGCGTCATTCTGCTGACCGCGGCGGCGGAGAAGACTCAGATCGTGGAGGCGCTGCAGTTGGGTGCGCGAGGAGTGGTATTAAAAGACTCCGCCACGCAATTGCTGCTCAAAGCCATCCATACCGTAATGTCGGGCGAGTACTGGGTGGGACGGGAAAGCGTTTCCAATCTAGTGCAATATTTGCGGACCCTGGTGCAGTCTTCGAGCGACGAAGCGCGACAGAAGAAATTTGGCCTAACCCCTCGGGAGTTGGAAATTGTTGCCGCGGTGGTGGCCGGATACTCGAATAAAGAGATTGCTGAATACTTCAAAATCAGCGAGGACACGGTCAAGCACCATCTAAGCAATATTTTCGATAAACTGGGTGTGTCGACCCGGCTGGAGCTGGCGCTGTTCGCGGTAAACCAATCACTTCCCTTGAAAAGCATAGGCTGACAACGACTTAGCCGCATTGGTCTAAGGGATGCGAGTATGGCACTTATGGGCCATTGGAGCGATCTGGCGCCGCACCTATCATTGCTCATACGACCATCCTCAGGACGAAACTGATCCGGTCACCATTTCTGGGGTACTGTGCCTAGTTGGAAAAAGAGGAGCACGATCAAGACGAACGCTAAGGAGACGGAGCCCGTGGCAAAGATTCTGCAAAACCTTTGGAATGATGAGAGTGGTCAGGATATTGCCGAATATGCGGTGATGCTGGCCGTGATCCTGGTGATCGTCGTCGGCACCGTCCGGCTGATTGGGTCGAACGCCAACAACGTGTTCTCCAATGTCGGCAGCTCCCTTAAGTAGAGGCTAACGGACAACCGATCTTGAAATAAAAGGGCGCGCCTGACCGGGTGCGCCCTTTTTATTTCCACTACATATTTCCGCCACCGATCGTTTTTCCGACCGATCATTCCGTTCCTGCCGATTGCGATTCGCTCCGAAGAACGCGGGTTCTTTAAAGCGTGCTGAAGAAGCGGCGCATCACTTCGATACCGGTGCAGTAAGCGCTACCTTCTCGTTGCCCGGAACCGAGAGCCTGGTGAGATAAGGGAAGAAAGGTGTAATTTCGAACGGCATCTTTTCCCGCGCCGAAGTCAGCGCCACTGGTTTCGCTTTTGAGAGTTCCACTTGATCGGTCCAAGGATCGAGCTTGATGCGTCCCCCCAGCGGGAGGGCGGCGATCTGGTCGGGGCGTTTGGGATCCAGTTGCGGCGCAGACGCCAGCAGCGCCGACATCCGCAGGCTCTTGCCTTGCGCCAAGCCGTTTCCCAGATGAGGACGAATTAAGTTTGGCAGATCGGGAGCGTATTGGTGCAAAGCCGTCAAAAACAATCCTGCACTTCCTAACTTGTCTTTATAAGGAGAATTCTTCAGCAGTTCCACAGCCTTGGTATCCGCCGCTTCCTCGTCGGCTGAACGGTGCCTGAAATCGAAGCGCTGGAAGGAGTCTTCATCGGGAAAGAACATGCGATCGTTGAAAGCCAGTTTCGTATCGAACTTGTGGCCGAGGACGATGTGGCTGAGTTCATGGGCCATGACCATGGCGAGCGAAGCCTCATCGGGCAGGACATCCAGAAGACCGCGGCTGATTACGATGGTGTGCCCGATAGTGAATGATTCCAGAGGCGAGGTGAGCAGGACCCGGCAGTGGACATCGGACTGGAGGTCAATGTTGTTGGTCACCAGCAGATTGTTAACCACGGTCTGCAAAACCTTGTCGACTTCGCCGACGGGCGCCAGCAGCCCGATCTTTTGCAGGCGCTCGATCGCGTTTTCTTCCGCCTGCCGTTCCCACATTCGCTCAGCCACCACCGGAGTGGCATCAGCTTCCACTTCGGTCTGATCTTTTACTGACTGCGGAGAATCCACAAGAATCTGGGTGAACTCCGAATTCTTGTTGAGAGCCTTTAAGTCGTATCCCCAAAGTCGCGTCTGAGCCCGGAAGTGCAAACTCTTTGCGAGGCCATATCTAAAGTCGGATTCCTCGCTGTATACGTAAGCGGGTACCCACATGCCGGAACGAAGATTCAAGCGCCAAGTGTCGAAGTGGAGGTAAAAATCGGTGCCCGGACGCGAAGAGTAGGTACCGTTAAAACGAACGATGTTGTAGTCCTGATCTTCCACCCAGATGCGTCCGATGAAGCGGCCCGGCGAAGCATCTTTTTTGGGCTCGACGTCGATCACCAGGCAGCGCACTTCTCCCAGAAATTCCCGGCGCACGAAATTGAAGTTGTAGGACCTCTTCTGAAAATCAGGATCGAGGACGACCATCTGGGCAAAACCGAGAGGCAGGAAGTGCATCGCATAAAGGCCAGTGAGCCGATTCACCATCCGGTGACCGAACCCCGGCTGCCCGATGAAAGAGGTGTCTTCAGGGCCATCGTTCATGTCGAGGCGGCCGAGAAAGTAGTTGTCTTTCGCTATGACATCGTTCCCGCTGCGGTCGGTCTTGAGATTCTGCAGATAAGTCTCGACCATGGGATGGAGATGGCGCATTTGTGCGATAAAGAAATGTTCGCGCTGCACCACGCGGTCGATGACGTCGTTGAACGACGTTGGCGGTGGAGAATAAGCTGCCGCACCTTGTCCTTGTCCTTGTGATTGTGACGGCGGCGCTTCCTCAATCACCGCGCGGGACGACGGAGAAGAGGTTTGATCCTGGGACACCGCAGGCAATGCCGCGACGAGCAACAGAATGAACCACAGAGAACCCAGCTGAAAAATACGCATAAAAACCTTCTGGAAAAAAATTATGCCAGCTGAAAGATGATGTGCAAGACCACCGTGGAATCGGCTGGTTGGCCATCCCTCATCGCTGGCTTGAAGTGGATCTGTTCGGCGGCTTTGACGGCATTGTCATCGAGGCCATGACCCAATCCGCGCACGACGCGTAACACATGAAGATTGCCGGAAGCTTCGAGAACGACTTCCAGCAGAACCTCACCTTCAACCCGCAGACTCTTGGCTTCCTGAGTATAGACCGGGGTTGGCTTGGAAAGGATTTCCGCGGGCACCGCCCGTGAAACCGGTTCTGCCGAACGAGATCGGACGGTGGGTGCGGCGGGAACATCGGCGCTGGCAAAGCCTCCCGACTGAACCGTGCCTGGGGATAATCGGGCGCGGCTGTTTCCGGTGGCCGTCCCGCTACCAAACCCGGAACTTGCGACGACTCCCGGCACACCTTTGGCGCCGCCCGTACCATTGCCGTAGCCCGGTCCGGAGGGTAGATCAAAAGATCCGCGGGCTGCAATATTGACCGCCTTACCTTCGTTGGCCTTGGCGGGAATTCCATTGGGATCGCCGAAACCTCCGGTCTGCACCTGAGAGGGCGCACGCGCGATGGTTGGGGTGGCCGAACTGCCGGTGGAAAATACGTTGGTTTTGACTCCCTGCTTCGGAATGACAGGCGCGGAGTTGAGCGGCAACACGTCCAGTTTCTTGGCCGCAATATTGACCGTAGGAGCAGCAACCTCCTCCACTTTCACTTTTGCCGGAGGCTTCGGCTGGGGTGCGGGAAGCCGCAACGCATCCGTGGGTGGCTCCAGCTTGGCGACCACTGCGGGCTTGGGCAGGTCGGGCAACGGCTGGGGCCGATGATTGACCGGAACCGGCGTGCTTACCAGTTGAACCGAACGGAAAGTGTGCTCTGGAGGCGAGACCACGGTGGGGTACAGCAAGCGCACCCACGCCAGAAATGCGATCGCCACGGCTTGCGTCCCGGTGCTGAAAACGAACTCCCTCCAAGGAGCTTTTGCCTTGGGTAACATCGAGAAGAGCGTTTCAGGGGCAGAGTGGTTCATATCCGAGCGCACTACTTAGTTGTCGAAAACACCCGTTTGGGGTGGAAAGTTTCTGAACTTGCCAACATAATTCTTTCAAGACCGGCCGCGGTTCGAGCCCCCATTTTACTACTAGATCGCAAAAACATGCACGGCAAGGGCCATTCCTCTCGCCGCGCGGAAATCCATCTAATTCCATTTCAGTCCCTTAACCATGCTGCTGTCAGGGAATCGAACCAGACAAAGCAAAAAAGAGCAAGAATTTACACCCGGCACGAGCCTTTTACGTGGTGAAGGGACACCATCCCGGGGTCGAGGCTTTATCAATCAGCTGAACTTCGCCAGTGACGGATCAGTGCCTGCAATCGTTCGGCCACCTCACCCTTTTTCGGCACTTTTGACTAACAGCGAACCACTTTCGGGCTGTCGATGCCCTTGGTGGCATTGCGGGTGTCGACTACCAACTGGGCTTCGCCCACAATCTTCCGGTAGTCGTAGTCGGAGTGGTCGGTGACGATTACGATGCAGTCGTACTGCCCCAGTTTCTCCAGTTCCGTGCGCTTCATCTGCAAGTCGTACTTCCGGCCTTTCCCGATGAACGGGAAATAAGGATCATGATAACTAACCTGGGCGCCTTCCTTTTGTAGGAGTTCGATAATGGTGAGCGCCGGAGATTCGCGCAAATCGTCAATATCTCTTTTGTAGGCAACGCCAAGGATCAGAACGCGTGCGCCGTTCACTGATTTCTTATGACCGTTCAATGCTCCACCCACCGAGGCCAGCACGTGATATGGCATGTTGTTGTTGATTTCTCCAGCCAACTCGATGAAGCGGGTTCGGAAGTCCCACTCCTTGGCTTTCCATGACAAGTAGAAGGGATCGACGGGAATGCAGTGCCCGCCCAGGCCGGGTCCGGGATAGAAAGGATGAAAGCCAAAGGGTTTGGTGGAGGCGGCTTCGATGACTTCCCAGATATCGATTCCCATGCGCAGGCAAAGCAGCTTCAATTCGTTCACCAAGGCGATGTTGACGCAGCGGTAAATATTCTCCAGCAGTTTTGTCATCTCCGCCGCAGCGGGGGAAGAGACGGGAACCGTGCGCTGGAAGATAGATCCGTACAGAGCCCCAGCCAATTCCGAAGCCTGCGGATTCACTCCTCCCACAACTTTCGGGATATCGCGGCGTGCCACCGTGGTATTGCCTGGGTCTTCCCGTTCGGGGGAGAAGGCCACAAAGAAATCTTTTTCGGCGTTTGAGGAGCCGCGGGCAGCCTTCAGTCCACCCTTGTTCTCTTTCTCCAGAATTGGAACCATGACCTCCTCTGTCGTGCCCGGATAGGTTGTACTCTCCAGGACTACCAGTTGACCGGGCTGCAGATGCGGCGCAATGGCATGCGTGGTATCGGTAATGTAGCTGAGGTCGGGTTCGTGATATTGGTTGAGCGGGGTGGGGACGCAGATGATGATGGCATCCATGTCGACGATCCGGGAATAGTCGGAGGTGGCCGAAAAGCCCTGCGTCTTGGCGGTTTGAATCTCTTCTTTGCTGATGCGATAGATGTAAGATCCGCCTTGGGCGAGCGTATCGACTTTGCGCTGATCAATGTCGAAGCCGGTGACAGCAAACTTTTGTTCGCTGAACAAAAGGGCCAGCGGCAGTCCCACATAGCCGAGTCCGATGATGCCGACTTGGGCTTTGCGCTGATGGATCTTGTTCTTGAATTGATCGACGGAGCGAGTTCCGGCAGAGAGATTGGTCATCGTTGCGACTGGGTTTCTTCCCGGTAAAGTGAACTGCGGTTTTGATTCTAGCACGCGGTTACGGGACAACCTGGGGCTGGAGATCAGAGAACTATTGGCGATTTTGGCTGCGAATTCCGGAGCTCATACCTTATGAATAAAAAAACGGTGCTGAATCGTTGGTGGGTGCTGGCCCTGGTCCCGTTTGCGGGCTTGTCGGTCGGACTGGCCGCCAGAGCCGGCAACTTTCTGGTGATGGATGCGCCACAGCCCTCTGATGTGATTCTGGTGCTGGCGGGCGAAACGAATCATCGACCGGAACGCGCGCTCCAACTTCTGGCGCAGGGATTTGGCCGGCGAATTGTGTTGGATGTTCCCACCAACGCGAAAATCTACGAATTCACGCAGATTCAGCTGGCAGAGAAATATGTTCAGGATCTGCCGCGGGCCACGGCGGTTGACATTTGTCCGATCCAGGGTCTGTCGACTCGCGACGAGGCGAAAGATGTGGAGCGATGCCTGGCTCGCACGGGAGAGGAACGAGTGCTGATTGTAACTTCGGATTTCCACACCCGGCGCGCTCTCAGCATTTTTCGACGCGAAATCCCCGGACACAATTACACCGTGGCGGCTTCCCGGGACGAAGAACAATTTGGTGTTCGATGGTGGACGCGTCGCCAATGGGCGAAAACTTTTGTCGATGAATGGCTGCGACTGATCTGGTGGAAGAGCGTTGATCAATGGCGGTGAAACGGCCTGCGCCGCTTGGCATTCAACAAAGTTTTCCACTGACGGAAATCGCACAGCCGTACAAAAGCCATTGACTGCCGGCAACATGGAGGTTACGATGCGGTTAACT
>Ga0307478_10003236_pt1 | contig 12193 bp, 8 predicted proteins | sample atmos_gasesECM4C_2_FD_203713 | JGI IMG/M metagenome (GOLD analysis project Ga0307478, IMG submission 203713) | Hardwood forest soil microbial communities from Morgan-Monroe State Forest, Indiana, United States - atmos_gasesECM4C_05 | ecosystem: Environmental > Terrestrial > Soil > Temperate...
CCCCCGAGCGGCCCAGCGTGGCCGCGCGCCGGATGTGGTACGACACCGTCGGCCACGGGCACGTCCCCGCCCTGCGGTGCGCGATCGACTCATTCGGCGCGGACCGGCTCCTGCTCGGAACCGACTTTCCCTACGAAAACGGGGACATCTTCATCCGCGCGGTCGACTACATCCACGACCCCCAGATCGACCCGAACGCCGCCCGCGCCATCCTCGACCACAACGCCAGCGCCCTGCTCCGCATGGGACAGGAAAGCCAGGGAACCGCCAGCTCCCCGGTGAGGACGAGGTGATCCTCCTGGTAATCCCGCCCGTTTGGCGCCCACCGACCGTGACGTCTCTAGCGCCGTGCGCGAAAAGATGGCGCACGGCACGGTCGGTCAGCTGCTTCGGCTCTCCGTGTCCGGCAGCTGATCGCGGAGCCCGCCGATGCCCGTGATTCTCCACCACCCCGGTGACGTCTGGCCCGGCGAGGTACTGCTCGACCCGAACACCCTTGAACGCAATTGCGTTCACCTTCAGAACGGAGATTGTCATGTCTGAGGCCAGGAACGCCGACGTCCAGATGTCGGCCGGGACCACCGTGTCCGGGACTCCGCCACGCGGCGGCGTCGTCGAGCGCGGCCTGCTGATCGGCGGGAAGAGTGTCCCGGCGAGTTCCGGCAGGCTCGCCGACGACATCTGCCCGTGGGACGGGCAGGCCTACGCGCGGGTGGCGGCCGGCACGCCGGCGGATATCACCCGGGCGGCCGACGCCGCCCAGGCCGCGTTCCCCGCCTGGTCGGCGATGGGGGCGTTCGAGCGGCGGGAGATCTTCTTGAGGGCCGCAGAGGTGATGGCCGGGCGCGGCGAGGAGGCGATCACGGCGCTGGCCCGGGAGACCGGTGCGTCGCGGCTGTTCGCGGAGTTCAACCTGGCGTTTTGCGTCCAGGTGCTGCGCGAGGCCGCGGCGGCGATCACCCGCCCGGCCGGCGAGCTGCTGGCGACCTCGATCCCGGGTGCCTACTCGATCGCCCAGCGGATCCCGTTCGGCGTGGTAGGGGCGATCTCACCGTGGAACGCGCCGCTGGTCCTGGGCATCCGGTCCATCGCCATCCCGCTGGCCGTCGGCAACACGGTGGTGATGAAGCCGAGCGAGGACGCTCCGGTCACCTGCGGGCTGCTGCTGGCCGATGTCCTGACCGAAGCGGGGCTCCCGGCCGGGGTCCTCAACGTCGTCACCAACGACCTGGCCGACGCCGGGGACGTGGTCGCCGCCCTCATCGCCGACCCGCGCGTGCGGATGGTGAACTTCACCGGCTCGACCGGCGTCGGGCGCCGCATCGGGGTCCAGGCCGCCCAGCACCTCAAGCCCGCGGTGCTCGAGCTCGGCGGGAAGAACCCGCTGATCATCCTGGAGACCGCCGACCCGGACCTCGCGGTCGACGCCGCGGTCTTCGGGGCGTTCATGAACTCCGGGCAGCTGTGCATGTCAACCGACCGGATCATCATCCACGACAGCCTGGCCGAGGCGTTCATCCCGAGGTACGTGGAGCGGGTCAAGGCGCTCCCGGTCGGTGACCCCGCCGACCCCGCCACGATCATCGGGCCCCTGATCAACACCCGTGGCGCGCAGCGTGTCTCCAAGCTCGTCACAGACGCCGCCGCCAAGGGCGCCACCCTGCTCACCGGCGACGGGACGATCGAGGGGCCGAACGGAACGCTCATCAGGCCGGTCGTGCTCACCGACGTGACTACCGATATGGACATCTACGCCGCCGAGATCTTCGGGCCGGCGACCGTCATCCACCCCGTCGACTCGACCGAGGCCGCCATCGACCTGGCCAACGACACCGAGTACGGGCTGACCGGCGGGGTCATCTCCCGGGACCTCAACGCCGCCCTGGAGGTCGTCTCGCGCGTCCGGTCCGGGATCATCCACATCAACGATCAGGGTATCGCCGACGAGCCTATGGCCCCCTTCGGCGGCGTGAAGAACTCCGGTTACGGCAAGTTCGGCGGCACGGCCGGTATCGAGTCGTTCACCGAGCAGCGCTGGGTCACCATCCAGCACAGCAGCCGCCCCACCTACCCGTTCTAGGTCGTTCCGGGCACAATCCGGCGATCTGGGCCCGCGGCCTCACGATTTTCACGGTCATCGCCGTGAGCGCCAACGGCACGGTCCATGGGCCGCAAGTAGCAACAGAGAAAGAAGTTACGTTAAGTTGACAGACCCATTCCTGATGACCAGAAGGCCGAGTTGAGCCGCGGGATGAAAGAGCCTGGTACCGAACTCGTCAGGGAGGCCGACGCGTAGGATGCCCGCTCATCGATCGGCTCGACCTCGTCGAGCGCTTCCACGACATGGGTGACGACCACGTTCGAGTCGTTGTCTAATTCGTCGATCGACACCCACGCGAATGTCTGACAGTTGTACTCGGCCCATTGCGACAGCAGGGTCGTCTTGCCATAGCCGGCCGGCGCGACCACCGAGACGATCGAACGAGGGTTGGTCCCCCGCCAGCAATGCGATCAGCGAGGACCGAGGCACGGTCTCAGGGGCGCAGCAGAGACGACGGCTCGGCGGCGGCCTGAGTCTGGAGCTTGGAGGTCGGCACGCATCAGTGGGGTTTGCCGGTCATGCCCTGAGGGTTAGGCTGCCGGGCAGGTTACAGTGCTGTTGTTCGGGGCTGGGAGGCCGTGTGCGCGGGCTGACGGACCGGCGTGCCGAGTGCGGCGTGCTGGACGGCTTGGTCGAAGCGGTGTGTGCCGGTGAGAGCCGGGTGCTGGTGGTGCACGGTGAGCCGGGGGTGGGCAAGACGGCGCTGCTGGAGTATCTGGCGGACCGGGCGTCGCGATGCCGGGTGCTGCGGGTGTCGGGCGTTCAGTGGGAGATGGAGCTCGCATTCGCTGGGTTGCATCAGCTGTGCGCGCCGCTGCTGGACCGCCTCGGGGTCCTGCCGGGCCCGCAGAGGGGGGCGCTGCAGACGGCGTTCGGCATGAGCGAGGGGCCGGCGCCCGACCGGTTCCTGGTCGGGCTGGCCGTCCTCGGCCTGCTGGCAGAGGTGGCGGCGAAGCGGCCGGTGGTGGGCCTGGTCGATGACGCGCAGTGGCTGGACCGCGCGTCGGCGCAGGCACTGGCGTTCGTCGCGCGCCGGCTGGGGGCCGAGTCGGTCGGCCTGGTGTTTTCGGCCCGGGTTGCGGACGATGAGCTGGCGGGCCTACCGGAGCTCGAGGTCAAGGGTCTGCCGGAGCGTGATGCGCGGGCGCTGCTGGATACGGTGCTGCCCGGGACGGTCGATGCGCGGGTGCGCGAGCAGATCGTCGTCGAAACGCAGGGTAATCCGCTGGCGCTGCTGGAACTGCCGCGCGCGGCGACGCCGACGCACCTGGCGGGCGGGTTCGGGCTGCCCGGCGCGCTTGAGGGGCAAATCGAGGACAGCTTCCGCCGGCGTGTCGACGCGCTGCCAGCGCAGGCGCGACGGCTGCTGCTGCTGGCGGCGGCCGATCCGACCGGCGATCCGGTGCTGGTATGGCGGGCCGCGGGACGGCTCGGGATCGGCACCCAGGCCGCGGGACCGGCGGTGGAGGCAGGGCTGGTCGAATTCGGTGCCCGGGTCCGGTTCCGGCATCCGCTGGTGCGCTCGGCGGTCTACCGGTCGGCACCGGCTGCGAACAGACAGGAGCTGCACCGGGCCCTAGGCGACGCCACTGATCCGCAGGCCGATCCGGATCGCCGGGCCTGGCACCGGGCGCAGGCCGCGGCCAGCCCCGATGAGGAGGTGGCCGCCGAGCTGGAGGACTCGGCCGGGCGGGCGCAGGCCCGCGGCGGGCTAGCCGCGGCGGCGGCCTTCGGCGAACGCGCGGCGCTGCTGACGCCCGACCCGGCGCGCCGCGCCGGTCGGACGCTGGCCGCGGCGCAGGCCAGCCTGCAGGCGGGCGCGTTCGGCAAGGCGCTGGAGCTGCTGGCCACCGCGGAGGCCGGACCGCTGGACGAGCTGCAGGGCACCCAGGCGGACTGGCTGCGCGGCCAGATCGCGTTCGCATCCGGCCCGGGCAGCGACGCTCCCCCCCTGCTGCTCAAGGCGGCCAGGCGGCTGGGGCCACTCGACCCCGACCTGGCCCGCGAGACCTATCTGCACGCCTGGCAGGCGGCGCTGTTCGCCGGGCATCTGGCCGTCGGCAGCAACCTCGAGGAGGTCTCCCGCGCCGCCCGGGCGCTCCCTCCGCCGGAACGCCCGCCGCGGGCGGCCGACTTGCTGCTGGACGGTCTTGCGCTGCTGGTAACCGACGGTCCGGCCGCCGCCACCCCGGTGCTGCGCCAGGCAATCAGCACCTTCGGCGACCCGGACGTCCCGGTAGCAGAACGGCTCCGGTGGAGCTGGATGGCCCAAGCGGCGAGCCTGCCCTTGTGGGACGGCCAAGGCTGGCGGCTGATCGTGGCGCCGCTCCAGCTCGCCCGCGACGTCGGCGCGCTCGACCAGCTCCCGATCCTGCTGAACATACGGGCCGTGGCCGCCGCATGGAGCGGTGACCTAGCGGCCGCCGCCTCGCTGATCGCAGAAGCCGACGCCGCCCGCGAGGCCACCGGGGCGCGCCTGGTTGCCTACGCCGCCATGGTGCTGGCCGCGTTCCGGGGCAGCCAGGCCGAGGCCATCCCGTTGATCGAGGCCACCCTCGAACAGGCCGCGGCCGCAGGACAGGGAGCCGCGGTGACGTGGGCACACTGGGTCGCCGCCATTCTGCACAACGGTCTGGGCCGCTACGCCGAGGCCCTGGCGGCGGCCCGGCAAGCCGCCGGGCACCGGCTGGTACATATTTCGATGTGGGCGCTGCCCGAGCTGGTCGAGGCCGCCGTCCGAACCGGGAACACCGGGCTGGCCGGCGAGGCCCTCGACCAGTTGTCTGACTGGACCCAGGCCGGCGGCACCGACTGGGGACTGGGGGTGGAGGCGCGGTGCCGGGCGCTGCTGAGTGACGGCGAAGCCGCCGACTGCCTGTACCAGGAGGCGATCGACCGGCTCGGCCGCACCGGCATGCGCCCTGAGCTGGCCCGCGCCCATCTGCTGTACGGGGAGTGGCTTCGCCGCCAGCGGCGCTCGGTCGACGCGCGCGAGCAGCTGCGCACCGCCGGCCAGCTGCTGGAGGCGATCGGCATGGAGGCATTTGCCGACCGAGCCCGCCGCGAGCTGCTGGCCGCGGGGGGGACCGCCCGCAGGCGCGCCGTCAGCGCCAGGGTGGAGCTGACGGCACAGGAGTCGCAGATCGCGCGGCTGGCCGCCTACGGGCTGTCGAACCAGGAGATCGGCGTACGGCTGTTCCTGTCCCCGCGCACGGTCCAGTATCACCTGGGCAAGGTCTTCGCCAAGCTGGACATCACCTCGCGCACCCAGCTCAGCCACGTCCTATCTGGCCGTTTAGGCCCTACGTCCCGGCCAGCCTTCCGCCGGAGCTTCCGCTAGCCACCAATGCTGGCCGGTTAGCAGATTCAGGTCCGGCCGCCGAGCAGGACGATGTCAGTGTGGCAACGCACGACCAGAAGGAACTGTGATGGGTTCGGAAGAGACCTTGCCATCGGGCGGCCCTGACGCCGCTTCATGGTCATTGGCGCTAGCGCTAGCGCTAGACATGGTTGACTCCATCGGTTGCCGGAGCCATAGCCAGGTGAAAGCGGAATGGGCACTCGCCGGCTGATCGCTCGCGACGATCTTCTCGCCACTATGGATCGCGCGGTGGCGAGCAAGGTGACGATCATCTCGGCTCCGGTCGGCAGCGGCAAGACGTCGCTGCTGCGTGCCTGGGCCGACCGGCCGGGTCAGGGGCACCGGCTTGCTGTCATGCAGGTGCAGCGCGATCAGCAAGACGCCCAGCAGTTCTGGCTGGCCCTGCTCAGCGCGGTTCGTCATGCTTCCGGTACAACCAGCGGCGCGGGACCGCCGGCCGCAACACCGGAGTTCAACGGGCGGGCGATGGTCGACCGGGTGCTATCGGAACTCGAGGACCAGCGCGGCCGCGTCGTGCTGATGATCGACGATCTGCACGAGCTGACCTCGCCCGAGGCCCTGGACCAGCTCACCCGGCTGCTGACAAACCTTCCCCCGAACGCGCACGCGGTGCTGGCCACGCGTCACGATGTGCGGCTGCGCCTGCATCGGCTGCGCCTGGCCGGTGAGCTAGCCGAGATCCGCGCGGCGGACCTGCGTTTCACCGAACGTGAAACACGCGAGCTGCTCGACGCCTCGGGCATCGAGCTGTCCGAGGCCGGCGTGGCGCTGCTGCGTCAGCGGACCGAAGGATGGGTCGCAGGCCTCCGCCTCGCGGCGATCGCCCTGGCCGATCACCCCGACCCCGAGCAGTTCGTCGCGGAGTTCTCCGGCAGCGACCGCACGGTCGCGGAGTACCTGGTCGCCGAAATGCTCGGGCGCCAGCCCGACGATATCCTGCAACTGCTGTTGCGGACCTCGCTGCTCGACCAGGTCAGTGGTGAACTGGCCGACCTGCTCACCGCCCGCCCGGGCTCGGAACGGATCCTGCTGGCACTGGAAGACGCGAACGCGTTTGTCGTGTCGCTCGATCCCGAGCGGACGTGGTTCCGATACCATCACCTGTTCGCGGATCTGCTCCGGCTGGAGCTACGCCGGAGGCTGCCCGAGCAAGTGCCGGCGCTGCACCGGCAGGCCGCCGAGTGGTTCGTCCAGCATGGCCAGGCGGCCGACGCCATCCGGCACACCCAGGCGGCGGGCGACTGGCCCGATGCGGCCCGGCTGCTCGCCGACTATTCGTTCAGCCTGACCATGGACGGGCAGGAGCAGACCGTCCGGGCGCTCCTACAGGCCTTCCCGCCGGGCGCGGACTACCCTGAGCTGGCCCTGATTCGCGCAGGGTATAACCTCGCCGGGGGACGCCTGGACGAGGCGGCCGCGCACCTGGCGGTCGCCGAGGCGTACGCGGAGACGGCGGCGCCGGATCGTCAGCGCCGCCTCCGGGTAGCGGTCGCGTCGCTGAAGCTGGCGCTGGCCGCGCGGCGCGGTCACCTGGCCGGCGTTACCGAACAGGCCAGGTTCCTCGATTCCCCGGTAACCGGGCAGTCGGACGAGGACATCGCGCTCAGCAATGACCTGCGGGCAGTGGCGCTGATGACCCTGGGGACCGTCGAAGCGTCCCTGGGGCTGCCAGGCGCCGAACGGCACCTCCGGGAGGGCGCCGTCCTGGCCCGGAAGATCGGCCGACCCTACCTCGAAGTCAGATGCCTCGTACAACTCGGGTTCGCGTCGAAGATCCACTCGTCCGCCACTACCCGGAGGCGCTGCCAGGAGGCGATAGCGCTCGCCGAGCGGCACGGCTGGGGCGCGGAGTGGTATATGGCGCCCGCGCTGATAACGCTGGCCGACACGATGGTGTGGACGGGTGAGTTCGACGAAGGCGAGCGATGGCTGCAACGTACCCTGCGGGCCCTGCAGGCAGACACCGGGCCGGACATCAGGCAGCTGGTACACATCGTGAGCGGTATGCTGCAGGCCTGCCGCGGCCGCCACCATGAGGCGCTGCAGGAGTTCAGCGAGGCCCAATACCTGGGATCCCAGCTAGAGGGATCGCACGCGCTGGCGAGCCAGGTGACCGGCTGGATGCTGGCCACCCAAGCCCGCCTGGGGACGCCTGGCGAGGCCGGTGCCTCGCTTGCAGCGCTCGCCGATGAGCAGGCCAGCTCGGGCGAGATACACGATGCCCGCGCGGCGATCTGCCTCGCGGAAGGCGATCCGGCCGGGGCCCTCGGCGCGGTGCAGGACGTTCTGGACGGCACGGCCCCCGTCATCGGGTGCGGCACCGTCGTGGAGGCGCAGCTGCTGGCCGGGCTCGCCCACCGGCAGCTCGGTGACCAGCGCGCGGCGAACCAGGCCGCCGAACGGGCGTTGGCGCTCGCGGAGCCAAACCGGCTGATCCTGCCGTTCGTGATGACAGGCTCCCGGGAGCTGCTCGAGGCCCTGCCGCGGCACCAGACCGCGCACGCCGCGCTGCTCGCCGACATCCTCGACGTCTTGCACGGCTCATCCCGGAAGGCCGACGATCAGCCTCCACCGCAGGACGCCGAGGAGCTCAGCCCGGGCGAGCTGAGGGTACTGCGATATCTCCCGACGAACTTGTCGCGGTCTGAGATCGCAGGCGAGCTGTCCGTCTCGCGGAACACCGTCAGCACGCACATCCGCAACATCTACGCCAAGCTCCAGGTCCGTGACCGGTCCTCGGCGGTCCAGCGCGCGCGGGAACTGCGGTTGCTGGGCGGCCGACCGCGCGCGCTTGCCCGACGGTCACCTGATCGTGGTGACGCGTAGTCACCTCCCAGCCCGTGACCATGGGCTCATGGACCCAGCATCCGCCAGGTACACGATCCGGATCAACGGCCACCTCGGCGCTACCGTCCTGTCAGCCTTCCCGGCGCTGGTGTCGCGGCGGCATGGCGCGCACACCTTGCTCACTGGCGTGCTGGACCGGTCCGCGCTGTACGGCGTCCTGACCGAGATCGAGGCGCTCGGCCTGGACCTCCTCGAGCTCCGCCAGCTCGCACCGCAACGCAAATCAGCAGAATCCGGCGACAGACGCTCACCTTGATGCCCGCTAACTATGAAGACGATGACCAACCCATGGCCGGGGAAGAGAGCGGCTCGGTGACCGAAGATTCCAGCCGTGCGCATGGCTGCCGCAGGGACGCTCTTACCTGCGCAACGCTGACCCGATGCTGGCCCGGCTCAGCAACGATGGCGTGTGATGACCGCGTTAGCGTTGTGCGCACTTTGATCGCGTCCGAAGCGGATGCGCGATCAGCCACGGCCGCTCCTTTGCTCGCGCCAGATCCAGGCCAAGACACGCGGCTGTTGAGGGTCAGCAGCCGCCACCCATGCCGGATCGTTCACCCCAGTCGAGCTCGAGAAATTCGGGCTATCCAACCTGCCGCGCCTTTGTCGCCCTCCGGTCGCCCGCCGGGTCGCGTTTGGTTTAACAGGAATGAACGCTGACGACCCCAGATACGGCACATCGCCAGATGGCGACGGCCAGATGGGAGACGCGCGAGATCGCCCGGACGCCGGACGGTTCGCAGTCTTACGACAACGTGGCAATGTATTACGACCGGCTCGCGCGAACGCAGGACGGCCCCTGGCGTTTCGCCGAACGGCGCTACTACTACATCTGGCTCTGCAGCGCTGATCTCGTGGGTCGCTCGATCCCCCGCCCGGATGACCCGGCATAATCGCACGGACCCGGCCGAGGACCAAGCCGCGGAGTCCGCGAGATCCCGTGAGCTGTTCATGCCGGAGTCGTTGCTGCGCGGTCCCGGCTAGGCGAATCACCGAGAATCGGTGATGACCTCTCACCTGCCTGGCGGAAAGCCTGGGTCCGTGGCCACCGACATCGGGCGCCCGGACATGACAAAGCGCAACCGCGACCTGGAGCACCGGGGGCCGGCGGCTTCACCGCCAGGAGCGGCCAGGCCACCAGGCCGCCGGCCGGCAACCCCCGCGCGCACAGGCACCGCGGCTCACCGGTTGGTCCTGGCGCGCCTGACCTGCCGCGCGCGGCCGCCGCCTGGCCGGCTTCCTCCCGCAGGGCCGACTGGCCGAGGTCGACGACAGCTCCACCCTCATCCCCTGGACCAGCCAGTCAGGCGTGTGCTTACGCAGCTCATCAGGAATTCACCCACACCGGGCACACTCCCAGCCACGCTGCCGGCACTGCCGCCCCAACAGGCTGCACCCCAGGACACGTCCATGCAGGTCACCCGGGACGCTGCAGACGACCGGACGCCAGCAGCGAACGGGGAGCTCGCCGCCGCAGCGTTCGCGGCGAGGCGGCGCGAGCCGTGACCGCCGCCGGGCGCCGCGGGCCGCGGCTGCGCTGGCGGCCGCTGTCAGGGAACCTGATCGACCGGCGCGGGGCCGCGCTGGCTCCGCCGGTCCTGCTGGCGGTCGCGCTGAACGTCGCGGCTGTGGCAGGGCTGACCGACGTCGCAGGTTTCCACGCCGTGCATGCGTCGCTGATCAGGATTCAGTGGCCGTGGCTGTGCGTGGTGGTTGCCGCGCTCGCGTTGTCGGCGATCGGCTATTACCTCGCCTACCGGCGGATCTACGCCGCCGAGGGCGGCTATGAGCTGAGCCGCCGCCAGCTCACCGCCATCGTGGCGGCGGGGTTCAGCGGCTTTTTCTCCACCGGAGGAATGAAGCCGGATGGGCTGGTTCTGGAGAACCGCGGCGCTAGCCGGCGCGAGGCGATGGTCCGCGTCACGACGCTGACCGGCATGGAGCAGGCGATCCTGGCGCTGTACGGGTGCGCGGCGTCCATCGCCTGGCTGAGCCTGGGCCTGCCGGGAGTGCCCGCCGATGTCACGCTGCCGTGGGCGGTCATCCCGGTCCCGGCGTTCGTGGCGGCGTTCTGGCTGGCGTCCCGGTACCGGGCCCGGCTGGCCGGGCGGGCCGGCTGGCGGGCCAGGGTCTCGGTGTTCCTCGACGCGGTGCTCCTCATCCGGGCGCTGTTCGCCCGCCCGGTCCGGCACCGCGGCGCGATCGCAGGCATGGCAGTGTTCTGGGCCGGCGACGCGCTGGCCGTCTGGGCCGGCCTGGCCGCGTTCGGCTTGGTGATGAACGGCGCCGCGCTCCTCGTGGGCTACTGCACCGGGATGGTGTTCACCCGCCGGGTCGCCCCGCTGGCCGGGGCGGGAACGCTGGTGCTGATCCTGCCGCTGACGATCTGGGCCAGCGGGGCGCAGCTGGCCACCGCCATCACCGGCGTCGCCGCCTACCGCCTGCTGGGGATCCTGTCGTTGCCGCCCGCGCTGGCGAGCCTGCCCGTGCTGCGCGAAACAACCGTCAGGCCGCGATAACCAGGCGCGCCCTGCCCGGCAAGCGCCACCGACCAGCGGTCCGGCAGCGACCCGAGGCCCGCGACGCCGCCCCAGATGCCAACGACGCCGCCCCGCCGCCGGCCGGGAAGGCCGCGGCGCGCAGGGTCAAGCCGAGCGGGACAACGATCGCAGTCCCGGTCCCCGGGCTCGACCTGAGTAACCCCACCATTGAAGTCAGTATGAAGCGGCCGGCTCCGGTGGCCGCCCGTAGGCCTGTTGGCTTATCTCGCGGGTCGCCGGAAGCTGGAAGGTGCAAGTTTCCCCAGTTCCGGTGCCGTTATGGCGGAAGGGAGCCGGCCGTCATGTCCAGTGTGGCATCACAGGCGGGGCTGATCCATCTGGGGATGGATACCTCGAAGAACACGATCGTGGTAGCGACGCTGCTGCCGGGCCAGGACAGCCCGGCCACGGACCGGATCGCCAATGAGGAGGCGGCGATCCGGCGGCTGATCGGCCGGTTTGCGGACCCGTCCGTGCTGCGGGCTGGTATGAGGCGGGGCCGGGGGGCTATGAGCTGTACCGGCTGCTGGCCTCGATGGGGGGTGGCGTGCCAGGTGGTGGCGCCGTCGCTGATCCCTAAAGGCGGGTCGGACAAGGTCAAGACGGATAAGCGGGACTCGCGGCGGCTGGCCCGGCTGGGCCGGGCCGGGGAGCTGACGCCGGTGCGGGTCCCGTCTCCGGCGGAGGAGGCGGTGCGGGACCTGGTGCGGGCCCGGGACGCGATGCTGGCCGACCGCAAGCGGGCGCAGCAGCGGCTGACCGCGGTGCTGATGCGGCACGGGCGGGTCTGGCGGGGCGGGTCGTACTGGACGGCGGCGCACCGGGCGTGGATCGCCGCGCAGCGGTACGGCGAGCCGGCGCTGGCCGCGGCGGTCGGGTACTACCGGGCCACGCTGGCCGTCCGGGAGGCCGAGCTGGCCAGCCTCGAGGCCGAGCTGATCCCGTGGGCCGGGCGCGAGCCGCTGGCCGGGCCGGTGGCCCGGCTGGGCTGCTACCGCGGCATCGCCGAGCTGGGCGGGCTGACCCTGGCCGCCGAGGTGGTGGACTGGCGCCGGTTCCCCGCCGCCCGGGCGTTCATGAGCTATCGGCAATCTCGCCGGAGGTGGCGGGCCAGGCGCTTGACCCAGTCCTGAGGCGGCCTCCCTGCCGACTCGGTACCGCCTGCAGGTGGCGGTCGCATGGCGGTTGAGCGGCACAGAACAACCGGTTACGTGCCGGCGGCGCACCCCTGGGCCGACTCGCTCGGGTCCGGTGACGTAACGTCGTCGGGGCCACCTCTCCAACCCCGAGGAGAACCCCATGCCTGGTCCCACCGTCGTCCTC
>Ga0307478_10003237_pt1 | contig 12192 bp, 12 predicted proteins | sample atmos_gasesECM4C_2_FD_203713 | JGI IMG/M metagenome (GOLD analysis project Ga0307478, IMG submission 203713) | Hardwood forest soil microbial communities from Morgan-Monroe State Forest, Indiana, United States - atmos_gasesECM4C_05 | ecosystem: Environmental > Terrestrial > Soil > Temperate...
TGTGCTGTTTCCCGGGAAAAATTTTGAAACGCAGAGGGCGCAGAGAAAGGCCGCGGAGAGCCGCAGAGAAAAGCCGCAGAGGACGCGAAGAGGAGCTTCAGAGCGCGCTGCGAAAACCGCCTATACGGTTACGACTTTTTGACGCTGGAGGGTTGCAGCGGTGTGCAGGTGGCAGATGGCGATGGCGAGAGCATCGGAGGCATCGGCGGGCTCGGGAGGCTCGGCCAGGTCGAGCAACCGCGTCACCATGTGCTGAACCTGGTGCTTCTCCGCCCGGCCATAGCCTACGACGGCGGATTTGATGGAGAGCGGGGCGTACTCGGCGACTTCGAGTCCGGCCGCCGCCGCGGCCAGCATCGCGACCCCGCGTACCTGACCCAGTTTGAGAGCGGACTTCACGTTGACCGCGTAGAAGACGTCTTCAATCGCAACCTGGTCAGGGTTGTGGTCGCAAATCAGAGAATGAAGCTGGTCATAAATGCGATTGAGGCGCAGCGGAAGAGATTCGCGCGTTGAGAGCTTGATCGCACCGCAGGTCAGACAAGTGAGGCGTCCGGAGGCGGCGAGTTCGACGACGCCAAAACCTGTGTACTCGGTACCGCAGTCAATGCCGAGGACGCGCATAGGCTGAGTGTATCGTGACTGGGGCTTGATAGCGTTGACTGCATTTGCACCTACTAGGCGTTTCGACGGGCGAGGACGCCCGTCGCTCCACCGACGTGTTGGGTGGAGTCGGCGTTCGGAGTATCTCGGAAGCGTGCCCATCTCAGCAGCAGCGTGGGCGCCTCTCGCGTTGACACTGACTTTCTCGCAGGAACGCGGCGTAGGCGTGGCGTGAACTCGTGAGGTGGTGACGGTCTAGAAATCGCGCGTAGGCGGATTCGTCGAAGATCTCGCGCACGGCCGACCGCAAAACGCTAGCAACCATCTTGAGAAACTGGGCAAGATCCCGCAGCCGGCGGCGAGGGTGGTCGTTCCTACGCGAATCGTGCGGCTTCAGGCCGAAAGATTCTCTCAACTGTGATTTCATCCCTGCTCCTCCGTAGCAAAGCGGGAAGCGACGAACGGCGATTCGCGCAGAGTCGGCTGCTTGCGTCCGGCAAGGATGCGAATCCACTCGGCGGCAGACTCGATCAGGATCATCGCGATCATGAGGATCAGAATCGCCGTGACGGCGGCGTCCAGACGATCGTTGAAGATCAGGCGCGCATTGGCGGCAGTCGATGCGCCTGCCGCGACCTGGCGCGCGTGCGACAGAAAACCGATGCGCGGGTTGGGATCGAAAATTTTGTAGTACGACGCAGAAAACGTGACGGCCACCAACCATATGAGCGGCACCAGGGTGACGGCCGCGTAACGGGCGCGGCCCATCTTCACGATGATGGTCGTTGCGACGCACAGGGCGACCGCTGCGAGTAGCTGGTTCGAGATGCCGAACAGCGGCCACAACGAGTTGATGCCGCCGAGCGGGTCTTTCACGCCCTGCCACAGGAAATATCCCCAGGCACCGACGATGAGCGCGCTATTGGCCAGGATGCTTGGGTACCAACTGGTGCGGCCGAGCGGCTTCCAGACGTGGCTAAGGGCGTCTTGCACCATGAAGCGGCCAACGCGAGTACCGGCATCGAGGACGGTCAATATAAAGAGGGCTTCGAACATGATGGCGAAGTGATACCAGATGGCCATCAGCGCCTGCCCGCCAATGCTGTGCGCGAAGATGTGGGCCATGCCGACGGCGAATGCGGGCGCGCCTCCGGTGCGATTGAAAAGTGTCTGTTCGCCAACGGCGTTTGCCAGCGAGTGCATGTCAGCCGCAGTCACAGGGAATCCCCAATTGCTGATGGTCGCGGTGGCTGCTTCGGGTGCCTGGCCGACAATCCCCGCAGGGCTGTTGATTGAGAAGTAAGTTCCGGGTTGCAGCACGCACGCCGCGATGACCGCCATGATCGCGACCATGGATTCACAGGCCATCGCACCGTAGCCGACCATGCGGGTCTCGGTCTCACGCGAAATCAGCTTCGGCGTTGTGCCGCTGGCGATCAGAGAATGGAAGCCACTGATGGCACCGCAGGCCACGGTCACGAACGCGAAGGGAAACACGTTGCCGGCGAAGACCGGGCCCGTACCGTCAATGAAGCGAGTCAGCGCGGGCATGTGCAGCGTGGGGCGAAGCGCGACGATTCCGAGTGCCAGCATGGCGATGGTACCGAGCTTTACGAACGTGCTGAGATAGTCGCGCGGCGCCAGCAGCAGCCAGACCGGGAGCGCCGAGGCGGCAAATCCGTAGATGATGATCAGGATGGCGAGGGTCGGTGCAGTCAGCGTGAAGAAGCGCCCGACCGATGGGGTATGCGAGGCCCACTGGCCTCCCCAGATAGCGAGCAGTACCAGCAGAAATCCAAGAATCGAACTCTCGAGAACTTTGCCGGGGCGGATGCGGCGCAGGTAGACACCCATCAGAAGCGCGATGGGGATGGTCATGGCGATGGTGAACGTTCCCCAGGGACTCGCCTTCAGTGCGTTCACTACGATGAGGGCGCATACGCCCAGCAGAACGACAATGATGCTGATGACCGCGACGTAGGCGACGAAGCCACCGACGCGGCCGATCTCGTCCTTGGCCATCTCGGTGAGGGACTTGCCGTCGCGTCGCACGGAGAAGAGCAGGATCACGAAGTCCTGCACGCAGCCACCAAAGACCGCGCCGGCGAGAATCCAGAGCGTTCCGGGAAGATATCCAAATTGCGCGGCGAGGACCGGGCCGACCAGCGGGCCGGGGCCGGCGATGGCAGCGAAGTGATGGCCGAACACCACCCATTTGTTGGTGCGGACGAAATCGCGCCCGTTCTCAAGGCGCTCCGCGGGAGTGGCGCGCATGGCGTCGAGAGCAAGCACGCGGGCCGCGATGAATTTGCTGTAGAAGCGATACCCGAGCGCGTAACTGCAAACCGCCGCCACGACCAGCCACATGGCGTTGATTTCTTCGCCGCGGTGGAGCGCGATGGTGGCCACCGCAAGGACGCCGGCCATCGCTACCACCAGCCACACGACTGCGCGCACCGGTTTCGACATGGATTGAGATCTCCGAATATGGGGAGCCGGCATGCGGCCGACTCGAGTTGGAGTATTTTGTCGAATCTCGATGCGGGTTGCAAACTCGCGCGGACGACCAACCGCACCTGCCCAGCAGAATGCGTGTGGAATTTCGAGCCTTCCGGTTTTTCCCGGCAGTGCCAGCTTCGTTGACCGGGCATCCGGTCGGGAAAAGACGGCAACCCATTGTTAGGTGCATGCGTCACAAAGCTTTCCCGAGTTTCGAGGCTAAACTGTTTAGTGGTAATCTTGAGCTTCCGCCCAAGTCGCCGGAAGAGGTTTGTCCCCTGATGCAGTGCACCGGCAGGAGACTCCACCGAGAAGAGACCAGAAACCCAAGAACTCACTTAAGGAGCAAGGCATGAAGATCGGCATGTTAACGGGTGGCGGCGATTGCCCGGGCTTGAATGCGGTGATCCGCGCCGTGGTGCGCAAAGGCACGTTTCACTACCAGGATGAGTTTGTCGGCTTCATGGAAGGCTGGCGCGGATTGCTGGAAGACAAGTCGATGCCGCTCGATCTCGAGACGGTCGGTGGAATCTTGCCGCGGGGCGGCACGATCTTGCGGACGTCGAGGACGAATCCGGCAAAGAAGCCGGACGGCATCGAGCAATGCATGGCCACTCTCAAGAGGTACGGGTGCGACGCGCTGATCGCCATCGGCGGCGACGACACATTGTCGGTCGCGCAGAAGCTGTTTCAGAAAGGCGTGCAGATCGTGGGCGTCCCAAAGACGATTGACAACGATCTGAACGGAACCGACTTTACTTTTGGATTCGATACAGCGGTGAACGTGGCCACGGGCGCGATCGATCGCGTGCATACCACGGCCGAGGCGCACAACCGCGTCATCGTGGTGGAAGTCATGGGGCGCAATTCCGGCTGGATTGCGATTTACAGCGGCGTCGCCGGGGGAGCCGATGTCATTCTGATTCCGGAAGTCCCGTTCGACATTGAGAAAGTCGCAGAACTGATCCGCCAGCGCCATGCGCGTGGACGCTACTTCAGTATTGTGGTGGCGGCGGAAGGCGCGAAGTTCGCCCATGCCAGTGATTCGCTGGTGGTGCAGAACCTGGGCAAGGATGAGTTTGGCCATGAGCGGCTGGGTGGCATCGGGAATGTGCTGGCGCAGGAAATCGAGAAGCGCACTGGATTCGAGACTCGCTCGGTGGTTCTGGGACACATCCAGCGAGGCGGTTCCCCGAGCGCGTTCGACCGCGTGCTCGCCACCCGCTACGGATTGGGCGCCATCGACATGGTGCACCGCGGAGAATGGGGGAAGATGGCGGCGCTGCGCGGAAACCACATCATCTCCATTCCTCTACTCGATGCCATTTCCACCAACCGCAAGGTCGATCCGGAGCTGATCGAAGTGGCAAACGGCATTCTCGACAAGTTGGTGAAAGACAACGAACCCGCAATGAAGGGCTAGCTACCAGCCGGCAGTCGCCAGTCGCCAGTCGTCAGCCAGTGAGGCTGAAGGCTGGCGATTTTCTTTGTCTCCGGCTTGAAATGCTGGTCTGCCTCCCGGGTACTTTCGTGCGTTCTGATCCCGTTGCGTGTGACCGGGATCACTGGCGGGCCCGCCTGACCGCGCCATAATTTGGACAGGAGCCAGGCCCAAGGTTTCGGACCTGCAAGGAGGACGACCATGAAATCCTGGCGTGTAGTCCTGGCGTTCGCGGCTATGCTGATGCTCAGCGGGTCAGCGTGGGCGGCGCAGAAACCCGAGAACGAAGCGGTTCCCAAGTACGACAAGTCCACCGAGGCAGTATTCAAGGGCACGGTAGACGACGTGAAGGACCGCGAGTGCCCGGTGAGCCGTGGCATGGGTTCGCACCTCATGTTGAAGCTTGCCGATGGCAAAATGATTGAAGTTCACCTGGCACTCACCAAGTTCGTGACCCAGTACGAACTGGTCTTTCATAAGGGCGACGTGGTCGAAGTCACCGGAGTCCGAGTGAAATTTGAAGGTACGGAAACGATTTTCGCGCGCAAGATCAAGCGCGGCGAGGACGAATTTCTGTTTCGCGACAACGACGGCAAGCCGCTGTGGTAGGCGGGCCGAAACGGCTGGTCAGCAGGGCGACCTGAGCTCCTGCCGTGTGCAGGAACGGGCAGGCCAAACCCCGGGCTGAGAGATTCGAACCGGAATCATCCGCGTCCCCGGCGGCCTGCCCTTCTTCGTTTTCTTCTCGTAATCCAACCTCACAAGTTTCTTCGACGATAGGCGCCAGCCGCGTTTGGTTGCGTCCAGAGTGCGGGTTGTCTCTGGCAATCAGGCTATGATGTTCGGACCATGGACTCACGAGCACGAAGATCGCCGGCGCAATGGCTGAATTCTCGCCGTCTTCTCGTGCATGGATGGATCTTCGCGCTGTGTCTGTGGTCGAGCTTCCTTTGGATATTCAGCGCTCCCGGAATCATCGGCCGCAACGGTGTTACAAAGGGTTCGGATTTCGTTCATTTCTACACATTAGGGTCGCTGGCGAGGGAGCATCGCGGCAGCGAGCTTTATGACACGGCGGCGCAATCGGATCTGGCATTGCGTAAGATTCCGCAGGCAGGGCGCTTGTTCTTCGTTCCGCTTTATGGCCCGCAGGTTTCGCTGCTGTTTGCCCCATTGGCGGCTCTTCCCTACTCCGTCGCTCTTGCCGTGTGGCTGACTCTGAACGCAGCGATCTATGGAGCCTGCTGCTACGCGGTGTGGAAGACTTGTCCCAGCCTGAGCACACAAGGACGCCACGTCTTGATCCTGGCGCTGGGATATCCGGCATTCTTTCACCTGCTGGTATGGGGGCAAACGTCGGGGCTAGCCCTGGCTTGCTTCACGCTGGCATATCTCGCGCTGCGGTCAGGACACGGGTTTGCCGCCGGGCTGGCGATTGGCTGCCTGATGTTCAAGCCGCAGCTCGCACTGGCTGCGGCGTTCATATTTCTGCTGGCGGGAGAATGGAGCGTAATCTTCGGCGCGATTCTCTCGGCTGCGGCGCAATTGGCGGTGGGGCTTCTCTACTTTGGCTCTGCGGTGATGCAGGATTATTTGCATCATCTGCTCGGAGTAAAGCACGTGCTCGCGCGGTTGGAGCCGCGACCCTATCAGATGCATTCGCTTCGGGCTTTCTGGGCGATGCTGATTCCGTCGCAGCGGGTAGCCTTTGGGTTTTATATCGCGAGCGCAGTAGCTGTGCTGGTGTGGATGTTCCTCTATTGGAAGAGCCAGGCACCGCTGGGGCTTCGCTACTCCGCTTTGCTGATTACTACCGTACTCGTGGCGCCGCATCTGACCGTGTACGACCTGGTGATTCCCGCACCGGCATTTCTGTTGCTCGGCGATGAGGCGGTTGCAAATGCAGATTTTCGGCGTCGCGCCGGATGGCTGCTCTACCTTTGCTATGCGCTCCCACTGATCGGCCCGCTCAGCCGCTGGACGCACCTGCAGTTATCGGTGGTGGCAATGGTGGCGCTGCTGTGGACGGTGTGGCGTTTCCGCGAGAAACGTGAGGCATCGAATTTGCTGGCAAGCGGGATCGCGCTGGCGTAAGGCTTTTCACGACAGAGGACACAGGGAAACACAGAGGGGGTTGATTCGACTCCGCCTAGGTCGCGATCTTTACTGAGCTTCCGAAAAAGAATTGCAGTGCCTCGGGAAAGCGCGCGGCCCATGCGGCTTCGCTATGGGTGGCGCCATCCGCGACCACGACGCGCAGTCGTCGATCGTCGAGACCGCTACGCCGGAGAATGCGCTCGAGTTCGCGAACGTTCTCGACTGTCTGCCTATCTTTGTCGTCGCGCCCGATCTCGCGGGTACCGGTCCCGAGGAAAATTTTCTCCGGCCACTCGCGAAAACCACGAGCGTCGCGCAAGACTTGCCGATTCGCCACCCAAAGCGACGGACTTTCGATGAGAACCTTCCCAAACACGCCAGGCGCAGCGATGACGACGTACAAGGCGATCAGGCCGCCCAGTGACGACCCGCCAAGCAGCGTAGTTTCGGGACCCTTGGCGACGCGGTAGTTTTGCGCGACAAAGGGCATCACTTCCTCAGTGAGAAATTGGGGATAGCGTTCGCCGAGCGGGCGGAGTATCAGCGGGTTCAGAGAGCGATACGGAAGATACTCCTTCAGACGTTCGACGCGGGCGTTGTCGATGCCGACGAAAATCGCGGGAGGGATAGCTCCCGCGCGAATCATGCGGTCGGCAGTTTCGTCCACTTGCCACTCGATCCCTGTGAAAGACGTCGCGCCGTCAAACAGGTTCTGGCCGTCGTTCAGATAGAAGACGGGATAGCGGTGCCCGGAGTTTTCAGGAAGGTCGTAGCCGGACGGAACCCAGACTCGCAGGAAACGCTTGTTGTGAAAGATGCGGCTGGGAAACTCGTGCAAGCGCAGTTCGCCGACTACCGACGATAGGGTTTCCGGAGTACCTGGTTGGGCCGGGAGATGAAGTTGTGAGATGTCGCTCATGAGGGCTGTGGATTCTGTTCTGTCAGGCAGCTTCCGGCTGTTTCAGCTGCCGCACTAGCAACAAAGAAAGTACCGAGATGATAAAGATGAGCATGAGCGAACTCAGGCACAGAATGCACCAGGTCGCGAGAATGAATTTTTCGACGTAGGTGAGATAGAGAGCGAAACCCAACCCGGCGAGCGAGGCGGCAACCAGAATCAACGGCGTCTCGGCCTTGGCGCGATAAAAGGTCGCAAATGCCAGCAGGGCCGCGTAGCCGAGAATACCAATCAGCGCGACCGGCACTCCCGCCACGGTGGAGTACTCACTGCGGTTCACGATGTCGCAGTTAAAGGACTGGCCGAAATCGCAGAACGAGGTTTTTGACTTGCGGAAGTGATGGTCGAGCGACACCGACGACACGGCGATCCCGAGCACGGCAAAAATCGCAATCGTCCGATAGAGCCGGCGGGCGCAGCTATTCATTCAAGGAACACCCGGTGCGCATGCTTAGATCGGCCAGCGGAATGGCGCCCTCTACGCGTTCTCCCATCGGAGGAAACTGCCACGTCGGAAAGTGCTTGATGCCGGCGTCCATGCAAACGGGCAGAACTTTGGAGGTATCGCCCTGCACGCCGCACTCTGTGTAGGGCACGAATTTAAACGAGGCCTCAAACATCTCCTTCTGCTCGGCGCAATGCGGACACCAATAGGCGCCGTACATTTTGACGTCGTGCTGCGCGAGACAGCGAGCGAAGGTGTCGTAGCGGTGCGAACGGCGATAGTAGCCGACGTAGTAGGTGGCTCCGAGCGCGGCTACGATGACTACGCCGATGATCACCTTACGCAGAAATGCGGGATCGCGTTCCGGAGTTTCCTGCTCCCGCGACTGCTGGCGTTCCTTCCTTTGTTGCGACATAGAATTTTTATACCACGACGCGCAGAGCCGACGGCAACACGTCGAGAGATTCGAGTTGCAGAGTTAGAGCCTCCCCATCGACCATAACGTCGACCGGAGCATCGAGGTCGAAATCGATGCGTCGCGCAGCATGCCGCTCGGCCAGGGGGTGGTGGATGTGGGTGCCGTCGTAGAGCGTAGAAAGATTGCGGATCAGGCCAATGCGTCCGATCGGCCCCCAGCGCACGTACTCGATGAGGCCGTCGTCGACCTCGGCGTTGGGCGCGATCATCATGGTGCCACCAGTGAACTTGCTGTTGTTGAAAGTAAGGAATAGGCAACGGCGCGTGTCAGGGACACCGTCTTCTTCGAGGCGCAGGGGAAATGGCCGGCGGCGTAGTTGCGTCAGCCGCAGAAAGATGGAAAGAAAGTAGCCGGGCTCGCCCCATCCGGCAAAGGTACGTGAGCGCGTGGCATTCACGTCGGCGGCGAATCCAACGCTGAGCAGATTGATGTAATGGATGATCCCTTCCCTGTGGCGCATGCGCAGAACATCGCAGGCACGCCTGCGCCGCGCGAGCAACGCTTCCATGGCGCCTTCCACGCCGAGCTTGGTGAAATCGCGCAGGAACGAATTGCCCGTACCCAGAGGCAGAAATCCGAGAACAGGGGTCTCGCCATTCTCGACGCCAGGAAAGAGGCCGTTCACGATTTCGTAGGAAGTACCATCGCCACCCACCGCGAGAAAGCGACGGTAGCCACGACTGTAATAGTCGTGCGCGATGCGTGTGGCATCGCCGGGCCGGGAACTTTCCACCGTTTCCAGCGTGAGCCCGCCGGCGCGAAGGCGATCGAGGGCTGGACCGACGAGCTTGCGGCAACGGCCTCCACCAGCCGCCGGATTGATGATTGCGAGGAAGGTGTCGTTCACAGGCGGACGATGGCCGTTCGTTCCACGGTTTTGGCGATTTCCTCAGCCAGGCCGTTACGCTTGATCTTGAGCGACGCGGTACGCGGGAAGTCGCGGTCCCAGATCAGGTAACCGTCGATGCGCTTGAAGTCGGGGAGAAGGCGATTGCGGACGTTGATTTCTTCGACCAGAGCCGTGTCGGGTTGCTGATTCGGTTCGAGACGCACGGCGAGAAACAGTGTTTCGTTGCGCAGTTCTTTCGCCAGCCATACATAATTTGCGGCAAAGATGCAGTACTCCTTCACGGGCAGGCCTTCGAACACGGTCTCGATGTCCTCGGGATAGATGTTCTTTCCACCCTCGGTGACGATCATGTTCTTCTTCCGCCCGAACAACTGCAGGTGCCCGGTGAAATCGAAGCGGCCCAGGTCTCCGGTGAGCAGCCATCCATCGACGATGGTTTCCGCAGTCAGCTCGGGATCGTCGAGATAGTGCGACATTACGGTCTTGCTATGCACGGAAACTTCGCCGATGCCCTCCGAGTCGGGGCTTAGTACCCGCAATTCGACTCCGGGAAGCGGCCGGCCGACGGTGTCGGCACGGAAGGGTTTGAAGTCGTTCAACGTCAGGGCGGTGCCCGCCTCGGTGAGCCCATAGCCGTTGGCAACAGGGATACCGAGGTCGTAGAAGAATTGCAAGGTAGAAGGCTCCATGAAGGCGCCGCCGGTGAAGAGCGCGAGCAGTTGCCCGCCGAACGCTTTATGCACCTGGCCCAGCAATTTCCGGCTGAGCTTGACGTTTGGTCTCCGCCGGGTGAGCAGCTTATTGAGCGCGATCATGCGGTTCAGCATGAAGCGCTTGGCTCCGCGCAGTTCGTCGAACTTCGCTCGCAACCCGCGTTCCAGGTTCTTGAGCACCATGGGAACGAGGCTCATGTAGCTGATGCGATAACGGACGAAGGCATCGCGAACGTATTCGGGGCGCAATGTGCGCAGATGCACTACGCAAGCACCGCAGACGAATGGGCCGATAAAGCCGACCATGAAATCAATGGCGTGGTTGGTAGGCAGAATGCTCAGGTAGCGCACGCCGGGCCAGAACGGATACCAGGCAGTCAGAGAGATGCACTGCTCGAGATAGTTCTCGTGCGTGAGCACGCATCCTTTGGGGCGACCGCCCGTACCGGACGAGTACACAATGCAAGCCACATCTTCCGGCTGGCGATCGATGAAGATGGGATCGCCCTTGCGATGAAAGTCCTCCCAGCGGTACGCACCCCCGAGATCGGTACGCAACGGGGACTCGGCGACTAGCACCGTCTTGACACCGTGATTCTTGAACTCGGGCGACTGCATGATCGCCCGCCACAGGTAGTACTCGACGATGAGAAACTTCGCCTTGCTGTGCTTGAGCAGCTGAAGATGTTCAGCAGCAGTGAGTTTGAAGTCGAGAGGAACAAGCACGCCGCCACAATAGAAGATGGCGTAGGCGGAGACCAGCCACTTGGACTGGTTAGTCATGATGATGGCGGCACGGTCGCCCTCGCGGAAGTCGGCGTCTTGCAGGGCGCGTGTCAGGGGGCGAGCGAGTTCCTTGAAATCCGAATAGGTGAGGCGGGTCTTCTCCTTGTCGCGGTCGGCCTCGATGAGACAGGTTTCGTTGGGCCAATGCTCGAGCGCATCGCGCAAGGCAGCCCCTAACGACGGATATTGGCGCAAATCCAGCATGAAAGGGTTATTTCACCACACGGCGAGGAAGCGCCGGGAGACAACCGCTAGTAATCAATGCATTACCTTTCGGCCCACTCCTACAATCTCGACTGAATGCGATTCGCCAGGGTGCGGAAGTCGGTGACGCCTTGCAGTTCGTAGTCGGGCATCTCGACGTGGAAATGGTTCTCGAGGCGCGTCAACAGGTCGAGTGCCTGCAGGCTATCGATATCGAGGGTCTTGAAGAAGTCCTCGTCCGGCTGCAACTTGTCGCGCGACACTTTAAAGTGCTGGGCGGCGAGATCCATGATCTCGTCGAGGGTCTGTTGTTCGGTCGGCATGTTTGGTTCTCGATGGTCAATGATTCGATGAAATTCCGTGTGCTGCGATTCACGGGAGGTACGGCTGCAAGTCCGTGCTTTCAACGAACTTCCGTAGTCCGGCCTCAACCGCAGGTTCAACGAACAGTTGGCAGAAGAGGTCGATTTCCTGCTTCAGTTCGTGGTGCGGAATCGGCTTGATGAACTTCTTGGCCGCAATCGCTGCCTTGCGGTCAAACTTGGCGAGTTGTGCGGCGGTCGCGCGGGCGGCGCGTAGCGCTTCCCCTTCACCGACCACCTGGCTGACCAGTCCGACGGCATGGGCGCGCGTGGCGTTGAAGCTGCGCCCGGTGAGCAGCAGGTCGCGAACGACTCCGTTGCCCAGGTCCCGCTTCAACCGTGGAATACCGCCGAATCCGGGGATCAGCCCGAGCCGCAATTCGGGAAAGCAGAAGCGCGCCATCTTGTCGGCAATAATCAGATCGCAGACCAGGGCGAGTTCGAACCCTCCTCCGAAGGTGACTCCGTGCACGGCTGCGATGGTAGTGAGCGGGGCGGCATCGATCGCGTTTAAGACGCGGTGAATGCGCTCCAGAAAGTCGCGCACCGCGGCCACGGCGTGCGCTTTTTCCATCTCCTGGGAGCGTTGAAAGAGTTCGCGCAAATCGGCGCCGGCGCAGAACCCCGACGACAAGGTGCTATGGATGATGAGCGCATGCGCCTGCCGCGCCATGGCGTCGAGAGCATGTGCAAATTGCTCGAGTTCTCCGAGGGTGAGGCTCCCGATCTCGTTGCAGCGCTCGCGGTGCAGTGCCA
>Ga0307478_10003238_pt1 | contig 12192 bp, 6 predicted proteins | sample atmos_gasesECM4C_2_FD_203713 | JGI IMG/M metagenome (GOLD analysis project Ga0307478, IMG submission 203713) | Hardwood forest soil microbial communities from Morgan-Monroe State Forest, Indiana, United States - atmos_gasesECM4C_05 | ecosystem: Environmental > Terrestrial > Soil > Temperate...
CAGGCAACCGGCTATCTTGCAGGGCAACTCGGTGTCGTCCTGAGGCATACAGCGGTATTTGTGTTCGATATGGGCGTGGCAATGCTGGCGATGTTTTATCTTTTCCGCGATGGCGACGCGTTTGTCACACGGCTGGGTGAGGTGCTGCCCTTCGAAGCCTCTCATCGCGACCGGATGTTTCGGGAGACTCGAGACCTAATCCACGCGACGGTAGCGTCCAGCCTGGCGGGCGCGGCCGTGAACGGAGCCCTGGGCGGGTTGGGATTCGCGGTGACGGGTATCCGGGCGCCCATTTTCTGGGGCGTCATGATGGCGTTCTTTTCTTTCCTACCGGTCGTCGGGTCGGCGCTGATCTGGGTTCCCGCGGTGATCGCTCTGATAGCCGGCGGACACTGGGAACGCGGAGTTTTGGTGGCTGTGATTTGCCTCTTTGGCGTGGTGGTGGTGGACAATTTCATTCGTCCGTGGCTAATCAGCGGGCGCACGGAGATGAGCATGCTCGTGATTTTTATCAGCATCCTTGGCGGCATCAGCGTGTTCGGGATGCTGGGAATCGTGCTCGGGCCGATCGTCGTGGCCATTGCCGCGGGGCTTCTGGATCTATACGCTCCGCGCTCGCATGCGGGAAGCGGCGCATCCAAACCGAGTGGGAGGAAGACAAGCGCCGTGCTAGAGTAGCGCCCTTTAGATGAGTGCGCGGAAGTCTATGGCTAAAAATTCCAATTCGAAGCACGTGAGCCTCTCGCCGGAAAAGCTTCGCTGGCGCTGCGATCCTCGAAGGATACCGTTCCAGACGACAGCGGAAGTGGAACCCATCGGCGGGGATATGGGACAGGCTCGGGCGCTGCGCGCCTTGCGCATGGGAGTGGAGCTGACCGCTTCCGGGTACAACCTCTTTGTTTGCGGGCTTTCCGGAACGAGCCGCGGCGGCATGATCGTGCGCTTGATCGAGGAGATGCACCCGCAGTGCGAGCCCGCGCCGGACCGCTGCTATGTGAACAATTTCAAGAATGCGGACCGGCCGCGACTACTCACGCTGCCGCGCGGCCAGGCCAACGCGTTCAAGAAGGAGATGGAATCGGGGATTGACTTCCTGCGGCGGCGCATCCCGCAGGTGTTCGAAGGAGAGCCGTTCCAGCGGCAGAAGACGCGCATCGTGGAGCGGTTCACGCAGCGCGAAAAAGAGCTGATGGACGATTTCACACGGCGCATCGCGCGCGAGCAGTTTGCGTTGGGCCGGATGCAGGTGGGCGCCGTGGCGCTGCCGGAGATTTTCCCCGTGCTCGAAGGCCAGATGGTGCCGATCGAAGAAATTCCCAAGATGGTGCAGGAGGGGAAGCTCGAAAGCACCGCCGCGGAAGAGCTGGAGCGGAAGTACGATCAGTTCCGCCAGGAATTCACGGTGGTCTACCGGAAGACGCTCTCACTTTCGCGCGAGTTGGGCAGCGAGATGAGCTATCTCGAGCAGGAAGCGGCGTCGGTGCTCGTGGATGGCGTGATCGAGGAGCTCAAGGAAAAATATCCAAGCACGCAACTAGCTGAATATCTGGAAGAAGTGCGGCATCACATTCTCGACAATCTCGATCCCTTCAAGGAGCGCGAGGGAGAAGAAGAGCAGCCGCCGCCTCCCGAGGGAGTTCCGGGACCTCGGCCGGAGCGCTCCGACCGCGATCCCTTCCGCGTGTACGGAGTGAACGTGATTCTGGCGCACGGAGAGCATGAAAAATGCCCCGTGATTTTCGAGACCATACCAACGTACGCGAATCTTTTCGGAACGATCCATCGCAGCTACGACGCGCGGGGCGGCTGGAACTCCGATTTCATGGACTTGCGGGGAGGTTCGCTGCTGCGGGCCGATGGAGGCTTCCTGGTGATGTATGCGCTCGATACGCTGACGGAGACGGGCGTGTGGCGCACGCTGAAGCGGACGCTCAATCACGGCAAGCTCGAAATTCAGCCCGTGGACATGTTTTTCCCGTTTAGCACGGCGGCGCTCAAGCCCGAGCCGATTGATGTGCACGTGAAGATCATCCTGATCGGCGACCGCGACATGTATGAGTTGCTCTACGACTATGAGGACGACTTCAAAAAGATTTTCAAAGTGCGCGTGGAATTCGACGAAGAGATGAAATGGGACGAAGAGGTGATGCGGCAATACGGCGGGCGCCTGCGCAAGCTTTCCGACGACGAAAATCTGCTGCCATTCGACCGCACGGCCGTCGCCGCCATCCTGGAACACGGCGTGCGGCTGGCCGGACGGCGCGGAAAGATTACCACGCGATTCTTCGATCTCGCCGACCTTGGGCGCGAGGCTTCCTACGCCGCGCGGCACGACGGGCAGAGCGTGATCACCGCCGCGCACGTGCGGGAAGCCCTGGACGCGAAGATCGAGCGCCACAATCTTCTGGAGACGAAAATCCGCGAGATGATTGACCAGAATCTTCTGTTCATTGATACCACCGGCGAGCGCGCGGGACAGGTGAACGGCCTGAGCGTGTTAGAAATCGGAGGCTACGCCTTCGGCAAGCCCGTGCGGATTACGGCGTCGGTGGCGCCCGGCCAGGCGGGAATCATCAATATTGAGCGCGAGTCGAATCTAAGCGGGCGCTTCCACGACAAGGGCGTGCAGATTATCGCCGGATATTTGCGGAGCATTTTCACGCTGGAAAAGCCGCTCTCGCTCTCCGCGAGCGTCTGCTTCGAGCAGTCGTACTCCGGGGTGGACGGTGACAGCGCCAGCTCGACCGAAATCTATGCGCTGCTTTCCGCGCTCTCGGGCCTTCCCATCCGGCAGGAGCTTGCTGTGACTGGGTCGGTGAACCAGCAGGGCGACGTGCAGCCGATCGGCGGCGTGAACCAGAAGATTGAAGGCTTCTATGATGTCTGCCGGCTGAAGGGCCTCACGGGCAAGCAAGGAGTGCTCATCCCCGCCGAAAACGTGGAGGACTTGATGCTTCGGGATCAGGTGATCGATGCCGTCGCCAAAGGCCAATTCCACGTCTATCCCATTGCCACCGTCGAGCAGGGCATCGAAATCCTCACAGGCGTTCGCGCGGGCAAGCGAAACAGCGCGGGAAAATTCGAGCCGGGCAGCGTGTTTGCGCGAGTGGACGCGCGCCTGCACCAAATGGCCACAACCCTCCGGAAGTACAAATAAAGGCAGCCCTGAATTTTCCGTGAGCAGAGCGTCAGAGCAGGCGGCGCATCTGTAAAGTCACAGTGAGCGTTTGCCCGTTGCGCTCGAGCAGCAGCGTATATTTGTGGCCGATTTGGCGGAAAAGATCGCGGACGTCCCAAAGCGAGAGATCGGCGGCGGCTTCGTCGTCAATTCCGGCAATGACGTCGCCCTTTTGGATTCCGGCTTCGGCAGCCGGGGTGGCGGGCGCGACCTCCGTGACCAGGAAGGTCTTCAGGCCGGAGCCTTTGGCAACAATCGTAAGCCCGCTCTTATCCTCTTCGTCCTCCTCCTGGATGTGGATGTTCGGTTCGAGAATGATTCTCTGATGGGGATAGTCGAAAATCACGGTGAAACGCCGCAGCATGCCTCCGCCGATTTCGCCCGCTATCCGGGAGCCGGCGCCCGGCAGGCTGCTCTGTGAAAATGCGGCGAGCGGACTAGCGGCCACGTAAGGGCCTATCTCAAAAGACTTCAGGCGACCGAGAGCAGCATCTTTTCCCACGTCCGAGAAAGGGTCGGCCACAGGAATCGTTTTCAACGAAGCCGAATAAAGGTCGTGCGATTGCGCAAAGCGTTCCGAGATGGCGATCGAGGCATCCAGCGCCGTATTCACTGCGAATTCGGCTTCCATGTGTTTGCCGCCCGCTATGCTGAACTTTCCTTGGATCAAAGGCTCAGCCCCGGCAAACGTCAAAGGGAAACTCTTTCCCTGGCCGGAATACTGGAAAGACGCCGGATCATAGAGCTGAAGCGTTTGCCGCTCGTAATTGATCTTCACCACTACGACATTGAGAAAATCAGCGCCGAGCGCGCCCTCATATTCTCGGCCGACTTGCGCGCCGAAGCCGTTCCTGGCTATGGCCGGGAGCGCGGCCAGAGGGACGCCCACGCCGGCAAAATCGAATTCCGCGGGCCGGGCGGGCGTGATGCCCAGCTCCGACGCGCGGCCGGGATCGATCGAAGAGACGGCGGTGGATGAGTCAAGCTCGAAGAGGGACGGCTGCGTCTGGCTGACGCGCACGGGGAGGAATACGAGATTGCCGACGAATTTGGCGGGGACCTCGGCCGCGTTTCCGCCGAGAGAAAAACGGGCGCGAGCGGCGAGCTGCTGCGGAGACGGCGCCGTGAACGCGAGAAAAAGCGCCCCGAGCGAAACGAGCATAGCCGCTTTCCGGCGGTTCATGGAGCCTTTCGAGAGAGGGCGCGGCTTACTGGATGTAGGAATCAAAGTAAACGCCGGTTGAGTTTTTCCACCATCCTCCGACTCGCCTGTGCAGATGGCGGGAGATCACGTCGCTATTTATTTGCTTGAGCCAGCTGAAATCCGGCGCACTTGAATTCGATCGCTTCCGGCCCTGCTCCATCTGAGCCTCGAATGTCGCAGCGATCTTGTCCCAGGGGATTCGGTCGATCTCGCCGCCCGAAAGCCCGGAAAGATTCTCAGGCAGCAGCGATCGCATTTGGATGTATTCGGGGTCGGCAAAAATACTGGTGTCCGGCGCGCCGCCGGATGGGGAATTGAGCTGCTCGACTGCTGCTTGCAACATCGCCTTCCGCGGCGCGGTTAGCAGCATACGCGGAGTGACGGCCAGGTAGTAGAACTTCCTTCGTTTCGTTCCTGTGGCCGGGTCACGATAGGGGTACATCAGATCGAGGTACGTCGTATTTCCGGAAGTATCTTCCGCGACGATCATTTTTCCCACAGCGGCGCGCAGAATACGCAGGACGTCGTCGGGTTTCTCGATCGTCATGGCGAATAACAACTGCTGGGAGCCATCCTCGGAATAGGATTGCGCCATGGCGAACTCGCCCGAAAAAAGCCCGAGGGCGTCGTCAATGGACATTCCCAGGTAGCCCTGGGCCATGGACTCCATAGGTCCGACACTCCTCGCTTGCTGCGGAGTCAGCGCGGCAATGACGGCAGCGCGAATGAGTTGATACGTTGCTCGAAGGTCCACGCGCGAAATGTTGAAGGAGGGGGCCGTGCCAATAGCGGGCTGCGTAAGAAATATGGCGCTGCTGGGGCCTACGATGTCGAACAAGCCGCCTGGCGAAGTGTCGCCCAAGACCGCGCCCCGCATGCGTGTTGCTTCGCCGGAAAAGCTAATCCCTTCCCCGAAGGCATGCACCTTTTCGAGATGCAAGCTCTCGAGAAAAAGCGCGAGAGGTTTGTATTTCGCGCCGGGGGGTATCCACTTCGTGAAATCGGGAACGCGCCCAAATAAATCCACGGAGGTATCGGCGCCTAGAAATTTGACGACGCCCCGGTATTCGGGCAGCTGCCCAAGGGATGCAGCCCGCGTGGCCGCGCCCCCGAAACGGATGACGAGGTCTTCGATTGTTCGTTTCTGGTTCGAGACGAGGTAATAGCCGCCCGCATGGGCTGTATAGATAGCAGCACCGCCGTTTGTCGTCTGGACCTCAACGGAGGTTCCACCGAAGCTGTATTTCGTCGTGGCGGGTGCGCCTGCGGATTGACTGGCGGACGTGAGCATACGAATCAGGTCGGCTTTTCCCGTTTCGTCGTACACCAGGAAAAATCCGCCGAGCGACGAAAGGCCTTGCGGCGAGGCCGTCACTTGAGCGTTTGGATTAGCAACGAAGCCGACTACGGCCGGATTGTCCAAGAGAGATGACACAGCGGCAAGCACAACCGCCGGGGCTATGCCCTGTGCTCCCTTGCCGGCCTTCAACTTGTTTATCAGCGCCTGCCACAGGGGCGCCATGTCTGGATCTTCATAAAGTTGCAGGACATGGTTTTTCGCAGAAGCGGCTGTGAGGGACGCCTTCCCGTGCCAATGTATGTAAAACACCGTGTCGGGAGGCAGGCGCTCGGGAATCGGCGGGGCCTGCGCCTGCAGTAAAGATGGCTGGAGAAGGAACGCCAGGAATGGCGCTGCGAACGCAAGACGCGACCAGCGGAGAGATATTCTCGGAATCGAACTCACCAGTCCTCCCCTGCGGCGACTGCCGCGTTGTGTTCGCAGGATATTTGCAAGACCGAAAAAACCGGCCCCGCTGCGCATCCCCGATTGCACTTATTGGCCCGACGGCGTGGAAGGTGGCGCTTCCGTGTCGGATTTGGGCGTGCTGAGATAACCCTTGGCCTGGCCTTTTGAAATATCGAAGACCACAATCTCATCGGGAGCACGGGCGCCGTGAACGTAAAATTGGACCGGCTCTTCGACGGTCTTATCTTTCTTTTCGATGCTCTTGTCGTCGGCGATCACGGTCAACGTATACGTATTGTGTTTCGGATCGACCCTGCGCAGCGTCATCTGGATGGGACCGACGTGCTGAGGCGACTTCGTTTTCGTGGTCAGCGTAAATTCAAAAATATCGCGCTCGCCGAGCCGCTTCAGCTCTTCGACCTCATCGTGATTGCGGGCGATCAGGCCGCTTTGAACGCCGAGGTCGCCGATCGTGCTTTGCAGCTTGCCCTTGGTGGCTTCCAGATCGGCCTTGGTGGCGGAAATATCGGATTGCGTGCCGTTAATTTGCGTTTCCACTTGGCCGAATTTCGTGGTGGTGTCGGTTTGGACGGCGCCGATCTGCTCGCGAAGCTGGGCGTCGCTCTGCTGCTGATTCTTGCGGATGTCTTGGGCGAGGCCGCGGGCGCGCGCCAGCTCGTCCTGCGTCAAGCCGAGTTTCTGCGACGTGACTTCCAATTGGCCTTTGAGATCGGCGACCCGCGCATTCGTCTTATCCACTTCGGCGGCGAGCGCTTGGGTCTTCTTCTCGGCTTCATCCTGGCTTTGGCGGAGCGCTTGGCGCTGCGCAAAGGCCGCATATAGAAGACCGGCCACCAGGGCGAAGGCGATCACAAAGAGGATCGAAACCCAGCGCGGCAAAGCCGTGGCGTCGGATGACGGACCATTATGGGGCGAACTGAGCGTCGAACTCATCAAGCCTCCTTTAAGACGGGCGACCCACGCCGCGCCCAATTGCGGCGGAATTATCGCCGAGACGGTGGAGGATGTCCATCCCCCGTGTGTCCTGTTTAAACACGTCCGCGGGGCCAGCGGGCCTGGACGGAAGTTGTCAGACCTCCGCGCGGCGTGAATTCGCCCGTGACGCTGCACGATACGGGGCGAACCGCGGCGACGATGTCGCGCAACATGCGGTTCACCGCGTTCTCGTAAAAGATTCCCAGATTGCGATACGCGAGCAGATACATTTTCAAGGCTTTCAGTTCGAGGCAGAGCTTCTTGGGTTGGTAAAGAATCGTGATGGTGCCATAGTCCGGAAGGCCCGTCTTGGGACAGACGGACGTGTACTCAGCAAACCGGATCGTGATTTCGTAGCCCGGGAAATAGTTCGGCCAAGTTTCGAGCATGGGAAGCTTGGCGGTGATTCCCGCGCGTGCGTGAGCGGCCGTGTAGTCGGGCATGCGGTTTCTCCCGCGAGTATTCTACACCGGCGGGGGTTCACGCCCCGATAAGAGTAAGGTCCGCGCGGATCTTGCCTCGAGGAGAGATTTTAGTTAAGCTCTGCCAAACCTTGGGGGGGGTAAATCGTACATGATGATCTGTCCACAGTGCCGTAGCGCGAACTGTTTTCGATCGCATCGAGGCGGCTTTATGGATTTCCTCGCCACGCTCGCAGGGTTGAGGCCGTGGCGATGCCACACCTGCGACCGCCGATTCCGCGCCCGGCGCGTGGCTCTTTTCTTTTCGAGATATGCTCATTGTCCGAAGTGCGGAAATTTTGATCTCCAAAACGTCTCGCGCAAACGCGTGGAAGAAGGCACATTTGTTTTCCTAAAAAAGCGCCTCAAATTTCCCGCCTATCGATGCGACCCTTGCAGGGAGACTTTCTTCAGCGTGCGGCCATTCCATCGTATCCTTCCCTCGATGAGCATTGGTGTGCGGGCCAAGGCTTCGCGCGCTGTAAGCTAAGTGACGCATAGCCCCACGCAGACCTAAACACGTCAGTAATTAGGCGAGTTCAGAGTGTCCCAAACAGGCCGTCGCATGTGGGACAAGCGGGGGTCCTGACATTCGACTTCACGTCCTGCAGACTTATAAAATCTTTATGACTCATTTATCCCATCCTTATGCCGGAATGGTATCTTGCGAAATGAGTTCGGCCGTCCGAGCGGGAGTGGGACGGCGCGGAACGAGAGTCGCGAGCGGGAGACGGTGATGCTGGACATAATCTTTGTGGCCTGCACGGTTGGATTTTTCGTGATATCGCTGTTGTACGTTTGGGCGTGCGACAAGCTGAAGTAAAGGGAGAGAGGAATTCATGTCCGGGAACATCATTCTCCTCGGAATTTGCTTTCTGACGTTCGTTTATTTGCTGGCCGCGCTGCTGTGGCCAGAGAGGTTCTAAGCCATGACGGTAAACGGCTGGGTGCAGATCGCAGCTTTCTTCCTGGTTCTGTTCCTACTGACCAAACCGGTCGGCGCGTTCATGGCGCGCGTCTTCGCACGCGAGAAGACTTTCCTCGATCCGGTTCTGCGCCCCATCGAGCGGCTGATCTACAAGCTGTCTGGCGTGGAAGAGCAGCGCGAGATGGACTGGAAGGAATACACGGTGGCGATGCTGCTCTTCAGCGCGGTGAGCATGCTGGTGCTCTACGCGATCGAGCGAACGCAGCAATGGCTGCCGTGGAATCCGCAGCGTTTTCCCGCCGTGCCGCCCGCCCTGGCGTTCAACACCGCCGCTTCGTTCACCACCAACACGAATTGGCAGAACTACGCCGGCGAATCCACGATGAGCTATTTCACGCAGATGGCCGGCCTCGCCTATCACAATTTCATTTCCGCGGGCATGGGCATCGCGCTGGCTATCGCCTTGATTCGCGGGATCGCCCGGAGGGAATCGAAGACGATCGGCAACTTCTGGGTGGATGTGACGCGAGCGATGCTGTGGGTTCTGCTGCCCGCGTGCCTGGTGATCGCGCTGGTGTTCGTGTCGCAAGGCGTAATTCAGAATCTGCGGCCCTACGACACGGCGAAACTCTTGAACCCGCAAACAGTGCAGACCACGGGCGCGGACGGCAAGACGACGACGCAAACCGTCACCGACCAGGTGATCGCGCAGGGGCCGTTTGCCTCCCAGGAAGCCATCAAGATTTTGGGAACGAACGGCGGCGGACCATTCAACGCCAATAGCGCGCATCCTTTCGAGAACCCCAATCCGCTGACGAACTTCATGCAAATTGTGATGATGCTCGCGCTGGGGTCAGGTTTGACGTACACGCTCGGCCGCATGACGGGATCGCAGCGGCACGGCTGGGCGGTATGGGCGGCCATGGCGTTGCTGTGCCTTGCGGGCGTCACCGTGGTTTATTGGGCGGAGGCTCATGGCAATCCGCTGATGCACGGCATTGACCAGCACGCGAGCGCCATGCAGCCGGGCGGGAACATGGAAGGCAAGGAGGTTCGCTTCGGGATGGCGCAGACATCCCTTTTTGCGACGGCGACGACGGACGCGAGCTGCGGCGCGGTAAACGGCATGCACGATTCGTTTACGCCGCTGGGCGGGATGGTGCCGCTCGTGAACATCATGATCGGCGAGGTAATCTTCGGCGGGGTGGGAGCCGGGCTCTACGGCATCGTCGTCTTCATCATTCTTGCCGTGTTCATCGCCGGTCTGATGGTGGGCCGGACTCCGGAATATCTGGGCAAGAAGATCGAAGCCTACGACGTGAAGATGGCCATACTTACGGTGCTCGTTTTCTGCCTGATTGTTCTCGTCCTTACCGGCATTGCCATCGTGTCGCCGTTCGGCACGTTGTCCATTTCGAATCCCGGCCCGCACGGCCTGTCGGAGATTCTCTACGCCTACACGTCGCAAGCCGGCAACAACGGCTCGGCCTTCGCCGGGCTGAATGGGAATACGCCGTGGTGGAATATCAGCGGAGCCTTCGACATGCTGCTGGGACGGTTCTTCATGATCATTCCTCCGCTGGCCATTGCGGGCAGCCTGGCGCGCAAGAAGATCGTTCCGGAATCGGCGGGCACGTTCCCGGTGACGACGCCGCTTTTCACATTCCTTTTAATCTCGGTGATCCTGATTGTCAGCGCACTTACATTCTTCCCGGCGCTCAGCTTGGGGCCGATTCTCGAGCATCTGCTGATGCACGCCGGAAAGGTTTTCTGAGGCCATGATGAACACAAGAGAAGGAAGGAAATCACTGTGGACGTGGGGAATCACCGTGGGAGCGGTGCGGGATTCGCTGATTAAACTCAACCCGCGGACGCTGATGAAGAACCCGGTGATGTTCGTGGTGGAAATCGGCGCGGTGATCACCACGGTGGACCTGGTGCGCGACCACTTGCAGCATCTGGGCGGCTTCGGATTCGAGCTGCAAATCACGTTGTGGCTGTGGTTTACGGTGCTCTTCGCGAACTTCGCCGAGGCCATGGCCGAGGGGCGCGGAAAGGCGCAAGCCGACACGCTGCGCAAGGCGCGCGCGGAAACCATTGCCCAGCGGCTCAGGCCGGATGGTTCCACGGAACAGGTGACGGGATCAAAGCTGCGCGCCGGAGATATGGTGAAGGTGGTCGCCGGGGAGTTCATTCCCGGAGACGGCGAGGTGGCGCAGGGCGTCGCTTCCGTGGATGAATCTGCCATCACGGGAGAATCGGCGCCGGTGATTCGCGAATCGGGCGGCGACCGTTCGGCGGTGACGGGAGGCACGCGGGTGCTTTCGGACGAGATTATCGTGCGCATCACGTCGAATCCGGGCGAGACGTTTCTCGATCGGATGATCAAGCTGGTGGAAGGCGCGGAGCGGCAAAAGACTCCGAACGAAATCGCGCTGAACATTTTGCTGGCCGGGCTGACGGTGATCTTTTTGCTGGCCGTGGTGACGCTGCAACCCATGGCGATTTATTCGGGTTCGCCGCAATCGGTCTTCGTGCTGATTTCGCTGCTGGTCTGCCTGATTCCCACGACGATTGGCGGCCTGCTTTCGGCGATCGGAATCGCGGGGATGGACCGCGTGGTGCAGAGGAACGTGCTGGCCATGTCCGGGCGGGCCGTGGAAGCGGCTGGGGACGTGGATACGCTTCTGCTCGATAAAACCGGCACGATCACGCTGGGCAATCGCCGTGCAACGGAATTGATCCCCGCGCCGGGCGTGACGGAGACGGACCTGGCGGACGCGGCGCAGCTCGCTTCACTATCGGATGAGACGCCTGAAGGACGTTCGATTGTGGTGCTGGCGAAAGAGAAATATGGATTGCGGGGGCGCGAGCTTTCTTCCTATGCGGCGACATTCATACCGTTTTCGGCGGTCACGCGGATGTCCGGCGTGGACCTCGACGGCCGGCAAATCCGCAAGGGCGCATTCGACGCCATCGCCGGGCATTGCGGGCAGGCGGGCAACAAGGTCCCGCCGGAAGTCGAGGAAGCCGTCAAGACCATCTCGAATTCGGGCGGCACGCCGCTTCTGGTGGCCGAAGATTGCCGCATTCTCGGAACCATTCACTTGAAGGACATCATCAAGGGCGGAATGCGCGAGCGGTTTGACCAGTTGCGCGCCATGGGAATTCGCACCGTGATGATTACGGGGGATAACCCTCTGACGGCGGCGGCCATCGCGCGCGAGGCGGGACTGGACGATTTCTTGGCGCAGGCTAAGCCCGAAGACAAACTCGCGCTGATTCGCAGCGAACAGGCCAAGGGCAAACTGGTGGCCATGACCGGGGATGGTACCAACGACGCTCCCGCGCTGGCGCAGGCTGACGTGGGGCTGGCGATGAATGCCGGAACGCAGGCCGCCAAAGAGGCTGGCAACATGGTGGACCTCGATTCGAACCCCACCAAGCTGATCGAGGTCGTCGAAATTGGCAAGCAGTTGCTGATTACGCGCGGTGCGCTGACTACATTTTCGGTGGCCAACGACGTGGCGAAATATTTCGCCATCATCCCCGCGATGTTCGCGGGCGCATTTCCGCAGCTCAAAGTCCTGGACGTCATGGGACTGAAGACGCCGCATGCGGCGATACTTTCAGCGGTGATATTCAACGCGCTGATCATCATCGCGCTCGTGCCGCTGG
>Ga0307478_10003239_pt1 | contig 12189 bp, 8 predicted proteins | sample atmos_gasesECM4C_2_FD_203713 | JGI IMG/M metagenome (GOLD analysis project Ga0307478, IMG submission 203713) | Hardwood forest soil microbial communities from Morgan-Monroe State Forest, Indiana, United States - atmos_gasesECM4C_05 | ecosystem: Environmental > Terrestrial > Soil > Temperate...
CGCCCGCTTTTTCATACGACCCATTGCCCCCTGAAACACCTAGCACGCGCGCAATGATCGTTCCGTCGCCAGAAAGCGGTTGGTAAACAAAATGAAATGCGTCAGCCGTACCGTTGATGTCCGCGCCTGCGCCCTTGATCGTGAATGTCCCGTTGGAGTAGGTCGCGCTGCCAAGGATGCCGACGGGACCTATATCCTGGTCGAGCCAGCTGAGAGGGAGTGGTTGCGACGTAATCGTGAAATACACGGGGTTGCTGCAATTCATACTCGGGTTGACGCAAACTGCCAAGTACCCGGAGGTCGCTCCGGTTGGAATCGTGATTGTGATCGACGTGCTACTCCAAGAGCTGATCGACGCCGGAAGATCATTCACCAACACCGTGCTAGCGCCTTGCGTCGTTCCGAACCCTGTCCCGGATATGTCGACGTAGCTTCCGATTGGACCCGTGGTGCCGGAAAGGGAAGTTATAACTGGCGGGGCAACCGCTGCGGAGGTGACCGAAACGTTATCGAAATTGGCCGTAGCGAGAGATGATGTGCTCTGACTGGTCACAGCCAATCCAAAGTAGACATTTGTCGCCATACTAATCGTTTGCGTCGTGCCAACTTGCGTCCAGGTCTGGCCATCGTTCGAGATATACCCACTAAAGGAACTTCCACTCCGAATCACTTTCACCCAATAAGGCGATCCGGAGACACTTGTACTCGTCTGCGTGGTACTCGCTGAGGTCGTTGGCCTGTAACTGAACAAATAGTTCGTGCCGTACTGTCCCTGCAATAATGTGATTGCGTTCGTCGATCCGGATGTGAGGGTCTCCCGGATCATCACCCCTGCCTTTTCATACGACGAATTGCCCCCTGTAATGCCTAGCACGCGCGCAATGATCGTTCCGTTGCCAGAAAGGGGTTGGTAAACAAAATGAAATGCGTCAGCCGTACCGTTGATGTCCGAGCCCGCGCCTTTGATCGTAAACGTGCCGTTGGAATAGGCTGCGCTGCCCGCCAGGCCAACGGTCCCAATGTCTTGGTCCAGCCAGCCCGTTGGCAATACATCGAAAAGAGCACCAAGGCTGTTGAACCCTCCAACATTCAGTACCACATTCCCGGTAGATGCTCCACTCGGGACCGAAACCACAATGCTGGTGTCGCTCCAGGAAATTGGCGTCGCCGTGGCGCCATTAAACGCGATTGTGCTGGAGCCCTGAGATGGTCCAAATCCTGTGCCCGTGATAGTGACGGCAGTTCCCGCTAATCCACTTAAGGGCGACAGACCGGTGATGTTGGGGACAACCGAAAAACTCACGCCAGAGCTAGACACAACGCCCACGGTGACAACAACATTTCCATTCGTGGCAGCCGCTGGGACCGGGGTAACGATTTGCGTGTTGCTCCAACTTGTCGGCGTTGCGCTAGCTCCATTGAATGTGACTGTGCTCGATAATTGGCTTGCCCCAAAGTTGGAACCGTTGATGGTGATAGACGTGCCTGTTGTCCCCGACGATGGCGAGAGGCTCGTAGTCGTTGGAACAACGACGGCGAAATAGAGCCCGTTGCTGACGGTACCCGCGACTGTGACTACAACGAATCCACTGGAGGTTCCGCTCGGAATCGTTGTCACAATTTGGGTGTTGCTCCAACTTGTTGGTGTTGCGGCAACCCCATTGAAAGTGATCGTGCTCGATCCCTGTGTCGAGCCGAAATTCATTCCGGTAATCGTAACAGTGGTTCCAATCGACCCAAATGCGGGTGAGAGCGTCAAAAGACCTGCCGAAGTGTCGGTGAAGGTCAAGCCGTTGCTGTAGAGATTGGAAACATTTAGTGCGACGTTCCCGCTTATCGTCCCACTTGGTACCGGAGCCACGACCTGTGTTGTGCTCCAGGACGTCGGGGTCGTGGGAACCCCAGTGAATGAAACCGTGCTCGATCCCTGCGTTGAGCCAAAATTTGATCCGATTATGGTGACAGAAGTTCCGGCGGACCCTGCGTTCGGAGACAGGCTGGTCAGTGTTGGCGCCTGCACACTTGCGCCAAGAGTGTAAAACGTTGATGGACTGCTCTGATTGTTGAATTCCGTGGCAATCCAATCAGCTGAACGAGGGATGTTTGAGATCCTTATTTCATCCAATGTACCGTTGAAGTATTGGCCGTACGAATTCTGACGCCCAAACGATAATGCACCGGTATCGTAGGAAACCGTACTTACCGCTGCGGTGGTTGTTCCCTCCTGAACACCGTTATTGTAACCCGTTAGAATTTTAGTCGAGGAATTAAAGGTGCCTACTATGTAATACCAAACACCAGTGCTGAACGATCCACTTGGATACGATATCTGATTTGCGACATTGTTCGTTGTGCCCACATAAAGCGACCCTTCGCTGCTATCCGAATTGGATTCGTTTAGCTGGAAATAATATGCACCATAGGGTGCGCCCGAACCCCCTCCTTTGCCAAGTGGATGAGCGTATTGTTGCTGATTTCCAGAGCGTTTCATCCAAAAAGAAAAGGTGAAGCTCGCCGGTTTAAGGCTGGAATTGTCAGGGACCGTTATGTATTGCGAACTCGAAGACGCGAGATTCGCACCTCCGTCAATTTGCCCGGCTACGGCAGTGGGACTGTTGACAAGACTTCCGTTATTACTGTTGCTAGTCGAATCGACGGCGCTAAGTGTCGTTCCGTTCGCGAGATGCCAAACCCCCTTATACCAGGCGTCCCATACGCATGTCGGGTTTGATTGGTCGGTCGTAACAGCTGAGTTGCCGTAAAACATGTAGATAACCGTATCTGTTGTATGCGAAACGGTAGGAACCTTAACCCAGAAATCCACGGCTCCCGTCGCCGCCGAATACGTTTCTCGCTCGTAAGGAAGAGGCAGCGAACCACCTGCGTCAGAGGTGAAAATAATATCGTATCCGTTGGCGTTCGTAACTTGCCCGCCGTTTGCTGAGGACGCCAGATACGCGTACGTCCCCGATATAAGCAAAGGGAAATTCGCCTGGTCGGTGTTTGGCACTTGCGTATGGGCTATCGTGATCGTGCGTTGGTAAGCGTAGCCGTTCGACCAATCCGCGGCGTCTATACTGTAAAAGCTCGATGGATTGGTTTGATTATTATATTCGGTGGAAACCCAGTCAGCTGAACGTGCGCTCGCGCTTATTCTCACTTCGTCGATATTTCCGGTAAAGGACTCGGGGCCATCAACGCTGTTGTAGCCAATCTCTGTGGTTTGCGATATTGCCGCGACCGTTCCTGTCTGGGCATAGCTGCTGTCTTGGACACCATTGATGAAGAGCCTCAGATAAGAGCCATCGTACGTGCCTACAATGTGATTCCATTGATTCAGCGTTACTGACCCAGTTGACGTAAGGCTCGCAAACGTTCCTGCATTGTCAAATCCCAGGGTGATCTTCTGATCTGCAGCTGTGTCGAAGGTTAGAGAATAATCCACATATGGGGCGGCATTGCTGGTGTAAGCCTTCGCCACGATTCTTCCATAACTTATGATGGTCGTGGGATAAATCCACGCTTCCAAAGTGAATGCCGAAGACAGCACGATGTTCGGAAGGTCCACGTGATCCGGATTGCTGGCGTTGAACTGATCAGCACCACCTATCTCTCCAGTTGCGGTTCCCTCTGCAGTGACGTGCACCGCTGTGGAGTTGTTGCCGTTGCTCGTTGAATCATATTGCTGGCCTGATGTTTCTTGCAGATGCCATACCCCTTTGTAGTTGCTGTCCCAGGCCGCCGTCTTGTTTGATTGATCGGTCGTGACCGAAGAATTGCCGTAGAACATATAAATTACGGTGTCGGTTGTATGAGACAACGTTGGCACCGTGACCCAAAAGTTTACGTGTCCCGAGGCCGCGGTGTATGACTGGCGTTCAAACGGGAGGGGAAATGTACCGGCTGCGTCAGACGTGAAGATGATGTCGTAGCCGGTCGCACTTGTCACTTGCCCGCCGTTTGATGTGGACGCCAGGTAAGAATACGTCCCCGAAATCAACACGGGAAAGTTGGTCTGATCCGTGTTGGGAACCTGTGTGTGGTAAATTGTGATCGTGCGTCGATGTCCGTAGCCATTTGACCAATCCTGTGCCGAGGCCGATGATTCGGCAGCTATCCAGCAGAAGAGAAAAAACACTGATATAGAGATCAGCTTCCAGTTCAATCTTCGCATCAGGGTGATCCTCTTGCGCAGTCCTGGCATGAATCAGATTTGTGTTCCTAGTACGGAATCCTGACTACTGGCTCGAATGAGTAACCGGAACCGCCTCAACCCCATTGGCTCGCGCAGAGGCCGATCCGCAGAGCCGCGCCAGCACCTGCATAAGCGGCTGCCTCCCTGGCTTCGTCCTCGTCACACGGTTTTCATCAAAAGGTGAAATCCGCTCCTCAGTCCATATATTCGACGCTGATGTTGATGGCGTCGTGCACGCTTCGGAGTCGGAGACCCCAACCGATTCGAGCTCTCAGCTCGGCTACTCGAAATATCGGACTACGTTGCTGGGGGGCGTCATGCATGGCTGAGAGTAGGAGACTCCAACCGATTCGACTCCTCCGGCGCGGCTACTTGAAAGACCTCTTCCGCAGGCGTCATACGTGTGTGATTCGAGCACCTTTCCATTGGCGTCGGTTACAGTTGTGATCATCGAATTACTGTCAAACGCGAACGAAAGTGTCGTTTGGTCTGGGTACGTCACCTGTGTGAGGCGACTATTGCTGTCGTAGGTGTAAGACAACGAAATTCCGAAGTCTGAGGTCACACTAGTGACGAGGTAACTCGAATTGCTACCGTAGTTAAAATAGAGGTGCCTGCCACCAGGATCAACCACAGTGACAAGCCTGTTTAGTCCATCGTACGAAAGTTGCGTTGTATTCCCATTACGATCAACAATTGCGGTAAGGGAACCGCTCGTGGCGTTGAATATCCGCTGTTCTCCATTTTGAAATGCCAACGTCCATTGGGTGGCTTGCGCATTCGCCGTCATAGTTGCCGTAACATTTGACGGTGCAATCACATTCAGGGAACCGCCACCTTCAAAGGACCAAAAGCTCCCATCATTTCGGGAATACTTCACGAAATTATCGCTTCCCATAAAAATGCGTTCCTCATATGTGGAACGCCAGTTCATGCCGAACATTCCGATCTGGGACGCTGATTGCGTGGCTGGCCACAGACTATTCCAGGTCCTATTGAGCATCAGTCCACCGGAGAGCCCGGGGATACGAACATCTGTCTCTTCTATGTAAATATTCCCAGTGCTGAGGCCGATTGGCCGCCCACAATTTGGGCACCTGGACTGAACTTCCGTAGCCGCTGAAGGTGTCGGGCACACATAAATCACGCAGGTGTATGACAGCGTCGGTTCCCATTTACAGTTCGCAGCAGAGTATCCGAGTGGCAAACCGCCTACTTCGTTCGCCTGGATGCCGCTCTTGATGGCCTTGCAGGGATCGCTTTGCGCCAGCGCGACGCTAGTCGAGCCGCATACCAAGATCAAACAGATGGCGATTGCTCTAAACAGTCGTGCCATAGCGTCCTCCATTCGCTGCAGACACACTTCTTCCCAAGAGACACAAAGGAATTAATCGATAACTCACCGCACAGAGAAGACCGAAGAGTTGACAGCCTTCCTGTTAATTAAGAGGCGAACTTGACGCGAGCCTTTTACATGCAGAATTAGCGGATGTCAAGTGAATAATCAATAAACAAAACGTTCGTCTATAAACTGAGATTAAGGCCTCCCGATTTGCTTGTTTGCCCCTAAAAACTTTGGCCTCGTGCCAACTCATAGGACCCTTTATGCTTTCATCCCCGATTGCACGCGGGCCAAGTGACCCCCAGCAGCCACCCGAACGACCCTAGAAGAGAGCTTGGCCCGCCGGCCTTTCAAGCGCTGAAGCTTTGGTGCTGGCGGCGGGCAGAGTCGCGTGTTCCATGCCTTCCGCGAGGAAAATGATTCGCCCAAAGAATTTGGGGCAAGTCCTATGAAACAGGATTAGCGCCAATTGGAGGTTGGCAAATCCCACATGACGATAAGACGACTTACCAGGACTTGGCCCGCGATTTGGACATTTTCGAAGTGACTCATTTCAATTCATCCCGTATGATTTGCGGTAAATAAGGAGCTCCGCGTGCGGAATGACCTGCTCCTCGTCATGGTCGCTGTGACCGCGGCTCTTGGGCCGACCCAGACCAATCAGGGTTCCTTGCCCGTCAAACAACCGCCCAAGGCGAAGTTATCTCGGAATCGCTGCAATGAGAGAATGTTCGCACCCAACTATGCAGCGGAAGTCGGCGTTTTCGAAAGCATACGTTGGGAACACTTCCCGATTACGATCTGGATTGATTCCTCGACCGTTCGAGACGCGGAGGAAATAGCTGACTTGCGTTCTGGCTTGTCAGCATGGTCAACGGCAACACATGGTGTTCTTGGCGTGAGATTCGTCCCAAAAGAGCAAGGAGCGCAAATTACCGTCAGCATGGTCGATACACTCGATGGGGCGAATGGTTTAACCAGCTATACGGTTATTGACCGTGGTTTTGTTCGCCGTGCGACGATACAGATTGTTCATTCTCGTTGGCTTGGTTCTCAACCTGTTCAGTACCGACCACGCACAGTTCAACGAGACGCAACACATGAGATGGGTCATGCTCTAGGCATTCCAGGCCATACGACGAGACCAGATACAATTATGCTACCCAACGCGGCTGTCGACGTTCCTGCCCCTCTAGACGTGAACACCATTGAGGCAATGTATTGCGAACTGTTTTGAGGAACTTAATTGGATTAGGCAAAATTGCGGTAGTTCGTGGCATTGGAGCCCGGACCAAGAAGGTAAGGCACGCGAGAGGCTTTTGCGGCCGGGCCACATGACGATAAGACGACTTCTCGGGCGGGATCATTCGAAGCAATAGCCCAAGGTTTGCCTTGGCATTTGGGACTATTGAGGCGTGCTGTTACGACTCTTCTGATCGAGGCATTGCTGCACCATTGCATTCACGTCGGGCGGTCTGGGCACCGTGAAGATGGCGTTTCGTGCTGTCCTAACGATTCGCTCATGGAACGCCTCCGAAGTGAAATCGTCTGGAAAGCCCTGCAACGCCAATCGCCGCTCGGATTCGGTCATGTATTTCGTATCCAAAACGATGTCCGCAGGCACTTGCTCTCTGAGTTGCAAATCTGTAGGACCGAGGTAGAGAAACGCATCAACCAGTTCTTCCATTGGCTTTAGTTCTTCCTTGGCGAAGTCGGTGGTTACTTTGCAGTTGTCGTCGATGAAGACCCCAGGAGGGAAGAAATGACTCAAATCGAGAGCACCAAGCCAGGTTCCCTTGGCCACTGCTAACGACGGGACAGGCCAGTCTACAAATCGATTACTAGATGGTGTGGATGGCTTTAAATCGAAGAAAGCAAGATTGCTGATTACAAATGTACGATTGGGATAGTCCTTCTCGTAAATCGATATGGCACTGCCCGGGGGGCCGCTGTCATGCATAAGGTGAAACGTGCCGAAGAGCATCAAGGCCCTGCGATGCTTTGATAGGACTTCCTTCTCCATCACCGAAGCGATGCTTGCATCGCGATCAACAAAACTCTTGCGGATGTCCTCCTCAGTCTTAATCTGATCCCAATCAATAGGAGGATCGCCAGCCAGCACGCGCAGGCGCTTCCCTGCCGGGAGCTTTTGATTGATCGCCCGAACGAGCGGAAAAAACTGCTCGAAAAATCCAGAGGTGCCACACATTGGCTGCGTCGTATTTCGCCAGACCTTTTGGACTTCAGAAAACGGCACCTGTTCTCCGGCAATGTACCGATCCAGCATTGGTTGATAGAGCGAATTGCCGCACTCAACAGCAATGTCGTTCACCTTTTCCGGGAATGCCGGGTTACGGATCAGCGCAAGAATGAAATCGTCCACATCTTTCAATGCATGCGCCTCCGGCATCCCGACGACCTCGTATTTATCAAAGGCTTCTAGGATCGCACTGACCGCGGGCCGCGGAGTTAACTCTGCGCTGGTAGGCTTCGTCTGCGTTTGGGCTTGGCTCACCACTGCCAGAGCGAACATAAGGAGAGGAGTGCAAAGCAAACGCATGGCTTGACCTAGCCGTTCGCTTCGTCGTTGCAGATGGGGCCGTGTCCGAGGGACGCAAGGACTTGCCATTTGAGTCCTCCCCATTCGAACATCGTTGCTTGATCATTCATATCACAGGATTAGTCCAGGACCCCACAAAACATTAGCGGTTACCAAACTCCTGCGAAACGGTGTTATCGGCAACTGGGAATCCGGCAAATTCCTAGGGTTCGCCGGATAATCCACGAGGCAATTCAATCGTGAGTGCGGGGCCTTTCAACGGTGAGTGGCACTTTGCACTTCAACACTGCAATCAATGCACCTCCAAAAAACAGGAACACAGAAAGATATTCTAGGGAATCCACGGTCCTCTTTTCAGCTCGGCTTCGCCACAAAACGATGCCGTGATAATTGTAGTCATAGACTCTGCCAATCGACGGATTTGGACTGCGAGGAAGCGTCTCAATGTACTCATATTCGATACTCCAAGCGAAGAGCCAAATGATCATCCCCGCCGCGCACAACGTGAAGGAGAGGCGTTTCCAAAACTTCTTAACTCGCTCGTCCATTAGAATAAATTGTATAACCTTTTCTCCATCTAAGCCGGATAGGGCTTGATAATCGGGATTACCGCCAACTGGGAATTGAGTGCCTTCTCTCAAAAGGAGATACGGACGGCACTCAATTGCCAATGGAAGGTTGTCTCAGATTCGAATCTTCGCGGCAGGTAAATGCGATATTCGACGAGTGAGTCTAAGCTGCTTTTGAAGGCTTACGAACTGGGGTAACTTTTGCTCGTCGCTCTTGCCAGCGTTTCTTCATGGCTTCGGAAATCCGCTTTCTTCCTGCTGCGCTGATTCCGCTACGTCCCTTCTTGGAGATCTTGGCAGTCGAAGGTTTCCCGGATAACTTGCTTACCTGATGTTGCTTTCCTCCGATTGCTTCCAGGGCGGCAATGGCGCGATTGAGATCGTCTCGTTCTTTTTTTAGCTCTGACACAATCTGTCCTAGGTTCATAAGTCTCCCTTTAAGAATTTGTGCAATCCCCCGGCAATTTGCTGGGGACCGATTCGTTGATTGGTACCGTATCATCGCATGAGTGGCAGTCACTTGGCACTCGACATTGTGCGTTCGTCTACCTGGCGAACGACATGGCAGACCCGAAATTCCCACATTCCGAGAAGACGACTTATCGGGAGTTGGCCTATAGTTACGACGCTGGTAGAGTGTCTGAAATGGGGGCTGGGGCACATGAGAAATGTAATCTTCGCAATCAACATCACCCTAGATGGCTGCTGCGACCACACCAAAGGATTTGTCGATGAAGAGACGCTTGAATATTTTACTCACCTCACGCGAGAAGTTGACCTACAGGTCTTTGGGCGCAAAACCTACCAATTGATGGTTCCCTATTGGCCTGAAGTCTTAAAAAACAAGTCTGCGACAAAAGCAGAGAGCGAATTTGCTCGGGCATTTGACTCCATCAACAAAATAGTTTTTTCACGATCATTAGAAGCCGCTGAAGCTAGAAATACGCGAATTGTTCGTACGAACCTTCGCGACGAAATACTTAAACTGAAACAAGAACAAGGTAAGAATATTCTCGTCGGTGGCGTAAGCGTCCCTTCACAATTGATAGAGCTTGGTCTGGTGGATGAATTTCGTTTTGTCGTTGGGCCAATCGTTGCAGGAGAAGGGAGACGGTTGTTGGACGCTGTTAGCCTGCGAGAGAGACTACAATTAAAACTTGCTGAGTCAAAGATTTTTAAGTCAGGATGTGTTGCGCTTCGTTACTTGAAACAGTGAAGAGGGCGGTCACTCCTGATAAACGGGCTTATCGGAAGATGAGAATTAGGCTAATGCTAGTTCCGGGAGGGCGGGCGTTGCCGCATTTGGCTCAGGCCCTCAACTTTTTGAGATCACCCCAAAGACTTGATGGCATAACCCATGTAGAGAATTTTTAAGTCTTCGCTTTCAACCAACCTGAAGGTCTGACCAAGCTCCTTAAAGCCAATGTCACCTCTGGCTCTCTTCCGCAGCAGGCTAATCATTTTGGGGATACTTACATTCGGCGACGTGCCACGAAACGCCTTGAACTCGAATCCGGCCCGCGTAAGCAGTGCTTTTAGCTCTTCCGGTCGGATAAACATTTTCCACTCGTGAAGCCTTGGCGGCATGAGAGCCGTGCTCTTCCATTCCTGCCAGATCTTGATGGCCACCAGCTTACTCACGATGGTGCGGTTGAGTGTGTCGAAAAAAAAGACGCCGCCGGGTTTCATCACTCTGTAAATTTCGCTAATCACTTTCGACAAGTCGTGGACGTGCTCCAGCACGTCGCAGCAATAGATCACTGGAAACGTCTGATCAGAGAACGGAATGGATTCCCCGGCCCCCTGCCGGTAATCAATGGACAAGCCCATTGATTCCGCGTGCTGTCGGGCGGTGGCCAGTGACGGCTCCGAAGGATCGATGCCCGTCACCCGAAAGCCCATGCCAGCGAACTCTTCCGCAAGAATGCCGCCGCCACAACCAACGTCGAGAGCTTTTGCATCTCGATAGTCAAGTTTGAGCGCTTCATCCAGAAGTTTGCGAAAATAACCAACACGGACCGGATTCACCGAAAGTTTGAGCAGGTGCAGCACCCGATTTTCGTCCCACCAGATATCGCCGTCTTGGTTGTACAGGGAGTTGTCAATCTGCTTATAAATCTCTTCGGAATAGGCAGGCACGTTATTGCGGCTCCAGGATCGTTAGAATTGGCGCGTTTTAGTGTTCCAGCTGCCCTGAGGAAGCTGCCCCAAAAGGAAACTCTGCCGCGCCATAATATCGCAAGACCGACGCCTGAGAAACGGGCTTATCGGAATATGGGAATTTGGCCAATTCGGCTCGCGGGCCACATTGGGAAAGAGGCAGGCAGATTCCCTTTCGCTACTTGTAATGCATCATGAAAAGAATCTGTCCAGAACTCTTGGAGATTCTTACTAGGGCAGCTCCGCCCGGACAGTGTGCGCTAGCAGGGCCATCACAGGGAACGGTTCCTTCGACTGTCCACACATCTCCGTTGAGCGTGGCTTTAAATGGTCGCTCATCAAGGATTCGTTTCTCACCGTAAACAGGGACGAGTACCGCTTCTCCGACTTTGACCGCGGTCTCTGTATTCGGTACGAACCCGTCCTTCGGTCTGAAGGATGGCGGTTGTGGTGTTTGCGCAGAGGTTGTAGCCACAGCGAGTAACGAAATCACGATGATGAAGCGTCTCATGTCACGCTCTCCATGCAAGATGACAATAGTAGCCCATTCTTATCAGAGCGGGCCAAGTCCCGTGAAACGGTCTCATAGGAATGTGGCCCACCCGCTTCCTGATGCCACTCGAAGCGCTACAGCCTATTGCCTGTCAAATGGCGTCGGTCCGCCATATTCAGCCAAAAGAGGAAGGTAGTCGAAGCCGGAGGGACCCATACCTTCACTGAATCCAAAGTTACTGATTGCTTTTTGATCCAAAGGCGCATTCAAAAACGCAGTGAAATATTTTACGACCAACTGAGTCGATATTCTCGCGGCCTGCTCAATTAGAGATTTAGGGTCCTCGTTTAGATGGAGCGCGGAATTGTAAAGGATAGCCAGTGTCGCCGTGGCGTCTCTCGGGTCGGCTATCCCTGCGTCAATCGCCAGAGCCACTAAGCCATTCCGTAGGTCCTCTCGCGAGTGATCACGCACAGCACGGCCAGCGAGTTTTCGGGCATACCATCCCAAAACAGTGGAGAGTTCTCTCGGTGTGGTTGAAAGCAACTGCTGGCGGTGATGGTCGGTACAAGAGCTGAAGTACTTTACGAGTTCCGTTACGAGCGGTTCAACAAACTGAGGCATAGCCCGTTTGTTAAAATAGTCTGATGCCCGTACGCTACTAAGTCGATGAACGGCGTTCGACCAATCAAATTGCACCATTTCAGATTACCTTCCTAATGCGTATCCTCCCATAACTTCGATTTCTGTCCGAGAATCGAGTGAGCGAGTGGGATGCAACTTGCCAAGTCCCGTGAAACGGCCTTATCGGAATATGGCCACAAGGAAAAGGTTCCGTAAAGAAGATCCGCGCCGGCATTAGACTCGGAT
>Ga0307478_10003240_pt1 | contig 12188 bp, 7 predicted proteins | sample atmos_gasesECM4C_2_FD_203713 | JGI IMG/M metagenome (GOLD analysis project Ga0307478, IMG submission 203713) | Hardwood forest soil microbial communities from Morgan-Monroe State Forest, Indiana, United States - atmos_gasesECM4C_05 | ecosystem: Environmental > Terrestrial > Soil > Temperate...
AAAGAGAATGATAACAATCTATCGTAATTAATGAGCATTAGTGTTTTGACATGGTAAGCATCTGAATGTGTAAACGCCGTCTTCCTTGGGGCGTCCCCTCGTCCCCACCGCCTCTTTGAGGGAAGCAAGGTTGGATGGCCGCACGCAACGGGAGGCCCCCTTTTCGGAAGAATCATGGGATAATTTGGAGTCCGTCCCAACAGATCGTCGCTAACAGAATCGAGGCCGGGATGAGAGGTTAATCTCTTCTGCCCGGCCCCAACTATACCCCTCACCGTTACCGCGCCCTCAAATAGGGTGTGGGTATGGCAAATGAAAAGGGGTAAACCCACGGGGGGTCAATACCGAGTTCTACTAAAAATGTGGTTTCAACGTCGGGTTCTACTTACCGTGGACTACTTTGCGGTTGTCGAGGTCGAGACCTACTGGCTAATTTCATCTACCCTTATGATCTTATGTTTTACTGCGTACAGAACCAACTCGGTTGCCGAATGTACATCCAGGTGGCTCATTATTTTAGCCCTATAAGTCTCGACCGTCCTGACACTGATGTTTAGGTCTCCGGCTACCTCTTTGTTGCTCTTTCCCTGAGCCAACAGTTGGAGGACTTGATATTCTCTCGGCGTAAGAGTGCTTGCAGCCTGGTTGCTCGGCGATTTGCCACCCGAGGCCGGACTGGATTGATCGGTTACATCTACTGCCTTTTCTTGTCGCTTTTCTTTGGCGGCGCGTTTGTTGGCGTAGAGAGCGGTATCTGCACGCATCATCAGTGCTTGAGACGATTCCCCAGGAACGTAGTCGGTCCATCCCGCAGCAAACTCAAGAGGGATTTTGTGCCCATCAAATTCTCCTACGCTGCCGTTCAATCGGTTCAGAACGTATTGTACCTCGCTGACTTTGCATTCAGGCAACAAGACCAAGAACTCGTCTCCTCCGAGGCGGATAGGAACATCCGAACCCCGAATTGCGCTTTGCAACCGCTCCGCGAAATGTCTGAGCATGAGATCACCCGCCGAGTGCCCGAAGGTATCATTGATTTGTTTCAGACCGTTCAAGTCCAGCATTAGAATCGTTAAGGGTGTGGAGTGTCGCTGTGATCTTAAAACCTCCTCGGCGAGGCGCTGCTCTCCAGATTGCCGATTGTAAAGACCCGTAACGGAATCAAGGGCCGCTATTTTGTACACCTGTTCAGTGCGTTCTCCCAATTTGTCAAAAGCGCCGATTTGGTGCTTGAGGTAGGATTGGATTCGCTGTATTTGCACCTGCTGATAAATCGCGTAGACGTTGAACAGCAAAACCAGCCCGACCAAACCCCTGACGGCCAAGTTCAGATTAAATGTATAGAATTCTTTCTGTTCGGAGAGCAAGCCGGGGAACGCAAATGACGCAATGCCTATCGTCAACAACAACGTCACCAATACGCAGGACGACCACGCCCACCACTGGCGGCTGACAACGTTGTGCATTGCGGCTTGAATCTGCTCGAACGGTGCGTGGGCAGCAGTCGGGATAGGCTGAAGCTTGGCGTTATGCATTCGGACCCCGCGTCTCTTATATTCAAGCAATAGCTCGCTAGAACTTCAACATCAAGACAAACGATATGTGCGCACTTAGATATAACCAGTATGTGAATAGATATCCTGTTGGTCTAACAGCGCGCGACCGAATAAATGCCAAATTGCGGGACGACTGTCATGGGAATCTCCTGTGGTAGGACGGGAGGAGTCGTAGAAGAACAGGGAGACAGATTCTACCGTTCTTCGCATAGTTTTTGGAAGAGGCTCACAGTGGTCGTGTCGCCGCTCGGCACTTGCCTGGAGTCGTCTCAAATCTACTGAAGCGCTCCATCGACCTCAAACGCAGGTCGAAGAGCCAGCCCAAAACTACCACCACCAACCCAGGATGCTGCGGAAAGCGGCATAACTCCGTACGAAGTAGTCGCATTAATCCGCACGTTCGTGGAAGCTCATAGTAGCCAGAAGAAAAGACAAAGAGAAAACCGTCTTGCCAGACTTGCCAATTAAGGGCCTCGTGAAGATAGCTAAGTGATTGTGGCGCCTTGCCTTAGCTTATTTTTCCCACTGTTCGCAACGAGCAGGCCGGGGGTTCGAATCCCCTCTCGTCCACCATCGTTTCAACTTACGCAGTTTTCCGTACCACATGCAGTAGGACAAGTTGGCCAACTGGAAGCACAAACCCAGTTCCCAGACGCTCGGCCCAATCCAAACGGTAAGCACAGTCGTTGAAAAGTTTCACGTACCTCTCGGATACGTGTGCCGGTGCGTGTCCCTGTCGCACACCATCGCTCCGGGTCCGAGAAAGGTGTCGCTTGGAGTGGCCGCTCCGACGTCGAGCGCAGGATGGCCGTGGCAAATGCGCTCGGTCACGGCGGTTCGAATTGCGCCGCCGCAGCCCAGTTGAAGTCGCCGATGACGGCCTGGGGCACTTGCGGTCGCTTTTAATTCCATGTTGCCAACGATCAGGGAATTGACTCCCCATTTGCAAGTTGCAGCGTTCCCTGCGACGCCTCATCCACTTCCGTCGGCATGCCTTGACTATCGACAACAGTTGTTGTAGATAATCATAGTATGGGAAAACCAAGCGATTTAGTGCAGGGGACGCTGGACCTGTTGATTCTCAAAACCATCTCGCTCGAGCCGAAGCACGGGTGGGCGATTGCCAAGCGCATTCAACAAATCTCCAGCGACGTCCTGCAAGTTCAGCAGGGATCGCTCTATCCGGCTCTGCACCGGCTGGAGCAGAAAGCCTGGATCAAGGCCAAATGGGCCGAGACGGAAACGGGCAGAAAGGCCAAGTTTTATTCGTTGACGGCTGCTGGGCGTGCGCAGCTTGAAAAAGAAGCGGCCAATTGGAGCCGCTTGTCTGCAGCAATCGACCTGGTGGTGGAAGCAACCTAGGAGGGAGAAGTCATGATTTGGGCTCAGAGAGTATGGCTGCGGTTGCAAACCTTGGTCGGAAGAGAACGAATTGTTCAGCAACTCGATCAGGAGTTGCAATTTCACCTGGACGAGCAGATTGCTGAAAATGTCGCCTCTGGAATGAGCCAGGAGGAGGCGCGGCATGCTGCTATGCGAATCTTCGGCAACGCCACAGCCCTTAAGGAAGAAGCACGCGATACCTGGGGCTGGATCACTCTGGAACAGATCGCGCAGGACTTACGTTATGCGCTACGGCGTTTGCGAATGGCCCCAGCGTTCACGAGCGCAACAGTCCTGACGCTGGCACTCGGCATCGGTGCCACCACTTCGATCTTTACTTTGGTTCACGCTGTTCTGCTGAAGTCGTTACCAGTGGCGAGTCCTGGCGAACTGTACCGTTTGGGAAAACAATCCCGGTGTTGCTACCAGGGCGGCTACAGTCAGGAAAAAGAGTTCTCTCTGGTTTCCTACGACCTATATAAGTATCTTCGAGACAACACCCGTGGTTTTGCCGCACTAGCGGCATTCCCCGCCCCTGAGCCACTGTTCGGTATCCGTCGTGCGGGCGCGGCAGAAGCAGCACAAAGCTATCCCGGCGAGTTTGTCTCTGGCAATTACTTCGCCATGTTCGGCATCAGGGCGTATGCCGGGCGCGTGTTCACGGATGCCGATGATCAACCCAACGCTCCCCCCGTTGTGATGATGAGTTACCGGCTCTGGCAGGAAAGATATGGATCAGATCCATCCGTGATCGGCAGCGTTTTCAATGTAAATGAGGAGCCGCTTACTGTGGCCGGAATCACTCCTCCTGGTTTCTTTGGTGACAGTCTCCGCACCAGTCCACCCGATTTTTTTCTGCCTCTAAATACCGAACCGTATCTCGAGAGTGATGCTGATCTGAACAAGGTTGACACCCACTGGCTGGAGTTGATTGGACGCATCCAAGCTGGCGCCAACCCTGCATCCATAGAGGCTGAAATGCGGGTTGAGCTCGAGCAATGGCTGCGCTCGCACTGGGGTGAAATGAGCGCAAACGATCGCGAACGATTTCCCGAACAGACCCTATACCTGACTCCTGGTGGCGCCGGCATTACCGGCATGCGCGAACAATACGAGCATTGGCTTCAGATTCTCTTGATGGTTTCAGGGTTCGTCTTGTTGATCGTGTGCGCCAACGTGGCCAACCTCATGCTTGTTCGCGGAATGGAGCGGCGGAGACAGGTGTCGTTGAGTATGGCGTTGGGGGCACAAACTTCGCGAATTTTGCGGCAACCCCTCATGGAGAGCATTCTGCTCTCGCTGTTTGGCGGGGCGGCCGGACTGGCGATCGCATTTGGCTGTACCCGCCTGATCCTCCGTTTCGCATTCCCCACGTTTGCCGGGTTCGCGAGCGTGCCCATCAGCGCGTCGCCCTCTATGCCTGTGTTGATGTTCGCCTTCGTTGTTTCGCTACTAACCGGTCTTGCGTTCGGTATCGGCCCTGCGTGGATGGCCACGCGAGTAGACCCCATTGAAGCGCTTCGGGGAGGGAGCCGCTCCACCGGTCGCGAAGGCTCGCTGCCAAGGAAAACACTCGTAGTGTTTCAGGCGGCGCTCTCCCTTGTCTTGTTATCAGCTTCCGGGCTGCTCACAGCTGCTTTGCAGAAATTGGAAAATCAAGATTTCGGATTCGAGCAGGATCGCCGCATCGTTGTCGACATGAATCCGCGGTTAGCGGGCTACCGGGCCGATCAACTCCCCGCACTTTATCGCCGCATCCACGATTCGCTGGCAAACATTCCTGGCGTATCTTCTGCAGCTCTCTGCGAATACTCGCCCCTAAAGGGCGGCGCCTGGGGTGGCAGCGTCCGGGTGGAAGGGCATCCCACTCCAGGGCCCAAGGATGACAACTTTACCTTCTGGGATAGAGCCACTGCGGGATACTTTGAGGTAATCGGAAACCGCATCATCAGAGGGCGTGGCATCTCCGAAGAGGATACGGCGGCTTCGCGAAAAGTAGCAGTCATCAATGAAGCCTTTGCGCGAAAATTCTTCAGGAACGAAGATCCGATTGGCAAGCACTTCGGCAAAGATGAGGAAAATAGCAAGCAATATGAGGTCGTCGGCATTGCTCAAGACGCCCGCTATCTGACCTACGATTTCGATCAGCCGATTCAACCATTTTACTTTTTGTCCGCGGCACAGGACGACTATTCACAAAGCAATATGGGCTCGCTCTTCATGCACGACATTGTCATCCTAACGCGCCCGAGTGCCAGCCTATCCGATGTGCAGGTACGCCAAGCTATGGCTCTGGTGGATCCCAGTCTGCCGATTATTTCGATTCGTCCTCTCAAGGAGCAGGTCACCACACAATTCACATCACAACGGCTGATCGCGCGCCTCACGTCGTTGTTTGGAGTGCTCTCGCTGGTTTTAGCATCGATCGGACTGTATGGCATTACCGCATACAATGTCGGACGCCGTACGAGCGAGATTGGCGTGCGCATGGCGCTCGGCGCGAATCGCGCGGCCATTATCCGGCTTGTGCTACGCGGCGCGTTCTTGCTGATCGCGTTTGGGCTGATCTTGGGCTTGCCCCTGTCTCTCGCAACGAGCCACGTTCTGAGCAGCCAGCTCTATGGACTCAATCCCTACGATCCCATACTCACGGGCATAGCCGTAGCGGTCCTTGGAGCGTTCGCACTAATCGCCACTCTAATACCCGCTTTGCGGGCTAGTTCCATCTCACCGTCGCAGGCATTGCGAACGGATTAAAATCTTGTAGGAGTGACCGCCCATGGTGTGGGTGCAACGAATCTGGCTGCGGCTGCGGACTCTACTTGAACGTAAGAGGGCGGTGGACCAATTGGATGACGAGATTCAATTCCATCTGGAGCAACAGATTGCCGAAAACTTTGCGGCGGAGATGAGTAAAGAAGAGGTGCGCTACGCGGCCATGCCGAGTTTCGGCAACACCGGAGTACTTAAGGAAGAGACGCGTGACACTTGGAACTGGACCGGGCTTGAACAAATCGCTCAGGACTTGCGTTATGGATTCCGCAGTCTTCGGAAAAGCCCTCTTTTCACTGCAGTGGCTGTGTTGACGCAGGCGTTTGGCATTGGAGCGAACACCGCGATCTTCAGCCTCTGAATTGATCTCGGCACGCACAGACGAGAAACTTTGATCTATCGCTTAGCGAAATGGGAGTGGCAGCTTGATACTACTAAATTCCGCAGTTCCTCCACATACTGTCCACGCGGAGCGTTTGAGAGGGCTGGTCCTCGATTGGGCCGGAACCACGGTCGACTACGGCAGCCTCGCTCCGGCACGCACGCTGCACCAACTCTTTGCCCAGGCGCACATCACACTGACCGAGTCGGAGATTCGCCGGGACATGGGTCTTCCCAAGAAGGATCACATTCGGGGAATTATGTCTTTACCGCGCGTTCGCGACGCCTGGCAGAAACTTCGCGGACACCTTCCTAGCGAGGCGGACGTCGAGAAAATATATAAAGAGTTCATTCCCCTTCTGTTTTCCTGCCTGGCCGTATACTCGGCGGTGATACCCGGTGTCGTGGAAGCAATGCACAGATTTCGCCAAAGAGGCCTGAAAATCGGCTCGACAACTGGGTACACGCGAGCGATGCTCGATCTGCTGGTGGAGAAAAGCGCCAAAGAAGGCTACATCGCCGATTGTAATATGACACCAGAAGACGTCGGGGAGGGTCGGCCGCACCCGTTCATGATGTATGAGAACGCCGTGCGGTTGCAGGTATATCCGCTGGCGGCTATTGCCAAAATCGGAGACACCGCTGTGGACATACACGAAGGCTTGAATGCGGGTGCTTGGTCGATTGGAGTCGCCGGAACAGGAAGCATGATCGGACTTTCCCTCGAGGATTTTCAGGCGCTTTCCGAAGCCGAGCGAGAATCGCGATTGGTTGAGGCACGCGCAGAATTGCAGAAAGCCGGAGCGCATTACGTGGTCGATACTCTGGCGGATGTCCACGCCGTTCTTGACGACATTGATGACCGGCTGAAGTCCACAAGCAAATCGCGCTGACCGCTGACGAGGAAACGTGAGCAGCGACGCGCCTAGCAGCCTGAGAGCGCCAGCGTAAATGACCTTGCACTAACTGGTCGAAGACAAGTGCGGCCTGGGCCGGGAATCTCATTCCTAGCTGCACTCTTCGGATGAAAACGGAGTTCCGCAACGGCGTTTTTGAAGAAAGACGGGTCCGATGCCGGAGATCTGGAGCTTATTTAGTGTCGGCGCAACACTTCCGCCGGGCATAGCAAACGCTGGCATAGTCCAATTGTACGGTCGCAGGAACCTCGGGATTGTAGGGAGCTTGCTTCTCTCAAAATCAAGTCATTTGCTTTTTGACAGTCTTTGCAGTCAGGATTCATTGTGACCACGGCAGGTCGGGAACTCGGCTTTGTATCAGCCACTGCGCTGGCCGCCGCGATTCGTGCGAAGAAATTATCGCCTGTGGAGATAGTGCAAGCCATCTTTGCACGCATCGATGAGATCAATCCAAAAATCAACGCGTTCTGCACACTCACAGAAGAGCAAGCTCTCCGCGCGGCAAAGGATGCGGAAGCCTCCTTAATGCGAGGCGACGAGTTGGGTGCTCTCCACGGACTCCCCGTTTCGATCAAGGATCTGCTCCTCACACGCGGCGTTCGCACGATGTTCGGCTCCCGCATCCGCGAGAAGTGTGTGCCAGAGGAAGACGCTCCCGCTGTCGCAAGGGTCGTTGCGGCCGGGGCTATTCTGATTGGAAAGACCACAACGCCCGAATTTGGATTCAAAGCAGTGACGGACAGCCCACTCACGGGAATAACCCGTAATCCTTGGGATCTTAGCAAAACTCCGGGTGGCTCTTCGGGAGGAGCAGGCGCTGCGGTCGCGGCTGGACTCGGACCACTCGGGTTGGGTACCGACGGCGCCGGCTCGATTCGCATTCCGTCCTCCTTCTGCGGAATCTTCGGCTTGAAGCCATCCTACGGGCGCGTTGCGGTGTATCCCGCCAATCCCGTGCCTTTCCTGTCGCATGCCGGACCGATGACGCGGACAGTCTGCGACGCGGCGTTACTGATGAACGTCATCGCGGGACCGGACGAGCGAGATCTCCTATCGCTTCCCGCCGATCCCGCGGATTATCTCGCGAGTTGTGAGGGCACAATCCGTGGACTTCACGTGGCATGGAGCCCGACGCTGGGTTACGCCAAGGTGGACTCTGAAGTCGCCCATATTACGGAAAGAGCAGCAAGGGCGTTTGAAGTTGCACTCGGATGCGAGGTGGAAACCGCGGACCCGGGGTTTGAGAGCCCGCAAAGTTTCTTCGCGACACTTTGGACCATGAGCTACAGCTTGCGGTTTGAAGCGTCGCTACCGGAATGGGAGTCTCGCATGGATCCAGACTTAGTGACGCTGATCAAGGGTGCTCAGCGCCTCGGCCCAGCCAACTACGCGGAAGCACTGGCGAAACGCGCTGCACTCTGGGATACAACGAGGAAGTTCTTTGAGCGATTCGAGCTCCTGCTCACTCCGACGCTTCCAGTGCTTCCGTTTGCTGCGGGGCTCGGTGCTCCCGCAGGAATGGCTGGCGCCGCCGGAGCCTTGCCTCCTTTTCCGGAGTGGCTGCCGTTCACATATCCGTGGAACTTGACTGGTCAACCCGCAGCGACCCTTCCTTGCGGCTTCACTCACGAAGGTCTGCCCGTGGGGCTACAGATCGTGGGTCGGCGCTTCGCGGATGCTACTGTTCTGCGAGCCGCGGCGGCGTTTGAGGAGGCGCATCCGTGGGTTGCCAGACAACCGCAGTTGTAGACCCTGAAGCTGAAGATCGATTTTATGAACGCGAAATACGGCGTTAACATGAGCGAAGGCTCGGACGTTGCAGTCGGGTTCCACCGGAGATCTATCCAAAGCCCATCGCCGGAGAAATAGCGACACGCTGTCATCGAACTGACTTTGCCGTCGAGAGATATCGGTGATGGCGACGAAGAGGGGAAGCCTTTGCTATGACAACGAGTAAATTGTTGTTCACCCCCGGACCGCTCACCACCAGCGCGACGGTAAAGACCGCTATGTTGCGAGACGCGGGCTCGCGCGACCGCGATTTTCTGCACACGGTGCGTGAGATTCGTGAGCGGCTGCTGGCAATCGGCGGGATTGGCTCGCCGGACGCAGACAATCTGACCAAATACGAATGCGTGCTGATGCAGGGCAGCGGAACCTTTGCTATCGAATCGGTGATTTCCTCGGTGATTCCTCGCGACGGCAAGCTGTTGGTTCTAGTGAACGGAGCGTATGGACGACGCATCGCGCAGATGGCACGCGTGCACGGAATTGAGACCGAAACGGTGGACGTGCCAGAAAACCGCAAGATCTCGCCGGAGGTCGTCGCGGACTACTTCGCGACTGAGCCTGGCATCACGCACACGGCGGTGGTCCATTGCGAAACGACGACCGGAATTGTCAACCCAATCGAAAAGATCGGCGTGGAGGTGGCGCGCGCCGGCGCTGTATACATCGTCGACGCTATGAGCAGTTTCGGCGCGATCCCTGTGAATCTTGCGGCGTCGCGCATCGACTTCCTGATTTCCTCGGCGAACAAGTGCATCGAGGGCGTTCCCGGATTCGGCTTCGTGCTGGCACAGCGCGACAGATTGCTCGTAGCGAAAGATCGGGCGCGCACGCTAAGTCTCGATCTGCACGCACAGTGGGCAGGCTTCGAATCCGATGGCCAGTTCCGCTTCACTCCGCCAACGCACACGCTGCTAGCGTTCCACCAAGCTCTGCTCGAACTGGAAGCGGAGGGTGGTGTGGCCGGGCGCTCTGCGCGTTATCGTGCGAACTATGAGGCGCTGATGCGCGGTATGGCGGAAATGGGCTTCGAGGCATATCTCTTGCCGGAGGACCAAAGTTACATCATCACTGTGTTTCGCTATCCGGTGCACCCACAGTTTCACTTCGAAGAATTCTACGCTCGGCTTAGCGAATTAGGATTCCTCATTTACCCCGGCAAACTGACAGCAGCGCCGTGCTTCCGCATCGCGACCATTGGACGCCTATCTCCGCCGGACATCGAGGCACTACTTGCCGCCATGCGGCGCGTGTTGAGCCAAATGGGAGTTGTGCCTGGCGTCGGCACAAGGTCAACACCACACAAAGCCACAGACTAATTCCTGATTATTCGGGTGTCATGCGGAAATAATGAGCAGACGGCTCCAATTTACGGTTTGCCCGTGATCCGGGCACAACCGCCAGAGTGGCGATCGCAAACTAGATGTCTGTCAACTCGCCACTGCCAAGTACGCCGAGCTTTCCGCTTAGAATAGATTTTGCCCGCTTATCTCCTTCTCTGCACGCGAAGCCGACGCGGTCGAGCTGCCATCGATTTTGGTCATCGGCCGTAATCCCTACAGTTCTGCCAGCCACGCAGGGGTGAGGGGAGCTGGTACTCAAGGAGCCGCGCTGAGGCGACGGCGGAATCGCCGTACCTTGGTCAAGTTGCCGCGGTCCCGCATATCGCAACAACGGCGTCCGCGGTTTCGGCTCGTATCCAAGAAAATCCAGCCACAATCATCTCCGCCGCACTGGCGGAGGCGGGATAAGTCGTCTTGCGTCAGCAAGTCGCCCGCCGATTACGTCTGCCCATTACTTCCGCATGGCCCGTGACTCGGGTCCTATCCCCAGATGCTTCCGAAAGCTGGTGTGAAGCGGCTACTTCGACGAGTACCTGGCTACGCCTACAAGCAAATACCGCTTGTAGGCCCGCACAAAACAATGTTGTGAAGAAGACTTAGTTGTCTCTACCTTACGGTTGCGATGAGAGCGTGGATAGCCGCGCTCTTACCTAGAGTTAGCGAAGCCTCTGAACCTACTGATCGTTTTGATCGTCACCTGGCGCGCGCATAGCGTGCCTCGTGACGAAATTCGCCACGTTCCTAGCCAGCGTGTTGCCAAGGTCGCAGGAAGTGCGGAAATGGATGCCGCCAAAGACGCGAGCGTCGGCGATTTCTGAAACGGCGCTGGAGAAGCTGGAGAACGAACGAGTGCCGGGACGCGATTCGGAGGTAACAGTGAAGGAAGTGTTGTCTCCGAAAGTGGAGGCGAGGATGAACGCCGCGGAGCCGCTGATGGAGGCGTGGGCTGAGGGATACTCCGGAAAGGCCGGAGTGCCGGGTGGAAAGAAGTCGAGCCAAGGCTCCCATGTGGGGTCGGCATCGGCTGGGGTGAGACCTTCGCGGATCGCGGTAATCGGTCGCCAGAAGTTGTAGCGGTATTTGGAATCCCAGCAGGCGATGACCGCGTCGGCCATGGTGACATTCAACAAGGCAAAGAGGTGGACATTCTGGTGGAATGAGAGACCGCGCTCCGCGGAAATCTGAGCGGCGACCCGGTTCCAGGTGAGCGGCGTATTGCTTTGCCAAAAAAGCGCGAGTTCGGATTGATCCGCAGTCCGGGGAGAGCCGGAAAATGCGCCCATGGTTTTCGTTTCATTCAGATCCGCCGCGTACTGCGCGCTGTCAAGGGAGTAAGGAGGCGGCAGGCGGAACTGGGAGGCCCGCACAAGAACCCAAGGAGTCATGGTCGCTAACTGAGTACCGGCTCCTGGCGCATTAGGCGGAGGAGTGGGACGCCAGTAGCCAATGGCCGCAGGGGTTCCGACAATGCCGAGGACGCCTTCGAAGGGAGGAGGCGGTGGGGCAAACCCGTCCGTTTGTCTCCACGCCCAGATGGCGTCGGCGACGGTTTGTCCCCAAGCGACACCGGCGGCGATGGATTTTGCATTTTCGGTGAGAGCAAGTGCCCCCAGCGATGCGTTACACTGGGCCGCGAGCGCCGCGCTCTGCGCCGGGTAAGCATCAGCAAGGATCACAAACGCGGCTTGAATTGCCGCAGCTCGTTGTGAGGCGCCATGTGGCGCATTCTGCCGCACGTGCAGTGGCTGGAACCGCGGGTCAATGCCGTTGACGGCGTCAAAAACCGAAGCCGACACCATTGCTGCAATGCGACTTGTAAAGAATGGACTCGTCCCACCGGCGAGTACCGTGTTGTTCATTATGTTGATCCATTCCAGCACCGGGTCAGGCGTCGCGGCTAGCGCGGACGGGCGTGAAGCCCCAAACAGAAACACGAGGACGAATACAGTTACGACGAAACGTTTGACTGTTCTCATTCTGCTCATGGCCATTCCTCCACTGCTGTCGGTCACTTCAAGTGCGCCGTTGCCGGGGGAGAAAGCAGTACC
>Ga0307478_10003241_pt1 | contig 12182 bp, 10 predicted proteins | sample atmos_gasesECM4C_2_FD_203713 | JGI IMG/M metagenome (GOLD analysis project Ga0307478, IMG submission 203713) | Hardwood forest soil microbial communities from Morgan-Monroe State Forest, Indiana, United States - atmos_gasesECM4C_05 | ecosystem: Environmental > Terrestrial > Soil > Temperate...
CACTCTTTTCTGTAATTCTGCGCCCTGCTTCATATGCGCCGCGGATGCGACGATTGCATCGTACAGGGCAGTGCTTCCCCGAGTCTCAATCCTGTCCAACGCTGTCTGAAGCTTTGCAACATCGTTCGTAAAATCCTGATCGAGATAGTATTGCTCTCCAAAATTAACTACGAAGACCTCATCCTGAGGATTGCTCGAACGAACAAGATTCAGCGCAGCTTCATTCACTGCGGGACGCTTGGGCCGCATGGATCCCGAATTATCAATCAGGATTCCCAAGGCAACGGGAACATGTTCCTGGTAGAAGGAGGTGACTTCTTGCGGCTTGGAGTCTTCGAAGATCCGAAAAGCACTTTTGTCGAGATTCGCGATGAGATCATTCCGGTCATCTACTACGATCGCGTGAAGGATCACTTCCTCCACTTTCTTTCGAAAGACGAACTGTCCATTGTCACCCGCCTGGCTGTCCTGAGAGGATGAATCCTCTTGCGACCGACGGCCCGCAGTTGGTGGCGGAGCAGCCGAGTTCTTATCCTGCTGGGCCCCGACCGAAGAAGACGGAGGCGCTGAACTCGGTGCCGCAGGCTGATCTTGACCGACCGCAACGATAGTCACAAGGAGGACAAAGCAGATCACTGTGACGAAGTGGCCTGGTAGGGTCTCAGGAACTCGCCTAATGAGAGCTGTACAGCTGGTACCTCGAAAAATGCAGGAACGCACCAGTCTCACGCCTCCAACAGTTCGCGATGTCGGATGGATGAGATTTGCGGCAGAAAGGGTTGTGCCGGCTCCGCTCCCGTCGCGCCGGTAATGCAACCAAACGCGCCGGAAGGAGGGCTACCGCGGATAAGCGGAGCCGGTTCTTGAAGGGCGGCGGGTGTTCAGAAGCAAGCCGTTATTGGCGTCGTCTGACCCGATTCGATCTTGTTGAAGTACGTCACGTTGTCCGGAGGATCGTAGATTCCGCCAGATCCAAGGTTTTGGTGTTGCCACTTCACCAGGCCGTACGGCTTGGCCAAATGGAATTCTTCCTTGTTTGCACAGTTGGAATAGGTCGAGTCGCAGCTGTAGCGGTAGCTGATGACAAGAGTTTCCAGACTTGCTGGCAACTGTCCGCCCAGAGTTTCTTTATACGGCCCCCAAACTTCGTTGATAACGTGGCCGAGATTCTTGGTGACGAACGTGTTGCAGTCCGAGTGTATCTCGTACGTTGAATCACTGATTTTCACACTGGAGCCGGGATATCCGCCTTTGGCCCATCGAGGCACCAGAGGGAGGTTGTAGTTCCCGAGTTTCGGACTATGAAACACCTTGAAGGTGCGAGGATTCAGCCAGTTCAGTTCGGTCACCCACAGGTAAACGTAGTTGTTGTCGTAAAGCTGAATGTCCCACGGATATCCTGCAGCCGTTTTCGTCCAATAAAATCGCGTTTTGTTCATGCTCGTGAAGAGCGGATTCGCGGTTCCCGCCATGTGATGATCCGCGCTCAGTGTGGGCTGCATCATCAACCAGTTCATCATGTCGTACACCTGCACTGTTGCATGCGCGGATGGTGCGAGTTTAGGGTCCGCGGGATTTGAAGTGTTAACGCCGCAACCAACGAGAGCCAGCGAACACACGGAGACTGCCAGAAGGGCCGAGCAGTACTTCATGAAATGGACTTCCTTGCGGTGGGTTGGGTCGTGCTCCGGTATACCTTAGTGAACCATTTGTCAATACACTAGATCACGGAGGTTCATTGGAGAAATCCCTTATCTGGAACTCCAATCTCTAAGGTAAATTACGGAGGGCGTGGACCGCGCGCTGGGCGGTGAAAAGCAAGAGAGCGGCCCAGGACTGAGCCGCTCCGGAAGAGTAATCAGAATCTCATTTACCAGTATGCAAACGTCAACTTGTCGAGCCAGATGGAATACGGCTCCTGCTTGTAGTTCCCATCCTGTTGATAATTGATCGTAATCCCATACCAGGTGGTTGGCGTCGGGCTCTCGTAGTAGTTCAGGGTCGCCGTTTGTCCGTTTAGCGTAATGGACTTGAACAGGAGATGATTATCTGAAGTCCGCTGGGCCTGAATTACGAGGTGATTCCATGCATTGCTCACGGGATTGCAGGCCACTCCAGTCGGATGCCATTTCTGGCCAGGATTGTCCCAGATGTCCCATTCATGCCCCCCGGCAACACGGCACTCATGTCCCCAAATGTAGGACTGGCCATTTACAAACTGGTTAATATCAAACTCTAACGCTTGCGATACACTGATGTCGCCGACGTAGAAATAAACGTCGTACGTGAAGTTGTGCACACTTGGGACGATGGAACGATTTGTATCGGGCAGCCCTTGCGAAGAGAAGTCTCCGATGAGGTGGTTGTTCCACAAAACGTCCGAATATAGAGTTTGACCTCCAATATTCATACGGGAAGAGTTCCCGCTGAGCGCAGGTGAGCCGACGCCTTGCGTCATAGACCATGCTGTCTGCGGGCCGCCTGGACTGCATGACGAGCAGATGTTGTAGAGGGGTGGCAAAAGCGCGTAGCCGGTCCAGCCGGATTTTTGATGGAGATTCACAAATTGTCCGGTCGGAGCAGCTGCGCTGGAACCGACGGTGATCGCCACCGGCTCTGTCGCGGTGCCACCACAATTGTCCCACTCCTGAACTACAGTGTGATATGTCCCCTTGGCGAGCGTTATGTTCGCATTCAGACTGGCGCCATTACTTTTATAGGCCAGCACACCCGGTGACGGATAGATCCCCATCGCCGCAATACCCTTGGAACAGCTGGTCGTTGCTGTCGCGACAAACTGGACCGTGGGGCTGACGGTCGCGTTATTCACCGGGGCCGAAACATGCACGCCACCGCCTCCAGATTGTGGACCACCGACATTAATAGTGACGGGAGTCTTGGCGGCACCCCCGCACTGATCCCACTCTTGTACAACCGTGTTGTAGGCGCCCGGATTCAGGGTCAGCGTCGTATTGAGGCTGGCGCCTGCCACCGTGTAAGCAAGGACGCCGGGTGAGGTGTAGATTCCCATCGACGCAACACCCTTGGAACAGCTGGTTGTGGCAGTGGCTAGGTACTGTACCTGAGTGCTCACTGTGGCATTATTGGCGGGGGCCATGACCTGGACTTCAGGTGCGTTGCCCTTGACGAAAATCGTGACTGCCGTTTTCTCGACGCCCCCGCAGTTGTCCCATTCCTGAACAACAGTGTTATACGTGCCCGGACTGAGCGTGAGTTCGGCATTGAGTTTATCGCCGTTTACCGTGTACGCAAGGACATTGGGCGCAGTGTAAATGCCCAGCGCTGAAACTCCCTTGCTGCAGCTGGTATTTGCGGTGGCCACGAATTGAACTGTGGTGGCGACGTTGCTGTTATTGGCCGGCGCCGTAACGGACACTTGGGAGGACGCCGGTATCGCCACACCCAGCGTCAGGAAAATTGCATACAACTTCATGGGGACAGACCTCTCCTGCCACTCGATTGAAACGAAGTGGAAGGCGCAGATTGTGCAGGTTTTCCGCGATTCTAGTGACGGAGAAATCGATTCACAAGGAAGGATGTCACAATTGAAAACTCGAAGGTTTTAATACCATCGGTGCCCGCGAGAAAAAAGCGCTCGTCGCGCCGCTTCGAAACCACGCGTGGGCCACGACGGCGCTCAACTTAACTAGATTTGGGCGTGCGAAATTTGGCCGCGAAGTGTGGCGCGATTCTACCCAGGCAACGGCGAACAAAAAATTGAACGAGTCGCGGACCACAGGCCGCGAGGGAGGCGTGATCTTTGATTCTCGATTCTGTCGCTTTCACGACCTAAAGTGCGCAGGCTCTACCTGTTGGCAATTTGAAAAGAGGCTCTTTCAAGAGGCGGGAGGCGCGAGCCGACGAACAATTTTTCGACGGCCCGTGCCCGGTCTGGCTGGAGAACTGAGTGGAGTATCTGTGGAGTCCTAAAGGTTCACCCCCAAATCGTAGCGCTTCACCGTTTTCTCGCAATCCAGCGAAGCATGTAGATTCCGCCTCCCTCATTCGTAGTGCAATTCGTCTGCGCGTGTGTACAGTTTTTCACCCTTGTGGCAACGAAATTGTTACAGGAAAGCACCAATCCGAATACGGCCCGACCCTGATACTCCACACCGCATTGAGGACGTACTGTCAGGGCATGGAAAACGGCGAGGCAAGGCCCGCAACCCCCGAACCACGTACACCGCTCCATCTCGTTATTACGGAATCTGAAACTGCACTAGTCAAGCGGGCAATCGCCGGCGATGCCGATGCGTTTGCAACATTATTCCAACTTCATCGGGGCCGCGTCTACGCCGTGTGTCTTCGCATGACGAACAACCCCGCCGATGCGGACGACCTGACGCAAGAAGCCTTCATTCAGGCCTTTCGCAAGCTCAACACATTTCGCGGTGAGTCTGCTCTTTCGACGTGGCTACACCGCGTGGCCGTGAATACGGCACTGATGCATTTTCGGAAGAGAGTAACTGTCCAGTCGTCTCTCGACGGATCCGGAGATGTTGAAGCAGGGAAACGAGAGCTAGGCCGCCAGGATCAACGTCTGAACTACTCTCTCGATCGGATCGCTCTGAAGCGGGCGCTCGAAGCTCTGCCATTCGGATACAGAACAATCTTTGAGCTGCACGAATTCGACGGCTACGGCCATCGCGAGATCGCCAAGATTCTGCATTGCACTGTCGGTAACTCCAAATCACAGCTTCACAAAGCAAAGCAACGAATTCGAGAATGCCTGGTGTCTCGACGGCATCTTGCACGAAGGATGCGCGAAACCATGCATATGCGGGAGACCATGAACCATCAGAAGCAGTGGTCCCAGAGAGCGACGAGCCGCGCTTTTGCGAAGAAAGAGGCCTCTTCACATCACGAGCTTTCACCGGATGCGGATGTGCTCACAGAAAACGCGAGTCTGGGTCTCGGGTCTATTCAGGGTTTAGCGGCAACAACGGTCTAAAAAGGGGAATTTCGTGGAACTGGGAGCTCTCGTTGTAACGCAAGGCAGTCATGGCACTCAACAGATCGACAACTCCACTTTGCCAGTCCTGGGGAAGACTGTGCTGGATCGTTGGGTGGAGCGAGTTCAGGGTTTAGGCATCAATCTTCTGTCTGTGGTTGATAGCGACCTACTCGGTTCAGATCGCCTTCATACGATGATCGATTGGGCTAAAAAGGGAGTCGACCAGATTCTCTTGATCCTGGTCGGGTCATATTCAGACGTCGACCTTTTGGACGTTGTTCGCTTCCATCACGAGGGACAACACCGAATTACTAGAGTTTTCGATCCGCTGGGCCCTCTTGGAATCAGCTTGCTTGATAGGCAGATCATCCTGAACAGCAATTTCGAGACCCACAAGCTGGGACCAGCCGGCCCGTCGACTCGTTATGACTTTCTGGGTTACTCGGTGCGTCTCTCTTCTCCCAGCGCCTACAGGAAGTTGGTCGAGGATGCTCTTGAAGGCAGGTGCGACGTTAAGCCGAATGGCCTCGAAGCCGAAAGGAACGTCTGGATACACCCAGCTGCGCATGTTAACCCTTCTGTCCGCCTGGAAGGCTCGTGCTATGTGGGGGCGTACACCAGACTCAACCCAGGGGTCGTTCTTCGTGGCCGCTCCTCAGTCGAGCACAATTGCGATATCGATATCGGAACCACTCTGGACCATGCCAGCGTCTTGCCGAATACATATTTGGCGCCGGGCCTCTGCGTCCGGAATTCGATCATCGACGGGACACGTCTTGAGAATCTCGATCGTGGCATTTCGGTTGACCTCGGTCCTCTTGGCCTATCTGGACGAAAGAAACCCATCTCCATACCTTCGTCGACGCCATCGGTCATCCGAAATCGATCGTTGGGCGAGACTTCGTTTTGTGTGCAGGTGCCGATTGTTCCAGATGCCGTCGACCGCGCATCCGCCCAAGTCGAGGCAAACGGCCAATGATCTCGAACGGAATGGTTGTCGTGAAACAACTTCCAGATGGGCGCGCCAGGCGGAAACGACGAGAATTCCTCGCCGAAATTAAGCAACTGGCCCGCGAGTCTTATCGGCCCCAACTGATTGTGGATCTGCCATCGCGCAAACTCACTTCGGAAGTGCTCGACCTTTTGCTCAGTTGCGCAGAACAGATGGAAAAGTCGGAAGGTCGCGTATCGGTGGCCGGGGCATCTCCGGAAGCTGCCGTAATCCTTGAATTGACGCAATTGACGTCGGTTGTAAATGTCTTTCCTTCGGTCTCGGAAGCTGTGGGCATCGACGCTTCGCGTTTCGGCTCCGAGGATCTAAACGATGGCCGACATTTGGCCGCATAACTTGTCCGAGTTCCGTCCATGGAGGTGTAACGTCGATGAACACTGCGATTCGTCGTGTTTGGCGCCGATCGCTGGTTTTCGTCTTATCGGCGACGACTTTGGTCTTTGCAGAGCCGTTCCAGCAGGGCGATAAGGATCCGAATGGTCCATCGAGAGTTGTGGATGAACACAACACGCAACCGGCTACTTCGAATTCGACCAACAACAATTCTGCGATTACTTCGGTCAGCGGTGAATTACCGGATGCTCCAGCGCCTGCTGCGTCAGCTCAGCAAAGCCAACAGCAGTCCGCACAACAACAAAATCCGAACCCGGTGCCCTCGGGCGCAGCTGGCGCAAAGGCACCCACAGTGAGAGGCGCCCCTGCTTCTCGCCCGATAGGAGCGGCGATTGCCCCGACCAAACAAAAGCAAAGGCGATCTCTCCTGATTAAGGCGGGATTAATAGCCGGGGCCGCCGTAGCTGTCGGTTCAGTCATTGCTTTGTCGAAGAGTAGTCCAGCGCGGCCACCTGGCGCGCCCTAAACACGTGGGACCCGAACGGACAACAGAGTCTGGGGAATGACAGCAGCTGCTCAGGTAGTTACTTTTTCAGGAATCGACGGCGCGGGGAAGACCACGCAAATCGAATTTGCGTCATGGCATCTGCAGAAGAAAGGGTATCGAATCGCCCGCGCCGCGTTCTGGGAGGACGTTGCTGTTTTTCCTCAATTAAGAACTGACGTCAGTTCCCGCGTTATCTCGACGGCTCCTGATCCATCTCAACCCATCTCGTTAAGAAACGACAAGAATGTTCGCGCTTGGTATCTGACGCTGATTCGCGCGATGTTTTATTTGCTCGATACTCTTCGGTTGCGACTCGTGGTCAGAAAACTGCGCGCGACCAGCGTGGACTTCATCATCTTCGACCGATACGTGTACGACCTTCTCGTGCAGATCGCACCGCGTCATTGGTACACACGCCTCTATAACCGTGCCTTGATTGCCCTTGCGCCCACGCCGTATCTCGCATTCATTCTTGATGCCTCACCGGACGAAGCATTCCGTCGCAAGCCTGAGTACCCACTCGAATTCATGCACGAATATCGACGCGCGTTTCTTAGATTGCGCGACTTCGTTCCTCAATTGATGGTTATCCCCGCTGGGACTGTGGAAGACGTTCAGCACAGAATTCTCGAGAGCTTGCTTGCACCTCAACGACAGTCAAAAAAACTGAATGATGAGGGGGGCGATCCGGCTCCGTACTTTCCCGTAGATAGCGGGAAACAAAATACTTACTAATCAAATGCAGGCAACTTACAACAGATGGCGACTCATCACAGCGTCACTCTGGATCCTGGAGATGCCCGGATGTCGACAAGTTCTTGCGGGAAGTTTGTGCTGGCCGTACCGACCCTTAATGAAGCAGGAAATATCGAGAGACTCTTAAAAGAAGTACAGCGAGTGCTCGACCCACTAAACCGCCCCTACGAAATCGTCGTGGTCGACGATGGCAGCGAGGATGGAACACCGGACATTGTTCAGCGGTACGCAGACCTCGATCCCCGTGTGAGGCTGCTTTGCCGCCGGGAAGAACGCGGGTTGGCGGGGGCAGTTTTGCACGGCTGGAATCACTCATCCGGGGAAGTGCTAGGCGTGATCGACGCCGATCTCCAGCACCCACCTGACATCCTGCCACTGCTCCTCGAATCGATCGATGAGGGCAATGACATCGCAATCGGCAGCAGGTATGTCACCAAGGACGGTGTCGCCGATTGGAATCCCCTACGCGTCGCCATCTCTCGCGCCAGCACCTGGGCTACCCTTCCTTTGCAGCGCAAAGGCGTACGCATTAAGGACCCAATGTCAGGATTCTTCGTCGTGCGACGGGAGTCGGTCGATGGAATCGAGTTCGAATCGAAAGGTTTCAAACTGCTTCTGGAGATCTTGGTCCGGGGCCGCATTCGATCGGCTCGGGAGATTCCAATTCATTTCGGACGCCGTTACGCAGGAAAGAGCAAAGCGAATCTAGGAGTCGCATTTCACTATCTGCACCTGCTTGGAAAACTGTCGAGGGATCTCTTTCTCAGACCGAGCCCACAATAATGAAGATTGCGCTGGTCACTGCATTTCCACCGAGTCGTCAGGCCCTGAATGAATACGGATTCCACATCGCCGAGGAACTGCGGCAACAGCCGGGCATCGATCTCACCGTGCTGGGCGACACTCTAACAGAGCCTCTCCCGGAGTTGCACCAGTTTTCGGTTGTGCGCTGCTGGGGATTCAATCAGCTTGGAAATCCTGTTTCACTGGTCCGCGCGATCCAACGCCTGAAGCCTGATGTCGTCTGGTATAACCTCGGCTTCGCCAGCTTCGGTGGCAAGCCCCTACCCGCCTTCTTTGGACTGACGAGTCCGGTCTTAACGCGGCTCTTTTCCTGCTACACGCACGTGACGTTGCACCAATTGTTCGAGACGGTGGATCTCGCCGATGCAAGGGTGAAGTCGCCTGGCTTGTACAGTGTCGCCGGACGCGTGGCAACGCACCTTCTGCTATCGGCTAATTCTGTATCGGTCCTTCTTCCTGCATACCATAAAACATTGAGAGATAAGTATAAGCGTGGCGCCGTGAGTGTTCGGCATCACGGCATCTTCGCCAGCCGCCCGGAACCGCCCGACTTCGCTCGTCGCGGAGATCCTACTCATCGTGTGCTTGCGTTCGGCAAGTGGGGCACCTACAAGCGCCTGGAATTGCTAGTGGCGGCGTTCACGAGAATCATGCGCGATTTCCCGATGGCAGAATTGATTATCGCCGGCGGTGACCATCCCAAGATGCACGGGTACGTGCAGAGTATCGCGGATCAAGTAAAGGACAATCCTGCGATACGTTTCATGGGTTACGTTCCTGAGGAAACACTCCCGGAATTGTTCCGGACGGCCAGCTTGACGGTCCTGCCCTACACCTCTTCTGCAGGGTCAAGCGGAGTTGCACATCTTGCGTGCCAGTATGGCTTGCCGATCCTCGCACCCAAGATCACTGACTTTGTTGAGCTTGCCGAGCAAGAGCAAGTTTCGATGGAGTTTTTCGCTCCGCATGATGTGGACGCACTGTCTCGTCAACTACTCTTCTTGCTGCAGACACCTGAGCGGCTCGAAGAGATGGCGCACCAGAATTTCAGAGCAGCTCTCCAGATGAGCATGCCTCAGATTATTCGTGAGTACATCAGGACCTTCGATATGCAACAACGCCTCACAATGCTCAAGGCGTTCTCCAAGTTACGCCGTTCTCGTCGCTGGGCTCCAAGCCGAAGCTGGACGGCCCGCCAGCTTGGGAAAAAGCTTAACTCCTGGCGGCCGATTAACGGCGACAATCGAAATAGCTGAACTGGCAGCCGTTTTTTCCCGCCAGAACTTCTCATGGCCGCTTCGAGGCTTTGCGACGCTAGCGTCCTAACCGAAAGCCTGTCCTCGTCCCAAGACGAGCAGACGAGCTCCAGCGTGGACTCCTCGGCTTTGCTCTCGTCACGGTAGATGATCCAGGTAGCACGGTCCAGACGTGTTCTGGGTCGGAGCCTGAGGCGGAGTTGTCCACGGTGGATTCGTGAAATCGAAGAATTCGGTCATATCCATCTGCGCGGCATCTCGCTTGGTAAGCGCTGGCACATTGAAACGGGTCTCAATTAGCTTGAGAATCGCCGTATTATCCGCAACCGTGTGGGATACGTAGTGCTTTTTCGTAAAAGGTGACACCACGATCAGCGGAAGACGATAGCCTGTGTAGACGAAGTCACAAGTAGGCCCTGACGATTTGGTGCACACATCTCCAGGGAGAAGATCTGAGGGCGGAATTCCGTCTGGACTGACAGCGGGCTGGGGCGGGACGTGATCGTAAAATCCACCAAATTCGTCGAAAGTGAGGATGAACACGGAGTCCTTCCATGATGGCCCATTCATCATCGCGCCGATTAAGGAAGATGCATAATTCGCCCCAGCTTGAACACTGCAGCAGGGAGGAGTGGCGTCGTAATCGGCTGGATGCTCGTCCAAGCCCACATCCGATGCAGGCTCGATGTAACTGACCTGCGGCAGAGATCCACCCTGCGCGTCGGTGATGAATTGAGTGTCAGGGACGATGTTCTGCGGGAATTGGCTGAGAATCGTCTGACCATACGTGAAGTTCTGAATGTAGCTTAGCTGATAGAGACAAGTTGGTGTGCTGCAACCGTTCGGGCCGGGATGAACATAAATTTTCCAGGTGATTCCAGCCTGCTGCAACTCCTGGAAAATGAGAGGGGCCGTCAGCAGAGTGCTTGTCGGACCAAGTTCATACGCATGTCCCTGGGATGTACCCGCTATGAGATACATCCGGTTGGGGGGCGTGCGCGTCATAACCGGCGAAAACCATCGATCCGAAGTGGCGAAATTTGATGCCATGAAGTAGTAATAGTTCAGATCGCTGCCATCGTAATAGCCCATCACCCGCTGACCAGCAACGTCGTGAAACGGTGGCTGAATGTTCCGTGAGTCGTGTGCAGCGGTGAATACGAATCCGTCCAGCGTCGCGGTTCCGGAAACAGGATTGGTGAGATTGAAATCTACGTGCGACTCGTTCCATGACGGGCTTGGATTTTCGACACACTGCGTCGTCAGGTGATACGAAGTCACAGGCGGACTCTGAGCATCTTCGGTGCAGTCGCTCGGAGGAAACGTGAATGCGGGGTCACATCCGGGATTCGACGGCGGCGTTCCGCCGGCACTGGTCGGAAACTGAGGCAAGCCGTCGAACTGTTGATCGGAATATCCGTAGTCAGCCCAATACTGCCGCATCGCACCGAAATAGTGATCAAAAGAACGATTCTCCTGCGCCAGGAAAATGATGTGGTTCACCGACGTTTGCAGGGTTCCCGTAGGTGTGGGAGTGGGAGTGGGTGTTGGTGTCGGTGTAGTGCTCTTTACAAGGCCCTGGCATGCAAGCAGAACGGTCAGGGAAAAGAAACAAGAACCTAGCAAAATCCATCGTACGAGCAGACGATTCATAACGAAACGCGTCCTCCGATTAGTTGCCACTACAACACGCACACGAAAAACACTGCATTCGCCGATCGATCGCGGTACTCATTGGTCAGTCGGGGGAGGGGGCGGCGACTGATCGCTGGGGAGAGGCTGAGATCCGGGTGAGGGCTGCTGGTGAGGTAGTGTGTCTCTATCCGGCAGCTGGGGTGGGGGGAGCGGGGGCGTGGGCACCTCGCCGGGCTGCTGTTCTTGCTGCGTCGGCCGGGTTGCCACAGGGGCGATGCTTCCGTTTCGCAGCATCAACTGAATCGGGTGTCGATCACCACGCTTCCTCGCCTGGATCGCCCTGAGGCTGGCGTCTACGTCATCTTCGTTCGCTCCGGCCAGGTTCATCATCCGTCGACCCTCCGCATCCGGCCGGGTCGCATATGTGACTTTTTCACTCGACTCGACCGCCGTGCGCGCCGCGTCGTAGTACATCTCCGCAGTCTCGCGATCGCCGACAAGCTCGGCCATATATCCAATGTTGTTTAGCGTGAACGCGTTCGAGGGATCGAGCCGGTATGCATCCGAAAAGTATTTCTGCGCATCCGTTGTGTCGTTGTGGTTGAGTGCCGCCACGCCACGCAGATTGAGTCGCGCGACCTGAGATTCAGTATCTTCACCCTTGGAGATGGCTTCCCTCACCAGGGCAGCATTGCTTTCTGCAATCTGGCTGATAGGTTTCCCGCGCCAGCGTCGACGAGGAGTCAACACCACCTGCTCGTCGGAATGAAGATCTGCCGCTTCCGTGTAGTACTGGACGGCCCCCTGTAAATCTCCTTCGGACTCCATCACGTATCCCAGGCTGTCGAGGAGAAAAGGATTCTT
>Ga0307478_10003243_pt1 | contig 12171 bp, 9 predicted proteins | sample atmos_gasesECM4C_2_FD_203713 | JGI IMG/M metagenome (GOLD analysis project Ga0307478, IMG submission 203713) | Hardwood forest soil microbial communities from Morgan-Monroe State Forest, Indiana, United States - atmos_gasesECM4C_05 | ecosystem: Environmental > Terrestrial > Soil > Temperate...
CGCTGGTCGTCCCCGCTGTTCATCCTGGGAGAGAGCTACGGGACGACGCGCGCTGCCGGGATTGCGGGATATCTCGCCGACCGCGGGATTTCGTTTAACGGCATCACTCTGCTTTCGACCGTTCTGAACTTCGAAACCCTCGAAGACAACTTCACCAACGACCAGCCATACATTTTCCTGATTCCATCGTTCACCATGATCGCGGGTTATCACCACAAGCTGGCGCCGGACTTCGCGCAGGACATGAATCGGGCGCGGCAGGAATCCGAGCATTGGGCTTCTACCGATTACGAGCAGGCGCTCGACAAAGGGGACTCGCTCACGCCCCAGGAGCGGCAGAAAATCATCGACCAGTTGGCACACTTTACCGGACTGACCAAGGAAGTGATTGACGAAGCCAACCTGCGGATCAACGTGCAGAAATTCACACATTATCTGCTGATTGATCAGAAGGTGCGCGTCGGACGGCTTGACGGACGCTACACTGGGCCCGATCCCGACGGCCTGCTAGACACGCCCTTTTATGATCCGACAGGCTCGGCGACGCAGCCGCCGTTTACGTCGGTCTCCAACAACTACTTGCGCACGGAACTCAACTACAAGGTCGATATGCCGTACAACGTGCGCGCGTCGCGAGGCCCGAACGACACCTGGGATTGGGGATCGGCGATCCAGGGATTTCCCGATACCGCCTCGGCGATGCGGCAGGCGATCGTGAAGAACCCATATTTGAAAATTCTGGTCATGGAAGGCTATTACGATCTGGCGACGCCGTACTATGCGGCGAACTACACGGTCGACCATCTCAATCTGCCGGCAAAATATCGCGACAACGTTTCGTTCGCAACCTACGATGCGGGGCACATGGTGTATTTGCCGATGGATGGGTTGAAGAAAATGAAAGCGGATCAGGCGGCCTTTATGCAGAAGGCGGGGATGCCTTAACCACACGAGGCACAGACGATCCCAGAATTTGCAGATTCCGCCGGTTTCTGCTGTACACGCTGTCGTTCATTTTTCAATCATGCCGATCAAAAGCCTGAGACGCGCTGCGTTATTTGCCACTTCCCTTCTTGCTTCCAGCGCGGTCGCGCAGGATAGCTGCGCGAAGCTGATGAGCGCCAAGATTTCCGGCGCAACGATGCTGCTGGCGGCGGCGATTCCTGCAGGAGGTTTTGCCGGACCTCCGGGGCCCGCTTCCGGGCGCGATCTGACCGCGCCGTATAAGAGCGTTCCGGCATTTTGCCGGGTCGTTTCCCTGGCCACGCCAACGACCGATTCCGAAATCCGAATCGAGCTGTGGCTGCCGGCATCAGGCTGGAACGGAAGACTGCAAGGCATCGGCAACGGGGGATTCGCCGGGGCGATCGACTACGTGCAACTCGGGACATCAGTCCGCAAAGGATACGCCGCCGGGGCGACAGATGCTGGCCACACGGGTACGCCGGTCGATGCCGCCTGGGCGCTGGGGCATCCAGAGAAAGTGGTCGACTTTGGGCATCGCGGCATACACGAGATGACGCGGGTGGCAAAAGAGGTGATCCAGGCTTTGTATGGGAAGGCGGCACAGCGGTCTTATTTCGCCGGATGCTCCGATGGCGGACGCGAAGCTCTGATGGAGGCGCAACGCTATCCGGCCGATTACGACGGCATTCTGGCAGGAGCTCCGGCGAATTATTGGACAGCGCTGCTCACAACTGCGGCCGTGGACACCCAGGCGCTGACGCTGGATGCCGCCAGCTTCATACCGCCAGCGAAAATTCCGGCGATTGCTACCGCCGTGAACACAGCTTGCGACGAACTGGACGACGTGCGCGACGGAATACTAAACGATCCAAGGCAGTGTCACTTCGATCCGGCGACGATCCAGTGCAAAGCCGGAGATAACGAAAAGTGCCTCACTGCACCCCAAGTTGTCGCGCTGAAAAAACTTTATGACGGGCCGCATGATTCGCACGGCAAACAAGTGTTCCCGGGCTACTTGCCCGGGGCGGAGGACGGTCCAGGCGGCTGGGGACTCTGGATTACCGGACCCGCTCCGCTCAAGAGCCTGATGGCGTTTTTCCAGTTTGGATACTTTGCCGACATGGTTTTCGAGAATCATGATTGGGATTACAGAACTTTCGCCGTTGAGCCGGGGCTAAAGCTGGCCGAGCAGAAGACAGCGAGTGCCGTGAACGCGGTGGAAGCAGATCTGAATTCCTTCAAGTCGAGAGGCGGGAAGCTGATCGTTTATCACGGCTGGAACGACCCGGCGATTACGGCGCTCAACACGCTGAACTATTACCAGAGCGTAGTCGCGAAGATGGGTCAGCGCGAGGTGGATGCCTTTGCGCGCTTGTACATGGTGCCGGGGATGCAGCATTGCGACAATGGCCCGGGCGCGGGTTCGTTTGGGCAAGTGGGACGACTCACCTTTGACGATCCGAAACACAGTGTGAATGCCAGCCTGGTAGAGTGGGTCGAGGGAGGTGTCGCTCCGGACGCGATTATTGCTTCAAAATACTCCGCGGACGATATGCAGCACGCGCTGATGACACGCCCGTTGTGCGCCTACCCGAAAACCATAAAATATAAGGGCGCCGGCGACACGAATGACGCAGCGAACTTCACCTGTGAGGCTTGGAAAAAATAGCTCATAGGACAAGCATTTGCGGAAAAAAGCCCTTTGCCGTCCTGATCGGTTAATCGGACATTCTGAGCGAACCTTCCGATAAGCACAAATTTGTGTTAATACAACGTACGGGTTTCCGTAGAGACGTTGCTAGCAACGTCTTCCTTTCCACGTGCTTTGGTCCTGGTGTCAGCAAGAGACGCTGCAAGCAACGTCTCTACGACGGCGCGAATCCGTGAAGGGATTGGGCGCCGCGGGAGGAACGCTCATGCCCAAGAACATCGTGATCTGCTGCGATGGAACCGGGAATGAATTCGGTGACAACAATTCCAATGTCGTGAAGCTGTACAGCACACTGATCATTGATGGAAAATGCCAGGTCGGCTACTACCACCCGGGCGTTGGAACCATGGGTGCGCCAACCGAAACGAACCGCGTCAGCAAAGCGTGGTCCGTCGTCAGGGGGCTGGCTTTTGGAGCAGGCCTCCTGGCGAACGTCAGCGACGCCTATCGCTACCTCATGAATATCTATGAGGACGGAGACCAGGTGTTTTTGTTCGGATTCAGCCGTGGCGCTTACACAGTCCGAGCGCTGGCGGGAGTCTTGCACATGTTCGGATTGCTGTGTCCGGGTAATGAGGGTTTGATCCCGTACATCACGCAGATGTTCGCCAGGCGTACACGTCGGGCAGGTGGCATGACCCATACGTTTCAAGTGGCCGAAGGCTTCAAGGAGACGTTTTGCAGAGACTGCCCGTTGCATTTTGTCGGCGTGTGGGACACGGTGAGTTCGGTAGGTTGGGTGTGGGATCCGTTGAGGCTGCCGTACACGGCCCAAAATCCCACCATGATCAATGGACGGCATGCCGTTTCCATTGATGAGCGACGCTGTTACTTCCGAAACAATATGTGGGGCGCAGCGCTTCCCGGACAGAACATCAAGCAGGTCTGGTTCGCCGGCGTTCACGCGGATGTGGGTGGATCGTATTGCACGGCATACAGCGGGCTTTCTCAGATTACTCTGGAGTGGATGTTGTGTGAGGCAGGGTCATTGGGCCTGATGATCGATTCGACACGGGCGAGCCAGGTGCTGGGACGCGTGCCTCCAGCAAAAGTGCCTCCGCCTGCACCCATTCCGCCGGATCCTGCGGCGAAGGCAAACAATTCGCTTACCGCTGTGTGGTGGATTCTGGAATTTCTCCCACACTCATATTACGACCCAATCGCGAAACAAAAAAAGTGGAGGATTCCCCTGGGCGCCCGGCGAGTCGTCCTGGAACACTCCGTCTTGCACGCTACAGTGCTCGCGAAACTACAGGTGGATCCGGATTACCGGCCGCCGAATCTGCCGCGGGAGTATGGAGTCGAACCGCAAATAGGTTTTGGAGTGGCGGAGCCGGTGCTGGTGAACGTGTGAGTTCGGTTTCCAGCTTTCGTATGCCGGGCAAATCAGGGATGCATGCAAAAACGGCTCCAATCAGCGGCTGTACTGATTTCTTTTTTTGTCGGCGTGGCGCTCTAGGCCTAACTGGATCAGGCGGTCGATCAGGTCGGCGTAGCCGACGCCCGACGCTCCCCAAAGCTTGGGATACATGCTGATCGAGGTGAAGCCAGGCATGGTGTTGATCTCGTTCAGAAAAATCTTCCGGGTTTTCGGATCCATCAGAAAATCGACGCGGGCCAGGCCGGAGCAGTCCACCGCCCTGAAGGCACGCACTGCAAGTTCCTGAACCGCCTTTGTCTCTTTCTTGCTAAGCTTCGCCGGGATAATGAGCTGCGAGCCTTCGTCGAGGTATTTCGCGGTGTAGTCGTAGAACTCTTTGCCGGGAACGATCTCGCCCGGGACGGACGCAATGGCATCGTCGTTGCCCAGAACCGAGCATTCGATCTCGCGGGCTTTGTCCTTTTTGCCGCCGACGCCTTGCTCAATCACGATCTTGCGATCGAATTTCGCTGCTTCTTCGATCGCAGGACCGAGTTCTTTGCGGTCGTGCGCCTTGCTGATGCCCACCGATGATCCTAGATTCGCCGGCTTCACGAACACCGGATACTTCAGCTTGCTCTCGACCAGTTTGTGAATTCTTTTCGGATCACTCTCCCAAGAGCTGCGCAGAATCGTAACGTGCTTGACGATGGGGATTCCGGCTGCGATGAAGAGCGACTTCATGACATCTTTGTCCATGCCGGCTGCGGAGCCGAGCACTCCGGCTCCCACGTAGGCGAGGTCGGCGAGTTCGAGCAGGCCCTGGATGGTGCCGTCCTCGCCGAACGTGCCGTGCAGTACGGGAAAAATGACGTCGACGTTGATGGCACGATCGCTGGCGCGGCGGGCGACCCGGGCATCACTTTGAAAGGGAACCAAGCCGTGGACCGGTTCGGGCGGGACAACGACCGATTCACCCTGGGCGAGCACGGCGGCGCCGGGCGTGGTTTCAGGATCACCCGCGCGGAGCGGTCTAGGTTCGTGGATGGGCTTGCCTTCGAGCAGGTTTTCGGCATGCTCAGCGGTAAGCCAGCGACCATCCTTTGTGATGCCGATGGGGACAACTTCATATTTCTCTTTGTTGATAGCGTTGAGAACCGAGGCGGCCGAGAGCAGCGACACTTCGTGCTCCCCGCTGCGCCCGCCAAACAGAATGCCGACGCGAAGCTTTTTCATGACCATTCAGTGTGGACGCGAGAGAAGTTTCCCGTCAATCGCTGAGTTGGTACACTGACCCGTTCAAGGTTATGCCGAATTTCAGGTTTTGCATTCTTTGCGCATGGTTGGCTACGGCTGGAATTCTTCTGACTGGTGCGTGCCGGAAGAGTTCGGAAAACGGCAGTAGCGGCCCATCCGATTGGGCCAGTTCTGCGGCGGCTCCAATGCCTGCAAAAAAGCAGCGACCGCGCCCGATCTTCGCGGGGAACAGACCTTCGCCGTTCATCGTGAGCATGTCTCCGGATACGATTCGCGTTCACGACGGTCATGCTTCCGTGGCGCGTTATTCGCTGGTGTATGAGATTGGCAACGTGGAGAGAGCCACCAAGGCGGTCATTTCCATCAACGCGGCGGGGATTGGAGAGGTTAAGAGGTTCGATGTCGACCTAAAGTCGCGAGGGGAAATTGAATTCCTTCTCGACGCCTCGGACGCTGACTTGGGGCCCACCGTGCGATTCCGGGCTCATTGCCCATTCGGCGACACCGACTGGTTCATCATGGGGAGCCAGCCTGACACTTCGCAACCTCGACAGATTGCACAGGTATATCCCCCGTATGTGGACATCCACGGCTACAACTCAAGCCCTGGAGTTTCCATCACGATCTCCGGTTCTCAATTCACGCGCGAGTGCACACCGGAAGCGCAGGTGGATTCCAGCAGCGTGGATTTGAAAAATGTTGTGGCTGGCGACGGACAAATTCACGCTCTGCTCCCCTATGAGGCATTGCAGGGGCGGCCCGTAGCTGGCAATCAGTTGGTGGTAGTTTTGACCGTTTACGGTTTCAGCTTGCCCGCGGCAGACGTGTATCACTTGAACTTCGTCGAGTAGAGCGACGGAGTTGTTTTGATGGGCTTGAGCGTCTAGAGAATTTTCTTTCCGAATGCCGACAGGGCCAACTCCACGGCAAGGTCGGCAGTGCGGTTGTGCTCGTCGATCACGGGATTGACCTCAACGATTTCGAAACTCAGCATGCGTCCGTGATCAGCGATGATCTCCATCGCCAAGTGTGCTTCGCGGTAAGTTGCACCGCCGCGGACAGGAGTGCCGACGCCGGGCGCGTCTTCCGGGTCGATCCAGTCCATGTCGAGCGAAATGTGATAACCGGCAGTGCCGCGCCCCGCCATGCGGAGAGCCTCTTCCATGACGGTGCGCATGCCGCGTTCGTCGATGTCGCGCATGGTGAAGACGCCGATGCCGGCACGGCGGACGTTCTCTTTTTCGACGGCATCAATGTCGCGCACGCCGACCAGCACGCAATTCTCCGGCTTGACCTTAGGAGAGAAGTCAAAGATGTTGCTCAGTTCAGAGGGCCACAGGCCCATGATTGCGGCCAGCGGCATGCCGTGAACGTTGCCGCTAGGCGAAGATTCAGGCGTGTTGATGTCGGTATGGGCGTCGATCCATATGAGGCCGATACGCTGGTTCTGGCGCCGATAGAACTCAGCCACGCCCGAGACGGTGCCAGCAGCCATGGAATGATCGCCGCCAAGGGCTAAAGGAACTTTTCCGGCCTCGAGTGTTTTCAGCACCAGTTCTGCCTCTTTGGTGCAGGTTGCAGTAATTTCCTTCAAGTACTTGGCGTTGGCAGCGCCTTCCTTTTTCTGTTCAGGAATCGCGACAGCGACGTTGCCGCCGTCTTCGACTTCGTGTCCGAGAGCTTCGAGGCGCGCTTCGAGTCCGGCGACGCGCACGGCGGATGGGCCCATATCGACGCCACGGCGGGATTGTCCGAGATCGAGGGGGACACCAATTACCCGGATTTTTCTGCCAGAGATGTTGGAGGAGGCGGCCGTTGTTGTCATCATCATAGGTCGAGCGGTGAGGACTACGGATACAAACGATACAACATCCTTGGGAAAGGGATGGTCTCGCGGACGTGCTCAAGGCCGCAGATCCAGGCGACGGCGCGCTCGATACCCATCCCGAATCCGCCGTGAGGGACGCTGCCGAATTTGCGCAGGTCGAGATACCACTTGAACGCCTCTTCCGGTAGCCCGTGTTCGTGGATGCGTTGCAGCAGCAATTCGTGCGAGGCCATGCGCTGGGAGCCGCCGATGATCTCACCGTAACCTTCGGGAGCGAGTACGTCGACACACAAGGCCAACTCCGGACGCTGGGGATCGGGCTCCATGTAAAACGCCTTCACCTTGGCCGGGTATCGGTGCACCATAACTGGCTTATCGAATTGCGCTGAAAGATAGGTCTCATCCGGCGAGCCTAGGTCGCCGCCCCATTCAAATTTTGATTCGAGGGCGCCTTTGGCGTGGCCTTCCTGCAGATTTCTCACAGCGTCGTCGTAGCTGATCCGTGGAAATGGCAGTTCGATTTTTTCGAGCTTGGAAATGTCGCGACCAATGGTTTGCAAATCGGCGCGCCGCCGCTCGAGGCAGCGTTTCACGATGAAGCTGATGAGACCTTCGGCCAACTCCATCACGTCGTCGAGTGTGGCGTAAGCGACTTCTGGTTCGACCATCCAGAACTCGGTGAGGTGGCGGCGCGTCTTGGATTTTTCCGCGCGGAACGTTGGGCCAAAGGAGTAGACCTTTCCCAGAGCCATGGCAGTCGCTTCCACGTAAAGTTGTCCCGACTGCGTGAGATAGGCCTGTTCGTCGAAGTAGTCGACCGGAAAAAGCGTGGTTGTGCCTTCGCAGGCAGCGGGGGTAATGATCGGCGGATCGGTCAGGGTAAAACCGCGCTCATCAAAGAAATCGCGCGCAGCCTTGATGATTTCCGCGCGCACGCGCAGGATGGCCGCCTGGCGCTGCGACCGAACCCAGAGATGGCGGTGCTCCATCAGGAAATCAGTGCCGTGTTCTTTGGGAGTAATCGGGTATGGGGTTGACTCCGGCACGCGCTGCACAACCTGCACATTTGCGACGTCGAGTTCGTAGCCGCCGGGAGCACGCTTGTCGGCCCGTACCTTGCCTTCGACGATGACGCTGGATTCCTGCGTAAGAGTCTTCACGGCATCGAACACTTCCGGCGTGACCGCGTTCTTAGGAACGACCCCTTGGATGATGCCGGAGCCGTCGCGAAATTGAGGGAACAAGAGCTTCCCGCTCTCCCTCAGGTTGTAGAGCCAGCCACGAACGGTGACCGTCTGGCCTTCGTGTTTGCCGATTTCGGCAATTGTGGTTACAGGGGACATGGATTCGGAGTGCAAGGTTTCAACGCTCACGGTTTCAAAGTTTCAACGTTTCAAGGTTCAACCCCACCGTCGGCAAGACATGATTCTTCCCAACCTCGAAACTTTGAAACCTCAGCTTTGTTCCAGCTTCCCGAAAGTTTCCGGCAGCTTTTCCAACGGGTTGACCTTCTCATCTTCGCCGAGTTCGAGCAGCAGAGGCGGAGTCTGAGGCGCCGAGCGCAGCAGGTCCATCGCTTCTTTCCAGTCAATCGTTCCCTGCCCCGGCCACAGGTGCGAATCTTTATCTTTCGCGTTGTCGTGAACGTGAGTGGATTTGATGTAGCTGCGCAAAATCTCAAAGCTCTCGTTCACCGAACTCATCATGTGAGCATGGCCGAAGTCGAAGCAGACGCCGACGTCGTCGAAATGAGCGCCGTGAATCAGTTCCACAAGTTTGTCGGGCGTGGAAAGTTCGTTGGGAATGTTCTCGAGGAGGATCCGCACGCCGAGCGGCTTGGCAAAAGCGCGCAGGTGCTCGATGGACGTCATGGCCGCCTCAAACTTCTTATCGCTGAAGCTTTCGTTGGGCAATCCCAAATGCTGCACCAGGAAACGAAATGGAATCTGTTCGGCGATTTCGAGGGCGCGCTTGATCTCATCCATGGCATCGACCCGGTGCGCGCGGTCGGTGGACGTCACGTTGACCGGCGGGGCTCCGGCGCGGCCCCATTCATAGTCGGCAAACAGGGGCGAATGCACTGAGTTCAGAGGAATTCCGCTGCCCCGGAACCATTCGGCGATTTCCTTGACGTGGGCCTTGCGGTTGGCATAATCGAGGTGCTGGCGGGCCGCGAAAATCTCGATTGCCTGCACGCCGCTGCGCGCCAAACCGTCGAGGATGCCGGGATGCAGGCGCTCCTTCACGAACAGATAGGTTGAGACTGCTTTCAGCATGAGTGTCCGTTACAAATTATCGAGTGATGATTGTGGATTGAAAACTCTTACTGCGCAGCTTTTCAATCAACAATCAGGGGTCACTTCAGTATCCCACGGCCCTCGCATTACTGTCCCTGACATCTGTGGCGCCCAACCGCTCTCCAGTTTTTTCATCGATCGCAATGCATTCTGCATCGCTCCAGTCTGGCAAGACTCTTTCCGCCGTTGGGACGCCGAATTGGACGTTATAGCCCATTTGGCGCAAGGCGCTTACCGTGTCGGGCGAAAACCATTTTTCAACATACAGGACATCGGGCAGCCACTGATTGTGAAATCGTGGAGCGTTTACCGCCTCCTGGATGTTCATCCCGTAGTCGACCACGCCCATCATGACGTTAGCCACGGTGGTGATGATCTTTGAACTGCCGGGGGAACCAAGAACCATTGCCACTTTCCCGTCTTGCAGGACAATGGTCGGAGTCATGGAAGACAAAGGGCGCTTTCCGGGCCCAATCGCATTCGCTGAGCCTTGAACTAACCCGGCGCCGTTGGGCACGCCGGGCTTGGCGGCGAAATCGTCCATCTCGTCGTTCAGAAGGAAGCCCAGGCCATCGGCGGTAACACGCGATCCGAACCAGCCGTTGATAGTGGTTGTGACTGCAACCGCATTTCCTTCCGCATCGACGATTGAATAATGGGTTGTGTGGTTCGACTCGCGTTGCGGGATTGCTGGCGGGTGACTGGCAGCATATTGCTCGAGTTCACTGAACACTGCCGGGCGCTTCAATTCTTTGCTGGGGCTGGCATGGGCCGCATCGATCGTGTCGCGCCACGCGGCACCATACTTCTTATCAATTAATTGAGCGACCGGAAGCTTGGCGAAATCAGGATCGCCCATAAACTCCGCTCGATCGAAGAATGCCCGTCGGAAAGCCTCGATGATGAAATGAATGGACTGCGCTGACCCGTCGCCCAGTTTGCCGAGATCGTACCCTTCCAGAATGTTGAGGGCTTCAATCAGGACCGTCCCGCCCGATGAGGGTGGCGGCGAACTGATTATTTCGTATCCACGATAGGTACCATGCACAGGCTCGCGCTCTTTCGGCTCGTAATGGGCCAGATCGTCCGAGGTGATCAGGCCACCATTCTTGTGGATGGCAGCTGCCAATTCGCGAGCCAGGGCGCCGTGATAGAAATCGTCGGGATTGTCGGCGATTCGCTCGAGAGTGTGCGCCAAATCGGGCTGGCGAAAAACATCTCCGGGCTGATAATAGTCGCCGTTCCGCTGAAACGCTCGGCGCGACTCAGGGAACTCGGCTAAATGCCTGTCGTGGAGATCGCGCGCCTGTTCCCAACTCAAGGCGTAGCCGTCGCGTGCGAGCTTGATCGCCGGGGCCATCACTTGCTTGAGCTTCAGTTTCCCCCACTTCTGCTCGGCATACGCCATGCCAGCGACCGACCCCGGAACAGCGATGGATTTGTAACCAATTTCGCTGGCGCCCTTGATTATGTTGCCCTGCGCATCCTGATACATGTCGCGGGTCGCCGCGGCTGGAGCCGTCTCACGGTAGTCGAGGAAATGCGTTTTGCCGTCGGCCATGCGGACCAGCATGAAACCGCCCCCGCCGATGTTTCCGGCCGCCGGATGCACTACTGCGAGCGCGAATCCGGTGGCAACTGCCGCATCGATAGCGTTTCCACCTGCCTGCATGATCTCTACGCCGGCGCGTGAGGCCAACTCGTGAACACTCACGACCATAGCGTGCTGAGCATGCACTGGGTGAGTGGCAGCCTTGGCCGAAACCCCACCGCCAGCCACGAACAAGACCAGCAAACACGCAAATAGTGGTTTGTGCGGAGATCGCATGCGGATCGAAGCTGCACTGGAACAGAAACGAACTTTGAGGCTAGCCGAGCGAACCAAGCGGAGTCAAATCAAGCAGTCACACAGGGGTGCTGCACCGTGCCGACGAGGGAGCTACGCCTTCCTGCGCTTTTTCTGTTTTTTTCTCTTCGTTGCTGGACTTTTCGCCGCTACCATCTCGTATGATTTCTGCACCAGCTCCCGCAGTTCTTTACTCTCCACCGCGTCGAAGCGGTCGAGCATGACCCATTTGTAGCGTCCGACATACGGTGCCGGACGTATGTCTTCCCTCTCAATCAATTCCGCGAAGGTCTCGGGCGTGCACTTGAAGCACAAACGAGGATTGTCCAACCCTAGCATCAAGAAGATTTTTCCTGCGATCTTGAAACACAGTTCGTCGCCCCACTGGAGGTTTTCGGTTGCCGCTGGAAAGGACATACAATATTTGCGAACCTCATCCACGTTCATCATGACCTCGGTGAACCGAAACGGGACTCTGTCGAATCGAAAATTCTAAAAGGAGATTGGAATGGAAACCCGCCAGCTTGGCAACTCAGACCTCCGCATTACTCCTCTCCGGCCGATCTAGTGATATATTGTCGCCGCCACCGAAGGAAGGATGTTGTTCCTATGGATCTTCAGGGCGTAACTCCACTCCTGCAAGTCTTCGATATGCCAACCGCGATTCGGTTTTACCGAGATGTGTTGGGATTCGAGGTCTGGGCTACCTCTCAACCTGGCGATGACTGCAATTGGGCCGGCCTTCGGCTGAATTGTGCAGAGGTGATGCTCAATACCGCCTACGAGGCGGATCAGAGGCCGCCCGTTGCAGATCCCGCGCGCATAGCGGGGCATGCCGATACCTGCCTGTTTTTCGGCTGCGAGGATCTTGATGCTGCCTACCAACATCTGCTCGGGCATGGCGTG
>Ga0307478_10003244_pt1 | contig 12170 bp, 15 predicted proteins | sample atmos_gasesECM4C_2_FD_203713 | JGI IMG/M metagenome (GOLD analysis project Ga0307478, IMG submission 203713) | Hardwood forest soil microbial communities from Morgan-Monroe State Forest, Indiana, United States - atmos_gasesECM4C_05 | ecosystem: Environmental > Terrestrial > Soil > Temperate...
TCATCACCGCATACCCCGATCTGGTGTGGAAAGTGATCGCGCCGCCGATGTTCCGCACCGATGTCCGGCAGGCCGCGTTCAGCTGGCGGGGCAGCGGCCACTTTTCCGGCGTACTTCTGCCGGCCGGGATCCAGGGCACCGGCAATGCGTTCACGTTCGAAGGACTGGAGATATTCGCCTTCCGCGGTGAGCAGGCGTGTCACCTCAACGCGGTCTATGACCTAGCCACCCTCAACAAGCAGACCGGCATTCACCACGCCACCAGGTCGCGCAGCTGACGTCGCGCTCAGGTCATCGGACGAGTCCTAACGTGGATCGTCGAGGTAGGCGTCGGCCCAGGCGCCGATGATTCGGCCTGCCCGATGAGCTTGGCCGCGGGCGGTGAGCAGATGGTCAGAGCCTTCGAGTGAGACGAAGCTGCGCGGGTGGCGGGCTAAGCGGAAGATCTCGCTCGCGTTCTCGATGCCAACGGTGTTGTCGGTAGGTGAGTGCAGGATCAGCAGCGGCAGGCGCAAGCCTTTGATCTTGGCGTGCAGGTGAGCCGCGCGGACATCCTCGACGAATGCCCGCTTCAGGGTCAGCGTGCGCCCACCGACCATCCACTCGGCACTGCCCTCGGACAACACGCGCTCGACCACCGCATCGTAGTGCTGCTCGACGTGGCGGGGGTCGACCGGCGCCGCCACCGTGACAACCGACCGCACGCCTGGTGACTGCTGCGCCGCGGCTATTACGGCCGCGCCGCCCCACGAGTGCCCAACCAGGATGCCGGCCGGGGTCGCGCGGTTGGCCATGAACTCGCATGCCTTGACGATGTCGTCGACCTTGACGGTGAACGACCCGTCACCCCAGTCTCCTTCTGATGCACCGAGACCAAGCGCGTCGAAGCGCAGCATGCCGATACCGTCCGCGGCCAGCTGCTTGCAGATTCGGGCCGCGGCCGGCGAGTCCTTACCGAGCGTGAAGCCATGCGCAAACACGCCCCAGCCGCGCACCACCGTTTCCGGCACCTCGATGATCCCTGCCAGATTCGGGCCCGTGGAGCTACGGAACACGACACGTTCGCTCATGGTGGAGATCTACCATGCCCTTCGCGATTGATTGTATTGTCGGCCAAATGTTTACGAATTCGGTGATTGAAGTCTCGTACCGGCAAGCGCATCAACCCTGGCACTTCTGTCAAATACTATCGCGCCTACGACGTCTCGCCGAGATTCAGCCCGCGTGACCTTGCACGGTCGAATCGGGCGATGGGGCCAGTCGGCATATTGATGGGATGGGCGCCGGCACGGCCGCATGCGCGGCGTTCGCCGCTCGCTGCCTGGCGCAGCAGGCGCACCGTTGACGCGGCTCAGGTTTATGAGGTGAGTTCGGTGGAGATCTGCCAGAGGCGTTCGGCATTGCCGGCGTCTAGTGCATAGGGTGCCACCCCACCGGTATGGGTGCCCCGCTCAGTGACTCGTTGTGCCTCGTCGCAGTCCTCGTAGTAGCGTCCGGTGACGCCTTCGACGTTCGGGCTGGCTGCTAGTAGCACCGACGTTGCAGCGCCCTGCTCGATTGACTTAGCGGGAGGCAGCGCCAGATCGGTCGTTTCACCGAAGGCAGCAAGATCGTCGGGTGTCATGTGCCGCGCGAGCGCGGTACTGGCGACATTGCCGGGCATCAGCGCGTTGACCGCAATACCGTCGTCGGACCAGCGTTGGCCGGCGCCCACGGCGAACAGCACATTGGCTGTCTTGGACTGGCCGTAGGACGTCCACTGGTCGTACGGCCGGAACCGATAGTGCAAGTCGTCAAAGACGACTGGGCAGAACTGGTGCCCGATGGAGGCGACGGACACCACCCGAGCTCCGCCGGCCTCGCCCAGCCACCGGTGCAAACCCCTCGCCAGCGCGAAATGGCCGAGATGGTTGGTGGCGAACTGCATTTCATAGCCTGCGGGCGTGCGGGTCAGTTGTGGTAGCGCCATCACACCGGCGTTGTTGACGAGGATATGTAGCGGTCCGGTCCACGCGGATACAAAGCCAGCTACTGAGGCGGGATCGGCCAAATCCAGCGGGCTGACTCGCAGCACTCTGGCCCCCGACGGGAGCTCATCGGCGATCCTGTCGGCTGCTTTCCTGCCGGCCTCGAGATTCCGTACCGCCAGTGTCACTTCGACGCCCGCCGAGGCCAACGCCCTAGCGGTCTCCGTACCAATCCCAGAACTTGCCCCGGTGACGACGGCGCGTCGGCCGTGCAGGTCGAGGTCGGCGACTATCTCGGCCGCCGTGGTAGCAGGTCCGTACAAGTGCGTCGGCATACCCGATCCTTTCGTGGAGACAATGGCCTAGCGCTAGAAAGCTAGGAGTCAGAGGGCGATTCGAGTGGTCGCGTGTCGAAGTAGAAAACCCTTAAGCGCCATAGCTTGTGGTTGCGCAAAGTCCAGTGTTCGGCGATCCAGAGTTCATCACCGCCAGCAGATCGGGCATTCAACAGCACGGCCACCTGGTCTACATCGGCGGAAATGCTGATGAGACGCATACTCTCGAAGTCGACGGCCGCCGCCAATCGTGGCAACACGTCCGCGACGAAGGCTTGGGGTCCACGATGTAACCCTCCCCAGGGCAGCACAGGCGGCACGTATTCTTCGAAGTCGTCGTGCATGGCAGCCTGAAATGCGCTGGTGTCGCCGGAGAAAGACGCTTCATAGATCCCTCGCACCAGATCCCGGTTCCGGTGTTCTCGGTCTGCGGTACTCAAGGCAATTATTCCCATCTCCAATGTGCTCGAAGTTCACTTAGCGGCGATGATCGATATTTCGATGCCAGCCCCGCGGAACTAATGCTCCCGTTAGTCATGTATGACAACAGCTCTTGTAAGTCCGTGGTCCTTAACCTGATTCGGGTCACGGGGAACACTCGGCGAACATCGGCGTAGTCCACCAACTCTTGCATCCCACCTCCAGCCGCCGGCTGAACATCAGACATGGGCGTCACACCCCGGCGCAGATCGTTTCGGTTCCGGCATCGCCGACGCCGTCGAGCAGCCCGCGTAGTCGCCTGCGGCCACGGGAAAGCTGCGATGCCACGGTCCCCCTTGGGGTGTTCATGATCGCCGCGATCTCTTGGTAACGCAGACCCTCGATGTCCGCGTAATACACCACGTTGCGAAGGTGCGCCGGCAGTGCCCGCATCGCCGTCTTGATCTCGTTACCCAGCAAGGAATCTAGCGCCTGGTCTTCGGCGGAGCGCAGCTGCGCCGGCGCAGACCGGAAGTACGTATCCACCAAACGTTGCTCGGTCACCTCCTCGGTGGAGTACTGCACAGGTCGACGCCGCTTCATGCGATAGCTACTGATGTAGCTGTTTTTCAAGATTCGCGCCAGCCAGGCGTGCATGTTGGTATCACGCTGGAAGGAATGGAAGCCCGCGTACGCCTTCATCAGGGTTTCCTGCACCAGGTCCTCAGCGTCCGCATGGTTCCGGCGCATCCGAAACGCATTGCAGCACAGGATATTCCGCAGGGGTAGCACCTCCTGTTCAAACCGTGCAGTCAACTCCGCGTCGACTGATCGTCGTTGAATCGGTCTGCGGGCTCGGGTCGCCCCCGGATTTGACTTGATCGTGGTGACGCAAGCGGAGTTTTTACGCAGTAAGCACTGGTGATTGCTTTCGGAATTCGTCATGTCGCTTCTCGCCACGATGTCATGACGTTCACGCAGTGCCGCGTGAGTCGCTGGCAGGCACCGTCAAGGGCGCTCGGCGGGCGTGTATCGTCATCAAGCTTCCCACGGTCCAGATCAACTTTGAGTCTGGTGGTTCAACCGGATAGTCACGTTCACGTCAGCGGCACGGACGTCGCACTCGGCGGGTCTGGGTACCGTGCTGTCGGCTGGGGTGAATATGGGGTCGCCGCTTCCGATCGGTCGGGCGGGCAGGCGTTGCGTCATCACGCTGCCAGCCAGTTGTACAGGTCCTCGAACGTTTGGCGCGCGGCTTTGGTGTCGCTGCGGATCTGGAAGGCCTGCACGGCCTGGACGAAGCCGAGGATCACCAGTGACACGCCGGAAACGAGGGTAAGCATGATGACGGAATCGAACGGCCAAGCAAGCACGATGCCGCCGGCGACCATGGACAGGATGCCAAGTACGGCATACCAGCCCCGCCCCGGCAAGTCCCGCTCACTCAGCGCAACCGCACTCTCGGAAACACCCCGGAGGATGAAACCAATTCCCAACCATACGGACAGGAGTAGAACGGCGTAGTCCTCGCCGAAGTGGCGGAAGGACAATATCGCCAAGACAAGCGACAGCGCGCCAGTGAGACACAGCATGAGGCGTGGGGCTGCAGATGGGGGCAATGTGAAGGCCAAAAATAGTTCTGCGAATCCGCTTATCAGCAGGTAGACGCCGAACATGGTTGAGGCAATATGGATTGTGGGGCCGGGCCATAGCAGTACCATCGCGCCCAGGACGATGGTCAGGACGCTCGCTACCAGCGCGCCTTTCCACACTTGCTGATCGAGACCGCCGTTCATGATGCTCCTTGTTTTGTGCGCGGCTGATGATTTTGTTGCCGCCCTTAGATTTCCGGTCGACGGGTCGATCGTCATCCCGGCCGATCCCAATGTCGATGTATTTTCAGACACCACAGACCACACAGCGGTGTTGCCGCCGCCATAGCCACAGCGCCCCTGGCCTCGGCACACAGTCCATCCGCGAGGACACCGATAGGGCCTCAGCGGCGGGGCCGCGGCCCGCAACCGCATGACGATGCGCCCCGAGCGGGGTCCGACGGGCGTCGTTCGGTCTACAGCGCTTTGAGTTCCTCGGTCACAAGGTCTCGCGATTCACTCCAAGGGGGTGAAATAGTCAGTGGCCCGAAGCGTCGAACGCGGTTGCCAACTCCGTTGAGGACGCCCGTCGCCTATTGCACGGCAGTAGGAGTGCGCCGAGTTGCCGAGGCCACTTGAAATAGGCCCGCAACGAACACCAGATTGGCACCGTCAGTTCAACAGCTGCATGCCGTTAAGCACGACCATCAAGACCGCGCAGTACAGCTCGAAAAGGCCACGTAGCGACCGGGGCGCATCCCTCAGCTCCATGAAGTACAGCCCTACCAGTCGGACCTTGAAGACCGCCACGACAATGATCACCACACTGGCCCAGACGTGATCATTGACGCCGAATACATGGCGCGTCCCGAGCACCCAGGATGTGACTGTCAACCCGCACAGAATGAGCCAGACAGCTGTCGCGCTCGTGCGTACTAGCGCACCCATTGATTACCTCACAAGAAACACGAGCGGGAATATGACAATCCACAACAGATCGACCATGTGCCAGAAGCAGCTCCCGCCTTCAAAGAACGCGATGCGTGTTGCGTTCGGCTGAGCCGTGCGAGCAAGGCGAGACAGCGCAAGCAGTATGGCCAGGCCGATCACGACATGAGCCAGGTGCAGGCCGGTAAGTACAAAATAATAGGTAAAGAACTCGTTTGTCGCCGGGGTGATGCCCGCGGCGACCTTTTCGTGGTACTCCAACACCTTGACGACTACGAAGCAAGCGCCCACGGCCGCGCCGGCGAGCGTCAACCGCTGAGCAAGATGGACCCATCGCGCACTGCGTATCGCGTGTCCAGCCATGACGATCAGCAGCGAACTGCTCAGCAGCACCAGCGTATTGATGGCGCCGAAGTTCTTGTTGAGGGCGGACTGCGACTGTGCAAACAGTTCGCGATTGTGGCCACGAGCGTGCAGATACACGATGAACAGCGCGGTAAAGACCGACATGTCCCCGAAGAGCAATACCCACATACCAGGCTCGCCCGGCACATGCCTGGAGCGCGGGGCCAGGGCGTGCGCGTCTGCGTCTCTGAGACCTAGGCTGATCACATCGGCCATTGACGGCCACCCTCTCGATGTGCCGGGCTGAAGCTTCTGCGCAGCCAGGTTCCCCCATCGCCTGCTCGCAACTCTTGCACGTTCCTATCTCTCAAAAGTCAAGCGGCCAAACGGATGACGCCGGGTGATCCAATGACGTCATAGTCCTATCCGCTCTGGAAGAAGGTCGGTGCCAGCACCGTCTGGCCACCGTCCACCACCAGATTGGCACCAGTGATGAACGACGCTTCCCGACTGGCCATGAACACAATCGCCGACGCCAGTTCCGCGGGGTCGGCGCCGCGCTGAAGGATCGATCCCTTGACGATCGCCTCCAGAACCTCTGGGGGATGGTCCTTGAAGAAGAACCGCAATCGCGGGGTCAACGTCGTGCCCGGGCAGATGCTGTTGATACGCACACCCCGCTGTCCATACTCGACCGCAGCTGCGCGCGTGAGCGAGATAATGCCACCCTTGGCGCCGGAGTAGGCGGGAAGACCAGTGAACCCCATTAGAGCGCCGACCGAGGCGACATTGACGACCGCGCCACCCCCCGACTCGATGATCGGGGGGATGCCGTACTTCATGAACAGGAAAGCGCCCTTGAGGTTGATGTCGACCATTCGGTCGAATTCCTCCTCTGCGAGCTGGTCCAGTGGGGTCGGCATCTCCTGTAGACCAGCCACATTCGCGATGATGTGCAGTCCGCCGAACTCCTCAACAGCGGTTCGAACCGCGTCGGCCGCATCGGCGCTGGAAGCGATATCACCCTGAACCGGAAGGGCGCGCTTTCCCAATTCAGCAGCGACGTCCTTTTGCCGACCGGATATATCAACGAGAACCACCGACGCGCCCTCCTGATGGAATCTGCGGGCGGTCGCTTCACCCATTCCGGCACCGGCGCCGGTGACTAGAGCGACTTGTCCGTCAAAACGCCCTGGCCAATAGTCGGTCATGTTGCATCCTTCATATGTAATCGGGGATCGTCGTAGTAGTGACCCACACAGAACCGGCGAGTAGCGTCGGCTTGCCGGGAGTGTCTTTACATGGCGTTACGGCTTTTTGGCGGCACGTAGCATAAGCACGGCGGTGACGATCACGAACGTGCCCAACACGAACGCCGGCATCCAGAACGCGACCACACCGTTCCACGCCAGCGGGCCAGTGAAGAAGAAGGGGACGGTCAAGCCGGCCATCAGTAATCCACCCACCCAAAAAGCGGCGTATCCATACCACCGCGGGTAGATGGGATCCGCGCGGGTGTCGCTCAACGTCGCGAATCCAATGGCGAACATCTGCACCAACGCGGGCGTCACCGGCATCACCAAGTTGAACCACGCCATGTCGCTGATCAACTGAATCGACTCCGCGCTGCGCTCAGGGCGGTACGCGGCCAGCGCCCAGTTCAGCGCCGTCGGGTAGATCGGCACCAGGCTCATAGCACCTAGCGAAAGCTGTAGCAGACTGAGCCGCTGGGCGTTCGGGCCGCCCATCCGCCGGATCTGCATGGAGATGCCGGCGTAAAGAGTCAGGAATCCCGTCAACGCGGCCAGCATCAAGACGCCCGCGAACTTGATCCCCACCTGGTGCTCAAGGATGAACTCTTTGAGCTTTTCCGCAGGTAACGCTGGCGACGTGGGAGGGATGAATGACGCCGATATCAAAGCCAGACCAAAGAACCCCAGGGTAACGAACCCGGCCCACGCACACGCGGCCTCGACTGGATTTCTCGGCTGACCATTCGTTCTATCGTTCCCGACGGTCGCGCCGGCGCCAGCTGCTGACCGGCCGCCGCTAAGGTGCGTCGTAGAGTGCTCACTATCCATTGCCGTTTCCTTCCAGGAGTTGCGTCACGGTTATCGAACGAGAATGCCCGCATCGACAGGCAGTGCCACGCCAGTCACGTAGCGCGCGTCATCAGAAGCCAAGAAAAGCAACGCATTAGCGATATCGCTGGTCTCGACCCAGGGAATCGGGAGGGCGTGCAGCCCGCACATCACAGCGACGAAGTCGTCGCGAGTTGGGTGCTCGATCCCCGGCGCGAATAGTCGGTACGTCGCGTCGTTGTGAATCATTGGAGTGCTGACCGTGGTCGGAAGTATGCAATTGACGCGAATCATGTGCGGGCCCAACTCGTTGGCGAGGGTGCGCATGAAGCCCAACAGACCGGACTTGGCCGCCGCGTAGTGGCCAATGTTCGCGAATCCCTTCACCCCGGCGCCTGAACCAGTGAAGATTATCGAGCCGCCGACGCCTCCGTCGAGAAGATGTGGAAGTGCCGCTTTGCACGTCTTCCACACACCCGTGAGGTTGATACCAACCAATGTGTCCCATTGATCCTCGGTCATATCGAGGGTTGCCGCGAAACTGCTGACACCAGCGTTGGCAGCGACGATGTCAAGCCGACCGAGCCGACCCACCGCATCCTTGACCGCAGACTCCAGCCCGGCGAGGTCACGGACGTCAACTTCGTGCGTCACAATTCGTCTGCCCGATGCCTCTACGCCTGCAGCGGTTTCATTCAGCTCATCGGAAGTCGCGCCGCCGTATGGAATCGTGTCGACGTCCTTGCAATTGTCGATCGCGATGATGTCGGCGCCTTCACTAGCCAGCCGAAGAGCATGCGCGCGCCCCTGCCCTCGCGCCGCGCCGGTGACCAACGCGACCTTGCCCTCGACTCGACCTGCCATGTAATTCCCTTTCTCATAGTCGAATCTGCGGCTCTCCAAAGCCAACGCCGTGATACTTCCCCGCGCCGTGACTGGGACAACGCCAAACTCGCCTGTATCCGACTGCCCGTGTCGGGATATTGGATCGCCCGCGCAAGCCCGCCTGAAGCGTGGTCACGGTGAATCACATTCCGCAGCACTAGCTTTCGGCGCCAGCACGGGGTCGGTTGCCACGAGTCTGGGGCATCCTGTCGTCTATATTGAGTTTGACATCGCCGTCCACGAGGAGTCCGATGTACTTGGCGCCACGGAGTCGATGCTGCCTGACCTCGGTGTAGCCAGCGCTGTTGTACCACTCCCTGGCAACATCCATGGATTCAAACTCGGCAATGACCACGCCCTCAACCGGTCCTTCGCCTTCGCCTTCGAGCAGGTCCTGGGCCGCATAGACCGATAGCAGCTTGATGTCGTAGCCGTCAACGGTTTCATGAAATCTATTCCAGTAGGTCTCCAACTCGTCGCGATCGCTGACGCTCCGACAGAGATAGACGAGATATGCGGACATTTCGATTCCCTTCTCCAAATCGATGTGAAATGCGATCGGACATCACACCCTCCCGCCTGGTGCGTTGATATCGCGCTTCATACGGAAAGCGTGATGTCTCCCCTTGGGGAAGAGTCAAGTCACTGATGCGATAGCGCAGCGGGCCGCTTTAGGGCACATCGCGTTCCGTCACCAAGCAGGGGTCTCACCCACGCTGCCCGTAGCCCCGCCGCGGTTAGACGGGACTCCCGTGGCGGGATGAAGGCGCCGGCAGTCCAAGTCGGGCATATCTCGGCTGCCAGCCAGTACCGCTATCGTCGAAGTCCTCGCCGACGGCGCGCTGCGGGTTCGCCAACACGGCAGTGGCCAGACCCTCCGCCGTCGGAAATCAGGTGGCTCGTGCCGCCGCAGCATCAACTCCTTGGGAATCGTCTCCAAGATTGAGACGAGCGGCGCTCTGATCGCGCCCTATCGTCTCCGCGACTTCACGCTTCAGCGCACCCAGCAGGGCAAAGGCCATGACCAGATACCACACGAAGAACGTTATTGCGGGTATCCACCACACGAAGATTCCGGGCCACGCGAAGGGTCCGGACTTAAAAAAGAAGAGCAGGCCGGCCGGAACGAACGATAATGCGATAAAAATGTTGAAGTACGCGAGCCAGCGCGCGAGAATTGGCTCCGGTCTGCGGTCCAAAAATATTCCGATCGCGATCACCATGTTCTGCAGTACGGCTGGGAAGAATACGCCGAGGAGGGCCAACCACGCAACATCATTGAGCCCCTGGGTCACATCTGGGTTTCGCTCAGGCCGGAACGCCGTTGCTTCCATGAGTATGAAGGGGAAGGTGAGGATCAAGACTCCCAACGCCCCGGCGGCCAGCTGAATCACCGATAGCGTTGCGACTTCTCTTCCAATCCTGCGCAGCTGTCGTGATATTGCTGTAATGAATGGCAGCTCAAGGGGCACGCCAGCTAGGCCAACCAACAAACCCAGGCGTAGATAGTTGGTCCGATGCGAGTAAAAGTTCGCCATCTCGGCGGGAGTCTTGAGCGGTGACGGTGGCGGCACAAGATGCGCGATCGCCCAGTAACCTATCCCAAACAGAACTACAAACGCCGGTCCGCTGTAGATGCACCAGCGCTCAACTCGGATATTCATCCCACACCCTCTCGATATGCTCGATCTCGGACATCCTCGTAAGTGGCCGGCACTGAGTCGATCTCAGCGCCGCTCATTGATGCCCTCCGGCTGGTGCCGAAGAGGCCGACGCTGCCCACCATGTGAGGCGAGATGTGCCCAGTTGATGCAAAATGCCTGGTAAGAACGCCAACATCCGGTGTCTCCCAGCTGGATTCGGCTCCGGTTAACACTGGCGCCCTCCGAGGTGTCGGCGGTACGGGTCCAATCATGTCTCAAACCTTCGCTCGATCGGGATCGGCGATTAGACGCGGGATCTGTTCTGCTAGTGCGTCTGCGGTCCATAGACCGTCATCGGCGCGCACGAACCGTGCCTGCGTCGTTGAAGTGACGTATCTAATTTGGCCTGCATTGACCTGAAACAACTTTCCGGTGATCCAGCGTGCTTGCGAGGTGCACAGGAATATCCCCAGTGGAGGAACAGTTTCCGGCGCGGCCGGGTCGGCCTCCTGCGCTATCTTGTCCCGGCGACGGACGACATCGCTGGTGAAGGCGTCAGCCCGCGCACCGAGAGAGTTCATGTATGTCTGCACCATGCGGGTCGCGGTTGCGCCCGGCATAACGGAGTTGACGTTGATGTTGTAGTCGCGCAGCTCGTCAGCCGCATACAGTGTTGTCACGGCAACCGCAGCCTTAGCCGCGCGGTAGGCGCCGTTCATCGGGAACAGCAGATCAGTCGTGACATCACCGGTGGTGATGATCGTTCCCCCACCACCGTCGATCAGATGTTGCGCCGACTGGCGAATGCAATTGAATGTGCCGGTCGCATGCACGGCGAATGTTGCGTTCCAGTCCTCGGGCGAACTATTGCGAAGCAGCGCGGGCCTGATGATGCCTGCGTTGGCGACGACGATATCGAGGCGACCGAATGCCTGCAGAGCGGCCGAAACCATCCGCCCAGCGCCTTCGTAATCGGAGATGTCGTCGCAATTGGCAACGCCGTACCCACCCCGCTCTTCGATTTCGCTGACCACGTGATCGGCCGGGGATGCGTCAGCGCCGTCATTCAGGTCGTTGACCACGACCCGCACACCACGCTCGGCAAGTGCGTGTGCGTAGGCACGTCCGACCCCGCGGCCTGCACCAGTGACGACGGCGACCTTGCCGGCCAAGTCGTCGCTCATACCGATCTCCTCGCTGTAGGCCATTGCGACTGGCCGCTAACTGGCATTGGAGTTCACGTCCCAGCTAAGGGATAAGCGCCGAAGAATAGCCATCCGGATATCCGGCAGCAACTCCGGAGAAAAGCCGTCCGACAATCTCAAGCTAGGGAATGCCTTGAGCATTGATTCCAGCATCACGTTGATTTCGAGGCGAGCCAGCGGCGCACCAACGCAGAAGTGGGCTCCGCGACCGAACGCCAAGTGCGTGTTTGACCGACGGCGGATGTCGAAGTCGTCAGCATTGGCATAGGCGTCATTGTCACGGTGCGACGACGACACCAGGAGCGCAACCAGAGACCCCTCCGGGATGGTCACCCCGGCGACATCGACATCACGAGTGGTCGTGCGGAACAATCTCTGAACCATGCTGCGGTAACGCAGCATCTCCTCGACAGCCCCTGGTATCAATGAGTGATCCGCTAGAAGCAGTTGCCACTGCTCACGATTACTCAGCAGCTGCCAGAGACCTAGGCTCATCGCCTGGGCAGTCGTCTCGAATCCCGCCACGATGAGGGTGAATACGCTACGTACCAGCGTGCTTATCGGCTCAGGCGAACCATCGGGCGCGGTCGTTTGCACCATGACCGACAAGTAGTCATCACGTGGATTGCTCAGGCGGTCCTCCACCAGCTCCGCCATGAATTCGTAGAAATCCGCAACGGTTTCAATTGCGTCGCTGAGATCTTTTTCGTCGGTGAGCGCGTTCCCGATGACGCTGAATGCGACGCTGA
>Ga0307478_10003247_pt1 | contig 12159 bp, 7 predicted proteins | sample atmos_gasesECM4C_2_FD_203713 | JGI IMG/M metagenome (GOLD analysis project Ga0307478, IMG submission 203713) | Hardwood forest soil microbial communities from Morgan-Monroe State Forest, Indiana, United States - atmos_gasesECM4C_05 | ecosystem: Environmental > Terrestrial > Soil > Temperate...
TGTCACGCTGGCCATGCTGGCCTATGCCGCTTGCGCGCTGAGTTTTGCCTTGGCGACGATGTTCTTGATCCAGGACAAAATGAAGACCCAGACCTTTCTCGCGATGACCAGCGCCAGCACGCTAGCGATTTATGCAAGCATTGTTCTGACCCGCTTCGAGAAGTGGGGCGGCCTGAGCCTGGTAGCCTGGAATCCCGACACGAAGTCCGAGGTTTTTCTTTCCCGCGGCGTGCGATTGTTCGTCAATATCCCGGACCTCGGCTGGCTGATGACTTTGGGACTCGTGGTGGTGGCATCACCGCTAATCTGCTACGGGCTGGCTCGCTGGAAGAACAATGACGGTTTCCTCACCCTCGCCAATCGTGCGGTGTTCCTCAGCATTCTTCTACAAGTGATGGCGCTGGTTATGTTTCTGGTGCGCGCTCACGATGGCCGCTATGCGTCGCTTGATGCTGACGGGTTGTTTCCCACTAGCCTGGCCGCCAGTCCCTTCATCCTCTCCGGCCTTGTCGGCGGAGTGTTTATCTCACTGCTCTATCTGCTCTTGTTGTGGCGGCGCTCCGATCTGGAACGCCTACTGCCCGGTGCGGACAATCTTGACCGGATCACCTATAAAACTATCTCGCTAGCCTTCCCCCTATTAACACTAATGATCGCTTCGGGAGCATACTGGGCAAATCAAACGTGGGGCTCCTATTGGAGTTGGGATCCCAAAGAGACGTGGGCGGCGATCACCTGGCTGGTGTACGCAGGTTATTTGCACATGCGAATCACGCGAGGATGGCGTGGCAGGCGTGCCGCATACTTCGCCATCTTAGGCTTTGTCGTAGTGATGTTCACATTCTTTGGGGTCACTTACTTGCTCCCCGGACTGCATTCATATGCTTAGCGCCTCTCGGTTCGCGGCCAAGTCAGCAGATACGACAGCGCAGGCAATTGCAGCAGCCGACTACGCTGGGGAGTCACCTGCTAAGGGCAAGCCGGTTGTGGCCAACAATTCATCGCAGGAGGAAGACTTCCACTTGAGTTCCGTACGCGTCAATTGGCAGCTTAAGGCGATCTTGCCGGTGGGGTTCGTTCTGCTGGGGGGACTCTTGCTGTTCACCCTGGCAACAGTCTCTCTGCGCGATCCTGACCGCCATGCTGTGCTCATCGTCGCCGGAGCGGGAGCGGTCACAATCTGTGCCGTCTCAATGTTCGTGCTCGCTTATCTGGTTCAACGGCCTATGGTCGAGTTGCAGGAGAAGATCGAGCAGGTAAGTCAAGGCAATCTGGATGTCGCCGTCGGCTTTGCCAATCGCAACGACGAAATTGGCGATCTTGGCCGCAACTTTAATCACATGATGCAGCAGTTGCGCGAGAGCCGCGAGGAAATTGAACGCCTGCATCGCACGCAGATGTCTCGCGCCGAACACTTGGCAACGCTTGGCGAGTTGGCCACAGGCTTGGCTCACGAGATTCGCAACCCGCTGGCCGGAATTGCCGGGGTGATCGAGATTGTCGGTCGCGATTTGCCTGCCACCAGCCCCGCGCGCGCTGTGGTCAAAGATGTTCGCCGGGAGATTACGCGCATCAGCCGCACTTTGACTGACCTTCTGGAAACCGCGCGACCGCGCCGCCCCGAGGTTCGCCTCAGCAACCTCAACACGACCGTGGAACACGCGGTGATGCTGGCTCGCCAGCAGGTACTTTCCCGGCCAATCAAGATTGAATTGCAGAAGTCGCTCGATCTCCCAGAAGTTGAACACGATAGCGACCAGATCCATCAAGTGCTTCTGAACCTTTTGCTAAACGCGGTTCAGGCCATGCAAGGACCAGGTACGGTGAATGTGGGGATCGGCTCGCGCGATAGTTTCGCCAGAGTTGCCGTCAGCGACACTGGCCGCGGCATCCCGCCTCAGAACCTGCCCAATATTTTCCGCCCCTTCTACACCACCAAGGGCGGTGGAACCGGGCTCGGCCTTTCTCTAGCTCGCCGCATTGTCGAGGACCATCACGGTCGCATCGAAGTTGCCAGCGCCGTAGGAAAGGGAAGCACATTCACTGTGCTTCTTCCGTTCCAGATGCCCCCCGCTAAGATCGACGCTTCCGGTCTGGCAGTTAACCGATAAGCAATCGTCCTTCCTTTCGTAGTAAATTAAAACACGCATGCCTGCAGAAAAAATTATGATCGTTGACGATGAGCGCCTGGTCCGCTGGTCGCTTCGCCAGAAGTGCGAAGAATGGGGTTACCACGTCATCGAGGCCGATTCCGGGGTACCCGCGCTCCAACTCGCACAGAACGAAACGCCCGATCTCGTCCTGCTCGACGTGCGCATGCCGGACCTCACCGGAATTGAAGTCCTCGATGCCCTCAAGAAAAGCGGCGACGCCCGCGCCGTCATCATGATCACCGCTGATCCTCAACTCGACGATGTCAAAGCTGCACTCAAGCTCGGTGCCTATGACTTCGTAGGCAAGCCGGTCGATTTCGATGAGCTTCATGTCACCATCAAGAACGCTCTCGAAGCCACCAGTCTGCGCACTGAAGTCCAGAGCTTGCGTAGCGAGGTTCGCCGCGGAGCCGGGTACGACAGCGTGGTAAGCGTTTCTTCGAAAATGACCGAGCTGATGAACTTTGTTCGCAAAGTTGCGTCCAGCGAAGCCACCACCATTCTGATTCAAGGCGAGAGCGGTACTGGCAAGGACCTTATCGCCAAGGCCATCCACTACGAAAGTTCACGCCAGCAGCGGCCTTTCGTTGCCATCAATTGCTCCGCCATTCCAGAAACCCTGATGGAGGCCGAACTCTTCGGCCACGAAAAAGGCGCGTTCACTGACGCCAAACAGATGAAGAAGGGCCTGTTCGAGGCTGCCGATTGCGGCACGCTGTTCCTCGACGAAATCGGCGAACTCTCTCCATTGCTCCAGGCCAAGCTTCTGCGCGTACTCGAAGACCAAGTAATACGCCGCGTGGGCGGTATCCGCGATATGCAGGTGGATGTGCGCGTCATCGCCGCCTCCAATCGCGACCTCGAGAAAGCTGTCCGCGAAGGTCAGTTCCGCCAGGATCTTTATTATCGACTTGCTATTATTGCGATCTTCATTCCGCCGCTGCGCGATCGCAAAGAAGACATCATGCCCTTGGTCGAATTCTTCATCGACCGCTACAACCGCCGATTCAAGAAGTCGGTTCGCGGCATTACAGAAGACACGCGCCGCCTAATTCTCAGTCACAACTGGCCGGGCAATGTTCGCGAACTTAAGAATACGATTGAGCGCGGCATGATCCTCGAGGACGAACCGCTTCTGCGCCCGTTGTATCTGCCATTTTCCGTTGGCGAATCAGGCGGCCGTACCGTCTTCGAACGCACTTCCCCCACCGACGGCGGACAGCCGTTACCCAACGGCCGCACCCTGCCCCGCCTATATATACCGGAAGGTGGAACGTCTCTGGAAGAGGTAGAGCACGCCATGGTCGAACTGGCCATGCGGCAAGCCAACGGCAATCAGACCCACGCTGCCAAACTCCTCGACATCAGCCGCGACGCCCTGCGCTACAAACTAAAGAAATTTGGTTTGATCCGTGGCGATGAAGAAGGTGCGCAGACCAGCGTGGCTGAGGATCAGTGAGACTGTGCAAGTAAATGCAGGGCAAGTCTTCTGACTCGCCCTGCAAATGTCAGCCTCCTAGTCGTTTAAAAGAATCCCAACGCCTTCGGGCTGTAGCTCACCAGCAGGTTCTTGGTCTGCTGGTAGTGATCGAGGATCATCTTGTGGGTCTCGCGGCCGAAACCTGATTGCTTGTATCCGCCGAATGCGGCATGCGCCGGATACAGATGATAGCAGTTGGTCCACACGCGCCCTGCCTTGATTTCGCGCCCCACGCGATAAGCGTTGGTAGCGTTGCGTGTCCAGACCCCTGCTCCCAGACCGTAGACTGTGTCATTGCCAATCGCGATGGCGTCTTCGAGGTTCTTGAACTTGGTCACGGAAAGCACGGGACCAAAGATTTCTTCCTGGAAGATGCGCATCTTGTTGTGACCAACAAACACGGTTGGTTTAAGGTAGTAGCCGTTCTCCAGGTCGCCGCCGAGGTGAGCTTGTTCGCCGCCGATGACGCAGCGCGCTCCCTCTTCCTTGCCGATTCTGATGTAGTCCAGAATCTTTTCAAGTTGGTCGCGGGACGCCTGTGCGCCCATCATCGTCTCGGGATCGAGCGGATTGCCTAGTTTGATCTTACCCACGCGGGCGACCGCACGTTCCAGAAACTTGTCAAAGATCGATTCCTGAATCAGAGCGCGAGACGGGCAGGTGCACACTTCGCCTTTGTTGAATGCGAATAGAGCGAAGCCTTCCAGCGCTTTGTCGAAGTAATCATCGTCGGCATCCATCACGTCGGCGAAGAAGATGTTGGGAGACTTGCCACCCAACTCCAGTGTCTGCGGGATGATCGGTTCCGACGCGTACTGCATGATCAAGCGGCCAGTGGTGGTCTCACCGGTAAAGCCGATTTTAGCTATCCGGGGATTGCCAGCCAGGGCCTTTCCGATCTCGCCCCCGGGACCAGTGACTACGTTCAGGACGCCGGGCGGCAGCAAGTCCGCGATCAGATCTGCCAGGACCAGCAGGCTTAGAGGCGTGTTGGACGCTGGTTTGATCACCACGCAATTTCCGGCCACGATGGCGGGTGCGAGTTTCCAGGCAGCCATCAACAGAGGGAAATTCCAGGGGATGATCTGGCCGACAACGCCGAGCGGCTCCCTGAAATGATAGGCGATGGTGTCGTTGTCAATTTCGCCCACCGTGCCTTCCTCGGCACGGATACAACCGGCGAAATAACGGAAGTGATCGATGGCGAGAGGAACGTCAGCAGCACGAGTCTCACGAATCGGTTTGCCGTTGTCCAGAGTTTCGGCGAGCGCCAAAAGCTCCAGGTTTTCTTCCATCTTGTCAGCGATCTTAAGCAGGATGGATGAGCGCAGTGCGGGTGCAGTGCGCCCCCACAGGTCTTTTACGGCGTGCGCCGCATCGAGAGCCTTTTCCACATCTTCAGCCGACGAACGGGCGATCTCGCAGATCGGCTCGCCGTTAATCGGACTATAGTCAGTAAAATATTGGCCTTTCAGCGGTGCCGCCCATGTGCCGCCGATGAAATTCTGGTACCTTGCTTTGACGCCGCCTTTTTGAAGCGTGTCGACAGATTGCTGAACGGATGTTTGTTTAACGCGATCCTTAACTACCATGACGATATCTCCTTTTTTCTGCAACGGTTAAGAAATGAGGATTCCTCGGACACTGCGAAGATAACTCGTCATAGGCCGAGAGTCGGTGAGCACCATCACCGCCGGCAGTGATCCTGGCAGTTGCTAAAAACAGAGGCGGAGACGCAGCTCACGCAAATTCGAGCTACGATCTCCGCCAATTACTTATGTCGTCTGCGTTAATTAGAGTGCGCCGACTAGTTCGCGTTCTTTCTCAAATTTCCTGGCACCTTGCTCTCCAGCGATATCGAGAACGATGCGGCCGTTGACCTTGCCCTTCTTCAGCCGGTCGAAGATATCGTTGATCGAGCCCAGGGGCTGTTCCTCGATGGTGGCTTTCACTTTGCCTTCGGCGGCAAATTGCAGCGCCTCCTCCAGGTCCTTGCGTGTACCTACAATCGATCCACGCACGGTCTGGCCATTCAGCACCAGATCAAAGATCGACACAGGGAATTCGCCGGGAGGCAGGCCGTTTAGGACGCAGGTCCCGCCACGGCGTAGTGTTCCGAGTGCCTGTTTGAACGCAGGGAGAGACACGGCTGTCACCAGTGCGCCGTGAGCGCCTCCGATTTTCTTCTGGATCGTCTGAACCACATCTTCTTCCTTAGCGTCCACTGTTATTTCGGCGCCAAGTTTGCGGGCCAACTGCAGTTTCTCCGGTCCGATGTCGATGGCGGCGACGTGCAGACCCATGGCCTTGGCGTATTGAACAGCGACGTGCCCGAGTCCGCCGACTCCCGAGATCACAACCCATTCCCCGGGGCGCGCTTGTGTTTGTTTTAACCCCTTGTAGGTGGTAACGCCGGCGCAAAGAATCGGCGCTGCATCGACAAAAGATAGTTTGTCCGGAATCCGGCCAAGATAGTTTGCCTCGCCCAAAGCATATTCAGCGAAGGAACCGTTTACGGTATAGCCTGACATCTGCTGAGCTAGACACAGTGTTTCCCAACCGGTAAGACAAAATTCACAATGCCCGCAAGCGCTGTGCAACCACGCGATTCCGACGCGGTCGCCTTCCTTTAAGTGGGTCACGCCTGTACCCAACTTTGCCACGTAGCCCGCGCCTTCGTGCCCAGGGGTAAAGGGAAGAGTTGGTTTAATCGGCCAATCGCCATCCGCCGCATGCACATCGGTATGGCATACACCGCTCGCCACCACCTGAACCAGTGCCTCTCCTGGCCCTGGATCGGGAACTGGCACTTCTCGAACTTGCAACGGTTCGCCGAATTTCTCGACGAAAGCCGCTTTCATTGTTTTTGCCATGATTTTGTTCTCCTATGAGTTCACAGATTGCAGGACGGCTTTCCGTCCGGCCGATTCCGAATTTCATTCGCACTTACTGCCAAATCTCGCGTGTGGCTCGTTACCTGTGTCGCTTTACTTTTCTTCTTGGTCCGTTGCAGCGGAGATGATGAACGTCTCTGCTGGAAATCCAGAGCACTATGATCGGCAATTTCGAAACCCTCGTAAGTGACCTGGCGCACAGGTGTATGTGCGCGTGCACCTACCCTTAATTCTTGTTTCTTAAAAGCTCGCCCCGCGCGTTGATAAGCCTATAGTCTCTGTTCTGAGCCGCCTACGATATGGTGCCGGCAAGCGCCCGTTCCGGCGTTTGCAGGTGGAACAGCCGCTGCAATGCAGTGGTCATTTGCTCCTGCTCCATTGTTTCTGGAAGTTCCTTGAGTTCACGGGCCAGGGATCCTGCAATTCTCTGCGTCATACGGGACATAACTGCGTTTAACATTTCGTCCTGATCCTTGGAAAAAGGCCCGCTCACCCGTCGAAAGGAATCCAATTCTTGCCGGCAAAGTTCGTCCAGCCGCTGGCGCAGCGCCACGATCGTTGGCACCACCCGCTCCGCCATCAGCCTGCGGCGGAAGCCTTGAGCTTCCGCTTGCAAAATCTTCTCCGCGGCGGCAGCGGCAATTTCACGCTCGCCCGCATTGTGGTCAACCACGTTTTCCAGGTCGTCGAGGTCATAAAGGTAGATGCCCTGGACCTCGCGGACTGCGGAATCAATGTCACGCGGCATCGCGATATCTACAATCACCAGGGGTTTATTCCGCCGCCCGCGGACCATGACTTCGGCCTCCTCGCGGCTAAGAATCGTATGCGGACACGAAGTCGAACTAATAATGATGTCGGCTTGCGCCATGTGTTGCCAGCGTTCTTCAAAGGGAATCGCAACTGCGCCCAGTTTCGTGGCCAGTTCAGCCGCGTGTTCCAAAGTGCGGTTGATCACCTTCACCGAAGCGGCACCGTGGTTGAGCAAGCCACGTGCTGAAAGCTCGCTCATCTTGCCAGCGCCCATGAGGAGCACTTCCTTGTTTTCTAGCGTCCCGAAAATCTGCCGCGTAAGTTCCACGGCCGCGTAGGGAATCGAAACTGCAGCATTGCCAATCCCCGTCTCACTGCGCACGCGCTTCGAAACCGTGAGCGCCTTCTGCATCACGGCGTCAAGGAACCTGCCGGTTACTCCAACTTTTTGCGCCAGTTGCCATGCTTGTTTCACCTGGGAGATGACCTGAGGCTCGCCGACCACCATGGAATCGAGGCTCGATGCTACCCGGAAGATGTGCAGGAGCGCTGCTTCATCGAGCAAGCGGTAGAAGTGTTTCCACTCGCACAGCTTGAGTCCATATTCGGAGCCGAGCAGCCGCATCACTGAGTTGGCGGCCAAAGTGACATCATTCGTCCATAACAGGAATTCAGTGCGGTTGCAGGTGGCCAGTACAATGACCTCTTCGATGCCCTCCGACTTTGACAATTGCACTAAGGCTTCGTAGCGACGACTCTCGCTAATCCAAAAACGCTCGCGCACGGCCACAGGGGCTGTTCGATAGTTCAGGCCAACAACCATTAGAGTGGGTTCCAAGAACTTCAGCTCCTCTGCTCCGCTTTATCAAAAGCATCCTCTGCGCCAAAGAGCAGATTTCGACTTAACCAGTGACCCCGTTTATTGTCAGTCAGTTAAGGTGGATCGGACGGGAAGAGAACGGAATTCGTCAGGCGGGATTGAGGGATATCACGCTCGGTTAGTGTCTTTTGGCCAGTTTGTGGAAGGCTGTTTCAATTCGCAACATGGAGCCATAGAGTCGATCATTTAGGAACAGATTATGAGGTCCTCTTCGACGCTATTTACGGCGAGAACTACCAAGGTGACATCGTCCTGGAATTGCGCGCCGCAATAGTCCGACACCTGCGCCAGCAGTTGCTGGTTCAACTCAGTGGCGGAACCCGTCGTGTGCGCAACAAACGACCGCAAGGAACAGATAAATCGCCTGAATGCGGAAGAACACGATCAGCGGTTTGGAACGAACGTCTGCTATCCGGATCTGCCCCGATGGTGAAATGCTCTCGACGGTAGAAGGCGCGGCCTTCAACGCGAAGCCTCAGCCGGCGTAATCTCCTTCAGGCTCTTGGTGCGCGGTTCGTAGACGCAGAACGGTTCTTCATCAAGATAGTTGCCGGTAGCCGCAAAAGCCCTTGCCCGGCATCCCATGCAGACATTGCGGAACTCGCAACAGCCACACTTTCCATTCAAGTTATTGACGTCGCGCAATTGATGGAACACAAACGAATTTTCCCAAATATCGCTGAACGACTGCCGTTTCAAATCTCCTGCCAAGGCCGGCAAGTATCCACAAGGATAGACTTCGCCCTGATGGGAAATGAAACACACCGCGGTTCCCGCGAGGCATCCCTTCGTCATCGCGTTCATGTCGGAAGGATGAGCTCCGGGATGACCTCCAGCCTTTCCAATACCGTGTGGCTTCAACTCGATTCCCGTTGAACCGGGCATCGTCATCTCCGTCGCGCCGATACTTGTCGAATCGTGGCTGGAAGAATCCTGAGCAGCTTGCGCCGCCTGTGCAGCTAGTGTGGCCGCAGTTGCGGACCGGTGCTCAGCCGAGCGACGCTGACGAACTACGCGGAAATAATGTGGGGCACAAGTCGCTTTCAATTCAATGCCGCCTTGCAAGGATTGATCGTAGAACCAGTTCAGCATCTTTTCGTATTCTTCCGGCGGAACCATCTGCTCGGTCGCGATATCCACCCCGCATCCTACGGGCACCAGCAGGAATGTGTGCAGGGCATCGGCTCCAATTAATTTTGCCAATTCTAGGACATCGGGAAGTTGATGCGCGTTGTGGCGAGCGATGGTTGTATTAATCTGCACCGACATACCAAGTTCTTTAAGATTTCTAAATCCGGTGATAGCGGCATCGAATGCCCCTGGAATGCCGCGGAAAGTATCGTGCGTCTGCGGGTCCGCGCCGTCCAAGCTTATGGCTACACGCTTCACCCCGCTATCGACGATTTTTTGTGCTACTTGTCTGGTAACCAGAGTGCCGTTTGTAGCCAGTGCCACGCGCAAACCTTTGTCCGTGCCATAGCGGGCCAACTGAAAGATGTCCGAACGGAACAGAGGCTCTCCCCCGCTAAGCACCAGAATGGGGGATGAGACTTCAGCGATCTGGTCGATGATATCGCGCGCCGCCTGGGTCGATAGATCGGAAGGTGAACTCAGTTCTGTCGCACTTGCCCGGCAATGAATGCAGCGCAGATTGCATCCTTTGGTCAACTCCCAGAAGATCAGTCTTGGCTTATTCGCGCTTCCGTGATTTACCGAACTATGATTGCCAGAACCGTGATTTTCAGAAGTATGATTTGAGTGCTGCCCGCCGCCGTTTGATGAAGTCATGTCGTGCCTCCCACTTGAACCTGCTCACTTGAATCAAGCTGCTATTGCTTACCCACGCCGCAACGATAGATGAGGAGCAAACTTGCAGCGGTGATCATCATCACCGAAAATTGTGATCCTGGTCACGAGTCCTAAGTCCCTTGCATAGAGGAGATTAGATGAAAACGGAAAACCCCGAGAGTCTGACGTCAACCTCGCCCTGTGTAAGCCGCGGTGGACGAGGCACGACTAGTTGTGATCGGCAATGTCGCGCAGCGCCACCGTATTTCGAATTACCAGCGTGGAGCCTTTCGTCTGCAGGATCTGGCGTTTCTTCAGCTCAGCAAACAGACGAGTCACCGTCTCTCGGGAAGTTCCAATCATTTGCGCGATTTCCTCGTGCGTGAGTCGAAGCTTGAGCCTAGGCTCTGCCTTGTTGGATTCCCCGTTCTTCGAGGTCCATTCCAAAAGCAATGTTGCCAGTTTTTCTGCAGCCGAGTGCGAGAGTCCCAGGGAGCGCACTTCCTTGCAGGCATTGTGATATTTTTCGCCCAACTGCTCTGCCACTTTGAAGCAGGCTTCTACATCGTCTTTCAGGAAGAGAAGAAAGTCTTCACGCTTTACAAACGTAACCTGACAGGGATCAATGGTCTCGGCCGTCACTTCGTAAGGCTTGCCCGAAATGGTTGCACTCAAGCCAAGAACTTCTCCAGCTTCGGCCAGCTTCACTATCATGGTTCGGCCGCCGGGAGAATTGATGGAGAGCTTTACGCTTCCCTTACAAATCACAAAGATGCCGCGAGGCATCTGGCCTTCCACGAACAGCACAGCATCCTGGGGATAAGAGGTTGCGAACTTTATTTTTTCAAACGCTTGCAGCGCAGTATCCGGCAAATCGCAGAAGATGCGATCGGCCCGCAACTTGCAGGTAAGGCAACTCTCCTCAATCTCCATGCCATATGGCGAGAGCATGACCAGCCTCCTCTAACAACCTCGTATTACATTTCGGGTCCGGATCGCTCGCGTAGGCCGTGCTTTGCGGCGTCTACAAGCGGGTTCACCCGGTCTCGTCTGACGCCAGTGTCCGTCTATATGAAAACCTTGGCTGTGCTGCCCGGCACATGAGAATGTGATGCCCCTCACAATTGGGTGGCAGCGTTCCTTCATTGTGGTTAGGCAATCCGCGAGCGCGAACTACCGCATGGTGCGAGCGACCGCCTCCATCGCGTCACCCCAACATATTTCGGTCGGCCCAGCCTAGAGTTGTCCTGTGATCTAAATCACAATCCGCTGTGACTTGCCTTGCTGCGTTCTTGGCCGGCATCGTCCATTCTTATGCAGTCAGGGGAAGCCCAAACCAGACAATCATTTGCACGCAAAAGGCAGGCTGTTGATCATGAAACGCAAGTTCCAGACCATGGATGCAAACGAGGCGGTCGCCTATGTCGCCTACCGCCTGAACGAAGTTATCGCTATCTACCCGATCACTCCTTCTTCCAATATGGGAGAGTGGGCGGACGAGTGGGCGTCGCAGGGAATCCAGAACATCTGGGGTACCGTGCCCCATGTAATGGAGATGCAAAGCGAAGGCGGCGCTGCCGGTGCCGTCCACGGCGCGCTGCAGACTGGTTCGCTGGCCACCACGTTTACTGCGTCGCAAGGCCTGCTGCTCATGATTCCGAACATGAATAAGATTGCCGGAGAGCTTACGCCTACGGCCTTCCATGTTTCGGCCCGCACTCTGGCCACTCACGCCCTCTCGATCTTCGGCGACCACTCGGATGTAATGTCCGTCCGCAGTACCGGTTTCGCCATGCTGTCCTCAAACTCCGTGCAAGAAGCCATGGATATGGCCTTGATCGCCCACGCCGCAGCCCTTGAGTCCCGTATCCCCTTCCTGCACTTCTTCGACGGCTTCCGTACGTCACACGAAGTGAACAAAATTGAAATGCTCAACGAAGACGACATGCGCGGGCTCATCAATATGGATCGCGTCTTCGAGCATCGCCGCCGCGCTCTGTCACCCGATCGTCCAGTGTTGCGCGGTACGGCACAGAATCCCGACGTGTTCTTCCAGATGCGTGAAGGGGCGAACAACTTTTACGAAGCTTGTCCAAGAATCGTCCAATCAGTAATGGACAAATTTGCAAAACAGATAGGCCGTTCCTATCGCCTGTTCGATTACGTGGGTGCTCCGGATGCCGAGCACGTGATCGTAATGATGGGATCGGG
>Ga0307478_10003248_pt1 | contig 12157 bp, 8 predicted proteins | sample atmos_gasesECM4C_2_FD_203713 | JGI IMG/M metagenome (GOLD analysis project Ga0307478, IMG submission 203713) | Hardwood forest soil microbial communities from Morgan-Monroe State Forest, Indiana, United States - atmos_gasesECM4C_05 | ecosystem: Environmental > Terrestrial > Soil > Temperate...
AACCAAGGCCAACAACATCGCCGCCACTTGCGTGGCAATCACAATCTGCCGGCGGTTCACCCGATCGGCCGTTATTCCGCCTAAAGGCGCAAACAGGAACACCGGAATCTGGCTGGCGAATCCCACGGATCCCAGCAGCAGCGCCGAACCGGTGAGCCGGTAGACCAGCCATGACTGTGCAACACTCTGCATCCAGGTGCCGATCAGCGAGATCAGTTGTCCGCTGAAGAAGAGCTGAAAGTTGCGATGGCGCAGCGCCCGCCCTGCCACCTGCCAGCGCGATCCGGTCGAGGCAGCCACTTCGGCGCCGTTCTCCGCGCTTTTCTCGGTTGGGGTTAATGATTCAGACACAATGGCTTCTTTGGATGATGCTACCCGCTCCTTGAATCAATATAACTTGATTGATGCTTTCCCAAAGCGCCAGGAATGCCCTCAGTTTAAGTTTTCCACAGGCGGAATCTTGCTCCGGATTCCCGCCCACTGTCACTTTTGACTTCCCAGACCGGCCCGCACTGCGCTACAGTGGCATTTGCTCTTCCCCACGGCGATTCTCTAAGGATATGCCATGACCTCTTCTCTGGTTGGTGTTGAACGCCGCGTCGGACAACGTTTTCCCTTCAACCTCCCGGTTTCACTGCGCGACACTTCCAGTGCCGCTGAGGGACTCGGCTTTACCCAGGACCTCAGTTCCCGCGGAGTCTTTCTGTTCACAGTTATGCCGCTAAGCGAAGGCGCGGAAATTGAACTTACATTGAAGATGCCCTCCGAGATCACACTGGGCGAAAGCATGCGAGTGCGATGTCGAGGTCGTATTCTGCGAATTGTCAATGCCGCGGACAATGGCTGGAAATCCCTCTTCACAACAGAGACCGAACCCAAGTTAGCGGAGACCGGATCCAGCGAAAACCAGTCCCAGACAAAGCACTCGGAGACCGAAGCAAACATAAACGTAAAGATCGGCGTGGCAGTCTGTTTGAACGGCTATGAATATCTTCCCGAAACGGAAGATAGCTCTTCCGACTTTCGCCGCATTTCGGCCCTGCACGGCACTAGCCAGACTGAACGCGCGAACCCCGCGCCAGGCAATCCGCGAGCCGCCGCCCACTAGGATTGCAGGTCGCTTTCTGGGCCGTTGGATCGTCCAGAATCCCCCACGGGGCCCCGCCCCGAACTTTAGTTCCCTGCGTACTTCTCAGTTCTTCCCAAATTCTCCGCCTTCGCATAGAATGCTTCCACTGGTGCGGATTCACTTGGGGGTTGTTCCTGCTGTGCGCCTGTCCTTGGGGCTTTTTGTCTCGCAGTTCGATTCTCTTCCGTCTCCGCGCAAACCTTACACATGTGCGCTCGCAGCCGGTTACCTAGGTCACTTGGCGAAGGGTACTTTGTCTTTCTAACATGCAAACACCAAGAGAAATCAGCGAGAATCGCGCCATGCATGGGATTGCCGTCGCCCTCCTGACCGAGGACCGGGAACGTTTATCGGAGTTGCAGCGCCGCCTGGAAGCTACCCGCCTGGCGCAAGTCGTGTTCAGTAATGTTGGGTTTCCAGCTGGACCTACGGATTCCATCCTGCGGCAAATTCAGGATTCGCGCGCCGAAGTTGTCGTCGTTGATATTTCTGCCGACAATACTCAACGGGCTATTAAAGTCATTGAACTCCTTCAGGCTAACACTCTACAACTCGCAATCTTCGCCAATGGCACCATGCATCCGAACACAATCGTGGCGAGCATGCGGGCTGGAGCTGGGGAATACCTGGATGAAAGCGCGGGCTCTGAAGCGCTGCTGGAAGCTCTAACCCGTTTCAGTTCCAACCGTACGCGCACACGGGGTGGCGCGGGCAAGGCCCGCATCTTTACTTTCCTCAGCGCCAAGGGAGGCGCGGGCGCCACCACTGCTGCAGTCAATACCGCCGTCGCATTGCAGCAGTCTCATGGCAACGTCGTTCTCGTGGACTTTGCCCTCGTAGGCCATGCCCAACTCCATCTCAACCTGCGCCCCAGTTTCGGAGTGCCCGACGCCATCGAGAATCTGCACCGCCTCGATGCTTCCCTGCTGGATGGCCTGATGACCCCCGCCAAAAACGGCTTGCATCTTCTCGCCGGGCCGCAGCAGCCTTATCACTCCATTCCCACACCGGCAGAGTTGGCGCGGCTCTTCGACCTATTGGCGAGTCATTATCGCTACGTTGTGGTTGACGCCTCGAGCCGTCTCGATTCCACCACACGATTGCTCTCCGATCTCTCCAATGCCGTACTTATGATCGCTCAAACCGATGTCGTCTCACTGTGGAGCGCTGGCCGCATCCATGCCTTCCTGGAAGAAGGCGCGGGGCGCAACCGGCTGCGGATGGTCCTCAATCGCTATAAGAAAATCCCTGGCTTTACCGATGAGGACATCGAACGCTCCACCAGTTGCAAAGTATTATGGAAAGTCCCTAATGCGTTTCAGGCAGTCTCCCCCTCCATTGATCAAGGAACACCGGTAGTTCTTCAGGAGAATCAGGAAGTGAGCCGTTCGTTCCGCGCTCTGGCAGCCGCCCTGGCTGAGGCCTCCTCTACCACCGATGGCGGACTCGATCTGGTCTATGCGCAGGAAAAGACCGATCCCAAGAAAAAGGCGACCGGACGCCTCGTTGTAACGCCCGCCCGCGCCAGCCATTAACACACTCACCACTCGGTACTAATTCTTTGCCGCTGACGCTTCAGCCGGAAAACGCTTGAGCGCCACTTCTTGCGAATGCGTGTTAACTTTCTTCGCTCCATCGCTCGTGCTGTCGGTGAGCGTTCCTTTCAACACGTAATACGCCTCGTCCCCCGGACTCTTTCCCTCGCCTCTTTCCACAGTTCCCTTGAACTCGAACCATTCCGATTGCACCGTCTCCGTGGTGAAGGTCAGCTTGTTGCCATCCAGTTTGCCGCTGCGAAAATACTGTTCGAGAAACGCTCCCTTATCACCTTCCGCCTCTCCATAACGTGACAGGAATCCGGTCACACTGCCTTCGTCTTCCACCGTGATCTGAACGAACTCTCCCTCGTTCAAAAAGCTGTACATGCCGGAATATTCACGGCCAGCTTTGACTTCATGTTGGGCTTCATGTGAAGAGGACGGCGGCTTTGCTGCTTTTGGCGGGGCTGTCTTTGCATCCTGCGCCGAAGCGGCGAAAGTGAATGCGGCGACGAAAACGGCGGCGATGAGCGTGGCGCGCAACTGGTTCATAAGGGCTCTCCTGCTGACATCCATCGTACTATCTCATGGCACAACTCTTTTTTCTCTCGTGCCCCTTCGGCTACAGCAGCCGGTTCTATCGAACCTGCTTTGCATCTAAGATAGAGCGATGCGCGAAGTGCAGGACTCACTCCACCTTCCAGATAACGAGCAACCGCCGGGGGATGATCTCGCTTCCCTCCCCTCTGAGCCCGCAGTTTTCTGGCCTGACGTCTTCATCGACCGCAGTCTGCCCTGGGGGCGATTCCTGCAATCCGGCGCGTACCACATACTTGTTCTCGCGGCATTTTGGGCGGGATCACGATTCCTTACATCACAAGCCCGCGTCACGCCTCCAGCCACGTTTACGCATAGCGACGTAATTTACTACACGCCATCGGAATACCTGCCGCCGCTCGATACTCGCCGCTCCGGTTCCGCTCCCGCGCGCCAAGCTGACCCCGAATACTCCGCCCAGCCCATCATTTCCGCGCCGCCGCAGGCCGACAACCGTTCGCAAACCATCGTCACCGCGCCAACCATCCAGCTGCATAACGATGTAGCTTTGCCCAACTCTGTCGCATTGTTGGAAAAAATGCCCGGCGACCCGCGAATGCCGATCGGTCCCGCACCCGCTGTTCCCGCATCGGAGCTCTCGCGCCTCGCGCCGCTATCGGAGCGCTCCGTCATCGCTCCTCCGCCCGAAGTGCAGATTGAATCGCGCCGGACTCTGTCGGCTCCGCAGGCATCTGTTATCGCTCCTCCTCCCGCCATAGAGGTCAGAACTACTCGCCGCCTGGGCGATCTCAACATCGCACACAGCGCAGTCATTGCGCCCGCACCGCAGCTTGCCCTTGATGCCCAGCGCACTCTTTCGGGCAGAACTTCCACCGCCTTGAGCAGAGGATCCACGCAAGTCATCGCGCCTCCTCCTGCGCTGGGCGCTGCGGGACGTTCCCGTTCCACTGGGGGATTGGTTGCGCTCAACTTGCATCCCGCAGTGGGCGCCCCGCCCGATCCTCCTGCGGGCAACCGTCGCGGCAGCTTTGCCGCTACCCCCGAAGGCCATCGCGGCGCATCGGGCGCCGCCGGAGCATCTACCGGCGACAACTCGTCAGCGGGAACCAGCAAGGCAATTGGCAAGGCCAGGGGAAGCGGCACCGGGAGGAAAGGCCAAGGCGACCTTCCCTCCGGACTTTACGTTGGCAAAGCTCCGGCGAGCGTTTCGGCAGTTGCAGGCGATCCCGCCCCTAAAAACTCCAGCGCGTATTCTGTCAATCCCAACCTCATTGCCAATGTGCGCCCTCCGCGCTTAGCGGCGCGCGGCCTGCAATCTGAAGGTGAGAGCAAACTTTCGCAAGAAGAGCGAGCCGTCTTCGGCAACCGCAAGTTTTATTCGCTCAGCCTCAACATGCCGAATTTGAACTCCGCTGGCGGCAGTTGGATCATCCGCTTCGCCGCGCTCCAGCCGGATTCAGGCTCTGGCACTCCTTCTTCTGGCGCTCGCGCTTCCGCAGACCTCTCATCGCCCGTCGCCACGAGCAAAGTCGATCCCGCTTATCCTCTGGAGCTGATGCGACAAAATCTGGGCGGCACCGTGATTATCTATGCTGTGATCCACGCCGACGGCACGGTAGGCAGCGTCCGCGTGCTGCGCAGCATCGACGACCGCCTCGACCAGTACGCCAGTGAAGCCATTGCAAAGTGGCAATTCCAACCCGCCACGAAGAATGGCACTCCCGTGGATGTAGAAGCCACGTTCTGGATTCCCTTCCGGCCAGCGCGCGCCGGATCAAACTTCTGAAGACGCTGTTGGGTGTTGATCGTGTAGCGGGCACTCTTGCCCGCTTGCTTTTGATCTAGATCGGGGAAGACCCGAGCGGAGCATGATCGTCCGAAGACGGTTGTGCGAAGTCAAGGGACCTGCTTTCTTCTTTACGCTTTCGCCGCTTTCTTCTTTTCGAGCGCAGCATAGATCGCGGGGTCGGTGCAGATCTCGTAATAGTTTCGGTCCGTCCAGCCAAGAATCGAGAAATCCTCGATATTGATTCGCGGCATGCGGCTCTGGCGCACCACTATTTTCCGGAAGATGTCGCGATCCACGGGGACGGTGCCGCTGGAGAGGCGATACTCCCCTTTATCCGATGACGCTGAAGGCGGCAGCTTCACCGCGAGTGGCACCAGCGAAATCTCCTGCTCCAGCTTGCGGAATGCACCTTCATTCAAGCGAATGCCACCCAGGTTGTAGCTGACAATAGAGTCTTCCGGATTGGCCGACTCCCTCGGATCCGACGACTCGAACACGTAAACATGAAACGGTCCGGCCTGCGATTCCATCACTTTACGGGCACGCTTATTGCACGAAGAAAGACGGTCGCTTTCGTTCAGCGCTTCCGAGATCATGATCTGGCGCTCGCCATCCATCAGAAAAAGCGGGGCCGATTCCTGCAAAGTGATGCCGACGCCCAGTTCGAGCTCCGGCATTCCGGAGCGCTGCATCAGTTCGTTGTAGCCGCGCACGATTTCGATCATCTCCCGCGCCAGCACGCAGGCCCGGCTCACCGCCAGTTCGGGCTCGCCGGAACGCTCGAGGATTGCGAGGATGATGGCATCGCCCTCGAGAAATACCTTCTGCGCTCCATACTTGCCCAGCAGTTTGTTCACCGGATCGTAAAAGTTCAGGCTGAAATAGGACGCTGGATTCAGTCCCTTTTCCATGAGAGTGCGGGTGAGGCGCGTCGAGTCGCGCACGTCGGCCTTGAGCACCACATGGCGCAGAATGCGGTCTTCCTCGGGCTGTTGCTGCTCTTCCGGCAGAAAGAATTCATAGAGCGTGCCGTTCATGCGGGAGAGTTCGCGCAATTTCTCGGTTCCCACCAGGTTCACCGAATCAAGTGCCGCATTGAGCGCCTCGAGCCGGCGCAGATCGCGGTGATAATGAGAAAAATCCTGAAGAAAACGCGCCGCCACCTTGGCCCGCTCTGCGCCGCGGCAGCCTGCAACCTTGCCCACCGCGGCATACAGACTGGCTGGCGAGAGCTTGCCATGCTCCTGAATCATGCGCTCGACGCGGTCGCACTCGGGGCGCAAGATCAGCGCGTTCTTCAATTGCTGCGGATTGATTCGCGGCGCGTACTCATTGAGCAGCGGCGCCGTGTGATACGAAGCGATCACGCATTCCATCACCTGCTCGTCTTCCAACAGACGCACCCACTTAGCCAGGCGCTCCTGCTGGGCAACTCCTTCGCCCGTGGAATCGTCGGGCGTCCCTGTGCCCACCAGGACGCGGACATTTCCTGGAGCACAAATCCAGGAATCGATGGTCTCGCCGGTGGTGTCCTCGCCGTAGAGCGAACGCACGAAACTCCAGACGATATCTTGCAGACGAGGATAGCGGTCGGGATCGCGATCCCAGTTGCCGAGCATCACATAGTGTTCGGCGCAAATGTAGTCGTCGCGGCCGTCCTCAGTAAAAGCCAGGCGGTTCACGAACAGGCCATAGCTGGCGAGAGCCGCGCTGTTGGGCTCTGCACTTTTTGCATCGGCCACACCAGCCTCTCCAAAAAAAGAACGTCGGGTACGCGCGAGAGTTTCTTTCTCGATCTCGCGCAGGGTCTCGAACAGATCCTGTCCCGTCTTGCGCAGAATGATCTTCTTGCGCACCTGGAAGGAGGCCACCCGCTCGCGATACTCTACCCCCTGGCCCTGGCGCATACTTTCGTAGCCCTTGAGCAGAACACGGCAACGCTCCAGCAATTGCGCGAACTGTTGGTTCATCTCGGTGCGGAGAAACTTTGTAACGGCCAAACGCGCGAGCAGGTCGAGAGAAATGTTTTCCTCTTTTTTTGCTCGATTCAGCGCCGCCAGATGCAGTTCAGCCAGCAGCGGCTTCCAGTCAGATTTTTCTGTCGTGTTGCGAACTGGCGCCGCCGCGGCTTTTCTCATCCAGGTGGGCCCCTGGTGCGTTTTCTGCGGACCCTCTGCCGAGAGCAGCCCCTCCAACTCGCCGTGGCGGATAATTAAACGCATGATCTGCGCCCGAGCCGATTCCATAAAACGCGGGCTTAGGGAAACATCGTGCCGCAGGTTGTCGACTCCGACCGCGAGCCCTTCGAGCGCAATGGACGGGGTAGCCGCGACCATGTCTGGCATGGCCAGTTTGTCAGGGCCTTTGCCTAGCCGAAAGATGGGAAGTCGAGGCATGATGACGGTTTCAGTATTCGTGGAAGTTACTGATTACAGATGTACATAATCGAGGCTAGCACGCGTCCCGCGAGGGCTAAAGTTACCTAGGTTATAGGGCCGGGCTGGTCTGCCAATTCTCTGCTCGGCTTGATTTTATAGAACCACCAGCCGGGTGCAGCTGCCGTAGCAGGAGTAAAATCGACGGCATCGCGGCGGCCTTGTCCGACATCCAAATGCAATACAACCAAATCAGGAGAACTACCATGACGGGCTTCTCGATTAACGGAAAACGCGTCGATCTCGATGTCGACCCTTCCACTCCGCTGCTTTGGGTCATTCGTGAGCAGCTCGGTCTTACGGGGACAAAGTATGGATGCGGCATGGCACAGTGCGGCGCTTGCACCCTGCATATCAATGGCGAGGCGGTACGTTCCTGCGTGGCGCCCGTATCGCGAGCTGAAGGGAAAGCAATAACGACCATCGAGGGGCTATCGCCTGATCTGAGCAACCCGCTGCAACGCGCCTGGCTGGAAGAGGATGTGCCGCAGTGCGGCTACTGCCAATCCGGACAGCTGATGAGCGCGGCGGTGCTGCTGCGCGACAAGCCTAAGCCGAGCGATGAAGACATTGACGAGGCTATGACAGGCAACATCTGTCGTTGCGGGACGTATCCGCGCATAAGACGGGCGATCCACCGGGCGGCCGAGATGGTGGCCAAGGGAGGTGCGCGATGATACGTCGAAAAATTAACCAGGAACATCCGGGGCCGGGAATGGAACGTCGCGACTTCCTGAAAGCTTCGATAGCGGCCAGCGGCGGCTTGCTGATCGGATTTCACTTTCCTGGAATCACTGCGCTGGCTTCCGCTCAGCAGTCGTCCCCCAACACGTTTATGCCAAATGCTTTCGTGCGCATCGGCACCGACGAACGGGTCACAGTTATCGTCAACCACTCGGAGATGGGACAGGGCGTTTATACGTCCTTGCCGATGTTGCTGGCTGAAGAACTCGACGCCGATTGGACCAAGGTGGGCTTCGAGCCGGCTCCGGTTGATCCCAAGTACAACCACCCGGCTTTCGGAATGCAGATGACGGGAGGAAGTTCGAGCGTGTGGTCGGGATTGGAGCAATTCCGTCAGGCTGGCGCGACAGCGCGCGCCATGCTGATTGCCGCGGCGGCGCAGCAGTGGAATGTGGATGCCTCCGCCTGCCGCACAGAATCAGGAGCCGTGCTGGACGGATCGAATCAGAAGCTGACGTATGGGCATCTCGCGGCTGCGGCGGCCAAGCTGACGCCGCCGGAGCACGTCCAACTGAAAGATCCAAAGACGTTCAAGCTGATCGGCAAGCCGATCAAGCGGCTCGACACCCCCGCAAAGTTGAATGGCAAGGCGGAGTTCGGAATCGACGTGAAATTGCCCGGGATGCTGACTGCGGTGATTGCGCGGCCTCCAATCTTCGGCGCAAAGATGAAGACTTTCGACGATGCGCGGGCTCGGTCGATGCCCGGAGTGCGGAAGATTGTTGCGATTCCCGCAGGAGTTGCCGTTGTCGCCGATACGTTCTGGCAAGCCAAGGTTGCGCGCGATGCTCTTCGCATCGAATGGGACGAAGGCAGCATGCAGACCTTCGATACCGGCAAGATGATGCAGGACTTCCGCGAACGCGCGAAGTCGCCCGGTTCGAGCGTGCGCAAAGATGGCGATGTTGAAAGTGCGTTCGCGAGCGCTGCGAAGAAGATCGAAGCAGTTTACGAAGTTCCCTACCTATCGCACCTGATGATGGAGCCTTTGAACTGCACCGTGGATTTACGCGCGGACTCCTGCGAGGTTTGGACCGGATCGCAGTTCCAAACCGTCGATCGTGCGAATGCGGCGAAGATCGCTGGGCTGCCGCCTGAGAAAGTTCAACTGCATACAACTTTCCTGGGCGGAGGTTTCGGACGGCGGGCGAATCCGCAATCCGATTTTGTCGTAGAGGCGGTTCACGTTGCCAAAGCGGCAGGAGTGCCGGTGAAAGTGATTTGGGCTCGCGAAGATGACATGGCTGGCGGCTGGTATCGTCCCGCATTCTTGCATGCAATCGAGGGCGGAGTAGATGCGAGCGGCAATGCTGTAAGTTGGAGATCGCGTCTGGTAGGGCAATCGATTATGGCCGGCACACCCTTCGCGGCGGCGATGATGAAGGGAAAGGCGTACGACCCCGCATCGGTTGAGGGCGTGGACGATCTTCCATACGCCATCCCAAACATCGCTGTGGAATCACACCAGGCGGAAGTCAATGTGCCCGTGCAGTGGCTTCGATCCGTGGGCCATTCACACACAGCGTTCGCAGTCGAATGTTTTGTCGACGAACTGGCTGCGCTGGCCCAGAAAGATCCTTACCAGTTCAGGCGTGCGCTATTGCAGAAACAACCTCGCCATCTTGGCGTCCTCGATCTCGCCGCGCAGAAAGCGGGATGGGACAAACCTTTGCCGAAGGGCGTGGGGCGCGGGATCGCGGTGCACTTTGCATTTGGAAGTTACTCGGCGCATGTGGCCGAAGTTTCGGTCACCGACGGCCGAGTACGGGTGCATCGCATGGTGTGCGCCATCGACTGCGGCGAATACGTGAACCCCGGGATTATCGCGGCGCAAACCGAAGGCGGCGCAATCTTCGGCGCATCGGCGGCGCTCTTTCAGGAACTGACTTTCGAGAGCGGGCGCTTGCAGCAAACCAACTTTCACACGTTCCCTGTCCTGCGCATGAATGAGTGTCCGGAGATTGAAACGCACATTGTGGAGAACCACGAAAAGTCGGGCGGCATTGGAGAGCCGGGCGTGCCTTGCGCCGCCCCGGCAATCGCAAACGCGATTTTTGCCGTGACCGGCAAACGAATCCGCCGGTTGCCCATTCGGATGACGGAGGCTGTATGAAACGCGTTCACTTGTTGATTGCTGGTTTAATTCCGGCGGCGTTCGCCGGAGCGCTGTGGCTCTCGCATCCTTTGCACGCTGCAGAGCCGCCGAACGCACCCCCAACCACAGAGGCCGCCAGCAACAGCGGCGATGGCGCACTCTTCACTGCTTTGGTTCCAGTGTTACGGCATCCGCGCTGCATGAACTGCCATTCCAAGGGAGATTATCCGCGGCAGGGCGACGACAGCCATCCGCACACCATGGACGTCAGGCGCGGGCCCGTCGGGTTTGGAGTGACCGCGGAGAAGTGCAGCACATGTCATCAGGACCACAATCTTACCGGCGCGCATCTTCCTCCAGGGGCACCGGGCTGGCACTTGCCGCCTCCGAGCATGCCGATGATCTGGGAGGGACTGACTGATGCACAGCTTTGCGAATCGATCAAAGATCCCAAGCAAAACCGAAGCCGGAATATCGATCAACTAGTCGAACACCTAACCGAAGATAAGCTGGTGATGTGGGGATGGAATCCGGGCCCTGGACGAACGCCGGTGCCGATTCCGCATGATGAATTTTCCGCAAAGGTAAAGCAGTGGCAGGCGGCGGGAGCGCCTTGCCCAGCGAAGTAAAGTCAGCAACGCCGGCTAGACTCGTCTCATCTCGGTACTAGGTACTAGCTACTAGCTACTGGTTCTTGACCCTCGCCGCTTCGAACTCATCGCCCTTCTGCCAGCCGATGAGCTTCGAGAGACTCGCCGCTTCCCAGCCCAGCGCGAATCCAAACCGCGCCATGGCTGCGTCGCCGACGAAGTTCATCTCCGGATGATACTCATCGCTTGGCTGGTGATAGTGCTTCTCGACATATTCTTTATCCTGCGCCAGCCCCCAGGCTTCGTCGTGACCTTTGAACTTCATGCCCTGATTGATCGAAAACGAAGGAATACCCACGCGGGCCAAGCTGAAATGATCGGAGCGATAAAAATGTCCGGCCTCGGGGCGCGCATCGGGACGAATCGTCAGGCGAAACTCTTTCGCCGTTGCCTGCACCCACGGATAGAATGTTGTTCGCTCGGCGCCTGAAACCTCTACCTCTTCCGGTGCTCCGATGGGCTGCACATCGTCGTAGTTCAAATCGAGTGCGATCTTTCCAGCCGGAATCGGCGGGTGCTTGCCCAGATACTCTGACCCGAGCAGTCCTTGCTCCTCCGCCGTAACTGCTGCGAAGATCACCGAGCGGCCCGGCCGAGCTTTGGCCACGCTAAAAGCACGCGCCAGCTCCAGCAGGATGCCGCAGCCGGTAGCGTTGTCGGCGGCTCCGTTGTAAATGTTGTCGCCCGCCATATCCGCGCGAACCCCAAGGTGATCGTAGTGCGCCGTGAACATCACTGCCTCGTCACTTAATTTGCGGTTCGAGCCGGGCAGAATCGCCAGCACATTGTTCGATTCAAAATTCCGCACCTTGCTCACCATGCGCGCTTTTAACTTCGCACCCAAGCTCACGGGATGAAACTCGCGCGTGCGCGCCTCCGCCATCATCTTGTCAAGATCCATCCCCGAAGCGGATGCCAGTTTCTTCGCCACATCCAGTTGCACCCACGACGCAACTTTCAGCGCCGGGCCTTCCAGCTTTAGATATGACTTCTCGCCCGAATTCGAGTTCCGCACCACTTCCCACGGATAACTCGCCATATCTTCTTTATGAACAAGAATCACGCCCACCGCACCTTTGCGCGCGGCTTCTTCGTATTTGTAAGTCCAGCGCCCGTAATAGGTGAGGGCCTTGCCCTTGAAAAACTTGGGGTCGTCGGAGGGCGGCTCGTTCACCAGCATGAGCAGCACTTTGCCGCGCACGTCCACGTCTTTGTAATC
>Ga0307478_10003249_pt1 | contig 12155 bp, 6 predicted proteins | sample atmos_gasesECM4C_2_FD_203713 | JGI IMG/M metagenome (GOLD analysis project Ga0307478, IMG submission 203713) | Hardwood forest soil microbial communities from Morgan-Monroe State Forest, Indiana, United States - atmos_gasesECM4C_05 | ecosystem: Environmental > Terrestrial > Soil > Temperate...
TTTCGGCGTGGGGACAAGCCGTGCGGGATTCTCCTTCAAGTGGCCTTCGCGCACGCAGTATTTGAAAAACGAACGCAGCGCCGCCAGCTTCCGCGCGATGGAGCTTTTTTCCAGGCCGTAATTGTGCAGATGCGCGACGAATTCCCGGATTATGGAATGTGTGACCGCCGCCAGCGCTGGCGGCTGCGCGCCTGGCGGCGAAAGAAATAACAGCAACTGCTGGAGGTCTTTCCCGTAGTTCGAAACCGTATGCGGCGAAGAGTTTCTCACCGACTGCAGGTATTCGAGGAACTTTGCGATGGCTTCTTTCATTCGAGCTACCAGGTCCTTGGTAGAGGCCCAGCAAAAGTATAGGCGCGCAGGAATCCCCATGAAGCAGAATGACGGAAGGTGTTTCTATAGTTGCAGGTGGTTTAGTTAGGACTTGGCGGCCACAGGCACAGGAGCTTCCTCGGCCTGAGCCTGCGGCTGAGCTTCGGGCAGTACGGCCTCCCAATCGCAGCCCTCTTTCAGGCAGGCGCGGACGTTTCCGGTCTTGGTGCGTTTTTCGACGATGAACGGTGCTCCGCATTTCGGGCACGGCTCGGCGATGGGCATGTGCGGCGTGGTGAAATCACAATCCGGGTAGCGCGAGCAGCCGTAGAAAACGCGCGGTCGCCCGCGGCCGCCCTTTCCGGCGCTTCCCCGTCGGACAAACTCGCCCTCGCCGCACTTCGGGCATTTAATTCCCATGGTGATCGGCCGGGTGTATTTGCACTTTGGGTAGCCCGAGCAGCCGATGAACTCGCCGAAGCGGCCGTGTTTTTTCACCAGCCCGTTGCCGCATAGCGTGCATTTTTCATCGAGCAGCTCATCCGGCTGGTGCGCGATGCGCGTGCCCTGCACGAGCCGCCGCGTGGTCTTGCAGTCAGGGTATCCTGTGCACGCGAGAAATGTGCCGAAGCGCCCGCGCTTGATCGCCATCTCCTTGCCGCAATTGTCGCAATATTCGGTTTTCGGTTCGCCACCGGCCTCTTCGGGAAGTTCGGGCGAGAGGTCCTGAATAAAATCGCAATCCGGATATCGCGAGCATCCCAGGAAGAATCCGTGCCGGCTGATGCGCTCCAGCAATTCGCCTTGGCCGCACTTCTCGCATTTCTTGCCTGTCGGAATGCCCGCTTTGTAGGAAACCATCTGGTCATCGGCCTTGGCCAGGTCGACGACAAATTTCTCCCAGAATTCCCTCACCGCCTGCCGCCACGGCAGCTTTCCTTCTTCAATTTCGTCCAGCTCTTCTTCGAGCCGCGCCGTGAAGGTCACATCGAATACGTCATCGAAACTCTTTACCAGCAGGATGCTCACGCGCTCTCCCAGCATTGTCGGCGTGAACCGCCCTTGATCTTTCTTGACGTACTCGCGCTCGACAATCGTGGATATGATCGAGGCGTAGGTTGATGGCCGGCCGATGCCGTCCTCCTCCAGCTCTTTCACCAGCGTCGCTTCCGTGTACCGCGGCGGCGGCTCCGTGAAGTGCTGCTCGGGCCGGATCTGGTCGAGCCGCAGCGCCTGGCCCTCCGCCACGCGCGGGAGCGCCTTGCCTTCGCCTTCATCGTCCTTCTCGTCGTCTTCGCGGTCGGCGTTGGAAGCCGGCAATTGATAAACGCGCAGGTAGCCATCGAACTTCTGCACCGAACCCGTTGCGCGAAAGGTGTAATCGCCTGCGCTGATGTCAATCGTCGTTTGGTCCAGAATCGCCGGGAGCATCTGTGAGGCCACGAACCGCTGCCAGATCAGCTGGTACAGCTTGAAAAGATCGGCATCCAGATATTTGCGAACGTCTTCCGGCGTGCGCGCCGCGTCCGTCGGCCGCACCGCTTCGTGCGCTTCCTGCGCATCCTTCTTCGACTTGTAATAATTCGGCTTTTCGGGAAGATAGTTGCTTCCAAAGCGTTCCGGAATCAGCTCGCGCACCTGCGCCAGCGCGTCGTTCGAAACATGCACCGAGTCCGTGCGCATGTACGTAATCAGCGCGACCGATCCCTCTTCACCCAGTTCCACCCCTTCGTACAGCCGCTGCGCCAGCGACATCGTCCGTTTCGCGGTGAACCGCAGCCGGTTATAAGCCGCTTGCTGCAATTTCGAAGTCGTGAATGGGGGCGGCGGGTTCCGTCTCTTTTCTTTCTGCGTGACGGCCGCAACCTGCCACTTCGCTTTGCTCACGGCGGCCAGAATCTTGTCCGCAGCTTCCTGATTTTTTACTTCAATGTCTTCGCCCTTGTATTTCGAAAGCTTGGCCTCGAAGATCGGCGGCTCGCCCGCATCCAGCATCGCGTGGATGCTCCAGTACTCTTGCGGAACGAACGCACGGATCGCCAGTTCCCGCTCCACGATCAACCGCAGCGCCACCGTCTGCACGCGCCCCGCCGACAAGCCCCGCCGGACTTTGTCCCACAACAGCGGCGATACCTTGTATCCGACGATGCGGTCGAGGACCCTGCGTGCCTGCTGCGCGTCCACCAGGTTCGCGTCAATCTGCCGCGGCTTCTCAAACGCCGCGCGGATCGCCTTGGGCGTGATTTCGTTGAACGTCACCCGGAAAATCTTCTTGGGATCGATGGGCGGAAGGCTTATTTCGTCCTTGTTTTTCTTCCCCGCCTTTCCCTTCAGTGGTTCTTTTTCCTCCGTGGCCTTATTGTTCGAACCGTTCGGGGATTCCGCCTCGACGTATTTCGTGGGCTTCGAAAGCACCATGGCCAGATGCGCGGATATGGCTTCCCCTTCGCGGTCCGGGTCGCCCGCCAGGTATACCGCTTCCGCTGTGTTCGCCGATTTTCTCAGATCGTTGATGACCTTGCCCTTGCCCGAGATAATCTCCAGCACCGGCTCGAAAATCTTCGCGTCATCGAGGGTGATCGGTTTCTTCGGCGTTTTCTCTTCCTTAGCTTTACCGCGCTTCTTACCCTTTCTTTTCTTCGGCTGGTCATCGGGCAAACGAATGCCAATCGTCTTTTTCGGCAGGTCCATGACGTGCCCGATGGACGCTTTGACGATGTAGTCACGTCCTAAATACTTATTGATCGTCTTCGCCTTTGCCGGCGATTCCACGATAACGAGCGAACGTCCCATCTTGCCTTTGTAACTCCCAAATGTTCTGAAGGAAGGATTGACCGCGGGGCCTGTGTCCTTCTCGCTACCTTACGCGCCTGGTGGCGATCCCTTGGAAGACACCATTCTGATGCAGCAATGGCCTTTATGGATGCGCTTGGCTATTCGATGCCAAAGCGAGAATCCGCGACGCAAGCCCCTAACTATCACTACCGCAAGACTTTGCTGAACCGTTCCCCGGGTGGTTGCCGCACGATGCCTCTCATCTCCAGGTCAAAAGCGTAGCCAGAACTTCCCTAGAGTTCAAGCCTGAACGTTCCACGATGCCGTCAATAGGCAGCGGCATCCCCGCCACAATCCGCTTCCGCACCGGAAAATTCTCCGGCGCTGGAGGCGTGCGCAACGGAAACTCGCTGATGATCGCCCGCGTTCCAGCACTTTTTCGTATAGCTTCTTGTTTGTTTTCCTTCGGGTAGCAAACTTGACATCCATCGCTCGGTGATGCCCGATAGCGTCGGTGGCGCCACGGAAGTAACTCTCGAAGGATTCACGGCCCTGACGCATGGAAGGGCGGGGTTTGGCCCGCCCGCGTTAATAGCAAGATCTACTTTGGTTTCGCTGGCGAGGCTGCCGGATGCGGATTACCAAAGCCGATCTCCAGAGGTGTGTCCTTGGGCAGTACTACATCGCGCCCACGCGACAGAAAATTCGAATAGAGGGAGGTCGAGGCTCCATAAGCAGCAAACACCATCGAAACCGGCGTTGACTTTGCCGCCAGGCTAATGACCGCCCCCGCCAGCCGAAATCCCGACCCACCGGCTGCGGTGCGTACCCCTGGATCTCCCGCCGCGTCCGTCGTGCCGTGTTCCGCGTCCGGGTGTGACGCCGCCGCGGCCAGCAGGATCGTCAGCCCGGTCGAGAGGTACCGCGTCTTGCTGTCGGTCGCGTGCGCGCCGCCTTCTTCATCCATTTTCATGTGCGCCGCGCGGTCCACCTCCATCCCTTCTAGGCTGCCCTGCATTCCCTGTTTCATTCCTTCGGGAGTTTCAATACGCTCAAAGATGACGCGCAGTTCCCCGTTATGATGCAGCTTGCGCGCCGGCTTCGCCTGCAGCACTTCTCCAATCAATCGGCTGTCCGCCGGTAGCAGCAACTTGTGATCCTGCGAATAGAGCGGCTCCGTCAGCACGGCCGCAACAGGAGTCCCGCGGTTCGCTGTCTGTGAGCTGACTTCCGCGACCAGTCGGGCATGCAACAAGCTGTCCGGCGAAGGCGAGCTCCCGATCGCCGCCAGTTCCTCCTTCGTCCGCGCTTCTTCGCCAAAATCGAGCGGCTCGGTCAGGGAGGCGTTAAACCGCGTTCCCGGCTCCAAGTATTGCCGCCGATAGGGCAGCTGCGAAAGAAGAAGCTGCTTCAACCGTTGCAGTTTCCCCGGCGCTGTCAGCTTTTCCCAGGCGTCGTGCACTTCACCCTTGGCCCCTTGAACTTTATTTTCGGTCTCCTTTTTTGCTCGGTCCGTTGCTCGGCCAGCGGCACTCTTCTGTTTTTCCTCTTCGGGGTGACTTACCAGATGCACGACCTGCGCCGTGCCCGCGGACACCTCCGTCTTGATGGCAAATTGTTTGCCGCCGGGAAGCGTAAGCGTCTCGAACGCAACTGCATATTCGTGAAATAGCGAAAAATTGCCATTGGCATAGGCCAGCGCCCGCTTCGCCCCCGACACCGGCCCGATCTTCGTCACACGCCCTACGGCTAGCGTTCCCGCCGGAATGACGGGTTGATCGAACGCGTATACGCTCTCGACCACTCGCCCATGTACGACTTCGCCTTCCTGCGAAATGCGCGTGCGTTGATCAATCGCGATTCTCAGCGGCGTCCCCGCCGAAATCTTCAGCTCAATCTTCGTCGGCGCCGGGATCTCCGCCTCTACTCCCTCGTTTTCCTCTCCGGATGCCGGAACGCACAGCCGCGGATCGGCATCCTCGCGCGGAATCTCGGTGCAGGCGGGCGGGGTCGCTGGCCGCATCTTCGCTGTTGGTACGTAAAGTGAATCGGACTGCGCGGCTGCTTCCGAAGCACACCAAAACAACCACAGGAATGCTACCGGAACTACATGAAGTTTGTTCATGGGCCCAGCCCATCCGCGCGCCATCCGTGGGCTAGTGTCCAGGGCTGCGCCGATCCTACGCTTGCAAGATAGCCCTTTCGAAGCGCGCCGTCCAGAGTACCTTGGCCGCAGGGGACCAACCCTCAGTGCCGCCGAGGCTGCGCCGCGTCTTCCTGCAAAACCTCGTTGAGTGTCTTCACGAACAAGTCTGCATCGCCTGCGGTGAAAACCAAAGGCGGCCGCAGCTTAATCACGTTGTGATCCGGCCCATCCGTGCCGCTTAGGATTCCGCACTCGCGCAGCCGGTTCACTACATACGCTGCCTGCTCGGGAGCCGCATCGCCCGTCTCGCGGTCCACCACCAGATCAACACCCAAGAACAATCCCGACCCCCGCACATCCCCAATCAACGGGTAGGGCTCTTGCAACTGCGCCAGTCCGTTCATCAAGTGCCTGCCCACGCGCAAGGCATTCGCCTGCAGGTGCTCGTCTTCCAAAACATCCAGAACCGCAAGTCCTGCCGCGCAGGCCGCCGCATTCCCCCCAAACGTGCTGAAAAACTCCATCCCGTTGTTGAACGAATCCGCGATTTCCCTCGTCGTGATCACCGCCGCGACCGGAAAAGCATTCCCCATCGGCTTTCCGAGCACCACGATGTCCGGAACCACGTCCTGCGTTTCGAATCCCCAGAAATGGGTTCCCAGCCGCCCAAACCCTACTTGCACTTCATCCGCAATGCACACCGCTCCCGCCGCTCGAACGTGCCTGTAAACTTCCTTAAGATAACCGGGCGGAAATACAACCTGCCCGCCAACACTCGGCAGCGTTTCCGCGATGTACGCGGCAACGCCTCTGCCTTCCGCCTTCGTGCGCCCCAGCAGCTCCGCCACATGCCGCGCATATTTCGCGCCCGCTGCTTTATCATCGCGCCGGTAAAGCCCGCGATAGTCATCCGCCAGCGGCGCAACGTGCACCCAGGGCTTTTTCCCTCGCCCTCCGGGACCATCAAACTTATACGGGCTGATATCGATCAACGTATTCGTGTGCCCGTGATAGGCGTGCTGGAGCACGATGATGTCTTCACGCCCTGTGTGTGCGCGAGCCAGCCGCAGGGCCAGCTCGTTTGCCTCGCTCCCCGAATTCACGAAAAAACAGACCCGCAGCGGCTCCGGCAGCAGCCGCGTCAGCCGCTCCGCATAGCGATTCACGTGGTCGTGCAGATAGCGCGTGTTCGTATTCAGCAGCGCCAGTTGCTCTTGAACTGCTTTCACAACCCGCGGATGGCTGTGCCCCACTAGCGGCACATTGTTGTACACGTCCAGATACGCGCGCCCGGTTTCGTCATATAAATATTGCATCCACCCGCGCACAATCTTCAGCGGCCGCTCGTAGGAAACGCTGAGATTTTTTCCAAGGAGCGTACGCCGCGCCTCCAATGTCTCCGAAACTTGAGGCTCTCTCGCCGGAAATCGCTCCGCCGGAATTCCCAACAAGAGATTGGGATCGGGCGAAAGACTCGTCCACACCGCGCGCTGCGAGGCGTAGGCAACACCCGGAAAGTCTCGATCAAGATCCAGAAGATCGAGAATGATTTGAAAATGGACGTGCGGCGGCCATCCTCCATTTTCCTCGATGGCGCCAACGCGAGCAAATCGCTCGCCCTTCGCCACCCTCTGGCCCCCTTTCAATCCGGACAGCGTGTCTCTGCTCACATGCCCGTACAGCGTGAAGAATTTATCGCCTCCCCCTGTCTCGTGCCGCAAGATCACCACCGGCCCGTAATCCAGCGGCGCCGTGTTGTCCCCAAGCGTGTGCACCACGCCATCCAGCGGCGCGCGCAACGCCTTCCCCAGCTCGACAAAGAGATCGATCCCGAGATGAACGGTCCGCCGCTCGTCCGTGGGATTGCTGCTCGCTCCAAACTGCGGCTCAGTGTAAAGCAGTCGCGCCTCGTCGTACCGGCCCACACCCACGGCCGCGCCCGCGCGCTTCATCTCACCGAATAATTTCTCGGTGAGCGCGGGGGCTTTCCCCATCCTAGGATCTGCCCCCAGCAACGTGCTCCCAACACTCAAGTCGAAAACAACACTCGGGGCAGTCTTGCAATCGGCATCCAGCACCGATGCTGCCGAAGCCGCGTTCGCTGCAAGCCAGCGTTTGATTTTCTCCGCTCGCGGAAGCGCTTCGAGCCCGCCAGCCGCGCGAAACGTGTAATGAGCAAATCGCGGATGAATTTCCGCCAGCCGCTCCAGCGCTTCCCATGCAGGCGCTTCGCTGACTGTGACGTACGCATCATCCGGCTTCATCGCCTTGCGATGCGCGGAATTCGTCACGCTCACCGCCAGCCGCGCTCCAATCAATGCAAACAGAACAGCCAGCTCTTGCTCATCGAGTGGAAGCGTGCGGTGATATCCGGCCACCACGGCCGCGGCGGCGCCCAACACATCTTTTTTGCCCAGAATTGCATACGCCGCCGCTATCGCTGGCTCCGACACGGTCAACCCGTAATGCATGTCCCCAAAATCAATCACGCTCGCGATCTTTCGCGGCCCCGGCCCGGGTTCGCTCACCAGCACGTTGTAGTCATTCGCGTCGCCGTAGATCACGCTCCGCCGCAATCGCGGCAAACGCGGAACGACTTCCGCTTCGTAGAGCGCCAGGAATTTTTCCACCAGCGCGCACCGTTTCGAATCTGAAATCTCTCGGACGTAATCCTTAATCCATCCCGCCCGCGAAGAATCCCACTTCAATTCCCGCTCCGCCGCCGGATGCGTGAACGTTTGCAGCGCCGCATCCATCTCCCCGAGAAAACGCCCGAGATCCTCCAGAAGTTCCGGCGCGTGCGGCCGCACCCGCGCAAACACCTGCCCCTTTACGAAGCTCAGCATCCATACCAGCCGCGCGGTGCCATCCGCTGTTGCTATCAACCGAAAGAATTCACCGCGGCGGTCGGGAAAGACGCGTGGCAGCGCCAATCGCGGCGTTTGCGTCGCCAGATGCGTCAACGCCTGGCATTGCAAATCAAGGAACGAACGCTCCCGCGCCGGGTGCATCACCTTCAGCACAAATTCGCGTCCATCCGCACAGGCTAAGTGGAAATTGTGGTCGTATTCGCCGGGAAGATACTTCGCAGTCGCCTCGAACCCATAAAGCTCGCGCGCCAGTCGCACCGCTTCCGTCTCGGTTATTTTGTGCGCGACCCGCGTCTCCAGCAGCATGCGTCAAATCTTATCCGCAAGCGCTAGAGGCCGTCTATCTCTCCGCGCACTTTCCGTCGCAGGAGTCGAAGCTTGCGATTAAAGAGTTTCTCTTAGTTGCTTCACCGAGACCGGCCCATTCACCGTCGAAAGATGAATCACCGCCGGCGCCGCGCCGTATTCAATCCGCTGGTGCTCGTCGTCCAAAGTCCTCCGGGCGTTGTCGCAAATGGCTGCCTGACAGCTCACCGGCGCCTGGTTCGTCGATTCCACGGCGAAGCTCGACTGATACCCGTTCGGCACCAGCAGCGTCAGCGGCCCATTCTGCGCATCGGCTGAAAGCCCCGCGCCGCTCCAGGTCGTTCCTTTCAGCGCCACGGAAATCGGTCCGTTTTCCGTATGTACGCGCAGGTTTCCGCTGTTCCCTTCCAAGCTGATAGGCCCATTCGTCGCCGTGATTTCGCCGTCGCCGGAAAAATTCTTCATGGTGATCGGCCCGTTGTGCGCGTGCGCCCTCAGCTTCCCGTCCACATCATAAAAAGCAATCGGTCCGTTCTGCGTGTCCGCCTCAATCGAGGCGTTTCTCGGCGCGCGAATCAGCAGGTAGATCGTCCATTCGTCCTCATCCGCCGGCCCTTTCGTGGAGATCTTGCCGTTCTCAATGGTCATGCCGATCTGCGAAAGGATTCGTTCCGCCTCATACGTCGAACCCGCTGCCGCTTTGCATGCCGTCACCGAATACGTATCTTTGTCCCAGCCTGTCACTTGCACGCCGCCGTTCGTATGCGGCTGAATGCGCAGCACCGGCGCCTCCGCCTTGGTCACCGTGCGCTCCTCGGAACGCATCACCGCCTCGCGGTCGTCAAAGCGAATCCGCAGGTCCGAACAATCCGCCATCGGGTGCTTGTCGCCTCCGGATACGTTCACCGAGTGGTGGTGCCAGTTGGCCCGCGCGTTGGTAAAGCCAAGAGCGAATAGAGCCGAGCCCAGCACCAGAAGAATCAGGCTGCGTTTTGACATGGGGCCCTCCATGCCGCTATAGACGACCGGAAAGCCGTTTGGTCATGTCCTCCAATCCAGGAATCTGTCGCTTGAAACCTCAATTCTCTCCTCGGCACCCGGCCTCCTCGCCCTCCTGTAGTGGCGGGTCTTCAGACCCGTTCTTTCCACCGCAGCGCCCCACCCTCGTCTCCGTGGTTTTCATGGCGACGAAGGCATTTATCTCGACCGGGTCGGGACGTCGCCATTCCTTCTTCCGTGTATGGGTAACGCCGCGCGGAACTTGTCCTGACCAGGTGGGGACCCCGGCATCTTCGTCTTCGCCGTTCTCGCGCTGCAATGAGACCAGTGTAGGGCAGGACATGTCGTGCCCATGATAAATCGCGCCCCTACAATGCTTTAGGGCGGATGTGGTTTGCGCCCGCAAACCCGACGGCCATACAGACTAAATTGTGTCGTACTAAGCGACTGTTGGGAAGACCACGCCCCAAAAACCAGGCGACGGTTTCAAGAACTTTATGGCAACCAGACCTACCCCGCCAGCTAGCCGCATCGGCCGCAAATAGACAACCTGGGACTCCGCGATTTCTCCGGTAGCCTGGTTGAACACGAATAGTTTTTTGTCTCGATCCACGGCCGCTCCGAAAGCGATGAGCCCGCCCCAGAGGCTCACCCTCACAGCATATGCCTCTTCGACGTGAACGCCATTCTTCGAGCCCGGCTCATAGATTTTCAGCGGCACACGCAGCGTCACACGACCGCTGCGTCTGGTTTCTGCCCCGTTTCTCTCAGGCATAGGCCCGCTCCTTGGATGGGATTACGGGTCGGTATATACAGGTAGAATCGCGCAGAGCTCGGCCGTCTTCAATAGTACCTGACGACATAGTCGTCTAATGAGACACTCCAGACTCCTGACGCAGTAATCGGAAACTGACCTACCACCGGCTATTTGCTTTGTCTTTCTCTTACTTGTCTCACACCCTCGAGAACCGTTCACCCCGCCCTATTGGCATTCAGCCCTCAATTTCTACCATCGCCGCAAAGCGCTTAGCCGAGGACCCTCTCACGCCATTCTTTCCCGTGTTAGCTAAATTTCAGCCCCCCGATCAGCTTTCCGGTTCCCGCCGCCGCGCGTCATCACTTCCTTCGTTCAGCTTCATTAAGTCCCTTTCTTGCCACACATCGGAAGAATTCACCCCTAACCCTTTTGCTGGCCCCACATCCAAAAACACGACGTTTTAAGCCCTTTATTTGCCACACATACGAGACCCCCGGGGGTACTCCAACCTGGGAACATTCAAACGCAAAGGCCATCTGTTCCCTCTCGGTTTCCGGGGTTCGATTCTTTCAAGACTTTCGCGCGCGACGGACATTTCCACAAAAAAGACGCTTATCACGAAGAGAGAGCCGCTTTGCTATACTCGAACCTCCGAGAGCAAACTGGCACCGTGACGAAACTTCGCATCTCCATCGTTCAGTACTTGAACACCGCGCCGCTCGTCTGGGGCTTCACCAACGGCCCGCTGACGAGGAAATACGATCTTTCCTTCACCGTGCCCTCCCAGTGCGCCGAGGATTTGCGCACCGGCCGCGCGGACGTGGCCATCCTCCCGGTCATCGAATGCCAGCGCATCGACGACCTGGTGATCCTGCCGGACATGTCCATCGCCTCAAAGCAACAGGTCCGCAGCCTGCTTATCGTTGCGAAAAAGCCGCTCGAGCAGGTGACCCGCTTTGCGCTCGATCGCAGCTCGCGCAGCACGCAGGCGCTGACGCGCATTCTCTGCGCGGAGAAATGGAAAATCGCACCGCAATTTTCCGAGGCTGCGCCAGACTTACAGGAAATGCTCGACCGCGCGGATGCCGCGCTGGTCATCGGCGATCCCGCGCTGCGCATTTCGCTCGGGATCGAAAAAGAGAGTTGGCCCGGCAGTCGAGGCCAGACGGTTTGCCAGGCCGCCACGCTCGGAATCACCGGGGCCGAGCTGCTTTACGTGTATGACGTGGTGAGCGAGTGGCGCAGCATGACGGGATTGCCGGCGGTCCTGGCGGTATGGGCCGCTCGGCGCGATGTCGCCACGGCCGAAGTGACGGCCGATTTCATTGCCTCGCGCGACTACGGGATGTTGCGCATCGCGGAGATTTGTTTCGATGCCGCACGCGAACTCGAGCTCCCCGCGCGAAAGCTCGAGTCGTATTTACGGGACAACATTGACTTCTCGCTCGACGCAGAAAATTGCCGCGGCCTGCAACTGTATTTCGATTATTCCGCAAGACTTGGCCTGATCCCGCAGGCGAAGCCCTTGGAATGGGGCGTCGCAAAACGCGAGGCCGTGAATTTGTAGGGGCGCAGCATGCTGCGCCCTAGTTCCTCCGTTTCACGGAGGGGAGGATGTCAAAAGCACTAAGGAAACAGCGTGGGAATTAGCAAACAACAAGCGCTCGGAATGCTCGAATCCGATGACCTGGTGGGCATCGGCATGGCCGCGCACCAGGTGCGCCTCCAAAAGAACGACCCGCGCGTGGTCACTTACCAGATCGACCGCAACATCAATTACACGAATTTCTGCACGGAATACTGTTCCTTTTGCGCGTTCTACCGGCCGCTCGGCGCGAAAGACGGTTACATCCTGTCGTTCGAGGAAATCTACGCCAAGATCGACGAAATGCTGGAAATGGGCGGTACGGGAATCTTGCTCCAAGGCGGGCTGCATCCCGATCTGCAAATCGGCTACTACGAAAATCTATTGCGCTCGCTGAAGGCGCGG
>Ga0307478_10003251_pt1 | contig 12154 bp, 12 predicted proteins | sample atmos_gasesECM4C_2_FD_203713 | JGI IMG/M metagenome (GOLD analysis project Ga0307478, IMG submission 203713) | Hardwood forest soil microbial communities from Morgan-Monroe State Forest, Indiana, United States - atmos_gasesECM4C_05 | ecosystem: Environmental > Terrestrial > Soil > Temperate...
GGCGCAGATGCCATCCCTTGGCTTTAGATGCTGCAGGGTTGCGCCGCGAAGCAATTCAACGCGCGACCGTCAGCCTGATCTGCGAGGACTGATCGACGCGCGACCCCGCCGCCGGTTGCTGCCCCATGACCGATCCAGACGCCTGCGGAAACTGCGGAGACGCGCTGGTATCGTCCCCGGGCGGCACGTGCACATCCACGTAAGTTGGCGGCATCGATTTGAGTCCGACATGAGCAAGCGCCGCCTGTGCCGCAACAACCGGCATGCCAGCGAGGTCTGGCATCACGTACCCATCCGGGGTATCGCGGGGCGGCGCGGCCACAAGCAGGTTCACGCTCGGTCCCTCGATCCCTTGCGCGTGCGCTGGCGGATCCTGCGCCAGCACCTTCCCCTCCGGCTCGCTCGCAGCTGGCAGGTGCGCAGTCGTGCCGATCGCCAGCCCCGTCCGCCGCAGCGTCAGCGCGGCCACCCTCTCGTCCATCCCCACCGCATTCGGCAGTTCCACCTTCTGCGGCCCCAGGCTCTCGGAGACGCGAACCTTCCACTCGCGCCGTACCACGGTTCCCGGGGGCGGGGACTGGGTGAGAATGTGCCCGGCGGCAACATCCGAGGAGTAGTAGCGATTATCCACGGCAAGGTTCAGCCCCAGCCCTGCCGTCTGGCTGCGGGCATCGGCCACGGTCATATCCTTCAGCGCAGGAACCTGTACCTCCGCGCCGTGAATTGCAAAGTGCATCGTGGTGATGGCCGAGAGCAAGGCGATCGTCACCAGCCCCATTACCAGCAGCATCACCTGAAATAGATTCACCAGTGGCCGGCGCACGCTCATGGCTCGGGCTCCCCGTCGGGATACACGATCTCGTACTCGATCACCGCCGTCTTCTCCAGCATCTTCGAAACCGAGCAGTACTTGTTCTTCGAGAGCGCGACGGCATCTTCCACGGCCTTGCGGCTCAACTTGCCGCGCACCGCGTAGGTTAGCTTGATGTGCGTAAACACGCGGGGCGCGCTCTCTGCTTGCGTGGCGTTGGCTGTCACCCGCAGCCCGGTCAGCTCCTGCCGTTTCTTCTGCAGGATCGACACGACATCGACCGAAGTGCACCCGCACAGCGCCGCCAATACTGCCTGCATGGGGCTTGGCCCGTGCTTGCGCGCAGAATCCGCGTCGAACGAGATGGTGTTTCCTTCCTCCGTTGCCCCTTCGTAAACATCGTGATGCTTCCAATCGCTGTGAGCGATCATGATCGGCCCCTTTTCATCGCAAGTTATCGGTCGCGGGCTCGGGATGTATCGTCACCCGCGACACCTCCGGACATTCGGCCTTGAAGCGATCTTCCAGGGCCGTAATCACCTCGTGCACGCGCAACATACTCAACTGGTCGGGCAGCGTACAATGGCACGTGACATCAATGTGATCCCCGGCCCGCAGCACCGTCAACTCGTGCACATCCACAATCTCCGCAATCTGCGCCGCCGCCTCGCGCAGTGCTTTCTCGAGACGGCGATCGTCGACCATGATCGCTTGCGGTTGCTGGATCGTAGCCGGCTCGCTCTCGATGTGCGTCAACACCGAATCGATCTCCGGCGCATCACGCAGGATTTCCGCCTCCATCGCGCTGACGAAGTTGTGCGCTTCGAGCAGAGGCATGTTTTCGTCGAGCTCGACATGCTGCTCCACGCGGAGCCGCCCGTTGTGCGACTGCACGCTCAACTCGTGTACCGACACATTATTTCTCGCTGCCACCGCCCGCACCCGATCGAAGATGCTCTCCGCATGATCGGTACGCGGGACCGTGTGAATCACAACATCGGCCTGAGGCAGGGTGCGGTGCACCGCCTCGGTCGCGTCGCGCACCAGTTCTTCCGTGTGCTCAAACGTGGAGCGGCGCGGAAGGGCGAGCGTCAGGTCGGCGAAATATGCGGCGCCCGAGCGTCGCACCCGCGCCTGCTCCACGGCCAGCACGCCGTCAACCGCCTCCACCGCGCTCACCACGCGCGTGCGTGTCTCGGCCTCAATCTGATCAGTAAGCGCGGCTACGGTCTCTCGGCTCAACTGCAGCGTCAGCCGCAAAATCATCAGCGACACAACAATCGCCGCGAATGGATCGGCATAACGCAGCCACTCAATTCCATAATGCGTTCCGGCCCAGCTCGCCGCCAACCCTACCAGCACCGCCAGCGTCGACCAGATATCCGAAGCAAAGTGAAACGCGTCCGTGGCGAGCGCGGGCGATCCGGTCCGCCGCGCCACCGCGCGCAACTCGCGCGACCGCCAGTAGTCCACCGCGATCGAAGTCAACAACACCAGCACCGGCCAGATCGAGTGATGCAACTCCACGGTGTGATTGATCATCCGCGAGAGCGCCTCCCAGATGATCCAGGCGCAGGAGACGGCCATCAAACCGGCTTCCACAAACGACGATATGTTCTCAACCTTGCCGTGACCGTAGGTGTGGTCTTCATCGGCCGGCTTGTCGGACACCCGCACCGAAAGAAATGTGAGCGCCGCACCCGCAAGATCGAGCCCCGAGTGCGCTGCATCCGACAGCACACCCAGCGAACCGGAGAAGACTCCCGCCCCCAGCTTCAGAGCCGTCATGGCCGATGCTGCCAGCATGGAATGGAGCGCCACGCGCCGCTTCTCAGCGGAGTGTTCCGGCGGATTGGGCGGGGCGAAGCTCATGCCAATTCAACCTAGCGGGATTGCCTTTGTTGCGGTGTAAAGTCCGGCAATGCCGAAGGTATATGGCTGCCATGCGCAATCGATAAAGCCGACCGACCGCATCAGTTCTCGCGTGGCGTCAGGTGGCGGAAAGCTGCCTACTGAGGTCGGAAGATAGTTGTACGGCCCGTCCGTTCCGCACACGAGGCGTCCGATCGCCGGCAGCACGCGGCGGAAGTAAACCGCATAGGTCTTTCCGATCAGCCCGCCCGGCTCGCTGAAGTCCAGGATTCCCAGCTGCCCTCCCGGCTTCAGCACGCGATGAAATTCCCGCAGTCCGGCTTCGTAGTTCGCCAGGTTGCGAAACCCGAACGCCGTCACAACCAGGTCGAGGGAGCCGGTTCGCAGCGGCAGATGCAGCGCGTCGGCCTCCATTGCCACCGCGCCCTTCCCGGCAAACTTCTGCGCACCTCGCACCAGCATCTCGCGCGCAAAGTCCGCAGCCAGAATCGGGCGCGCATTCTTCGGACGGTGCTTCAGCAGCGCTATCGTCATGTCGCCTGTGCCGCAGCAGATGTCCAGTACTGCCGCATCGGGATTGGCCAACACGGCGCGAAACTGCGCCGCTGCCCGTCTCCACCACAGCCGATCCACGTTGGCGCTCAGAACGTGATTCAGCAGGTCGTAGCGCGGCGCAATGGAGTTGAACATCTGCCGCACCATTTGCGCAGCGGTCGACTCATCCTCAGCTCCGACCGGCTTTGCGCCTGAAGCAGCGCGCGGGCTCGAGATCTCCTTCCCACTCCAAGCTTCGTTCACGCGTGCATCTCCGCTGCGCGCGCCAGCATGTAGCTTGCAGCGGCCTCCAGCTCGGCCGCCGTCACGTCTTCCACTACGCCGGCATCGCCGATGCCCACGGGCAGCACGAATCGCCGCACCCCGCCCACGTTCTTCTTATCGGCGCCGGTCGCAGCCACGAGCTTCGACGTGCGCAGCTTTAGGGGTGGCAGGGGCCCATAGAGATGAACCAGGCTCTCCAGCCGCTCCGCCTGCCGACTCGAGATCGTTCCGCGCTTCTTCGCCAGGTGTAGCGCCGCCACCATGCCCCAACCCACAGCCTCGCCATGCAGCAGAGCCTTGTAGCGCGTTACCTGCTCAATCGCATGTCCCAGCGTGTGCCCGAAGTTCAAGATCATCCGTAGGCCCGACTCGCGCTCGTCGCGATTCACCACGTCGGCCTTCATCCTGATGGATGCGGCAATCACCTTCTCGAGCGCCCGGCCATCGCGCCGCAGAATCTCGTCCACGTGTTCTTCCATGAAGCGCACCAGAGTGCGGTCGCGAATGATGCCCGCTTTCACGCTCTCCATCAGCCCCGCGCGCAACTCGCGTTCCGGCAGCGTGGCCAACACGCCGATATCCGCGAACACCGCAATTGGATGATGGAAGCTGCCCACCAGATTCTTGCCCTCGGGCAGATTCACACCCGTCTTGCCGCCCACTGACGAGTCCACCTGCGCCAGAAACGTCGTCGGCGCCTGCACGTAGGGAATCCCGCGCATGAAGATCGCGGCCGTGAACCCTCCCACATCGCCAATAATCCCGCCCCCGAAGGCGATCAGCAATGACCCGCGATCGCCGCCCGCCGCAATCATCTGCCGCAGCAGCTTCTCCACGCTCACCATGGTCTTGTGCTTTTCGCCCGGTGGCAGGAAGAGCGCAATCGGCGGCTCTGGGAACGAGGCCTGAAACGTCTCTCCCCACAACCCCCAGATCTCCGGCGATGTCACCACGAACACGCGCCGCGGCAGCCTTCCTCTAATGCGCTCGATGCGTGGCGCCAGAGTCGCCAGCAAGCCGGTTCCCGCGAATACCTCGTAGCGGGCAGATGGTGTATCAACTCGAATCGTTTGCACTCTGTATTTATCGTAAAGCACGCCCTTGAGTGCTCACGAACTCCGCCGGATCTCACTCACTGATCTCCGCCGGGCTGCTCCACTGCGCCATTGGCGCGCGCCCACTCCAGGAATCCTGCCGGTGCGCCAACTATGCCCGCAATGTTCGCGTCCCGTATGCTGCGGATGTTCTGCCAGCTAATATTCCCGATCTGCGCATGCCGTAGGTCAGCCCCGTCCAGCAAGGCGCCTGCCAAGTCTGCATCGCGCAGGTCGGCAGCGTACAGGTCGGCATTGTGCAAATCGGCGTTGGCCAGCAACGTGTGCTTCAGCGACGCAGATCGGAAGTTTGCTGAATTCAAATTCGCGGACGTCAAGTCGCATTCGGCCAGATCGCTGATCCGCAGATCCGCCGAGCTGAAATCCGCCCGCACCAGGCTCGCATGTTCCAGCCGCAATCCCTGCAGGTATGCCGCAGACACGTCGACGCCCACCAGCGGCACCTTGTCGGCGTTCAGCTCCTGCAGCGCCTCGATGCGCCCACCGCTGCCGCCCTTACCCTGCGCGGTATTGATCACCTGCCACGCCTGATAGTGGCGCGCCTTCACGCGATCGCCCGATTCGGAGAAGTAGAAGATCACCGCAATCAGAACCGAGAAGCTGCTCAAATATTCCAGCACCTCGAGAAAGGCCCAGTTGCTCAGCGCAAATGCAGCCCACTCCCAGATCCATTCAAGTGCCGCGAACGGCAGCCACCACGCCCGCCGCAGGCGCTCGCGTCGCGCCCGCCATGCCGCTGGACGGCTCCTCGGTGTATGCAGAATCATTCCGGCCTGCCTCGAACGGGCAGACCGCAACGCCATCCCTGATCTTCAGTTCAGGCATTCTTCTCCGCCCAGCGCATCATTTCGTCAAAATCATACCCCAGGGCAATGGGAAGCGGACAAGGCCGCCGCATTCCTCGTCACCACCGGGGATGCCCGCGGAAATCTCGCAACCTCACGCGAAGTGTGTACCAGCGCTCTCGCGGCCAAGCTCCGGCGCGCCGCAGTAGAAGCTCCCATACATTTCGCGGACGGTGCCGTAGCATTCGCAAGCTACGTTCTCCAGGCGTTCGGGATTCGAAATGTGAATACGCCCGCGGCTGTAGCGGATCAGCCCCTGGCGCTGCAGTGCTCCCGCCGCTGCCGTCACTGTTGTCCGCCGCGCACCCAGCATGATCGCCATAAACTCTTGCGTCATCAGGAACGTGTCTACTTCCGTTCGATCGCGCACCATAAGCAGCCAGCGCGCCAGCCGCGCCTCTGCCTCGTGCAAGCGATTGCAGCCCGCAAGCTGCCCGAGAATTGCGCACTGGCTCTGCACTCCCTGCAGGATGCACTCGCGCAGTTCCTGGCATACCTGAAACTCCCTTTGCAGTTCCCTGAACGGCATTCGCAGCGCGGTGCTCTCCATCTGCGCGATGCAGCGATTGGGGATTCTCCCGCCGCCCAAAAGATGAAAGCTCTCTACCAGTCCCTCCCGGCCCCAGATGCCGACCTCCGTGCTGGCGCCGTTTGCCATGGACACGACGATTGACGCCACGCCGGTGGTGAGAAAGTGCGCGTATTGGGGCGTTTCATCGGCCTCGTAGAGAATCTCTCGCGGTCCCAGGGTAACGGTGCGCATCCGCGCGAGGAGAGAGGCCCGGTATTTAGTGGGGAGCGCTGCAAGCAGCATGTTGGCGTGTGTAATAAGTTGACTGACCATCGATATGCTCTTCCAGTTCTAACGAGCAAAGGGGCCCGTATATCAACACAGAATTCGATGCACCCTTGCCGGATTGGAAACCAGTTTGAAGTTCTGCGAAGGCCGATTATTTCACTGATTCTGAAAAGTTTATGTTCTCTATTGGACAGAACCTCCCAAATTGTGCATAGCAACTGGCGACCCCTTATTCTGAGTGCTCGATAGGGCCCCGAGTTGCCCATTCTCACCCGCGCGGCAACAAATATATCGTTGCTTCTCTAGGCAACTATCTGGGCGCTCGGCCCGCCGTCATTCGGCCTTTTCCGAGTGATAGCCTCGAAGTAATGGCGCAGCCGATGCGGTGCGATTTTCTGATAGTGGGAGCGGGCGTGGCGGGCCTGCGCGCAGCTCTCGAGTTAGCTCCGCATGGTGATGTCCTCGTCGCCACCAAGGAAGCCGTCAGAGAGTCCAATACTCACTACGCGCAGGGTGGCATCGCTGTCGCCACGGGGGGCGAAGAAGACATCGAGCTTCACCTCGACGACACCGTCGCCGCCGGCGACGGGCTCGTGCATCGCGCGGCCGCCGAGGTCCTTGTCAGTGAAGGCCCGCTCCGCGTTGCCGAGCTGATCGAATGGGGCGCGCGCTTCGATCGCCAGAACGGCCGCCTCATGCGCACCCGCGAAGCCGCTCACTCACGCCCGCGCATTCTGCATGCCAATGGCGACGCCACCGGCGCGGAGATCAGCCGCTCTCTCGCGGCGCTCGCCCGCGCTCGCCCCTCCATCCGTTTTGCCGAGTGGACGACTGTCACGTCCCTCGTTGCTCCAGACTCCCGCGTGATCGCCGCCGACATGCTCGACACCGACAACCGTCCCCATCGCGTCTCTGCGCGCGCCGTCCTGATCGCTGCCGGTGGTGCGGGCCAGGTCTTTAGCGATACCACCAATCCAGCCGTTGCCACCGGCGATGGCATCGCCCTGGCATCAACGGCAGGTGCGGAACTCGCCGACATGGAGTTTTATCAATTCCATCCCACCGCGCTCTCGCTTCCCGGCGTGCCTCGCTTTCTCCTGTCTGAAGCTCTGCGCGGTGAGGGCGCCGTCCTGCTTAATGACCGTGGTCAGCGCTTCATGGAGCACTACCACTCCAAGCTCGAGCTCGCCCCGCGCGACGTCGTGGCGCGCGCCGTAGCCTGCGAAGGCCTAGGCGCAACGCCCGGGGAGTCACGACCCGTCTATCTCGACATGCGCCACGTCACCGGCGTCGATCTGCACAAGCGCTTTCCCGGTATCAGCGCCTGCCTCGCCCAGCACCGCCTCGATCTCCAGCGCGACCTCATCCCCATCCGTCCTGCTGCGCATTACCTCATGGGAGGCATCCGCACCGATCTCGAAGGCCGCACTTCACTGGGCGGTCTCTACGCCGCTGGCGAAGCGGCATGCACAGGCCTGCATGGCGCCAACCGCCTGGCCTCCAACTCACTCCTTGAAGGGCTTGTCTTCGGAGCCCGCGCCGCGCAGGCAATGCTCGCTGACGCGCTCGATTCCACCGCTCCCGATTTGCCGCCATCGACGGCCGCATCCTCCGCACCGCTCAGCGACGACGTCGAAGCGCTCATCGCCCGTCTGCAACGGGCTATGGGTCACTTCGCCGGTCTCCTTCGTGATGAATCTCTCTTGCAAAAGGGAATTGCGGCTCAGGCTGAAATCCAATTAGCCCTCGAAGCGCTCTCTCCCGCCGCCCTTACGCGCCGGCAGTTCGAGGCAACGTCCCTCGCCCGCGTTGCCCGCGCCATTCTGCGCTCCGCGCTGGCACGCACTGAGAGCCGTGGCGCCCAGTTCCGCAGTGACTTCCCCCGCCGCAACGACGAGCACTTTCAAAAGCACTCCATCTACCGCGGGGAGACGCCGATTCGTTTCGAAGCCTGGTGACCGGCCGGCTCTGCCCTACGGCTGCCCAACCACCGTCACTGCCTGCACCGGATCGGTCCCCGTCGATGAGGTCGCAGAAGCATCCAGCTTGCCCGTGGTGGTCGAATCAAACGTGAACGTGCTCAGGTCTGGATTGCCGCTCGAACTCACCGACAGAAGGTACGTCCCAGTACTGTCGACTGCAAGCCAGACTGGGCTCGTTCCCGCCGACACCGTGTTGATCGTCGTCAGCGTGTACGACGTTCCACTTGCACTCAGCGAGAAACCGGTAATGTTCCCGGTGCTGCTGCCGCTCACCGCCTTGTTGGCCACATACACCAGGCTGGTGCCGCCCGAGGTCGTGAGCGGCAGGATCGACGACGGGCCCGTTCCCCCGGTGGCAAACGGCGAGCCCGATACCTCGGTCATTGCGGAGTTGGCGCCAATCGTAAATACCCGCACGCCGCCACTCTGCGTCTGGTTCGTGAATGCCACCGTCTCGCCCACATAGAGCACCCGGTTCGATGGATCCACCGCCACCGTGTTGGCCGCTCCCGCCGAGTTGCGAACATTGATGGTGCTCGCTGTCCCAAACGGACTTGTGCCCGACGTCGTATTCGCGGCCGTGAACGGAACCACCGCCGTCCCGCCCACCCCCATTCCCACAAACACATAGGCATTCGTCGAGTTCAATGGAGAAATAGCCAGCTGCGTGATCGTTACTGCCGACAGAGCCACGGTCTTTTCCCCACGCGACACATCGAACAAGCCGCTGCTCGCCGAGATCGGGATTGCGTTCACCGCCCCCTGGCCTGAAACCACCTCGACCAGCCACGTCCCGGACGGGTCAACCTGCATGGCAAACGCGGAATCTGCGGAGATCACCGTTCCGCCGTTGGCGATGGTTAGGGCCCCGCCCGTGCTAACGCTGTACACATAAATGCCCGACACCGTGCTCACGTAGAGAAAATTGCCGCTCGGGGCAATCGCCATGGTGTAGGGGAGCGCGCCAAGCGTGTAGGGGCTGCCGGTCAAGGTCGAGGGGCCATTTGAGTTAGCGGCAAATTGCATTGCCGTCACCTGGGCGGTCTGCTCATTCAGCACATAGAAGACTCCGCTGGCTGCATCGGTGCCGCTGCCGCCGCCGCTACTGCTGGTCGTCGCATTCCAAAAGCCACTGCATCCACACAGCAAGCTCATCGCCGCCACACCCAGCCATGCGCACCTGTTCAGCTTCATCGCTGCTCCTCGGTTCCCTCAGGGTAGATCACCGGATACAAGCCTACCGCGCCCGTACATCGCCGGTCTTGCTGCAAAGCAAGCAAGCACTCTACCTGTCATGCTTGATCATGCTCGATTGAATGGACGCACAGACGCCGTGAATCGCTTACCTCCAGCAGGATCAGACACTTAGGAGTCGCGTCAAAATGAGATGACTATTTTCTTTTGTGCGACGGCAAGAGGGTTGACAACTGCTGTATGGCCAAATCATGCTGAGCCACTTTCCACAAACAATTACGGCTTCCGTTGCAGCCGCCTCCGTGGGCGGTGATCAGCAATTGCTTGGCATTGCGAGCAATCACCGCCCGTCGCACCCCTCCCACACCAGACGCGCCGCCGTCAGATCCTCGATAGCCATCCCCACCGATTTGAACAGCACTCGCCCGCGCGGAATTGCCGCAGCCCCCGGGTTCGCCAGGATCTCCCCGATCTCCGCCCCCACCTTCGCGCCGGAGAGCCGCACATCCCCGGACTCCCGTTCGACGCACTCCCTCGACTCTGCAACCACAAAGCAGCGTCGCATGGTCTCGTCGTCCAGCTCGCGCATCGTTGCGCCGGTGGCTCCAACCGCGATCACGAGGGCGTCCGGCCGCAGCCAGCGCCCCTCGAGGACCGGCCTTTGCGCCGAGGTGACGGTGAGAACCACCTCCGCACCAGCAGCCTCCTCGATCGGTCCCGCGCGCCCGCCTATCTCGTCCGCCAGCCGCTGCGCATTCGCCGCCGTCGGACTCCAGATCTGCACCTCCTCTAGCTCCGGCCACACGCGCTTGAACGCCGCGAGATGCGCCCGAGCCTGCACGCCCGACCCCAGAATCCCAAGGCTGCGCGGCGCCTCTTCAAAGTGCAGGGGCGAAAGCGCCTCGATGGCCACGGCCGAGACAGACGCCGTCCGCATCTCCGTAATCAGGCGCCCATCCATCACCGCAAGCGGCTCGCCGGTCGCCCGGCGCAGCAACTCCACCACCGCCATGTGCGTGTGTAGCCCCAACTCCCCATTTCCAGGAAAGAAGGTGACGGTCTTCACTCCCATCACGTCGCCGTAGATCACCGGCATGACCGCAAACCAGCCGTTCCGCCAGTCCGCCGCGTTGCCCGCACGCAGAATCGTGCGCGCAGGCTGCTCCACCCGCCCCGCCGAGTAGTCCAGCAGCGCCATGCGAATCGCCGGAATTAGCGCCTCATAGCTGAGCGCCGTCCGAACCTCGATTTCAGATAAGAACATGCGAGCAGCCTACATGGCTCGCAAAAAAGAGGGAACTTGGACTGAGATTGGAGCCGGTGGTCTTCTGCTCCCTGCTATTCCCTGTTTCTTCAATTAGGCTTGTTTCCGCCCTTGCGCCGGAAGCGCTCATCCACCGGCTGGCGTCCCTGGAACCCCGACTCCACGGTGTGCCAATGCTCGATGGCGGGCTCGCCCATCCTCCAGCACAGCAGCACCACCTGGTCATCCAGCCGGAAGGGAAAGTCCAGCAAGCCCGTGTCCAGGTCCTTCACCTGCACCCCGATGGAGTCGATCTCCGCGATGCTCTCACGCACCCGCTGCATGTGCCCGTCCAACTCCGCTCGCTGTCTCGCGACGCCGGCCACATCCACCTTCATGCCGCCGGAGAGGTAAATTCGCCGGCTCAGGTCAGCTAGCTCGCTCTCCACCTGCTCCGCAGCCTCCTTGCCCTCGCGCGCGCGCCGCAGCAGAGACTCAAGCACCGGGAGCAGGGATTGGGCCTCGTCGAGTGTGAAGGTCTTCATGGTGTTTCCTTGCCCTCTAGGATAGCCGGATTCCGCCGGCACGAAAAGGAACCGGACGCCTCGCGCTCATCGCCCTTATTTTTCGATGCGCTTCGTTCTCCGTCGGTGATACTCTCGCCTCGTCCATAAGACCCCATGCGAAAGGAGCGGGATATGGCACGGCTGGCGCGTATCGCTCCCGAACTCCCAGCGGCCAATCTGCCCGGAGCCATCGATTTTTACGAGAAGCAGTTAGGATTTCAAACGGTGAGCAAGCTGCCGGGCCGCGACTACGCCATCCTGGAGCGCGATGGTGTCGCCATTCACCTCTTCAAGCAGGGCCCGCGCCCATCGTCACCGGTCGGAGTTCACATCTTCACTCCCGATCTCGCCGAGCTCTACGAGGAGCTCACCGAGCGCGGCGTGCGCTTCGCCCAAGGCATCGAGCGCAAGCCGTGGGGCAATCGCGACTTCCGCATCCGCGATGACTTCGGCAACGAACTCAAGTTCACCGAACCCCGCCCGGAAGACGAATAAAGCAAGTGCTTCGCCTTCTCCTCATTCACGAGCAGGTGGCCGCTTTTTGATGTGTGCGTGAAAATCGCGAGGAGAACTGGCCCGCCGGTTTTTCCGCTTCGGCACTCAATCGTTGCTAGGCTTCCCCCATCTGTTATAGGGTCGCGCCAGGTGTGGATGCGAACGGGCAGGTGCTGTGTGAGCAAAAGGGGTGAAATCAACGGTATCTCGACGGCGCGGATTCTTGAGCAGGAACGTACCAGGAGCGGATTTGTTGCCCAACTGCGCAGCGACTCCAGCGGCCGGCTGGGTGTGCCGGAGTTGACACAAGTGCTGATGAGTGTGCACGTCGGCCGTGCGGCCAGGATGTCGTGCCGACGCGGCGGGGTGAGTCACATCGGTATGGCCGTCCACGGAGACATCGACATTATCCC
>Ga0307478_10003252_pt1 | contig 12152 bp, 7 predicted proteins | sample atmos_gasesECM4C_2_FD_203713 | JGI IMG/M metagenome (GOLD analysis project Ga0307478, IMG submission 203713) | Hardwood forest soil microbial communities from Morgan-Monroe State Forest, Indiana, United States - atmos_gasesECM4C_05 | ecosystem: Environmental > Terrestrial > Soil > Temperate...
CGGCCTCTTCACCATCGTGCAACGTGGGCAGAAGAATCAGAAGGCCCTGAAAGCAACCGACGCGCCGTTCGAAAAATTCACCATCGAGAATGTTTCGAATAATGGCCACATTTCTCAGGCTGCCATCTCTCCTGATGGCAAATATCTCCTCCAGGCCCTCGAAGAAAACGGTCTGCAATCGCTGTGGCTCCGTCATATCCCCACCGGAACCAACAAGGGAATCCTCGCTCCCGCCGCCACCCGTTACGACGGTTTAACCTTTTCCCCTGACGGCAACTACATCTATTTTGTCCGCCGCGAAGAATCCGAAGAAGCATACTCGCAGCTCTACAGCGCCACCGTGCTGGGCGGCGAGCCCCACATCCTGATTAAGGACGTGGACAGCCCCATCACCTTCTCGCCTGACGGACAGCATTTCGTCTTTCTCCGCGAATTGCACAACGCCCCCGCTTGGGATCTGCTGCTCGCTAAAAGCGACGGCACCATCGAGAAGCCCGTTTTCAGCGCCCATCCTCTGCAAACCGACAGCGCCGTCCCATCTTGGTCCCCGGACGGAAAGGCTATTGTCATTCCCATCGTGCAGCCCTCCAAAGATGCCCTGGGAGGCTACCTGGCTGTAGATTTCGCCACCGGTCAGGACCGTACGGTTGCAACTTCACCGGATCGTCTTTACTACGCTTCGGCGTGGATGCCGGACGGCAGCGCGCTCATCACCACCTCCTCGCAGGTCGAAGCGGGCCGCATGCAGGCGCAAATTGGTTATGTGAGCTATCCGAGCGGAGATTACCGGCCGATCACGGCAGACACCAACGACTACGGCAGGCCGAGCATCGCCAAAGATGGCAAGACCATTGTCGCCATCCAGAGCAAACTGCGCTTCGAATTGAGCATCGCTCCTGCCAACGATCCGGACCAGATTCATCCCATCCCGCTCCAGTCACAGATCCCGCCGTGGCAATGGAACTGGATGGCTGACGGACGCCTGCTCTTGCCTCAGGGCGGCACGCTCAAGGCCGTCGCTCCGAATGGAGAGGAGACCACAGTGTACTCCGATCCGAAACGCATCCCGGATCAAGTCGCCCTCTGCGGTGGCGGCCAGTACATCGTGTTTCGTCAGGTGGGACGCAGCAGTGGCGCTTCCGCCAACCTCTGGCGCATGGATCTCACCGGCACGAATCAGAAGCAACTCACCTCCGGATTGAATGATCGGGAGCCCGCCTGTTCGAAAGAAGGATCCTGGGTCTATTTCGTGGACAACCGCGACAACCGCTTCGTCAAGCGCGTCCCCATCGACGGCGGCTCACCGGAAACGGTCGTTAAAACTTCCGTAGCGTCGTATGCCCTCTCGCCCAATGGCAAAGAGGTCGCCTCGTTTGAAGTAAGAGAGCTGGATCACAAGCTTATGCTGCGCATCGACAACGTCGAGACCCAGAAAATGACTTACAGCGATATGGACCAGCACGCTCTGCCGGACGGGCTTCTTGCCTACACTCCCGACGGAAAAGGCATTGTGTACGTCGTCCGCGAAAAAGGCGTCCACAACCTATGGCTGCAGCCTCTCGATGGACGGCCCTACCGCCAATTGACCCACTTTAAGAAATACCGCACCTTCCGCTTTGCCTTCTCTCCGGATGGCACCAAGATCGCTATGGAATGCGGTGAGACCGAATCCGACGCCGTCCTCCTCCACGACCAGAGCAAATAAGCTCGCACGTCTCTTTGTAGGGGCGCAGCAGGCTATTCAGGGTCGCACGGCGGAATTGCGGGCTCATGCTTCCTCCCGCGCGAAAGAGCGGCAGTTTGGGCTAGCGAGGACACCCCAAACCGCAGATGAGACGCATTAGGAATCGATATATCCGGAAACGGGAGCGAAGGTTGGTTTTGGCAAAAACGCTGCCGGACAGCTTCTCTTATTGATGCTACGTTAAACCGCTGCAATCACCGGGACAAGCGGATTATTTGCGAAGCCCCTCAACGCGGCTACAATCAACCAGGCTTACGATTCTTCCTATAACAAAAACTCCGCCGCCACCTCAGAGATTAGCCTGCCTACCTCGTCGCAGTCGGTTTGCCCGTTGTTTCCTGGTTGGCCCGGGCGTAGTAGCCACGACGCGCTCGCACCTGATACCCCTTTTCTCCCGGTATCTCGATCTTGATCTTGTGATAGCGGCCATCCAGCTGGTGATTTGTCGGATTGTAGGCCAACGAGTACTGATTCCGCAGTTCCTCGCCGATATCCTGAAACGACTGGTCCAGGTCGTCCACGTGATACGGGTAAAAAGACCGGCCGCCCGTTTCGTCGGCCAGGTCCTGAAGAATTTTGTCCCCGTCGGTCAAGTGATATTTGCGGTTGCCGGATTTTTCCTTGCTGGGATCGTCGAGCGTCACCCACTGTGTGCTCGTGCTGATGGTGTAGATCACCACGCTCGTGCGCTGGGCCATCTCGATCGCTTCCGCTCTCGTGTGCGTCGATAGATTGTCCTCGCCATCGCTGATCAGAATCATCACGCGCCGCACCACATCGGGCTGGTCCCCCGGCGGCCGCGGCGGGTGGCTCAATTCCCTTACGCAAGCCTCATAAATCGCGTCGTACACGGCTGTTCCGCCGCCGGCGCGCGTGCGCAGGATCTGGTCGCGCAGCCGCCCCGTATCGCCTGTGAAAGCTTGAAGAATTTCCGGTTCATCGTCGAACGTCATCAGGAACGCTTCATCCTTGTTGCGGCGCAGCACGCTGAACAAAAAATTGTTGGCCGCGTCTTGCTCGAATTTCAGGCGGTCGCGGATGCTGTTCGAAGTATCGAGCAACATCCCGATGCGAAGCGGCAAGTCGGTCTGCTTGCTGAAATACCGAATGTCCTGAGGAACGTTGTCGTCCAGAACCTTGAAGTCCTTCTGCTCCAGCGTCGAGATCAGCTTGTTGCGCCGGTTCAGCACCGTAAAAAGCACATCTACGAGATTCACGGGAATCTTGATCGTCGGTCCCTTTTGCATCTCCTCTTGGCCAGGCACTGCCGGCGGGGGCGTGGCGGGCACAGGCGCGGGGGGATTTTGCTGCTGCCCGAGGATGGGCGGAACCCCGCAAATCAGGACCGCCAAAACCAAAGCGAGTGATTTGTTTCGCATGTGATTTGATTATAGGAAGCCCGCGAGTGCAGCGTCAATTCGCCCCGCTTCTTCGCCCGCCGCGGCCGCCAGCCTGTGCAAGTATCCTTGAAGCGGCGATGCCAGGGGCGCTCGCAACTCGACCAGTCGCCCAGTGTGCGGCTGGGCAAAGGCGATTTTTGCCGCATGAAGGAAATTGCGGCCCAGCGCGGGAAGGGTCGTCCGCCCGACGTGCAACTGCCCCTCTGCGCCATACAGCGTGTCCCCCACAATGGGGTAGCGCAACTCCGAAAAATGCACCCGGATTTGGTGTGTCCGCCCACTGTGAAGTTGCACTTCCAACAACGTGGTGGAATCGATGCGCGCGAGTACGCGCCAGTCCGTGCGCGCGGGCCGCGCATTGGCCAAAAGGTTCGCGCGCTTCGCCGTCATGCGCGTGCGCCGGTTTGGGTCCCGCGAAATCGCCAGTTCAATGCGCCCGCGCTCTTCTTTCAGGGCCCCTTGCACTAGCGCGATGTAGATTTTCTCGATGCTGCGCTGCCGGAAGCCTTCGCTCAGCTTCGCGTGGGCGAAATCATTTTTGGCCACAAGCACGATGCCCGAAGTTTCCTTGTCCAGGCGATGCACAATGCCCGGTCGCAGCGGATCGCCGCTCTCGGACAGAGTTTGTCCGCGGCCCAGCAGCGCGTTCACGAGCGTCCCGTGCGAGTTCCCTGCTCCGGCGTGAACCATCATTCCGGCCGGCTTGTTGATCGCGATAACGTCTTCGTCCTCGTACAGTACATCCAGTGGGATGGCTTCCGCCTCGGCTTGCAGCGCAGGTCGCTGCCGCGGCGACACCTCGATCGTGTCGCCAGCCCGCACCTTGTGCGAATCTTTCGCTGCCTTTCCATTCAGCCGCACCAGCCCTTCCTTAATCAGCTCCTGCGCCCGCGTCCGCGAAAGCTCGGGGCAATGCGCCACCACCACCCGGTCCAGCCGCTGTCCGGCGTCTCCTGTTGAGACGGAGAGATGGAGATGAGGCGAGTCACTCACGCCAGAAGTTTAGCGCGAATTTCCAGAATGCTGCGCAGCCGCTAACTTAGGTTGCCCGTGGCGGCTAGCTTTCCGTACCAGTGGCCGGAATCCTTGACGATCCGCCGCTCGTCCCGGAAATCCACGTACACCAGCCCAAATCGCTGCGCATAGCCTTCCGCCCATTCGAAATTGTCCATCAGACTCCAGTGGTGGTAACCCCGTACGTCCGCGCCTTCCTTCATCGCGCGCCCTAACGCGCTCAGGTAGCCGCGCGTGAAGTCAATTCGCCGCTGATCCGGAATCCGCCCATGCACATCCGGCGAATCCAGGTACGAGCAACCATTCTCCGTTATCTCAATCACTGGCTTCTTGTATTCGCGCGTGATTTGCATCAGCAATTCGTAAAACCCGTCGGGCCACACTTCCCAAGCAAAATCCGTGAGCGGCCCTTCGGTGGCGTCGTAATTCTTCAGCCCCATCGAGTCTTCGCCCTGGCCCACGGGAATTGCCGACACAAGCTGCCGCCGGTAATAATTGATGCCCAGGAAATCGAGCGGCGCTTTCACTAACTCCATGTCTCCCGCCTTTACGCCCATCAGGTCCAGCGGGTTGTCCCCCGGAAACGCCTTCGGATATTCGCCCTTCAGCGCCGTTTGCAGGAACCAGATGTTGCCGATGGCATGCGCGCGCTCCGCGGCGGCCTTATCCTCCGCGCTCGACGTCATTGGCTGGCAATACGACATGCTGAACGCAGTCCCCACGCGGAATTGGGGATTCACCGCCTTGATCGCGCGAAAAGCCTGCCCCTGCGCCACGTTTACCACATGCGTTGCCTTCATCGTCGCCAGAAAATCCTGCCGTGCCGGCGCGTGCTTTCCCTCCGCATAGCCCAGGAACGTGAAAACCCACGGCTCATTAAAAATGCACCAGTTCGTGACGCGATCTCCGAGCGCCCGCGTGACCATCTCGCAATACTCTGTGAACGGCCCCACGATCTCCCGGTTCGGCCAGCCGCCCTTGTCTTCGAGCGCCTGGGGTAAATCCCAGTGAAACAGCGTCGCCAGCGGCCGAATTTTCGCTTCCAGCAGCGTGTCGGCCACCCTCTTGTAATAGTCCAGGCCCTTTTGATTCGGCTTGCCTGTGCCATCGGCCTGGATGCGCGGCCACGAAGTCGAGAACCGGTAACTTTTTTGATTCAGTGTTTTGGCCAGTTCCACATCTTCCTTATAACGATGGTACGAATCGCAAGCCACATCGCCCGTCGCCGCGCCTTTCACTTTGCCCACGGTGTGTGCAAACCGGTCCCAGATTGATTCGCCCTTCCCATCCACGTTCCAGGCGCCTTCGATCTGGTAGGAAGCCGTAGCCACTCCCCAGATAAAATCCTTCGGAAATTGATAGGGAACAAAAGTGTTCGCTCTCTCGGGAGGCCCGCCGAAAGGAAAAGCGCCACTCGGAAGTGCGCTGACCGCTGCCGCGCCGATCAATCCGCCAAGGAACTCACGGCGCGAAGAACCCGGTAAACGAGGAGCCATGGACTTTTCCCCTCACTTTGGAGCGAACTTTAGACAAACGATTTACTTCTTAAGATTTCGCCGAACGCTACTGGCGGAATAATATATCAGATAGCAAAAGAATGGCACCAATGGTTACCGCGGCGTCCGCCACATTGAACGTCGGCCAGGGATTAAACAGTTGCCAGGGCAGAAATCGCACCCAAACCTGCACGAAGTCCGTCACCGCGCCATGAATGATTCGGTCGGTCACGTTCCCGGTCGCACCCGCGAGCAACAAAGCCAACCCCGCCGCGCTGAGCCCGCTTAAATGACGCCCCGCCACCAGAAACCACGCGATGATCCCAATGATGATGATTGAGCCGGCGATCAAGGCCACCCGCATCACCGGCGAGGAAGAGTCGGACAGGAAGCTGAAGGCGATCCCGGGATTGCGCGAAAAAATGATACTGAAGTATTGCGGCACTACCTCGTGCGGGAAAAACTCCGGCGGCCGCGATTCAATCCATGCCTTCGTCGCGCGGTCCACAAATACCACCGCCAGCGTCAACCACAGCCAGCGGAGGCGTCGCGGCAAATTCATGAGCTAAAAGACGAACAGGAGGTGAAGGACACAAGGCCGGGCATCACGCCTTCTCTCCTTCGATTTCGGCGATGGCTTCGCTGCACCTTTCGCAAATCGTGGGATAGCGTGGATTTTCGCCTACGTGCGTCGAATAGTTCCAGCAACGCTCGCACTTTTTCCCGTCAGCGCGTTGCACCGTGACCTCCAGCCCGGGCACCGCCTCGGACCGAAAATCGCCGGGGCCGCCCGTCGTCAGCAGTTCCACCTGCGACACGATAAAAAGCCCCGGCAATTGCGGAAGATAGTGTTTGAGTTTCGCTTTCATCTCTAGCTCGGCTTTCAACAGCACCTTCGATTCGAGGTTCGAGTTGATTAGCTTCTTCTCGTTGCGCGCAACCTCCAGCGCCTTCAGTACCTCGCCGCGCACCCTGCTCAGCAGTTCCCACGTGTTGATCTTCTCCGCCGTCAGGCCCGTCCGCAATTCCTCTTCCTGCGGAAACAGCGCGATGTGCACGCCATCGGGTTCCCCCGCCGCCTTCGGCAGGTATTTCCAGATTTCCTCCGCTGTGAACGTCAGCAGTGGCGCGGCCAGTCGCACGAGTGCACTCGTGATTTTCCAGATCGCCGTTTGGCCCGAGCGCCGAGAAGGACTATTCGCCGCTTTCGTGTACAGCCGGTCCTTCAGCACGTCATAATAAAAAGCGCTTAAATCCACCACGCAGAAATCATGAATCGCGTGATAAATCCGGTGAAACTCGTAGGACGCGTACCATTCGCGGCTGCGCTTCACCAGGTTCGCCGTCCGCTCAAGCATCCAGCGGTCCATTTCCTCCATGCGCTCGTTCGGGACCGCATGTCGCGATGGATCGAAATCGAACAGGTTCCCCAGTCCGAACCGGAACGTGTTGCGAATCTTCCGATACGCCTCGCTGAGCTGCGTCATCACCCGCTCGCTCATCTTCACGTCCGCCTGGTACTCCACCGAAGCCACCCACGTCCGCAACAGGTCCGCGCCCCACTTCTCGCAAATTTCGCTCGGCAGCACCACGTTCCCGAGCGACTTCGACATCGGCCGGCCTTGTTCGTCCAACGTCCATCCGTGTGTGACCACGCCTCGATACGGTGCCTTCCCTTTCACTCCCACCCCGATCAGCAGCGAGCTGTGGAACCATCCTCGATACTGGTCCGGTCCTTCCAGATACACGTCCGCCGGCCACTCTTTTCCATGCAATACCGCCAGATGCGACGAGCCGGAATCAAACCACACGTCCAGAATGTCGTTTTCCTTGCGCCATTTTGTGCTCCCGCAGGCGCACTTCGTTCCTGCCGGCAGCAGCTCCTCCGCCGTGCGCTTGTACCAGGCGTCCGCGCCTTCTTTTTCAAACCACTTGACCACGTTGCGCAGCGCCTCGAAATCTTCCAGCCGCGTTCCGCAGGCATCGCAATAGAAAACAATGATGGGCGTGCCCCAGAAGCGTTGGCGCGAAATGCACCAGTCCGGCCGGTGCTCGATCATTTCGTACATGCGGTCTTCGCCCCACGAAGGAATCCACTTCACCGTATGGATCTGTTCGAGGGCTTCCTGACGGAACGTCTTGCTCGCCCCTCGCGCCGCCTGCTCCATCTTGATGAACCATTGCTCGGTGGCCCGGAAAATCACTGGATTGTGGCACCGCCAGCAATGCGGGTACGTGTGCTTGTAAGGGTGATTGGCCAGAAGCGCCCCGCGCTCGCCGAGCAATTTCACGATGATCGGATTCGCGGTAAAAACGTCCCTTCCCTTGTACTCCGGCAGGCCTTCGAGATACACGCCCCGATCGTCGATTGGCGCATAAACCTCGAGCCCGTACCTCTGGCCGGACACGAAATCGTCTGCCCCATGCCCCGGTGCCGTGTGCACGATGCCGCTGCCCTGATCGAGCGTCACGTAGTCGGCCAGGATTCCCGGCACCTGAAGCGTGAGGAACGGATGTTGAAACTTCATCCCTTCGAAATCACGCCCGGAGTACGTTCCTAGAACTTCGGCCTGCTTGATGTCGCACTCGGCTTCGAGCGCCGCCACTCGGTCCACGGCCAGCAGCAGCTTTCCCTTTTCGGTCTGCACCACCGTGTACTGATAATCCGGATGAAAGGCCAGCGCCCGGTTGTGCGGGATTGTCCATGGCGTCGTCGTCCAGATCACCGCCGATACATCCGAGCCAATCTTCGACGCTTCGCTCTTCCCGCCACCCACCACTTTGAACGTGACCCAGATCGAAGGGCTGGTGTGGTCTTCATACTCCACCTCAGCTTCAGCCAACGCCGTGTTGTCGTAGATGCACCAGTACACCGGCTTGCGCCCGCGATACACATAGCCCTTCTCCATGAAGTCCAGGTACGCGCTCGCGATCGTCGCTTCGTACTCATGGCTCATGGTCAGGTACGGGCGATCCCACTCTCCGAAAATGCCTAGCCTCTTGAAATCGCGCTTGTGCTGCTCGACGTACTTCAGCGCATATTCCCGGCAGCGCTGCCGGAACTCCGCCGGCGGCACTTTTCCCTTTCCGCCCAGCTCTTTTTCCACCTGTGTTTCGATCGGCAGGCCGTGGCAATCCCAGCCCGGAACATACGGCGCGTAATGCCCCGCCATGCTTTTGGACTTCACGATCACGTCTTTCAAGATCTTGTTCAGCCCGGTCCCCAGGTGAATCGTGCCTGTGGGATAAGGTGGCCCGTCATGCAGCACAAACAAGGGCTTGCCTTCGCGCGCCTTCAGAATGCGCTCGTAGAGATGCGATTCCTGCCATGCGGCCAGTTGTTTCGGCTCGTTTTGCGGCAAACTCGCCTTCATTGGGAAATCGGTTTTTGGCAGGTTCAGAGTCTTCTTCAGATCCAGTGTTTCGGCTTCCATAAATGCGGTGTGCTATTTTCCCTTCTGCGCCGCCAGGTCCCGGACGACCCTGCTTGGTCAGTAACCTTCTATGTACGGCGGGAAACTTCGGAAAGCAGTGTAACCACGTATGTTACAATAAAGGGCGAAGGCGTGTCAGCCGCAGGGCCGCACAACCTTTTGGAGGCTTGCCCGAATCCAAGCGGTTGAGCGAACTTTTGGCGGGGAATCCGCGTCTAAATTCAGTACGAGTCGAGGGAATAAAGGTGGCTGGACCAATCAACCTTCTTCCGGATGGATTTCACAAGCCCAAGCGCTCCGGGCCCGAGGAAGCCATTCCTGTGCCCAATTCCGCGTTGCCGGAGTTTGGCACGCCCGCGCACCTGATGCCGGACGACTTCTGGTCGAACCTCAAACAGTTTCTCTTTGAACGCCCCGTTAAGATTGTCGAGCGGGCCGACGTCCCCTTTACTAAGAATTCTTTCGGCTCGGGCACGGCCGAGAACCTCAAGTTCTTCCTCTCCGCGCCCAAAGTTTCCAAGCGTGCCGTCAACAAGCGCCTGGAAGTCGATTGGGGCGGGAACTTCGGTGGGTTCACGGATCGCCTCAAGGAATTCTTCAGGCCTTCCAAACCCGCTCCTCTTCCGCCGGGAATTCAGCCGGTAAAAGTAAAAGACATCTGGTCCAAAGATGAGAATTTTGGCTGGACTCAGGCGATTGCTCTGGCCGTGCATGCGGGCGTTGTTGCCCTGCTCGTCACTCCGTTCCTCATTTCGCTGACCACGCCAACCAAGGCCGTCAACAAGAGTCAGCTGGACATTACGCCCCTGGACATTTCTCCCTACGTTTCCAAGCTGCCTGCCGGTGCGAATAAGGCCGGCGGCGGTGGCGGTGGTGGTGATCGCTCGCCGCAGCCCGCAACCAAGGGCCGTGCGCCTCGCTTCAGCATGACGCAATTCACTCCACCGACCGCGGTCATCAAGAACCCTGATCCGAAATTGCCGATGGATCCCACACTCCTTGGCCCGCCGGATCTGAAGGTCGCCAATCCTCCATTGTTGAATTACGGCGATCCGTTGGCTGCCAGCGTGACCATGTCTAACGGTCCGGGCGGCGGTGGTGGCATTGGCACTGGCGAGGGCGGCGGCATCGGCAGTGGCAGTGGCGGTGGCCTTGGTCCCGGGGAGGGTGGCGGCACCGGCGGCGGTGCGTTCCACGCCGGCGTCAACGGCGTAGGCCTGCCGAGCTGCTTCTACATGCCGAATCCTCCTTACTCCGAAGAGGCGCGCAAGGCCAAGTACTCCGGCATCGTGCTCGTCGAAGCCATCGTAAACCTCGATGGTCGCTTGACCAATCTTCGCGTGATCAAAAGCCCTGGCCTCGGCCTGGACGAGAACACTATCCAGACGCTCAAGACCTGGCGCTGCAAACCGGCAGTCGGCCCCAACGGCAAGCCTGTGCCGACCATCGTCCCCTTCGAAGTCAACTTCCGCCTGTACTAACCAAACTTTCATCGCCCGGTGCGGTTGATAGGATTAGACACGGGACCCTCCGCTTCGCCCCCGCTCATCTTGAATCTGCTACCATGACGCACATGCAGCTCTCTTCCCGATTGTTTCTGCTTGCCGGCGCCCTGCTTACTGTTGCCAAGATCGCCCCCGCTCAATCCGGAACCGCCGCCATCGACTTGACCGCTCGCATCACCCCGACCAGCGCGCGCCCGGAGCCCGTCCGCCAATTCACCTTCTACGTTCTCACCAAGAGTTACACCGATATCATCAAGGAAGTCGAAGCACAGGACGTTTTGCCCACCCGCGATGAGTTCATTGACAAACTGACCGTCTCACCGGAACTCAAGAAGTGGATGAAAGCTCACACTGTGATGGACCTCACTGCGCCCGAGCTGGACAAGGTCCTCACCCCGGACGACATCATGCAGGTTCCCGAATTTCTTGACGCCTACCAGCGCGCCAACAGCGGCGGCGTCACCATGGGCCTTCCCAAGCCCAAATATCGCGAGGCCGACAAGACCGCCAATCCCGAGAAGTATCAAAAACAACACGACGAATTCCTCACCTCCACAAAAAAATTCATTGAGGCACATCCCGCCACCGTTCAGGGCATCGAGTTGGAGCTCGCCGGTGTGAACCCGAATATGCAGTGGGAAAAACTCCATGCAGATCACAAGAAACGTATTACTCAGACGGCTCCGGACACGGCCCAGGTGAAATATCTCGCCGCCAAGGCTGACACCGACTTGGAGGGCCATGCGTTTGTCAGTGGACTGGCCCCCGGCAAATATTGGGTCAGCTCCCTCGGTATGGACGCGGCTTCGGGCGACCGTCGCCTGCTCTGGGATGTCGCCATCACTCTCGAGGCTGGACAAACCGCCCGTCTTGATCTGAGTAACGTCAACGCCACTGACGCTCGCGCTCTGCGTCCCTGAATCCGTGATATCCGGATGACGCGCGCCGGAACTGCGCTATCCTGCTCCCATGGGCACCCCGCTGCTGTGGGTAGGGTTCAACCTCTTTGTCCTAGTTGGGCTGGCCTTTGATCTGGGTGTTTTTCACCGCAAACCCCACAAAATTGAAATTCGTGAAGCCCTCGCCGCCAGCGCCCTCTGGATCGCTCTCGCCATCGGCTTTGGCTGGTTCGTCTGGCACTGGTACGGTGCGCAACGAGGCCTCGAATACTTCACAGGCTACGTGATCGAAAAAGCCCTGAGCGTCGACAATCTCTTCGTATTTCTCGTCATTTTCCGCACCTTCCAGGTCGATGACCGCGTACAACACCGGGTACTCGCCTGGGGCATTCTGGGCGCGCTCATTATGCGCGGACTGTTGATCACTGTCGGCGCTGTGCTCGTGGCCCGCTTTCACTGGATCCTCGCCGTCTTCGGCGTCTTTCTCGTCTACACCGGCCTGCACATGTTGTGGAAGCGCGATAAAACCGTCCACTACGAACGAAATCCTATTTTTCGCCTCGCCAGCAAACATCTCCGCCTGGTCAGGGATTATCACGGCTCTCGTTTCTTCGTCCGTCAGGAAGGCCAACTCTTCGCCACTCCCTTGGCGCTCGTCCT
>Ga0307478_10003253_pt1 | contig 12151 bp, 11 predicted proteins | sample atmos_gasesECM4C_2_FD_203713 | JGI IMG/M metagenome (GOLD analysis project Ga0307478, IMG submission 203713) | Hardwood forest soil microbial communities from Morgan-Monroe State Forest, Indiana, United States - atmos_gasesECM4C_05 | ecosystem: Environmental > Terrestrial > Soil > Temperate...
GTTCTGGATGTCCATCTGGACCCGAGCCTCGGCCATGAGCAGCGCAAAACTAGACCCTGCGTTGTAATCCAGAACGATATCGGGAACATGAACGCCCCGACAACCATTGTGGCGGCGATTACTGGCGCAGAGAACATTAAGAGGCCATACCCTGTAAATGTGCCGATCCCTGGTGGAGAAGGCGGGCCTACCGAAACCCAGCGTTGTCTTATGCAGCCAGATACGCACTGTCAATGAGATGCGATTCGGGAAGATCTACGGGCGACTCAGCGCTTCGACTATGAAGCAAATCGATTCCGCTCTGCGTATCAGCCTCGAACTCTAGGGCCACCCGGTCGTAGGTCAGTTTTGAAATCCGGTCACTCTTTCCGGCGCTCACGGTTAGAAGGAGACCATTCATCGGGGATAATCTGCTTATGGGAAGATCCGGCATTGGACCGAGATTGATCATCGTCTGCGGGTTGCCGGGTTCGGGTAAGACCACACTTGCCAGGGCGCTTGAAAGCAGGTTCCGCGCCGTTCGCTTTTCTCCCGACGAGTGGATGGATGCTCTTTCACTAAACCTCTGCGATGAAGAAACGCGCGGGAAGATCGAGGCGCTGCAATGGAAATTCGGTCAGGAACTCCTCGCGCTGGGTCTTACCGTAATCATCGAATGGGGCACTTGGGGAAGGTCCGAGCGGGACACATTGCGGCTCGGAGCCCGAGCCCTTGGCGCTGCCGTTGAGTTGCATTATCTTTCTGCGCCTGCGGATGTCCTCTTCGACAGGATTCAACGGCGGGGCAGGGAGAATCCACCCATGGAACGAGATGCCGTGTCCCGATGGATCGAGATTTTCCAAGCGCCGACACCCGAGGAGATGGCACTCTTTGACGAGCCCCTGGTTACCCCTGGGTAGTGGTATATTTATTCATTAGAGTGAATATTTAATCAATCATGCGCCATCCTGTCGGCATTGTCGGGTTTCGCGGGTACAGCGGAGCGGAGTTGGTTTCGCTCCTGGGCGGGCATCGGCATGTTGAGCCGCTGCTGATGGAGCACCGGAGCGACTCCGGCCAGGACAGTGGGTTGCGCCATCCCAACGGGCCGCGGCAGCTTGCGGCCACGGGCGATGCGGTCGGCGCCGAGAAGATCGAAATCGTTTTTCTCGCCACGCCGGCGGAAGTTTCCATGGAACTGGCGCCGGCGATGCTTGATGCCGGGGCGCGCGTTATCGATCTGAGCGGGGCGTTTCGCTTGCGCACCGTCGAGAATTATGCGCGCTGGTATCACGAGCCGCATACGCAACCGGCGCTGCTGGCGGAAGCGGTGTACGGCCTGCCTGAGTTTTGCCGCGAGAGGATTCCCGGCGCACGCCTGGTAGCGAATCCCGGCTGTTACCCGACCGCGGCAAATCTCGCCATCCGGCCGCTGACGGACGCCGGGGTGATCGACCGGAATGCCGGCATTGTGTGCGACGCGAAATCGGGCGTGAGCGGGGCGGGCCGCAAGCCATCGCTCAAGAACAGCTTCTGCGAGGTCACGGAAAACTTCTCCGCGTACTCCATCTTCCATCACCGCCACGTGCCCGAAGTGCTGATGGTTTCGGGGCTCGAGGAGCGGGAATTGAGTTTCACCGCGCAATTGCTGCCGCTCGATCGCGGCATTCTCGAAACCATCTATTTCCGCACGGCTGCGATGTTGACCGCGGAGGACATCCTCGCGATTTACGAGAAGCGCTATAGTGCCGAGCCCTTTATCCGGCTCTACCACGCCAGCCGCGTGCCGGACCTGCGCGCGGTGCAGCGCACCAACTTCTGTGACATCGGAGTAACACTAGACGCGGCTACCGGCAGGGCGGTGGTCGTGAGCGCCATCGACAACCTCACGAAAGGCGCCGCGGGCCAGGCAGTGCAGAACATGAACCTGATGCTCGGGCTCGCGGAGACGGAAGGCCTTCTGTGAGGGCGCTGATAAAGCTCGGCGGCACGTTGGTGGACTCGCCTGAGCTGCGGGCGAGCCTGGCAACTCAGATCGCAGCGATCGCACGCCGGGGCATCGCCATCACGGTGGTACACGGAGGCGGTAAGCAGATGACGCGCTTTCTTGAGGAGCGCGGCATTGCCAGCCGCTTTGTGAATGGCCTGCGCGTCACGACGCCGGAGACCCTGGACGCCGTGCTGAAGGTGCTGGCCGGCAGCGTCAATCAGGAGCTGGTTGCGGCATTGAATGCCGCGGGGGCGCGCGCGGTGGGGTTGACGGGCATCGATGGCGGCATGGTGGAAGCCGAACAGATGGATCCGCAACTGGGGCTTGTAGGACGAGTGACACGCGCCCATCCCGAACTGCTCGAGTTGCTCACCACGAGCGGATTCCTTCCGGTGGTCGCGTGCGTCGCGGGTTCGAGCGCGGGGCAAATGTACAACGTGAATGCGGATCAAATGGCGTCGGCTTGCGCGGCGGGCTGGGGGGCTGACCGTTTGATCTTTCTGACCGACATCGCCGGCGTGCTCGACGCCGCCAGAGAGGTGCAGCCTGCACTCACCGTGCAGGATTGCGGCCGGCTGATCCAGCAGGGCGTAGCCACCGGTGGTATGCAGGCGAAACTGAACGCGGCCGCGCAGGCGATGGAGCAGGGCGTGGAACAGATCGAGATCGCGCCTGGCGCTCAACCAGGCGTACTGGATCGCCTCTTTGCCGGTGAGCCGGTGGGAACACGCATTCTACGTTCGCGCGAAGGAGCGGCGTGCCATGATTAGCAGCCTGACGGCCCACTCCCTTCGCGACGACGCTCCCGCCCCCGCACGGCTCGAGATCCGCAAAGCGCGGATGTCCGATATCCCGGCCTTGCTCGATCTGATTAACGGCTACGCCACGCGGGGCGTCATGCTGCCCCGCACGGAGCTGGAAATTTCCGAAAGCATCCGGGATTTTTCGGTGGCGCTCGCGGATGGCCAGCTCGCGGGCTGCGGAGCCCTCCATTTTTATTCACCAACCGTGGGCGAAGTTCGTTCGCTCGCGGTTGCCGAGCGCGCCAAAACCCGCGGCGCTGGACGCCGGTTGGTGGAAACACTTGTGAACGAAGCAACGGAATATTCGCTCGATGCCGTATTCGCTTTCACCTACGTCCCGAACTTTTTTCGCAAAATGGGCTTCGAAGAAGTCGAGCGTGGCGCGCTGCCACTCAAAGCCTGGAAGGATTGCCTGCGGTGCCCCAAGTTTCAATCGTGCGATGAGATTGCCGTGATGCGGGTACTAAAACCCGAACATGGGGAGGCAATCCACCACAAATGGGGGCAGTCAACTCATCCGAATGAGGGTAATGAATCCATCGTATTTCCAATCATTCTGAAACAGTAGCAGCGACTCGACCGTTTATCCGTTCCGTGCGGGGGGATTGCCCCATCCTCAAATAGATTTACGAAAACCCTGAGAATTGTTTTTGCGTCTGTCAACTACCTCCCTATAATCGGCATCAAACCGGGCGTTTTGTACGCGCCACGTCCCGAACAAGGGGAAGAAGACATGAAGGCACAGACCGTGGATGTGAAAGTATCAGGCGGCCGGATCCTCTGCTGCACCGTGTTTCGTCCGGGCGGGAAAAAGCTGCTGGCCAAAGGGCACGTGATCAGCGAGGACGATGTCCGCATCCTAGAGTCCGAAGGCATGGACAAGGTGTGGGTGACTGAGTTGGAGGATGGCGAAGTTAGCGAGGATGACGCCGTTTCCACGGTAGCCAGCGATATGGGATGCGGATGTTATGAGATCCACCCGGCGGCGGGAGGACGGGCAAACCTGCTGGCCACCGAAAATTGCTGTGTGCTTGTGGATGACGAGCTGTTGCGGCAAATCAACTGCACCGCAAGCGTCGTGATCTCGACCATGCTCAACTTCAGTTTTGCTCCGGCGGGTCAACGCATAGGCACAGTGAAGAGCGCACCGTTTGCCGTGGCGAAGGATCAACTGGAAGCGATCAGTTCGATTCTGCGCGAACGGGGTCCAATCATCCAGGCGCGGCCGGTGCGCAGCCCGTCGATTGGTATTCTGTATACGGACCCTGCGAACGGCGAACGCGCGCGGCAGCTTTTCGAGAACATCACCAAGCAGCGCCTGGAGCATTTCGGACTAAGCCCCAGCTTTGCCCTGTCGTCGGTGGAAGAGGAGGGAGCGGTCACCCGCGCCCTGCAGCACCTGGTGCGCTCGAAACCGGCGATGATCCTGGTTGCGTCCACGACCGCTCCGGCAGGCCCCGAAGACGTGATCGGCCACGCCATGACACGCGTGGGCGCACAGATCGAACGGTTTCTCGCGCCGGTCGAGCCTGGCAATCTGCTGCTGCTTGCGTACAAGGACGACGTGCCGATCATTTCGGCCCCGGGCTGTTTCCGTTCGACGAAGCCGAATGTGGTCGATCTGATTCTGCCGCCGCTACTGGCTCGCTATCGAATTACGAGCTGGGAAGTCGGCTGCTTGGGCCACGGCGGATTGTTGGGATAGCGCGCTGCTGGCGTTAGGCCAACGCGGCCTTGCAGTATTCCAGGCACTTCCGGACTTCGGCCACGGTGTCGGCCCCGTTATATTCGTATTCGATATTGGCGGGGATTTTGTATTTCTTGTTCTTCACCAGTTGCAGCACCGGTTTGATGGGTGTATCACCCTGGCCGAACGGCATGTTTTCCCCGTGGTTCTTCTTGCGGTCCTTGATATGCAACGTCACGATGCGCTCGTGATGCTTGTTGATGAAATCGACGGGATCGAAACCCGCTGCGAAAAAGTGCCCAATGTCGAGATTGACGTTGATATAAGGCGAGCGGCCCGCCATGGCCTTCTCGAATGACTCCGGCGTCGAAAACTCATTGGGCTTATCGGTTTGGTCGTGGCCGTGGAAGCCGACCTTGATCTTAGCTTTTCGCGCGGCCTGATCCACGCGGTCGACTACTGACAGCGTCGAGGACGCCGTGATGATCCCCACACCTAGAGCTTTCGCCATCTCGAATCCGCGCGCAATTTCCTCGTCACTGTAATCGTCGCGGAAACTGTAGTTGTACGCATAAAGTAGAATGCCCGCGTCGTCAAATTTTTTGCGGACTTTGTGGAACTCGTCCATGGACACTGTAGTGCGCCACTTGTGCAAGTCCGCATGGTTCATCTTGGGCTCAACGTGGCCCGCAAAAAGCTCGCACTCGCCGAGCCCTATATCGACCATAGCTTTGATCGCTTCATCGAGGGAACGGTCGCGAAAGCTGTAGGACTGCACGCCAAGCTGGACGCCGTCAACCTTGGAGTCGATGCGAGCGAAAGCGGAGGCGGCCGGCAGCGTAGCCAGCGTCATCTTTGAAAAATCTCTTCTGGAAATCATATGCGGAGTGTACCTCAACGGCGATCCACGACGCAGCGGAATCCCACCTCCGCGGAACGGTCTTTGCCGGGACCTGAGCAGGTACTTGCCGTTCTCGTTCAATTTGCAGGCCTGCGGGAAATACCAGTGCGAGCCTTGCGGCTGATAATAGTTGCCGCCGTTGGCTGCGGGGAACTGCACCATCCCATGTGGCGCGGCTCCAGCCATTTCAGTTTGCTGATACTGGGAACGAACGGGTGCTTCCAATAACCCCACGGCTGGTGGTTATTCCAGGCGAGCCGGTCTTCATCGCTGTGGTAGTATTCGGGCTCAAGAACCAGCGTGTGTCCAGTGGCATCAGACGCGTCCCGAAAAGTGCGAGGCATACCGTTGAAGGTGTCGCCATTCCGGCATCCAAACCGGACTGATCGCATGGCCGTTCTCGAAGGTGATGTGCCTGGGTTCACCTTTGGGCTTGCGGTCGTCGGACAGCTCAAGTAGATAAAGGTGGCTGCCAGTACCACTTCTGCTAAATGCCAGCCAGCGCCCATCCGGCGAAATAGGAGGTCCGTCGTCATAACTGCCTCCCGGCGGGGGCATGTGGGGTAGCCCTAATGCACTTAAATCTTTTACTTTTTAAGTGGTGGGCCCGACAGAACTCGAATCTGTGACCTCTACCGTGTCAAGGTAGCGCTCTAACCAACTGAGCTACGGGCCCGACTGGAAGGTGTTCGCCAATTATAGCATGCAGGTTTGGCTCGCCAGCTTCGCAGCCATCTGTGATAGAAAGATCTGATGCCTCTCGATTTCAATGGAAAAATCGCGGTAGTCACAGGCGGTGCTAACGGCATCGGCCTCGCCGCGGCGCGTGCTCTTGCGTCAGGCGGCGCGCAAGTCTGGATATTCGATCTGGAGCGCGAAAGGCCCCAGGAAGTCGCGCGATCGCTCGGCGGGCGCGGCTGTCATGTCGACGTGACGGACTGGTCCTCGATCGACGCTGCCTTTGAGCAGGCCGGCGCACCTGATATCGTCGTGGCCAACGCAGGCATGGCAATCTGGGGGCACGTCGACGAAATCTCAGCCGATGCTTGGAACAAAACTATCGCGTTGAATCTGGGCGGCGTATTTCACACTGTGCAAGCGGCGGCCCGCCGCATGAAGCCGCGCCGGCGAGGGGCGATCGTCATCACGGCATCAACCAATTCATACGACGGTGAAGCGACCCTCGTGGCCTATAATGCCAGCAAGGCGGGCATCCTGGGAATTCTCCACACCGCCGCGAATGAACTCGGCCCCTGGCAGATCCGCATCAACGCCGTTTGCCCCGGACTGATCCGCACTCGGCTCACGGAAAAGTTTTTCCTCAACCCTCCGCTGATCAAAGAATACTTCCGCGATATTCCCCTGGGACGCGGCGGCGCGCCCGAAGAGGTCGGCAACACAATCGCGTTTCTCGCGTCGGATCTGGCTTCTTACATCACGGGAGCAACGCTATTCGTCGACGGCGGGCAAATGGCCTCCAAGTTCGGAACCTGGACGGAGGAGACTGCGGATTTCGTCACGGATCGCTGGAAGCTGCGCTGACGTGTCACGGCTCGGTGATCGCCAGGATCGTCGCGGGCGCGTTGCCCTCCAGCCGGTTGTTCACGAAAAGAAAAGCCGTCATCTGCTTGTCCCGTGCGATACGGATCATCTCGCGCAGTGACGCCCGCACTTCCGGGTTCGGGTCTTTGATCTCCGTATAGGGCGTGAAAAGCTGGACAGCCTCTTCGTAACTGCGGCTCTGGCGCAAGAGCGCGCGGCTCACCAGGAAGTCTGCCGTGAACGATTCCGGAATCGCCATCTGGTGGCGCAACTCCGGCATGCGCGACCACGCGTTGAAAACGTGCGCCACTTTGTGCGAACGCAGGCAACGGAAATACTCGCGCTCCAGGAAATCGGGATTGCGGATCTCCACTGCGTAGCGGAACTCGGCCGGCAGCTTTGCCAGAAATGGATCCAGCCTCTCCAGAAACTCGCTCACATCGAAGAAGGTCTTCTTCGCGAACGATCCAAACTCGAAGATCACCAGAGCGGTCCGGTCGCGGTACGGTTCGAGCGGCTGGAGGAACAATCGCTTCAAAAGCTCGGCGTCGAGAAACGATTCATTTTCTATCCCGGCCTGCGGGCCGTAGCGTGCATGCGCGGGAAATACCTTGCATGTGAGCTGTTCCGGCGCCTTAAACGCGAACCGGAAGCCCGGTGGTGTTTGCTGGAAAAGGCGACGCCAGAATTCCTCGCTCGGAAACTGGTAGAACGCAAAGTCGCCGCAGACCGTCGGGAATGTCTGCGCATACTCCTGTAAGCACGTATCGTTGAAAAGTTTTTGCGAGAAGCGGCCGCGCGCGAGATACCGCGAGCGGCTATAGATCTGCCCCAGCCATCCTTCGTATTTCCAGGAACTGCCGCCGACATAGATGTGTTCCGCGGCGAGCTGCTTCAGGTGCGCGGCTAGCGCATCGCGACCGAATGACGATGGCTCATCGAAAAGAGTGTCCACTTACCAGGCGCGGGCCTCGCGATAGGCGTAAGGATCGGCGCCGGCCTCGATCACTCCCTCCGGCGTCACGCGAATCAAAACCGGCGCCGCACCGCTTGACCAGCGCGACCGCGTGCCCACGCGATGGTGGCGCTCGGCCAGTTCCGTAGCCGTCGCCGCATTGATGCGCTCGTCAAGCAGTAAGTCCCCCGGACTCATGGCGTGATTATCGAAGCTCGAAACCAGGTGGCGCGTCTGGAAGCGCGGCGCTTCGATCGCCTGCTCGGCGCTCATGCCGAACTCCACTACGTCAAGCAGAATCTGCAATAGCGATTGATCCTGATTGTCGCCGCCCGGCGTGGAGAGCGCCAAATACGGCTTGCCGTCTCGCAATACCAAGGTCGGGCTCAGTGTAATGCGCGGCCGTTTGCCCCCCGCCAGCTCGTTGGGATGACCAGGCACCAGCAGAAAACTCTGCGCGCGCTGCGTGAGCGCGATGCCTGTGTCGCCCGCGATCACCGATGGCAGCCACGCGCCCGAAGGCGTGGAAGAGAACATGATGCCGTCGCTGTCAATGGCGTCCACGCACGTGGTATCGCGCGCCATCAGCGCGTCATCGATTTTGAAATGCACCATCTCGGCTTCGGAGGGATGATGGGGCGGGTTCGGACCGATCTTTCCCGGCCGGAACTCGAGCGAAGCCAGCGCACCAATCAGCTTTCGCCGCTCCGCGGCATAATCTTTTGAGAGCAGTTGTTCCGCGGGTATCTTCACAAACTTCGGGTCGCCGTAATAAGTATCGCGGTCGGCGTAGGCCAGTTTCAGGCCTTCAACCAGCGTGTGGAGATACTCCACGGAATTCCAATGCATGGCGCGCAAATCGTAGCCTTCCAGAATGTTCAAGGCTTCAATCAGCGACGGTCCCTGGCTCCAGAATCCCGGCTTGTAGACCTGGTAGCCCTGAAACGTAGTGGTGACCGGGTCCTCCGGTGCAAGGTGAAACGCCGCCATATCTTCGTAGCGGAGCAGGCCCTGATTCTCGCGGCTGAAGGCGTCGATACGCCGCGCGATATCGCCGCGATAGAAATAATCGCGCACAGCATCGATCGCGGCAGTTCGGCTTGCTCCTGAGGCTAGCGCTTTCGTCTCGACCTCCGCCATGGATCGCAGTGTGCGCGCCAGGTCAGGCTGGTGAAAGATCTCGCCCGGGAGGGTGACGCGGTCACTGGGAATGAAAACGTGCGCCGAGGAAGGCCATAGCTCGAAGAAACGCACGCTGCGCTCGATCGCGCCGGCGCGCATTTCGTCGATGGCCAGGCCGTCCGTCAGTTCGATCGCCGGCGCGATCTCTTCGCTGAAAGACTTGGTGCCGTACTCGCGCAGCGCCAGCAGCTCCGCATCCACCATGCCTGGAACTAGCGCCGGCATGAGCCCTGCGACCGGTACCATGCCCTTCAACCCGCCTTTTTCCGGCGCGGACGTCAGCTCACCCGGCTGCAAGTGCCGTGTGCGGAAAAACTCAGCGGTTGCTAGTTTGGGCATCGTACCCACGCCCGCAATTGCATGCACCTTGCCATCGCGCGTCCGGATGAGAATGGGCGCCTCGCCGCCGAAACCAATATGCGAGAATTCCGAAACCGCCGCGGCGAAAGTCGTGGCAACGCCCACGTCCACCGCGTTCCCGCCTTTGTAATACATGCGCATGCCGGCATCCACGGCGTAGTCACTGCCTGCCGCCACCGCGCCGTGTGTCCCGCGCGACGCGTGCCGCGCCGGATGTTCGAAGTCGCGGCGTTGCGCGAAGAGGCTCAAGGTGGCGATGAAGAGTAGCGTAAGTTTGCGGTTCATGCGAAACGACTCAAATTCATTCTACGGGATTCTTCAATGGCCCAAGATTCATGGCTCGGCCGCCCAGTAGCCGGGGCGCGTCCGCACCTTGGCGTCGGGCCTGTTCGGCACCTTCACGTCAATCAAATGGTAGCCTGCCTCGTCGGATTTGGCGGGTGTGAAACTGAGCAGGTATTGGCTATGCAACTCCACGCCAACATCGGCAATGGCCTTTTCCAGACTGCTCTGCTTCGCGAACGAAAGATGCCGGCCGCCGGTGTACCTGGCGAAGCTTTCCGCGGCGTTGGCCTTGCCCATTCTCCCGAGCTCCGTGAAGATCGTGAGTAGATTCCCGCCCTCGGGCGGCGGTAGATCCTCGGGCTTGGCCGTGAACGCTGTCGTATACGCCGAGTAACTGGCCGAATAGATAGTGACATTCTCACGCTGCGCCGCCTGCAAGACGTCCGCAAGTTTGCCTTTGCTGCCCCGGTCCTTGGCTTCGCTGATGAGCAGGATCACTTTCCTGCGGCTGGTGGGCAATTTCTCCAGCCGATGTACGGCGTCGGAAACGGCATCCACCATGTGCGCTTGCGTGTCGGCGCTCGGCTGAATCTCCTCGAGCCCATGCTCGATCTGCGACGGGTCGGGCGTGAAGTCCTGAACCGTCCAAATCCTTTCGTCAAACGCCACTACCGCCGCATCGCCGCGCTCGCCCGTAATCAGCGGTTGGATCATGCTCCCCACTTTGTGAAGCTTCGCCACCACGGCGCCAGCGTAGTTGTTGATCTGCGCCACAACCACGATCGAAATCGGTATCAGTGTAGTATCCGAGGTATCGAGATGGAACGGCCTCGGGCTCTGGTTATCCGTCAACACGAAATCGCCCGCCGACAGGCCGTCGATGTAATGCCCCTTGGTATCCGTCACCGTGACCGGCGCCATCACCAGCGGAACCTCCGTACGGATTGTAGGGGATTGTTGAGCCGGCGCCAGCAACGGCAGCAAGCCAAGAATCGGGATCGCCCGCACCCTGTTGAGACGAACGGCCGCGGCCAATAGTTGCAACCGTTGCGGCAATTGTTGAAGGGACGGCCGCTCCGCTAACTTCACGTCGCAAGAAACCGGCCCAACCGCTTGGAGAGCTTCGTGGTGTTTTTCACTTCGCATTCCCAGACTACGTGCACGCGACAGCCGAGCTTCCGGAGCTTGCGGCCGTTCTGGTTATCCCGTTGCTGATTGCGCTTTAGCTTTGGACCCCAATACTCACGCCGGGTTTTCGGAATGTGCGAGTCGATGCAGCCTTCATGCTGATGCCAGAAACAGCCCCGCACTTCAATGATCCTTTTCAGACGGGAGAAAACGAGATCGGGTTTGCCGGGTAGCTGCGCAACATGGAGCCTGTAGCGAAACCCCATTCCATGCGCCAGCCGCCGCACGATGATTTCGGGAGCCGTATCGGCGCTGTGGATACGCCGCATGTTCTCTGAGCGGCGCTTTGGCGTGAGCTTGTCCAGGCTTCTACTTCTCCATTTTTGCCGTGATCTTTGCTGCCTGCACCGGATATTTGCTGATGAGCCACTTCAGCACCTCAAGTTGATCGGCTCCGGTAGCGCGGCGAGTCTGAACGAGCAGAAATCTTGCGTTTGGCCTTTCCGCAAATGGAACACCGTCCAATCCATCCGCGCAGTCGCCGCACAGCGTCCGTGCGTTGCCCCGCGAATATGTTCCACCACTGTCAACGGGGACCATCAAACCAACTGTTAGGCGAATGGGCCTTCCGTCGTATGGACTTCTGTCCGTCGCCCGGAGCCCGCACATTTGGCAGGTACGCTCGTCACGTCCGAAAACAAACTCCCTCAGCTCTCTAAACGCAGCACTTCCGGTCCCAATCGACGCCGAGTCGCCTCCGGCGTCGAGACCGGAGGATAAAGTAACCCGCCGGAGATGATCTCCAAACCCTTGAGCGCCATCGAAGGCGTCGAGTCCTCCTTCCCCGGCCGCGGAGCCCCCGAGCCGTTCACCGCTTCGTATATGCCGACATAATCCGCCGGTATTCGCCGTCGGACTGGATCGAATTCAGCGCCTTCTTCATAGCGGCGCGCACTTGTGGGTCGTCACTGCCCGGAGATTCGAGCACCTGGGTAAGGATTTCGGCCTTCACTTCGTCGGAGTTGATCTGGCTCGCTGCCTCGATTACGCGAATCACTGTCTCCTTCGTCAAGCCAGGCCTTTTGAGCACTGCCGAAAGAATGTTGTGGCGTTCGTCTTCGGAACCGACGCTGCTGACCGCGGCGAAGAAGGCATCCAGGAGTTTTTCGTCAGGGCGGTTGAGTGTCCCGACCTCCACCAGCACCGCCGCCTTCTCCGCATCGGACCCAATTTGCTTGGCGGATCGCGCGACTTCCAACGCAACCTCTGGGCTGCCCGCCGCATGATGCGCCGTCTGAACCAGAACTTTCTTGCGCTCCTCATCGGAACCGATGCTGTT
>Ga0307478_10003254_pt1 | contig 12144 bp, 15 predicted proteins | sample atmos_gasesECM4C_2_FD_203713 | JGI IMG/M metagenome (GOLD analysis project Ga0307478, IMG submission 203713) | Hardwood forest soil microbial communities from Morgan-Monroe State Forest, Indiana, United States - atmos_gasesECM4C_05 | ecosystem: Environmental > Terrestrial > Soil > Temperate...
CGATGCCGTTGATCTTCAATGTTCTCGACGGACCGCCAACGCTGCTGTTGTCCTGAGTTCCTCCATAGACGTAGTAAAAGGGTTTGGAATTATCGACAGCTACGTCATAGAACTGGCCCAGTGGGAGATTGCTTTTGAACTGCCAATTGGCGCCGCGATCGAAGCTCTCATACAGTCCACCATCGCAACCTACCAGGTAGTAGTTGGTATCCGCTGGATCGATCCAGATCACGTGATTGTCCACGTGTTTATATTTCTCGCCGAGGACGTGGAGAGTCTTGCCGCCATCATCTGAGACGCGTATCAGCACGTTCATCACATAGATACGATCCACATTCTTGGGATCGGCAAAGATCTGTGCGTAGTACATGGCGGTTTCATCATAGGGATTGCGGCGTTCCCACGTTGCGCCACGATCGCTGGAGCGAAATATGCCACCCTTCCCTTCCGCCGCCTCGACCGCCGCATAGACCACGTTGTGATCGACTGGCGAAATCGCGATCCCGATGCGTCCCTCATCGACGGTAGGCAAACCGGATTTCAGTTTGGTCCAGGTGTTGCCGCCATCGACAGACCGGTAAAGAGCGCTTTCGGGACCGCCGTCGATCAGGGTCCAAACATGCCGACGGCGCTGGTATGCGGCCGCGTAGATGGTGTCCGGATCGTCGGAATCAATGGCGACGTCGGAGAACCCGGTGTTCTCGCTCACATTGAGCACCTTCTTCCAACTCTTGCCTCCATCGGTGGTGCGATACAGGCCTCGATCGCCGCCCGGCGACCACAGCGGACCTTCGGCAGCGACGAATACGGTGTTGCTGTCCCTGGGGCTAATGGCAATACGCCCGATATGTTCGGAATGCTTCAATCCCATATTGGTCCAGCTCTTGCCGCCGTCTTCGGACTTGTAAACGCCGTCGCCATAATCAACGCTGCGTTGCGAGTTGTTTTCGCCTGTGCCAACCCAAACGATCGCCGGGTCGCGAGGATCGAGCTTCACATCGCCGATGGAAAACGATCCTTCGTGTTCGAATACCGGATTCCAGGTAAGCCCGTCGTTATCCGTCTTCCACACTCCGCCCGACGCAACTCCGACGTAGTACTGCGTCCGATTAAAAGGATTCACTGCCAGTGACGTCACCCGCCCGGAGACAAACGCCGGTCCGATGCTTCGAAGTTTCAATCCTTTGTATGTATCCGCAGAAGTGAGCGGATCGGCAGGTTTCTTCTCATTCGGCTTAGCTGACGCTGGAGGATTTTCTGCACTGGCAGACAGGTTTGTCTTAGGTTTGCGATTTGAAGGAAGTTCTTCATCGCCTTCCTTCTTCTGTCCCGGCCTAGAAGTGGTTGAAGATTTCTCCTGAGCAGCAGCCTGATCCGACGAGGGCGTTGCCACCGGTGTGGGAGGAGTATTGTCTTGCGCCAGGCTGAAGGTCGAAAGTAATAAAAAGAAAGCGAAAACCAAAGACAAGTTTCTGACCACCGCACGCTCCTGAAGCAGAAGTGAACCGGAATGTATACAGGAACGGGGGATACTCTGTCATTTCAGTTGGGGTGCGCCCGTATAATTCTCTCAATGCCCAAACATCTTTCGGGACACAACACCAAGCACATTTCGCTGCCCAAGAACCACTGTTTTGCCTGCGGCAAAGACAACCCGGACGGCATGCATCTGAAGTTCTTTTTCGACGAAGGCCACCATCGTGCTTGGTGTAAGTTCAAGCTGCCGCGCAAATACCAGGGACCGCCGGGACATGCGCACGGCGGAATCATCGCGACCATCCTCGATGAAGCTATGGGCAAGGTGAACAAGCTTCGCTCAGCCGTTGCACTCACTTCGTCAATGGCCGTCGAGTATTTGCAACCTGTGCCGCTGGGCAAGCCGTTGCTCGTCGAAGGTCGGGAGCAAGAGGTGCAGGGACGCCGCCATTTCAATCTTGCTGAGATCCGGAATGAGGCTGGACAGGTGCTGGCGCGAAGCCAGGGCGTGTTCATCGCTGTCGATCCTGAGCGGATGAAGGCCAAGTTTGCCAAGAAACGGTGAACATCTGACTCCCCCCTGCGAGCCCCCCGCGAACTCGGAATCACCGCTCTTTAGCTGTTAAAATGGAGGTTCCCTTCCATCCAGTCGATCATGACCGGAGGGAGAGGTGCGTCGGGAGAGTGCTATGTCTGACATGAACGGAAATGGTCTGCGGTTGAAAACGGGCCTGGCGGAGATGCTCAAGGGCGGTGTGATTATGGACGTCACGACTGTTGCCCAGGCGGAAATCGCGCAACGTGCCGGAGCTACGGCTGTAATGGCGCTGGAGCGCGTTCCTGCGCAGATCCGCGCTGAGGGCGGCGTCGCGCGCATGGCCAAGATCGCCGTGATTCGAGAGATCATGAAGGCGGTCGATATTCCCGTGATGGCCAAGTGCCGTATCGGTCATTTCACCGAGGCACAGGTTCTACAGGAGCTCGGAGTCGATTACATAGACGAATCCGAAGTCCTGACTCCCGCCGACGAAGCCCATCATGTGGACAAGCATGCCTTCACCGTCCCCTTTGTTTGCGGCGCACGCGACCTGGGCGAAGCCCTGCGGCGAGTGGCGGAAGGCGCTGCCATGATCCGCACCAAGGGGGAAGCGGGTACCGGCGACGTGGTGCATGCCGTAAAGCACATGCGCCAGATCGTGAAAGACATGCGCTCGCTCACCGTGCTGGGTGACGAGGAGCTTTACGCCGCCGCTAAAGATCTGCGCGCTCCTTACGAACTGGTGCGCATGGTTGCCAAGTCCGGCAAGCTTCCGGTCCCAAACTTTTCTGCCGGCGGAATCGCCACTCCGGCAGATGCGGCTCTTGTGCGCCAACTCGGAGCCGAGGCGGTGTTCGTAGGATCCGGCATCTTCATGAGCGACTCCATCAATTTTGCCCCAGCCCAGGAAGCTGAGATTCGCGCACGCGCGATCGTCCGCGCCACTACGCATTTCGACGATCCCAAGGTGCTGCTCGAAACCAGCGAAGATTGCACCGGAGCCATGAAGGGCCTGGCAGTCGCCGCCATGTCCGAAGCGGACATGATGCAAAAGCGCGGCTGGTGAACTCGTCGGGTGATCGGGTCATCGGGCGCAGTAAGAATGACGGAATCTCTGCCTTCACTTCACCCGATCACCCGATGGCCCGATCACCCGATTTATTCTGCTCCGTGAACTCCTTGAAAAACACAGACCTCATCATCGGCGTTCTTGCGCTTCAGGGCGATTTCGACGCTCATCGTCAGACGCTCGATCGTTTAGGCGTGCGTAATGTCCCGGTGCGCAAACCGGAAGAACTCGACGGAATCGACGGGCTGGTGATTCCTGGCGGCGAGTCATCTACGTTCCTCAAGTTTCTTGAGCGCGAAGGATTTCTGAATAAACTGCGCGATTTTGTCTCGCGCAAGCCAGCCTTCGGCACCTGCGCGGGTGCGATTTTGCTGGCCAAGGAAGTGGTAAATCCTTCGCAGCCGAGTTTAGGCGCTCTTGACATCGCCATTCAGCGCAACGCCTATGGCCGCCAGATCGATAGCTCCATCATGACCGGTACAACTAAGCTCGGCGGCGATCCGCTGGAAATGGTCTTTATCCGGGCGCCGCGCATTGAACGCGTTGGCGCAAGCGTACAGGTGTTGGCCGAACGCGAGAATCATCCCGTGCTGGTGAGAGATGGACAGATTCTGGCGGCTACATTTCATCCTGAGCTATCTAACGATTTGCGCGTCCACGAGTTCTTTCTTCAGATGGTGAAGGAAGCGAAATCGCCGACAAGCACGCCGCAACGCGATGGACTAAACTAGTCGCGAACGTCTCGCAGGGTTTTATGCCAGCGGTCAAAACCCCCAATGCCCCGAGGATTAGTTCACCCGACTCAGGCGGACGGGGCACGGGTCACAAACTCCCAACAGGTGGCGGCGGAGACGGGGAATGGAGTAATCGCCCACCCGAACGGCGAGGACCGCGGGAACGCCTAAATCGCGCCCGTACCGGCCTGGCAGTTTTGTTGACCACGTCTCTCGTTCTCTTCGCAACGCTCGCTCTCGGCTATCTCTGGAGACGTGGCCACTTTGTCTTTGATCGTGTCACCCACACATATGTCTCGGTTTGGCAGCCGATCGCCATTCCCAGCCTGCTCTGGTGGAATACGGCATTATTAATTCTGAGCAGCATTACGCTGGAATTCGCGCGGCGAGCCTACTTCCACGAAGAAGTTGTGATGGACGAATGGCTGGGCATCTCGCGTCCTACCCTGCTTCGCGCTCTTCCCTGGGAGGTTGCAAGTTTCTTACTGGCGTCGGGTTTCGTCGCTGGGCAGCTCTATGCCTGGGGTGAGCTGCGGGCGCAAGGCATTTTTCTCGGCAACGGTCCGAGCAGTCAGTTTTACTACTTCCTCACCGGACTTCATGGAATACATCTGCTGGGGGGCATGCTTGTCCTGATGTGGACGATGATTGCCGCCATTGCGGGGCGCAGTCTCGACTCCCGCCGGATCGCCGTGGACGTGACTGCCTGGTATTGGCACGCAATCACGGTAGTCTGGTTTGGTGTGTTTGCGCTTCTCAGACTCTGCCAATAGAACCGGCTGGAAGCCATCATTTCAAGACCGTCCCTTCGGTATTTTCCTATGAAGATGCCGCCCTCCATTTTTCTTAAAAGCCAGGAAAACGAGGAAATGAACAAGGAGATTTCTGGAAAAGCTTATCCAAATCGTCGAACTTTGCCCGTTTTCTGAAAAAAGCCATGGGAGGCATGGAAGCACCAGCGAAATTTATGGGAAATGAAGCCTAAGTTTATAGATTTCAATGACTTCCATGTATTTCGGCCTCGTTCGTCGTAGAAGCGCAGGGAATGAGCAGGGAATCTGGCTAGTCTTCAGTGAAGAGAAACAGATTCCGGGGGGAGAACCAGACTCCGAAATTGCCCCCCTGGCAAAAGCGAGGGAAAGCCTTTGCAAGATAGCCATCGATCTACGTTCCGATTTTAAGAAGGCTATTAAGGTCCTCACCGGACATGGGGCAGCTCTGAAAGTACACCGTTGTCTCAGGGACTAAGGCTTTCGCAGCAATGCGCGATATCTACAATTTTTCATTGCAATCCTCCAAAATTATTCATAATATCGGAGGTTTTACGGCCAGTTCGGAAGGTCACAGAGAGCAACACCCTTGCCGGAAGTCGGCTGTGCTTATCTGAATCCAGAGGGTTTACCAAACATCGAATTACTAATTCATATGAAGGCAGGTAGGAAATCATGGCTAAGCGACGTGGAAATCCAAACTGGGGAAAGCCGGAGCCAATCGGACCGGTAGTTCCCGTAGTTACTTCGTTCGAGCAGGCGGTAAAGGAATTCAAGCTTCTTCCCGACCAGTATCTGCGTTCCACGCGTCTGCGCGAATGGGCGCGTAAGAACAAGAATTCTAAGTATATCCCGGAGCCGCTCTTGGAGGCTTGGGGTTTTGAAATCGAATCCACTCTGTAACCAGAAGTATTCACGAAAAAGGCCGCCTGCGGGCGGTCTTTTCGTTTGCTTTTGAAGCTGAAGGCTCTGTGCGGCCCGAGGACGCTGAAGGACATCAAAGTCAGAGACCGTCTTCATGGAACTGAACCAGTCGCAAATTATTTCACTCGTGATTGCATCCAGCTTCGCGGCCGGGCTCAACGTCTATGCGATGCTGGCCACGCTGGGTTTCCTGGGACAATTCCACGCCGTCCAGCTTCCCCCTGCACTGCATGTCGTACAGAATCCGGCTGTCATCGCCGTCTCGCTGGCGATGTTTGTGCTGCATTTTTTTGCCGACAAGATTCCAGCCTTCGATGTTGTCTGGAATGCTCTGCACACCTTTATACGCATTCCTCTGGCCGCGCTAGTGGCATACGCAGCCACATCGCAGCTTTCGCCGGAGGCGCAGATTGCGAGCACAGCCTTGGCGGCTTTGATCGCGGGCGTGGCTCACACCAGCAAGTTTGCTGCACGAGCAGCGGTAACGCCGTCTCCGGAGCCGTTCTCCAACATCGCTCTCAGCGCCGGCGAAGACGCGGCCTCGATCGGACTCACCTGGTTTGCTGCCCGCCATCCCTATTGGTCGGCAGTAGTCGCAATTGCTTTGGTAGTCTTAGCCGTCATGCTGATTCGGATGTTCGCAAAGGCGGTGAAAGCGCTTTTTCGTCGCGGGTTGTCCTTTACGCGCCGCCGTCCTGAGCCCGAGGTTATTCTTCCCGGCGAATTGCCCCCCGCCGCCTGAATTCTTGCGGAGATTGTTAGAATCGTCGCAAGTCTCCGAAACATCAGGTTGACCGATGCAAGCCACATTCACCGACGTCCCGACCGCGCTTGAAGAGATTCGCTCCGGCCGCATGGTCGTCGTCGTCGATGACGAAGATCGCGAGAATGAAGGCGACCTCACCATTGCCGCGGAATTCGCTACGCCTGAGGCCATCAACTTCATGGCTCGCCACGGACGCGGCCTCATCTGTCTCGCGTTGACCGAAGAGCGGCTCGATTATCTGCGGCTGAGCCTGATGACCACGCACAATACCTCCCAGTACGGGACAGCCTTCACCGAGAGCATCGACGCCCGCGAGGGAATTTCCACAGGTATCTCGGCCTTTGACCGTGCGCGGACGATCCAGGTTGCCATCGAATCCGCCAGTCGCGCAACGGATCTCGTGAAGCCCGGTCATACTTTTCCCCTGCGCGCGCGTCGAGGTGGGGTCTTGGTGCGAGCCGGGCAAACCGAAGCTGCTGTGGATCTGGCGCGCATGGCCGGACTAATTCCCGCGGGGGTGATCTGCGAAATCATGAAGGAAGACGGAACCATGGCGCGGGTTCCCGACCTGATCGAGTTCTGCAAACAGCACGATATGAAGATGCTGACCGTCGCGGAACTCATTCGCTATCGCATGCAGCATGAGCGCTATATCAGGCGCATCGGCGAGGGCATTCTGCCTACGCGCTACGGCGAATTCCGGCTAGTGGCTTACGAATCGGAAGTAGATGGCGGCGAGTCGCACGTGGCCTTACTGTTCGGCGATGCCGGCGAAGGCGACGATCCTGTCCTGGTGCGGGTACACTCTCATTGCCTGGTAGGGGACATATTCGGAACCACGCTCTGCGAATGCCACGCGGTTCTCGATCGCTCCATGAAGATGATTGCCGAATCTGGGCGGGGAGCGATCGTCTATCTTCATCAAACCGCCAAGGGCTTCAATGTGCGAGAGCTTGCGGAGGGCTCGGCGCTTTCCTTCGAGCACGAAAACCGAAACCTGCAAAATCCCGAACACCAGCGCAGAACCCAGAGGCAAATCGGACTCGGAGCACAGATTCTCTCCGATCTAAACCTCAACCGTATTCGACTGCTGACTAATCACCCACGCCGCGTACCCGCTCTGGAAGGCTTTGGCATCGAGATCGTCGAGCAGGTTCCGATTACGACGGTCACAGCCGCCGGTGGCCGCAAACAGAATTAGAAAAACCTGAAAAATGGAATAAGGATCAAGAAGGAGCAACGCGCGCTCCGCGCGGGTGTTTGTGTGGAGATCCAGACTCTCAATTCCTGCAACGGAAACCCGGCCGAGGGCGGCCGCAGGTCCTGTTCCTGGATGATCCTTAATTCGGTTTGCAAACCTGAACATCCTCGTCGCGGATGAAGAAGTGCGCCGAGCATTTCTCCGAACCACAGATCACCGGAGTAATGCCGGCCATCTGCCTTCGCGTGATCAATCCCAGGGTGCCGCATTCTGGGCACGAGAGTACCGCCCAGTAGGGATCTTCGTTCTTGCCAACCTCGCCGGCGTTCTCCAGCACGAACATCGTGCCAGGTTGCATCTGCTCCGGAATCCACTCCGTAAGGATGTTTAGCTCAGCCACCATGGTCACCTCCGACCGATGAAGACAGGCTGCGTTCAGGCACTGCGCCGAAGACGCAACCGCCGGTTGTTGTCCCTGCTTCGCTCTTCCCTTCCTCGCAATCGCCGCACCGCGCGGCGCTTATAGACTTCGGCTCGAACCTCCTGTATGGCATCCGTCAGGCAGATAGATAAGATCGGTTGCCGAGAGTTCTTGAGCAGATCCACGATCTGCCGTTCGGAGTTTTCGAGATAGATTCGTCTGCCATCCGTGAGCAGGTGATATTCGCTGCCCGAGGTCACCGTTTCGACGAGGCGCTTGCCCAGTTCGCGCTGCAGATAACGCATCACCTGGCGCACGCGCTGCAATGAAAAACCTTTTCGACGCAGCTCGCAGATCACGGCCACTTCGGCAAGGTCGTCGAGGCCGTACACGCGATTCCGGCCCGCGCGCTGAGGAACAACGATCTTGCGCTCGTCCCACCACTGAAGCTGCCGTGCCGTGATGCCGGTAAGCTCCATCACCTCGGCCGAGGTAAAGCTCTGGGCAGCCGAGGAGGTTCTTTGTTCGTTCCTGCCGTTTTGTGATTGGGCCTTCAAAGCTGTGGTTTCAAACATTTCACAATAGAAATGTTTCAAACAAAATACACCTTGCGTGTTGGATGTCAAGCAAGAAGAGGTAATGGGTGTGGTGCGAGCTCGGCAATAAGCGGGCAACAGGCGTAAGCAGCACCAAAAACACTGCGGGCTCGAATCCTGGCTTATTGCGTATCGCCTACTGCCTATCGCCATTGCCTACTGCCTATTGCCTATTGCCCGCTCCCTATTGCCTAATGTCCGGTATCCCGTGCTCGCCTTCCCTCTGACAAACTCTCCCCACCTGCTCGCTGCCTATCTGATCTTCTTCGCAAGCTATCTGGTCTTCGCCATCGGACGTTTTCCGGGAACAAGAATCGATCGCCCCGCAGCGGCGGTGATCGGCGCCGCGATGATGTTTGCGTTCCGCGTGCTCACGCCGGAGCGGGGGCTGCACAGCGTCGACTACGCGACAATCGTCTTGCTCTTCGCCATGATGGTGGTGGTGGCCGGGCTCCACTTGGCGGGATTTTTCGAATGGGTAACCGATATCTTCATCGCCCATGTGAGGCCTGGGTTCCTGCTGCCCGTTGTGATCTTCACCAGTGGAATTCTTTCCGCTTTCCTGGTGAACGACATCGTCTGCCTCTTGATGGCCCCGCTGGTGATGCAGGTAAGCCGCCAGCTTGGTCAGCGCGCCACTCCCTACCTGCTGGCACTGGCCACCGCTTCCAACATTGGCAGCACGGCGACGATTACCGGCAACCCGCAAAACATTCTTATCGGTTCAGTTTCGGGTATTCCATATCGGGAGTTTCTGGCCCATCTTGGCCCAGTAGCGATCGTTGGACTCTTCCTCGATTGGGGGATTCTGTATGCGATCTACTTTCGTTCACGCACACTGCACGCCGTCGCTACCGCTCCGGGCACTGACTCGCCGACACAATCACAATCAGTGCCGGTTCCGCAGATGGTGGCTGCTCGTCCGGAGTCTCATCTGGTATTCCCAGGGATTGTCACGCTGGGCGTTTTCGCTGGATTTCTCGCGGGATTTCCGCCCGCTTTGGTGGCCTCGGTCGCGGCCGCTGTGTTGCTAACTCATCCGCGGTACCCTTCGAAGCATGTGTATCAGGAGGTGGACTGGTCGCTGCTGGTTTTCTTTGCCGGCCTTTTTCTGATCGTCGGCGGCGCCGAACAGGCTGGCATCGCGCAACAGTTGCTATCTGTAGCAGAGCGCTTCAACCTGCAGAATCACTGGATCTTCAGTGCGGTGGTTGTCGCATTGTCGAATGTTGTGAGCAATGTCCCCGCGGTGATGCTGCTGAAAGGACTGCTTCCGCAGTTCGCTGACTCACACCACTTCTGGCTGTTGCTGGCGGCTACCAGCACGCTGGCAGGCAATCTGACTATCACGGGATCGGTGGCCAACATCATCGTCATCGAGAAGGCGCGAAGCGAGTCGCCAATCAATTTCCTGGAGTATCTAAAAGCCGGAGTGCCGGTAACCGTCGCGACGATCATCGTGGCAGTGCTATGGCTGCGCTATTTCTGAAGGCAGCCTCCGCCGACAAAATGGACGATCTCCAGGCGGTCGCCCTCGCGCAGAGCGATCTCACTCCAGCCACTTCGCGCCGCAATCTGACGGTTGAGCTCGACGGCAACGCGATCGGCCTTCAACTGAAGATGTTCAATGAATTGAGCCAGCGAGGCGCCATTAGGGCATTCCTTGGACTCGCCATTCACAATGACCGTCATGCCAGAAGTGTAGCGGATAAGATCATTTTTCATGTCTTCATCCCGAATCTTCGTTGCCAGCTCCAATCCTGGCAAGCTTGCCGACTTCGCGGCTGCGGCAAAGGCTCACGACATCGACGTGCTTGCGCTTTCCGGCATGAAGGACATCCCCGTTCCCGAGGAAACCGGCAGCACGTTCGAGGAGAATGCAAGGCTGAAGGCTGAGTTCTACAGCATGCACGTCCCCGGCGAGATTCTGATTGCTGATGACTCCGGATTAACAGTGGATGCTCTGCAGGGTGAGCCCGGCGTGCGTTCGGCTAGATACTCCGAGGATGCGGGCATCGTTACGGATGATCCTGACGAAGCGAACAACCGGCTGTTGCTTCAGCGGGCAGAAGCAATTCCCGATACGAGACGGCAATGCGCATTCGTGTGTTCGATTGCCGCAGCCCGTGACGGCCGAACTCTCAAGACCTTCACCGCCGACGCTAAGGGAATGTTGCTGCGGTCTCTGCGCGGCAACAACGGCTTCGGATACGATCCGCTGTTCTATTTCCCAGATTTGGGCAAATCATTCGCCGAGCTCTCACGCGAAGAGAAGCTGCAGGTGAGCCATCGCGGGGCGGCTTTCCGAAAATTTCTTGCCTGGATGGATGCCGGAGCCGGTAGTTCGGCTACTTGAAGCATTTGGCGAGGACGTTGGCCGCCGCCACCAGCCGCTGGAGATCCATAGGCTGAAAATCCGCTCCGGCTGCCTGGGGCGAAGGGCCTTTACGGCTAACTTGTATGACGCCCAGCACTCCAGCAGGACCAATCACTGGAACGCTCATCATCTTCTGAATTACCATCGCAATCTTTTCCGGCTTTTGATCGGGCTTTTGGCTGCGCGTCCTGGAATCCACCGGAACAGATTCAAAGACGCTGGCATGGCGCATTTGGGGAAAGTTATTGATGGCTTCGGGACGCTTAGTGTTTGCCGTTCGCGCGGCCACTGAGCTGGAATGATTCAGCGGGATCATGCCCACATTGGACAGCGACGGCGGATACACGAACCTGAGTTGCGCCTGTTCCAGCTTATAGATCGCGACCTCGTCGTCATGAACGCCGAAGGTCCGTGAAAGTTCGCCGGCGATCTTGGCGGCGTTCTCCGGACTTAGTCCCGCGCCCTGGCACTGCTCGGCGAGCTGGTTGATAGGTAGCGTGGATGATGCCAAAGATCGACTCTCCTCTAAAGCAGCTTAAATGGAGTGGCTTGTTCCGCACAAATCGCAACACCACTCATGGCAAGCATCGCCGGAGGCGTGTGCGGGATATTCAGGTCGCTCTCACATGAGATAATAAAAGGTTTACCGCGAACATTCTGATCCCTCAAGGAGAGTGGCACAAGTGGCGACAGCGGCGTCTCCTGGCGCAGGCTACGAACAGGACCAACCGCGAGGCGTCCAACCACTGCGGGCAGGAGAAGGCCGCTCATTCCTGCTTCGCCGCCTGCATTCGCTCAGTGGAATCGTCCCCATCGGTGCGTTCCTGGTTGAGCACTTCGTCTCCAACGCCTACGCCACCAATGGACCACACGCATATGCGACTCAAGTGAAGTTTCTCAATTCCCTGCCCTTTGTTCCCTTTTTGGAATGGGGGGGCATCTACCTACCCATTCTGTATCACGCACTTTATGGCATTTACATCTGGTATCGCGGAGAATCGAATGTAATCGCATATTCGTGGGAAGGCAATTGGATGTACACGGCGCAGCGCTGGACAGGGATTGTGACCTTTGCCTACATCATCCAGCACGTTTATCACCTGCGCTTCAGCGGACCGCGCCTGCTGGAATATCCCGGCGCGGCCTTTGGGAAAGTGCAGCAGGAGCTGGCGAATCCCTGGATACTCGCCTTCTACGTGATCGCGATCATTTGCGCCTCGTGGCACCTCGCCTATGGCATCTGGCTCTTCTGCGCAAAGTGGGGCATCACTC